>Ga0265314_10000298_pt1 | contig 71265 bp, 49 predicted proteins | sample 4126metaG_FD_203106 | JGI IMG/M metagenome (GOLD analysis project Ga0265314, IMG submission 203106) | Rhizosphere microbial communities from Carex aquatilis grown in University of Washington, Seatle, WA, United States - 4-1-26 metaG | ecosystem: Host-associated > Plants > Roots > Rhizosphere >...
GCTGGTCGCCACGGCGGTCACGTCGGTGCCAAGCGCGCTGACCTGCGCAGGCGCGCTGAGGAAGAAATCGTCGGTCCCGATCCCGAGCTGGCCCTCATCGTTGCGGCCCCAACACCACAAGGTTCCGCCTCCCGCGCGAGCGCAGGCGTGCCCCCAGCCTACGGCGAGCCCCACGATGCTCGCAGGAAGGCCGGTGACTTGGAATGGCGCCGGCCGCACGTCGAACACGCCGGCGCTGTTGCTGATGGTTCCCCAACACCAGACCTCGCTGCCCGCCAAGATCGCGCACGCCGCATCCCCATCTCCCGCCGCCACTTGGGTGACGGAAACGCCAAGGGTGGTGACTGCAACCGGATTGGGCTGGTAGACCGGAGAACCGTCGGCGAGGAGTGTGGCCGGATCGTCGCCCCAGCACCAAAGACTGCCATCGGCTTTGCGAGCGCAGAAGAAGCTGCGGCCTGCTGCCAATTGCGCGGTCCCCTGCCCCAGGGTCACCGCATAGGGCACGGTTCGGGTCGAGGTGGTGCCCATGCCAATCTGACCGTAGTCGTTTGCACCCCAGCAGCGCAAAGTCGCGTCCGACAAGACGGCACACGTGTAGGCGCTGCCGACCACCACGTCCACGGTCGGCCCCAAGGCGTCCACCTGGATCGGCGTCTTCTCGTAAAGGCTGATGCCCTTCCCCACTTGTCCTTGCAGGTTTCCGCCCCAGCACCACAGCGTGCTGTCGGCCTTGCGGGCACACATGTGGCCCTCGCTGGCGGCGATTTGCACGACGCCCGAGCCCAGGCTTGCAAATGGCGAAGGTGTTGCGGTTCCCGACCTCCACCCCCAACACCAAGCGGTTCCATCTGTCTTCGTTGCGCACGTGTCTTGCGGACCGCACGCGACGGTGGCCACCTCGTGGCCCATGGCGATCACCTCAAGTGGCGCCAGGCTCTTGCGGGTCGAGCCGTCGCCCAGTTGCCCACCGAGATTGTCGCCCCAGCACCAGAGCGCGCCGTTGACGAGGACTGCGCACACGTCGCCCGTGCCCACGGATACGCTCGCAACCGAAGGACCCAGCGAGGCCACCTGGGTCGGGCTAGTAACGACCTTCGGCGCAGTCCCATCGCCGAGGTAACCGGATCCCCAACACCACAGCGACTTGTCCGCTTTGCGCGCGCAAACTTGTTCGCCCCTGGCGGACACATCGATCACTTCCGAGCCGAGCGCTGCAACCGGTGCCGGAGTCGGCGTCGACGCCGCCGTGGAGCCGCTGTTCCCCAATTCCCCACTCTGGTTGTCCCCCCAGCACCACAGCGTCCCGTCGCGTTTGCGTGCGCAGGTGAAGTTGTATCCCGCCGCAACCTGGACCACACCGGTGCCAACCGCGGCCACCTGCACAGGCGCCGTCTTTCCGACCGAGGTTCCGTCGCCGAGCTGGCCATGGCCGTTACCTCCCCAGCACCAAAGCGTCTGGTCAGATCTCACGGCACAGACGTGGAGAAGCCCCGCCGCCAGTTGGACCACGCCGCCGCACAAGCTTGCCGCGCCCGCCTCGCTGGCGCCGTCGGACAACTCGGACGCGCCATCGTCGGCAGAGCCCGGCACCGCGCCGTCGCGTGACTTCAACCCTACATCGGCTATCCTTGCGGCCGATGCATCAGCGCCCATGGCGTCCCCGTCGGCCTCGACCACAGCCGCTGCATCGCCCAGGCGCACCGGCAACGCCCGATGACACGCAGGCAGCGTGGCGAGGCAAATCCAAACTGCCCATGGCACGCGAAACCGCATTGGCGCCAGGATACCACTGCGCCAAGCAACTCCGCGCCCTCCCTCTGCCTCTGCGCCCCCAGGCATCCGAAACTCCGTCACGCCGTACTTTCACGTTGTATGATTAATCGATGAGCCGGCTTCTCGCGGCTGAACCCCTGAAGAGCGTTGCCGACACCATCGAACGACTGGAAGGCAACGTGGCCCGCGTCATTCGCGGCAAGCCCGAGGCCATTCGCAATTGCGCGCTGGCGCTGCTCGCGCGCGGCCACCTGCTGGTCGAAGACGTGCCAGGCGTAGGCAAGACAACCCTGGCGCGTGCGCTGGCCACGTCCATCGGTGGGGTCTTTCACCGCATCCAGTTCACCAGCGACCTTTTGCCATCGGACATCATCGGCGTTTCGGTTCCGGACAGTGCCACGGGCAAGTTCGACTTCAAGCCCGGGCCGCTCTTCGCCAATGTGGTGCTGGCCGACGAGATCAATCGCACTACCCCGCGCACGCAAAGCGCGCTGCTTGAAGCGATGAACGACAACCAGGTTTCCGTGGACGGCCTGGCCCATCCGCTCGCGCCGCCGTTCCTCGTGATCGCCACGCAAAATCCCGAGGAGCATTACGGGACCTACCCCTTGCCCGAGTCGCAGATGGATCGCTTCGCCATGCGCATCAGGCTCGACTATCCCTCGGCGGAAACCGAACGTGAGCTGCTTCTGGAAGCGCCGTCGCTGGCCGAAGAAACCCTGGCCGCGATCGACACCGTGGTCGCGCTGGCGGAAATCATCGCTTTGCAAGAAGCGGCTGCGCGCGTGCACCTTTCGCCCGAGCTTGCCGGCTACATCGTCGAGGTCGCGCGCGAAACCCGACACTCGCCGTTCCTGTCGCTCGGCATCTCGCCGCGGGGCGAGCTGGCGTGGCGCAACCTCGCGCGTGCGGCGGCGCTGGTGGCGGGGCGCAACTACGTCCTGCCCGACGATCTCAAAAACCTCGCCCTGCCCGCGCTCGCACACCGGCTCGTGCTCGCCAACCAGCTCGATTCCACCGGGCGCGCCCGCGAAGAGGCCGAGCGCATCGTCACCGACATCCTCGGTCGCGTGCCAATTCCGGGATAGCTACCGTGGCCTGGCTGCCTCTGCGCCTGCGACGTTGGTTCCGTCCGCCCCGTAGGTTCCGGCTGACCCGCGAGGGTAAGTGGTTCATCGGCGCGACCTTGCTGCTCGGGTTCGCGGCCGTGAACGGTGGCCTCAACCTGCTGTTCTTGATGTTTGGCATGATGCTGTGCCTGCTGATCGCCAACGGCGTGATCGCCGAGGCATCCATGCGACGCCTGAACGTCGAGCGCCGACTTCCGCACGCGCTCTACGCGGGCACGCCGTTCCTGATGGGCATCGCGGTTCGCAACTCGAAGTCGCGCATCGCCACCTTCTCGCTGGAAGTCGAAGACCTGGCCGCCGACGGCAAGCCGGTGGATCGCCGCTGCTTCTTTCTGAAGATCCCGGCCCATCGTCAACAGGAGACTTCCTACCGTCGAACTCTACCCAGGCGCGGGCTCCACCGCCTAGTCGGACTGCGCCTGTCCACACGTTTTCCTTTCGGACTTCTGCGCAGGTCGATTGACGTCGATGCGCCGACCGAGCTGCTGATTTACCCCGCCCTGATTCCCGTCGCTGAGGTCGCCCTCCGCACCGAACTCGCCGAGCTGGGCGAAAGGCAGAGCGCGGCCCGCGCCCGCAGCGGCGATTTTCATGGCCTGCGCGAGTTGCGCGGCGGCGACGATCCAAGGGACATCCACTGGCGCACGTCTGCCCGGCGCGGCCGACCGTTCGTGCGTGAATTCGAGGAGGAATCCGGGCGCAGCGTGCTTATCATTCTCGAAACCGCGGTTAGCGAAGACCCGGTGACTTTTGAAAACGCGGTCTCCCACGCAGCGTCGCTGGCCCTCTTGCTGCTCCGCCGCGGCCTGCGCGTCGGGCTTCGGGCGGGGTCCACATTGATACTGCCCGACGCCGGCACGGCGGGCGCGATCCTGCGCTGCCTGGCGCTGGTCGACGGAGCAACCGACAAGGACCGAGGTGCGCCCCGCCGGAATTCCTGGCAAGGCGCGACCGTGACCATCACCCCATTCCCGGCGAGACCACGTATCGACGTGACCGTGGGCCGAGCGATGCGGAGCACGGCATGAGACTCCGCTCAGCCCACAAAACCGCCACCTTCCTTCTCGCCAGCACGGCGATCTTCACCCTGGCCTCGGCGAACGTGCTTGCCGTCTCGACATTGATATTCATCGTGCTCGGGGTCGGACTGGCCTGGCACACCGACGCCGGGTCGCCGATTGCCCAATGGGTCGACCGGGCCACGCCGATCATCAACGTGATGGTGCTGCTGTTTCTGGCCGCCGCCGTCTTCCAGGTGGCTCGCAGCTTTCCCGAGGTCGACCTGTCGCCCTTCCTCAGCTTCGCCCTCTTCCTTCTGGTGGTAAAGCTCTGCCAACGCCGGAGCAACCGCGACTACCTGCAAGTCTTCATCATGTCATTCCTCGTGATGCTGGCGGCGTCGTGGCTGGCCACCAGTGTGATCTTCGTGCTCGGCTTTTCCGCCTACGTCGTGCTGACCACGTGGACCCTGATCCTCTTCCACCTGCGCCGCGAGATCGAAGACAACTACATCGTCCGCCACGCCAGTGAGGGCCACACAGAACAGGTCACCGCCACCCGAGTTCTCAACTCTCGTCGCGTGGTTGGGGCTTGGTTCTTCACCGCGACCGGTCTGGTGGCGGTGGCGGTGCTGCTCGGATCGTCGCTGGTGTTCGCCATGGTTCCGCGCGTGGGGCTCGGTTTCATCTTGGGGGGCGTGCGACGGCAGGTCGGAATCGCAGGCTTCACCGACGAGGTCAAGCTGGGCATGCACGGCATCATCTCCAGCGACAACCAGACCGTAGTCCTGCGCTCGGAGATTCCCAACCTCGCCGCCGTCGCCAACCAGGCAGACCGCGACCGGCTCATCTCGTCGCTCTACTGGCGCGGGACCGTCTACGACACCTACGAAGGCGGCCAGTGGCTGCGTTCGCGCGAGGACAAGGCCCGCACGCGGCTCCTTCCCAGGCTGACCGCAGACACAAGTCGTGGCTACGAGCTGTCCGATCCGTTCGTGGTCACGCCTCCGCTCGGGCGCAAGGCCATCTTGGAGGGAACCATCGAGCAGACCGTAGAGGTGGTGGCGCTGTCGCATCCGGTCGCCTTCGCCGTCGACAGGCCGGTCTATTTCGAGACGCCGCCGGTTCCGCCCGGGGCCTTCACGGCCAGCGATTTCGAGGCGCGCTGGTCCGACGAGGTATCGCTGCGCATGTTTCGCATCAACCCCGGCAATCCCTACGATCGAAAGAATGCGATGACCGAGTTCTTGGGGGCGCGCTATCGGGTGTTTTCGCGTGACGCCGGCCGTGCCGATCCCAGGCGTGTCTCCTTGTCCGAACCGCAATTGCCGAGCGCCCTGCTCGACAACTACCTGCGCGTGCCGGCATCACTAACCCCGCGCGTGTCTGCCTTGGCCAAGCAAGTCCTGCAGGGGCAAGGATCGTCCGCCGCCAAGGTGCAGGCCGTGGTGGCTTGGCTGCGGCAGACCCACGGCTACACGACCAACCTGCGGCGAGACGAACGCATCGCCGATCCGCTCGAGGACTTCCTGTTCGCTGAGAAGGCCGGCCACTGCGAGTACTTCGCATCGGCGGCGGCCATCTTGTTGCGCCTGGGTGGCGTGCCCACCCGCTACGTGAACGGCTTCCTCGGCGGCGAGTGGAACGCCATGCGCGAGGCAGTCACCGTGCGCGAGAACCGCGCCCATTCCTGGGTGGAAGCGTATCTTGGACGCGAGGGCTGGGTGCGCGTGGATGCGACACCGCCGCAAGACCGCAGCTCGACCATGGGGGCTTTGCACCAACTGCTCGACTCGGCCGAGCTTTTCTGGGGCCGTTGGGTGCTGGAATACAGTGCCAGCCAACAGTTTCTGCTGGCACAACGGCTGGGACAAAGGCTTGGCCTCGGCAGGCGGGCCTTCGCGCCCGGACCTACGCCATCGCCCATGACCAAGAAACAGGCAGCGACAGTGGCGGGTGCGATCATCGCCGCCGTCCTCTTGGTCAGCCAACGAAGGCGTCTTCGGCGCTGGCGCGGGCGCCGCAGTGGACACGCGCGCGAGGCGCAGCCGACCCAAGCCGTCGTTCGCATCTACCAGTCGCTGCTCAAGCGGCTATCGGCTTCCGGACTGTCGCGCCGGCCTACCGAGACGCCGCACGAATACCTGGCGCGGATTCGAGAATTGGGCCTGGAAGGCGCACCAGCGTTCGAACGCTTGACGGCGGCGTACACGTCCGTCCGCTACGGCGACTTGGATCTTAGCCCGGCTGTCATCGCCGAGCTACGCCGCGAGGCCGGACAGATCCGGTTGCCGGACTGACTTCCCACGTGCCACCACAAGTTCATCGATGCCGATGACTTCGCTGCGAATGCGCCGAGTCCCGAAGGCTCGGGCGGCTGCACGGACGGCAGCGGCGTCTACGCGTACGATGCTTTCGAACAGCACGAGCTGGTTCATGCGTACCTGTGGCCGTCCGGCGTGCCGCTGACCGTGATCAAGGAAAGCGCGGCCATGGCCTTGGCGTGCAACAGGCCCATCGCCGAGACGCCGTCGCTTTCGCTCGCGGACGCGGTGGCGGTGCAGCAGCCACTTGCGGATCTGCTTGTGTACGACACCGGCGGGCGACTGGTGCGCTACCTCATCGACCAAGACGGCCCCGAGACGTTTCTCCGTTTCTACACCAGTCTTCGCCAAGACGCCTCGTTTGCCGACCTGGATGCGGCCCTACGCGCGAGCTACGGCAGCGGGGCCGATGACCTGTGGGCTGCCCCACCCTGGCCAGCCCCGAGACCTGCCCTCGCCCATTCGCGTGCTCGCGAGATGCGCTGCCGAGCAACGGAACCGCCGTGTCGGTGACACCGGTCTGCGGAATCCCAAGCGACACCCGCACCTTCGACCTCTCGAGCGACGGCAACGTCGCAATTGCGGCGCCGGCGCTGACCCGAGTGGCCCGGTGCGATCCGGTGCCGTTCGTAGAGACGCTGGCAACCACCGACGGCGATGTGCCGTCGCCGGTGGGCCTCCTGCAACTGGCAGCCGGTCGCTACTACCTGGATTTTTCGACCGCGGTCCCGCACGACCTCGCGGTCCTCGCGCCTTCGCAGCCTTGGGCCGGCAGCGACACCGCGAGCCTGCAGGCTTTTGCCGTTCCCGAAGATCAGCCGGTGACCCTCGCGGTGGCCCTGCCGCGCAGAAACACGCCTTGGAACATCAAGCTGCGGTTCGAGAAGGCGCATGCGCTGACCGTTTCGCGCACCTCGAGCTCGCTCCCGGTCTTGCGACTGCTCGCGTGTCCGGGCGCTGACGCCACATCGCTGCTGTGCCAACACTTGGACTTGGCCGACGGCCCGGTCTCCGTCTGTAGCAGGGCGATTACCTGCTGCACGCCGATTCGTTGTCGCCGGATCACGCGGGCCGCATCGAGATCCTCGGGCAGTGAAGATGGGCTTGGTGAGCTACCGTCCGCCCTGCTTGGCCAACCCGTCGCGCTGCAGGAGCTTCGCTGAACCGTCTACCGCGATCCGCAAACGGTTTGACGGGGATGTTAGGATGGCAACGTGAATTGCCAACTTGGCGAACCCCAAACGCCACCTATGCCACCCGATCAGAAGTGGCACCCGGTTCCTGCGCCCGGTGCTGAAATCCCTCGAAAAAACAGCCAGTTCAAGCTGGGACGAAGCCGGCATCGGCCTTGCAGCGATCGCACGCCGGGTATGTGTATCAGACTCACGCGTAAAGTCGTCCGCGCGCTATCCTTGCTCGCCCTCGTCCTGGCGTCAGGGGAAAGCCTCGCGCAAACCGGCGGAACCATCGGGACCACGAGTGTCACCGGCGCGACCGCGCTGTCGTCGTCGGACTTCGCCTTCTTCCTCGAGTACCAGGACCCCAATAACTGGGGCAACTGGATCCAGATGAACACGACCCAGCAGCAGTACTTCTTCAACCGGGCTCGCTGCGAGTGCGTGAATTCCAATCTCACCAACCCCGACGCCGGCGTCGACAATACAGGGAACACCGACTACAGCGGCTATTTCAGAATCGTCATCCAGCCCGGGTCAGGCACGGCCCAGAGGATTCAGACTCTCCTCTCCACCAATGGCGTACCCTTCGGGATAGGAAAGCTTTACGCGGGTAACAACGGGGCGAACTGCCTTTCGCCAGGCTCCTATAGCTGCGCGCTTGCCGCAAACTGCACCAACCTCCTCGACCCGAACAATTTCGACGCGCAATTCCCGCTCACGGTTTTTGAGTCTGAACGCCAGTACGTGAGCCCCCCCATCCCGGTGTCTTTGCTCTATGGCTCGCTGGCCGTGCCGACGTGTGGATGCAGCGGGACATGCGACACGACCGCCAACTGCGCGCTTCCCCTGACCTCGCAGACCATCTATTTCTGGGCGCAAACCAACACGGGCACCTCCCCGGATCTCAGCTTGTCCTTCCAGGTCAACCTGAATGGCGAGCTCCAGTATGGGCCCAGCGACGTCGTGGCGCAGGGCGGGAATGACGCCCTGAACGTCACCTGGGGCTGGGCGTCCGGGTTGACTCCATCTGCCGATCCCAACTTCCTCGGGGTTCAGATCTTCTGCACGCGGGCCGACACCTTTCAGGTTTTCCCCTTGCACAGCTATAGCGCTTCCTACATGCAGTCCAGCGCAACCTGTTCGGAGCTCGCTCCCGCCCCGGCTTCGCCCAGCGCATTCAATAACCTCGACCCCAGCTTCCTCTGTTCGGGCCTTCTGCCCTCGACCACAACGAGCCAGCGTATCACGGGGCTGCAGAACGGCATCTGGTACGGCGTGGGCGTGGCGGCCATCGACAAGTACGGCAACGTGAGCGCCATTCCGGAATCCAGCGTGACCTACGGGATGCCAGTCGCGACCGTGGATTTCTACACCGAATACCGCAACTCCGGCGGCCAGGCCAAGGGTGGATACTGCTCGCTTGCAGGCTGGCAGAAGCGCCCTGCCGCGCTCATCGTGATCAGCTTCGTCGCGTTGGCGGTGATCGTGTTTGTCCGACGCCGGCGCAAGGGCCCGCCCGGAACCACGACCATGCTGCTGCTGGTTGCCGCGGGCACCGTCGTCGGTGGACGAGCGCACGCGGGGGGCATCATCTACGACGACATGGACACAAGTAGCGACGATAACCAGACCGCCTACCCCGAGCCCGAGCCCGAGCCCACGCCTCCGCCTCCTCCGTCGACCTGGGCCTCCGAGCGCGACTTTGCCATCGAGGTGCGTTTCGGACTCTACTTGCCCGACGTCGACTCGGAATTTGGCGGCAAGGCCCAGCCCAACGCCTTCCTCTTCGGCACCCAGAAGCGCCCCATGTGGCAGTTTGAGCTCGACTGGGAGGTACTGCAGAAGTTCGGCACACTGTCGATTGGCGCCTCGATTGGCTACTGGAAGGAAAACGGTCAGGCCTGTCTGCTGTCGGACCTGCAGGCCAATGGAACCTGCACGCCCTCCGCCGACAACACCAGCCTGCGCTTGATCCCCTTCGCGGCATTGCTCATCTACCGCATGGACGAAGCCGCGAACCGTTGGAAGATCCCGCTGGTTCCCTACGGCAAGATTGGGCTCAACTACACCATCTGGACCATCAACAACGGCGACGGTGACGTGCCCACCTACAAAGGTACGGGCGGCGGCCACGGCCAGGGCGGAACCGCGGGCTGGCAGGCAGCGGCGGGCATCTCGCTACGGCTCGATTTCGTCGATCCCTCCGCGGCCCGCGAATTCGACGTCGACAGCGGAGTCAACCACACCTATGCCTTTTTCGAGCTGGATCACGTCGACGGCTCGGGCCTTTACCGCACCGATGTGCTGCACGTGGGCGACAACACATGGTTCGCCGGCTTGATGTTTGAGTTCTGACGTCCTACACGGGTAGCGACGTGAACGATCCCCCGGCACCACGCACCTTGCGCATCGTCGTCGAGTACGACGGGACGGGACTGTCCGGCTGGCAACGCCAGGACGGGCAGCCCACGGTGCAGGGTTGGCTGGAGCAGGCCTTCAAGTCGATGACCGGTCAAGACGTGGTGGTGCGCGGGGCGGGCCGCACCGACGCCGGAGTGCACGCCGAGGGCCAGGTAGCCAGCGTGGAGGTTTCGTCGCGCATTCCAACCCTGGGCTTCTTGCGCGGACTCAACACCTTCTTACCGCCAGAGATCGCGGTGCTGGACGTCGCCGACATGCCCGCGGGCTTCAACGCCCGGCACGACGCCCGCGGAAAGATCTACCGCTACCAGGTGTGGAACCACCCGGTTCGTTCGCCGCGCTTCGCCCGGCACGCGTGGCACGTGTACGATCCGCTGGACACGCACGCCATGCGCCAGGCCGCCACGGTTCTGCTGGGCCAGCACGACTTCCGCGGCTTCCGATCATCCGATTGTGACAGAACCAACACGGTCCGCATCCTGCGCCGCTTCGACGTGCGCCGCGACGGCGCGCTGGTATCCATCGAAGTCGAAGGCACCGCGTTCCTGCGCAACATGGTCCGCATTCTCGCCGGCACCCTGGTCGCCGTCGGCAAGGGCAAGCTGACCGTCCACGACGTGGCAGCGTTGCTCGAATCCGGCGACCGAACCCAAGCCGGCGTGACCGCGCCCGCCTGTGGGTTGACCTTGGTGAAAGTGATTTACTGAGAGGGGTCCGCCGTCCGGGACCTGTACGTTTGGGACATGGTCTTGAGACACAAGTCCGACGAGGCATCCAGGCTACGGACAATGCAGAACGACCAGCGCCGAGGGGCCGGCGTTGGGTGGCAGATGCACGGTCTGCAGGTCGGGATCGTCGCCGCACGTCCATGCCACGGCGTAGTCTTCGCCGCAGGCGCGGCCGGGGGCAGTCGGGGAGCCGAACGGCACGGTGTACTCGCAGGTCCAGCGCCCGTCGCAGCTTTGCGCCAGCTCGGCAGTCGCGGTGTCGTCCGCGCGCGCGCAGCGCTGGCCGTAAGCCGCCGAGTGTACCTGGATGGGACCATGGGCGGCGCGCGGTCCCTCCGGGGCCAGCCGCTTCGGTGGTGCCGTGGGGTCACAAGAAAGGTAGACGCCCCCACCATAGCCTGCCTCGGGCTCGGCCACGGCGCGACGGACCTCGGACTCGGCGCCGCAGGTCCACTCTGCGATGTAGCTCTTCGCGCACCCGTACACCGGATCGCCGATGAGCCAGTGGTGGATGCGATACGCACATTCCGGACGCCCGTCGCACTTCTCCGCCAGGTGCGCGGTCACGTTGCCGCGCGGAGCTCGGCAGTTGGGTCCGTAGCTGCCAGCAACGACATGGATGGCCAGGGCTGGCGAAGGCGGCGCAGGCTCGCCCGCCTGCGCTGGCAGGCCGGCTGTTGCATCCGCAGGACATCCGAGTCGGACCACGGAACCGAAGCCGGCTTCCGGCTCTGCATAGGCGCGGTGGACTTGGGACGCGCCGGCGCAGGTCCATTCGGCAATGTAGTCCTTCCGGCACCCGTAGGCCGGATCGCCGATGATCATGTGATGGATCCGGTAGTCGCATTGCTCGCTGCCGTCACACGTGACCGCCAAGTGCCGGGTGACGTTACCGCGCCGCTGCCCGCAGCTCGATCCATAGGTGCCGGCCACGATGCGAATCCCCGTGGTGGCTGGCTCCGGCGCCGCCATGGCCGCGGGCTCTGGTTTTCGATGGACCGTCGCTCCGCACGCGGACCCGCTGCCAAGCAAGGCGACCATCCAAGCCAGTCTCATGCCGCCCATGGTAGCAACATTCGGCGCTGGTCCGTGCGCTACTTCCCGGCCAGCATTTCCTCGACGACGACGCGCACGCGCTCGTGCAGGTTGGCGCGATCTTGTTCGGAAAGGCCCTGGGTCGGAATCGGCTCGCCGATGATAGCGGTCACTTTGCCGGCGCGCAGAAGGTAGCTGCCGGCCGGCATCAGCTCGCGCGTGCCCCGCAGCGCCAGCGGGACGATGGGAACCCCGGCCCGCACCGCCAGATGAAATCCGCCCTTCTTGAACGGCCCCAAGCTTCCGTCGCGCGTACGCGTTCCCTCCGGAAAAATCAGGACCGAATCGCCGTTGCGAATCCGGTTGCCAGCTTCCTCTATGCTTCGGCGTGCCGACACGCCGTTCTTCCGGTCGATGAAGATGAAGCGCCCCGCCCACATGACCCACCCGAACAGCGGAATACGCGCTAGCTGCTTCTTGGCAATCATGCGCAGCCGCCGCGGCACGGCGACGAAGGCCGCCCATATATCTAGCGAGGAAGCGTGGTTTGCCATGAAGACGTACGGCTGAGCGGGATCGAGCGAGGCCCGATTCTCGACCACGATTTTCACGCCGGCAAACGACGTCACCCAGCCAGACCATGCCCGCGCCAAGTCGAGCACCCTATCTCCCGTGCGGTCGAGCAGGCGCAGCAGCAGGCCAAAGACGCTGCCCAACGCTGTCGCCACCGCGATGAAGAAAACCGTTGCAAGGGCTCGCATGAAAGACACCACGACATGCTATCCTGTCGCCGTGGACTTCCGGAAGACCTACTACGTACTTCCGAACCTATTCACCCTTTCATCGGTTCTGTGTGGGTTCGCATCCTTGGCGCTGTCTGCCTCTGGCCGCAGCGAGGCGGACCTATACCTTGCGGCACTGGCCATCTGCTTCGGGCTTTTCTTCGACACCTTCGATGGTCGCGTCGCGCGGCTAACCAAGACCCAAACCGATCTGGGCCGCGACCTGGACTCGCTCGCCGACGTCATCACCTTCGGCACCGCGCCGGCGCTGCTGGTCTACAAGTGGGGTATGACCGGGTTCGGCATGACCGGGGTACTGATTGCCGGTCTCTTCGTGTGTGCGGGGGCCATGCGGCTGGCGCGGTTCAACGTGCTGGCCAGACGCGATGAAGACTCGGGTCACAAGAAGCCGGCGAAGTTCACCCTGGGTCTTCCCATCCCGCCCGCGGCCAGCCTGCTGGTGTTCGTGGTCATCGTCAGCCACACCACCGGCGAATACAAATTCCTCAGCGAGACCTCGACCGCGGTTGTGGTCTTGGTGCTGTCGTTCCTGATGGTTTCGCGGGTTCGCTTTCGATCATTCAAAGAGCTGCGCTTCACCGTAAAGACGGTCGGCGTGGTCCTGCTTGTGGGCGGCGCCTGCGCCGCGTGGGTCTGGACCGGCTTCGCCAAGGCCTTCATTTTCCTGTTCCTGGTGCTGGCCTACATCGTGTTGGGCCTGGCCGAGGAAGTCCTGTTCTATCGCCGCAGACGCGCCCAAGAGCGCAGCGCCGCCCAGCCGCCGATTCCCGAGCCGCCCAGCGTGCCCGACGAGGAGGTCCTGCGCGAGCTGGGCGCCTTCGACGAGGAGGACTCGGCCGATAAAGACGTCGCTGTGGCAGCGACCGACAGCGATCCGGTCGTCAATCCCAGCCGGTAGGCGCGGTTAATTCCTCGCCATCACCGGTGGCAGCGCCTTCAGCGCCGCGACCCTGGGCCGAATCGCCGAGAGGAACGCCGCACGGTTGGTCGGTCCCGGCTCGTGCACCACGGAAACCTTGGCCGGGTCGATGTACTGCCCGCTCTTCACCACGCTGAAGTGCAGGTGCGGCCCCGTGGAAAGACCGGTGGTTCCCACGTAGCCGATGACTTCCTTCTGCTGCACCTGCTTACCCACCTTTAGATTCTTCGCAAATTTGGACAAGTGGAAATAGCGCGTCTGCAGGCCGTTGCCGTGCTGGATCACGATGGTGTTGCCCGACCCGCGCAGCATCTCAGCCTGCACCACCTTGCCCGCCATCGACGCCCATACCGGCGTACCGATCGGCGCCGCGTAGTCGATACCGAGGTGCGCCTTCAGCACGTGCAAGATCGGGTGGAAACGCTTGGGATCGAACTTCGAGCTGATGCGCACGTAGCGCAGCGGCGTCTTCAACATTGTCTTCGCCAGCGCCTGGCCCTTTTCGTCGTAGTAGTGCCCGTGGCTGCGGTCGTCCGTCGGATTCCAGTAGAAGCCCCGGAAAGTGCCGGTCTTGCCGCTGTACTCGGCAGCCAGCAGGCGCCCGTACTTGTAGAACTGGCCTCCCAAGTACTGCTTTTCGACGACGACCTTCCAGTGATCGCCGGGATGGGTGTCGGTATAGAAGTTGATGTCCCAGGCGAATAGGTCGACCAGCAAGCTCACCAGCGCACCGCCTTCGCCCGCCTTGTGCACCGATTCGTAGAGCGACGATTCGACCGTGCCGTAGGCCTCTGCGGTCTTGATTTCCAGGGGCTTTTCCTGCTTCTTCGCCACCCAACTGCCGTCGGATTTCTGCGTCGCGAAGTAGTGCAGCGCCGGGGTAGGCATGTAATGGAACGCGTCCGGGTTGCCCTCGTCGTCACGGTCGACCTGGTACCTTTCGCCGGCGCGAATCAGCTTCGGATCGACTAGCTTGCTAATCGCCGCCGTCACGTTCCCCGCCGAGCCGCCAAAACCTTCGCGCGCCAGCACCGTGCTCAGCGTGTCCGACGGGCCGAACTGACCCAAGATCGAGCCGTCCTCGGTGACGATGGACGCAGGAGCAGCCGCCTTCTTTGGCTTCTTTTCCTCGTAGGCAGCCCCGAGCAGCGAGGGCGGGATCGATTCCGCCAGCGCCTCCTGCTTGGCGTCGCCGAGCGTCTTCGCGGTGGACACCGGCTTCATCAGGCTCTGCACGGAGGTATCGTGGCGCAGGAAGAAGTAGTAGACGTTAACCGCGGTCAAGACGACCAGAAGGCCGCCCAGACCGAGCGAGTTGCGCAGTTGCTGTGGTCGGCGCTTTCTGCGCTTGGGTACAAGACTTCGTGCCACCCCCTATAACCACCACACCGACCGCAATCCGTCAACTAGGGGATGATCTCAGACCCTGCCTTCGCGCTCGATGAACTGCAGCAGCGCACGGCCCTTGTCGCGCACCTGCTTTCGCAAGTCGGCGTGCCGTCGGCGTTCTTTCCACAGCTCCTCGGTGATCTGCAGCGCGGTCAGGATGGCAAGGGACTGCGTGTCGGCGGCACGCGTCTGCTTCTGCAGCTCACGGAGGTGGCGGTCTACGTGCGCGGCCATTTCCCGCACCATGCGCTCGTCCTCGTCGCTGCGCAGAGTGAAGCGGTGTCCGGCGATGGTGACGGCGACTGGGTTCTTCATGCGGGTATCCCGGGCGCCGACTCTACCCTGAAAACAGCTTGCCGGAGCAAGCGCGCGATACTCTGCGCGTCAGGCCTCGCCTCCCGGCGACGCCGCTGCGGCACCAGCCAAGGCGGACAGGCCGAGCGACGACAGGACCATGCGGTCCTCCAGGCTGACATCGAGAAACCTGATGCCCATGCCTCCCGTGCTGGGCGTCTCGCTTACCCAGCGGACCTCCCCGCGCAGCTCCAAGGGACGATTCCGCCACGGGATGTCGAGCCAGATGCGCACGCTTTCCCCGGTTCCGTCCAGGTAATCCGAGCAGAAAAACAAACCGTCGGCGCTGACATCGGTGACCACACCGTCGACAACCAGGCTGTCGCTGACATATTTGGCCGCAATCTGCACCTTCGCGCGCGCGGAACGTCGTAATTCTCTTGGTTTTTCTAGGTATGGCAGCATCGGCTCGGGCTCCCTTGCCACGGACACATTCGATCTCATCGGGGTTTGGTGTCAACTTCTGAAGTCGTCGTCACGCCAAGTTGTTGCGAACCAGTGGCGCAACGCACATCGACCCCTCCTGAGGAAGTTTTTTCGTCTCCGTGGCGCGACCCGTGCTATAGGTTCCCGCCCGGCCAGCCGACCGGACTTATACTTAGCCTTTTTTCGCCCGTCGGGGCCCATAGCTCAATTGGCAGAGCTGCGGACTTTTAATCCGTAGGTCGCAGGTTCAATTCCTGCTGGGCCCACAACCCACCTACGAAAAATTGAATAAGACCCCATCGTCTAGTCCGGCCCAGGACAATGGCCCTTCAAGCCATGAACACGGGTTCGAATCCCGTTGGGGTCGCTATCTGCCACGGCGGCTGGGTTTTCCAGGGCTTGGATGAAGTCCGAGCCACTCCCCGGCGCCAACTGCGAGTAGCGCATGGTCATCGTGATCGTGCTGTTTCCGAGCCAGTCTTGCGGGCGGACAGACGTCCTTTGGCCGGCGAGAGCGCAGGAATTGCAGACGGGCGCCGGCACCTCTCATCGGCCCCAGGTTATGGGCCGTTTCTTGCCGTCGAGAGCACTGTCGAGGTAACAAGCTAGGAGGAGTTCGCATCATGACGCATCGTCGCACGAGCATCGGCGCCCTGTTGGTGGCCGCAGTTGGACTACTGGCAGGCACGCCCGCGCAGGCGGCATCTCTCCAGCAGGTCAGCAACTGGACCGGAGGGGTCGCTAACCTGCCGTCGGACGTGCTCATGTACGTCTACGTGCCAGACAAGACGGCCGCCAATCCGCCGATCCTGACCCTGATCCACTCCTGCGGTAGCAACGCTAGCGTTGTACTTGGTCAGGCACCGGACCTAAAGAGCGCGGCCGACAAATATGGCTTCATCATCGTGGCCCCGCAGAGCAACCCCAGCAGCAATAGATGCTGGACGACCGATTCCACCCAGGTGTGGACGCGCGACAAAGGCGGCGATAGCAACGCCATCAAGCAAATGGTCGTGTACGCGCTCTCGAAGTACAGTGCCAACCCGGATCGTGTCTATGCGAGCGGCTGTTCGTCGGGTGCGATGATGACGGAGCTCCTATTGGGACTCTACCCCGACATCTTCAAGGCGGGCTCGTCATTCGCCGGCATGCCGGCCGGGTGTCACGGGCCGAACGACAACTCAAGCAACGCCACCGGGTATAACGGTACGTGCGCAGGCGGTTCGGTCAACTACACTGCGCAGCAGTGGGGAGACCTCGTGCGCAACATGGATACCGGGTACACCGGACATCGGCCCCGCCTGCAGCTCTTCCATGGCGATGCAGATCCGACCATCAGCTTCAAGAACATGGGGTATTCAGAACAGCAGTACATCAATCTACAGAACCTCAGCACCGATCCGACGAAGACGAACACGGGATTGACCTTGGGGAGTCATCGGGCGACGGAGGAGCAGTGGAACAACGCATGCGGGTATCTGGTGCTCGATGCTTTCGACTCGATCGGCGGCGATCACGGCCCGTCGGACGCCTTGTTCGTTGGCAAATACGTCCTGCCATTCCTGGGTTTGGACAGCCAGACCGCAGTCACGGCAGCGGTCGATCCGGAGATTGCACAATGCGGTGGAGGAACCGGAGGCACCTCCGGATCGGGCGGCGGTACCGGCGCGGGCGGGGCTGGCGGCGGTGGCGCCAGTGGGACAAGAGATGGCGGTGCTGACAGTGGAAGGGACAGTGGCACTGCAGGCGCGGCCGGAAGCGCCAGCGGCGGAAACACCGGCAGCGGCGGAAACACCGGAACGGGCGGAACCCAGGGAACCGGTGGCAACCAGGGAAGTGGCGGCACCGGCAGCGGCGGAAACGCCGGCACTGGGGGAAGCAGAACCGGGGGCAACAGCGCGACTGGCGGAGCCACCAGCGCCGGCGGCAGCAGCGGCAAAGGCGGGTCGCAGACGACTGGAGGCGTACAGGGAAGCGGCGGCGCGAGCAACGGAGGCACCAATGGCAGCGGCGGATCGGTTGGAGCGGGTGGCGCGGCCGGCGGCGGCAGCTCTGCCAATGGCGGAAACACGAGCAACGGCTCCGGTGGAAAGTCGAGCTCAGGCGGGATCGGTGGCAACTCGGGCAGCGGCGGAGCTTCGGCCGGCGGCGGCTCTGGCTCGAACGGCTGCAACTGCGCCCTGGGTCGAGTGGCGTCCAAGAGCCACGGCGATTCATCGACCGTTGCAATGGCGATGGGTCTCATTCTCCTGGCGTTCGCCCGCAGACGTCGAAACGCCTGATAGACCAATTCCGTCGGACGGACTCGGGCCTGGTCACCCGATGAATGTGGCGGCGGTCACAACGATCAAGAGTCGCGGAACCAGCCAGCGGAAGAATGGACGAAGACAAGGCTTCTTTCGAGTCATTGTCATGCGGTCAATAGCAGCAATGCACATGCCAACGCCGAAGTGGCGATTTCCCTGGCCCCAAACCGAGTCCGACGGACAACTGTGGCAGATTTCACACTGTCAAACCGACAACATGTCGGCGCTTGCCGCACGAAAGAGGCGAATGGCGCTGTGAACGGTCGCTCCTCGTGTCCACACGACCCGCGCTGAGCGCTCGGTGCGAGCTCCACGAGCGGTTGCCGCCGGGCGCTGGCCGGAGCGGAAGCCAACCGTCCTGCTGGCGAGTCTTCCTTTGTGGGCGAGAACACGTTGCTGCGACAACGTCCCATGCGCAGCATCCTTTGCCCTCGCTGTGACGAAAAGGTTGTGGATCTGCCGGCATCCGGAATACTGTAGCCGTGTGCGGTAGGAGCAACCCGCGCGAACAACCAGGTGAGGTGAAGGATGGACCGTTCCAGTCGTTCTGCTTTAGTTCTTCTTAGCACCAGCGCAGTGGCCATTGCTGGGTGTGCCCACTCACGGCAGCCAGTCGCCGCGCCTCAGCCCGCGCGGCCGGTCGCGGTCGCTCCCGCGCCGGCGCCAGTACCGGTGCACGTGGCTATTCCTCAGGCGCCCCCCGCTCCGCCCATACCTGCCCCCATCATCATCAAGGATGCCGGTCTCCAGACCCCCGAGTGTGTGCTCTGGGACGCGGATCAGGATGTGTATTTTGTCAGCAACATCAATGGCGATCCGACCGCGTTCGATAAGAACGGCTTCATCTCGAAGATCGGCCCCGACGGCAAGGTCATCGATCTGAAGTGGATCGACGGCAGCAAGCGGGCGACTGAGCTCAACGCACCCAAGGGCATGGTCATTGCCGGCGGTATTCTCTACGTCGCCGATATCGACGTCGTTCGCAAGTTCGACCACAAGACCGGCAAGCCGAAGGGCAAGATCGCGGTGAAGAACGCAGTCTTCCTGAATGCGCTTACCGTGTCTCCCGACGGCAAGACTCTCTACGTGTCGGACAGTGCGGTCAAGATCAAGGACGGGCAGTTCTCTGGCACCGGCGCGGACGCCATCTACGCCATCGACATCAAGAAGCGCTCGGTGAAGCCACTGATTCAAGACAAGACCCTGTTCTGGCCGAACGGCGTGCTGGCCGACAATACCGGCGTCTGGGTCGTAACGCTGGCCAGGAACGAGCTCGTCCACGTGAACTACATGGGCGAGATGGGCTCTGTCACCAAGCTCCCCAAGGGCAGCCTCGACGGGATTGTCAGGCTTCCCGACAACTCCCTGCTCATTTCTAGCTGGGAAGGCTCGGCCGTCTATCGCGGTCTGCCCGGCGGCGAGTTCCAGGAGCTCATCTCTGGAGCCACGTCGCCCGCCGCCATCGGTCTGGACGGCAAGCGAAACGCGGTGCTGATCCCGATCTTCATGGGCTCTGCGGTGGAAATCCACACGTTGCCGACCTTGCCGCCACTTGAGTCGCCCGTACCCGCGACTGTCCCTGCTGCAGCGACAACGTCACCGGGAGCGCCTGGCTCGGCGAATATCCCGGCGCCCGAGTTGCCCCCTGCGACGACGCGCGCTCCGGCAGCGGCTCCTGCGCCGCAGCCACGTCCAGTCGCGCCGGCACCTCCTCCCCCACCAGCGCCCGCGGCCGCGCCTGCCCCTGCAGCGCAGGCCCCCGCTGCTGCGCCGGCTTCGTCGGGAAGCAAGCCCACCCGCTGGGAATAGCCGCACCCATCACGTCACATCAGCCGGCGCCCGCGTCCATCGCGGGGACCGCCGCGTCCACTGCTGCAGGTGCGTCCTCGGGCCCATCCTCGCCCGCGCCGGCGTCGCTGCTGCCGCGGGCGGCCGAACAGATCGAGAGGCAAGGCCGATCGATGCACAACACCTGCAGGTGCCCGCGCAGATCCAGATCGATGAGCACCTGCCCGGAATCCCAGTTCTCGATACGCAGAATTGCCGCGGCAGGCACCAACGGGACCGCGAGCTCAACCGGGGTTCCGTGACGGTAACCGGCGTCGTCCGGCGAGTGGCGAGCCCCAAAAACCGACGAGCCGAGGGGTTCGCCGTCTTCGCTCATCAGAGTCGCCACCCAATACCCGTCCGCCGCGGGCGTACCCTGCGCGGGCGGCGTGACTGGCGCCGGTAGACCGCCGCGATCGGAAGGCAGCAAAGCCGTGTCCAACGACTCGAGGGTTGTGCCGTTAGCCACCTTCATCGCCACAGCGACGTCATAGGGGCGATCCGCGCAACCGCATGCATAGCGGCGCCCACCATTGGCGTAGACGCACACACCCGCATCAACGGTTTTACCGCCGTAGTATCCTCGATCGCGGCCGTCGTACAGATTGTCGCCACATCCAACGGCGAAGAAGGCAACCAGCACAAGTGTCAGTCGCCCGTGGACCATGAGACCAGCCTTATCCTTGGACAACATGAGATACAAAGTTACCACCCGGGCGGCCGGGCGCACGCCCCCTCGAAGCGCAATACCTGCATCCGTGGGCCGCGCAAATCGCCACGACCGCGCCGCACAACGCATCGGCGTCGCGTTGAGCCTCGCCGCAATCGCAACCATGGCCTGTGCGCGTGCGGGCAACCGGCAACGACCTTTGCCCGGCAAGGTGGACCTGCGGTCTTTGCAGGCAGTCTACGGCGAAGCGCTTTACTCGCAAGACGACGAGGAAACCCTGATTCGTGCGTTCTTCGCGGATCGCCGAGGTGGATTCTTCCTGGACGTGGGCGCCGGCGATCCGATCCAGGACAGCACAACCTACTTCTTGGAAAAGCACCTCGGCTGGCACGGCATCGCCGTCGACGCCAACGCGGACCACGCCGGCGACTACCGCTTGAAGCGACCGGCAACCCGCTTCTTCGCCTACTACGCCGGCGAAAAGAGCAACCTGCAGCGCGGCTTCTTCGTGAGCGAGGACTGGAGATTCTCGTCGGGCAGCGGCACCGATCCGCGCGGCGGACAGTATCGCAAGCGAACCGTGGCGACCATTGCTCTCGACGATCTGCTCGAACGCGAGAAGGTAGCCGCCATCGATCTCTTGTCCATGGACATCGAGGGCGCAGAACCGGAGGCGCTGCGAGGATTCGACCTTACCCGCTATCGCCCAGAATTGGCCGTGATCGAAATCGGGTCGCCCGCCGTCGGCCAGGCAGTCGCGGAACAATTCGCTTTGGCCAATTGCCGGGAAGTTGTCGCCTATCGCGCGGTCGACGCGATCAACCGCTACTACACCTGCAGGTAGCTCAACCCGCCGACACCCGGTCGCGGCCGGCCTCCTTGGCAGTGTAGAGGAACCGGTCGGTTCGGTCGAACCACGCCTTCGAGTCCTCGCCCGTCGCGATCTCGGACAGGCCGATCGAGACCGTCACGTTCCTTCTTTCTCCATTCGAGGTCGCGATAAGCAGAGTGCGCACTCGGCACACCACGCGTTCCGCCAGCGCGCGCGCATCGTCCAGCTTGGTCTCGCGCAAGACCACCGCGAACTCGTCGCCTCCGATGCGGGCCACAAAGTCGTTCTTGCGAAGGAAGACCTTCACCACCGCATCGGCAACTTGCCGCAACACCTCATCCCCGGTCACGTGGCCACTTGAATCGTTCACGGTCTTGAAGTGGTCGACGTCGACGATCATCATGGACATCCGGCTACCGAAGGCCTGGTAAATTTCCACGCTGCGGGCCAGGTAGTCGTCAAAGGCCTTGCGGTTGGGGATCTGGGTCAGTGGGTCGGTTTCGCTTTCTCGCCGCGCCGATTCCAGCTCTTGCCCAAGCGAACGAACCTGCGCGCCGAGGACTTGAATCTGGCGCTGATGGCGCTGGGCGCGCTCTTCCAGGATACCCTTCAACATCGCCACCGCATCAAGCACCTCACGCTTGAGGTCGGTGGTCGTGCTTCCCTGGACCAGCAACCCCAATCGCTCCATCTGCATGCGCAGCCGTCCGTCGACTTCCACGTCCTGCGAGAATGCCTGGCTGAGGTTGCGAATGAAGAACCACAGCACCTGGCGCAGGTCGGTGGTGACCTCGCTGACCCGCTTGACGCTCGACCGAAGGTATTCGCGCACGAAACGCCGGACACCCTCCCACTCGCGTCGTCCACCGCGCGCCTTGGCATCGTCGTCGTGGACGCCCGGCGGCGATGTGGCCAGCGTGACATGCTTGGCCCATCCCTCGGCGGTCGCGCGAAACGTCGGGATGTCGACGCCCTCTTGGTCGAGGGCGTAGTCGGCCATGCTGCGCAGAATCGACGCCAGCGTGTCGAGGGCCATGTCGCCATGGTTCTCCTCGCCGCCTGCCGAAGACGCGGCATCGGGCTTTGGGGCTCGACCGAACATATTCGCTGCCGAGCATTGCATCGGCAGATAGCGCCTCGGGATGAAGCGGCTCGATTTCAGGTCGCGGAACCTGCCACCTGAACATCGTTGCGCCGATGCGCCAACATCAGGAACGCGGGCTGCAGCAGTCGCGGCAGAATCGCCAGCGCAAGCGCCCCGCCGATGACCACGATGGCGAGCGGCTTCTGGGTTTCGGAGCCGATCCCGCGCGACACCGCCGCCGGCAGAAGGCCGAGCATCGCGACGAAGGTCGCCATCAACACCGGGCGCAGCCAGCGTTCGGCTGCCAAGCGGGCACTTTCCTGGGCGGACTTTCCCTCCTCGCGCAGGCGGCGCGCGTAGGTCACCACCAGCAGGGCGTCCTGGACCGCGACGCCGAGAATGCTGATGAACCCCATGGCCGCCGAGATGGAAAAGTCGGTGCCGGTCAGATAGAGCGCCACAATGCCGCCGCTCGAGGCCACCGGAACCCCGAGCAGCACAATCAGAGTGTCGCGCCCATTCTTGGTGGAGCTGAACACCAGGAAAGCGATGATGAGCAACGTCACCGGGACGATAAGGAGCAGGCGGCTGGTCGTCTCGCGCAATTGATTCATTTCGCCGCCCCATTCCAGGTGGGTGTCATACGGCAGCTTGACCTGGGCCTTTACCCGCGCCTGGGCTTCGGCGATGGTGGAACCGAGGTCGCGACCTCGCACCGAGAACTTCACCGGCACGTAGCGTTTCAGATCCTCGCGGAAGATCACCGAGGCACCCTCCTCTTCCACGATCTCCGCAATTTGTCCGAGCGGCACCTGCGCCCCGTCCGGCGTGGCGACCAGGATGTTGCGTATGGACCTCACGTCGCGCCGGTATTGCTCCGCCCAGCGCAGGATCAGATCGAAGTGCTTTTCCCCTTCGAAGACTTGCGTGATGACTTGACCGCCGATGGCGGCCTGCACCACCGCCGCCACGTCGCCGGTGTTGAGGCCGTAGCGTCCGATTTGTCCGCGGTCGGGCGTGATGCGAATCGCGGGCTCGCCGAGGGATCGGAAGATCCCGAGGTCCTCCACGCCGTGCACCTTGCCGAGCACACTGACGATTTCCTGCGCCTTGGTTTCGTTCACCAGCAGGTCCGGGCCCACCACTTTGACCGTGTTCTCCCCCTTCACGCCTGACATCGCCTCCTCGACGTTGTCGGAAATCACTTGCGAGAAACTGAACACCACGCCTGGAAATGCGGCCATCAGCTCGGTCTGCATCTCATCGGTCATGGAGCCCTTGGTTACGCCTTTGCGCCATTCGCTCGAGGGCGCGAGCGGCGCGAGCAATTCGATGTTGTAGAAGCCCGAAACGTCGGTGCCGTCGTCGGGACGGCCAAGCTGCGAGATGACGGTGAGAATCTCCGGCCGACGTTGCTCGGCCCGGGTACAGGTTGCGCCTTCGTCAGTGGGGCAGCCGCGCACGATGGATCGTATGCGCCCGACGTAGCGGGCCGATTGTTCGAGAGAGATAGAAATCGGCAAGGTTGCGCGAATCCAGAAGTTGCCCTCCTCAAGCTTGGGCATGAATTCGCGTCCCAGAAAGACCGAGGCCAAAAGCGCCAGGACCACCGGTGCCGTACCGATGAAGATGGCCAACCTCGGACGCCGGAGCGAGAATGCGAAGAGCGGCTGGTAGAGGCGGCCGACAAACCGCATCGGCGCACTTTCGCGTTCGTGATCGCTCGATCCGATTGGCAACGTTCGCGCGGCAAGGACCGGCGTGAGCGTGAGCGAAAGCAGAATCGACCCGCCAATGGCGAAAGCATAGGTCTGCGCCATCGGCGACATGATCACGCCCGCCACGCCAGTCAGCGTGAAAAGCGGAATGAAGGCCGTCGCGATGATAAGCGCCGACGAAAACATGGGCGGACCCACCTCGCGCGCGGCACTCACAATCCGCTCGATGGCGGTGCCGCCTTTGCGGGCGAAGTTGCGGAATATCGATTCCATCATGATCACGGTCGAATCGACCACGATGCCGAAGTCGACCGCGCCCAGCGAAATCAGGTTCGCGGCGGTTCCCCCGGCGACCATGCCCGTGAACGCGAACAGCAGCGCCAGCGGCAAATTGAGTGCCGTGATCAATGCGGCCCGCGCGCTGCCGAGGAACAGCCACAGCACCAGCGACACCAGCACCATCCCGACCAGCAAGTTCTCCATCACCGTGTGGGTCGTGAGTCGCACCAAGTCCGCACGGTCGTAAACGGGTTCCAGGTCCATCCCAGGCGGAAGCACGCGGTTCTGCCGGATGTAGTCCACCCGTTCGTGGATTCCCTGGATGGTCTTGAGCGAATCGCCGCCGTAGCGCATGAGCACGATGCCCTCGACGATGTCGGGATCGGCGTCCTGCCCCACGATACCGAGGCGCGGCGCGGAGCCGACCGTCACAGATGCTACGTCGCGAACCCGCACCGGGACGCCCTTCGTGGCGGCGATGGTAATGTCGCCGATGTCCTGCACCGACCGAATCAGACCGATGCCGCGCACGTCGAACGACTGTTCGCCGAGCGCCAGGCGCTGCCCGCCAACGTTCTGGTTGGCGTTGGCAATGGCCGCTTGCATCTGTGCCAGGCCGACGTTGTGGCCGCGCAGGCGGTAGGGGTCGACTTCCACCTGGTATTGTTTGGTCAGGCCGCCGAAGCCGACCACGTCGATGACGCCGGGCACTTGGCGGAACTGTTTCTCAAGGATCCAGTCTTGCGCCGTCTTCAGATCGCTGAGCGTGTAACCCTTGCCGACCATCTTGTACCGGTACAGCTCGCCGATCGCGCTCCACGGCGACAGATCGGGCGCCACGCCGGGAGGCAAGGTAATGAATCCGAGCTTGTTGATGACCCGCTGTTGCGCCTTTTCGTAGCTGGTGTCCCAGCCGAAATAGCACTTCACGTCGGCGAGGCCGAACAGCGATTGTGAGCGCACGTGCTGAAGCCCCGGCATGCCGACCAGGCCGGTTTCCAGGGGAATGGCCACGTAGCGTTCGACCTCTTCCGCGCTCCAGCCTTGGGGCTGCGCCAGGATCTCGATCATCGGTGCCACCGGGTTCGGGTAGGCTTCGATGTCGAGCTGTGAGTAGGAATAGACGCCGACCACAATTAAGGTCAGGGTCAGGCACAGGACAATGAGCGGAGCACGAACTGCCGCCGCGACCAGCTTCGCAATCACTAGAGCATCCCCGATAAGATAACGGCGCCTACGGTGACGACCCGCTCGCCTGCAGAGATGCCTCGAATCACAGGCAAGTATTCCCCACCCATCTCTTCGCTGACCGACACCGGCCGTCGCTCATAGCGAACCCGGCCGTCTGGAGAGGTCCCGATCTCGACGAACGCCATGGTTTGGTCACCAAGGTGCAAGACCGCGCTGCGAGGCAAGGCGAGGGCCCGCTGGCGGTCGACGGCCAGCGCAGCGGTCGCGTACATCTCGGGCTTCAGGTCACGGTCTGGGTTGTCCAGCTTGCATCGGACCTTGGCGGTGCGCGTGGTTGCATCCAGCGTGTCCGAGACCCAATCTGCGATGCCCTTGAAAGCTCGCTTGGGATACGCGACGACCTTGACCACGCACTCGGTACCCTGTTTCACCCGCCCGAGATCCATCTCGAACAAGTCAGCCATCACCCAGACCGTGTCCAGCTCACCAACCGTAAACAATTCCACACCGCCGCCCGAATACTGCCCTTGCACCTCCGCGCCCGGATTCACGTTGCGCGCCACCACCTCGCCGGGGATGGGCGCTCGCAGGGTGTAGCTCTGGCTGCCGCCTCTGCCACCGCTCAAGAGTTGCGCTTTCCGCATGGCGCGCTGGAGCTCGGCCCTGCTCTTGGCGTAGTTGCCTTGCGCCGCTTCGAGATCGCGCTGTGACCCGGCGTGAACGTCGAAGAGCTCCTTCTGCCGCCTGAAGTCCTTCTCGGTCGATGTGAGCTCGGCGTGCGCCTTTTGCAGATCGGAAAACACGCTGCCAACATCCGGCGATTCGATGACCGCCAGGGTATCGCCCTTCTTCACCCGTTGTCCCGGCTGCGCATCGATGCGGACCACGCGGCCGGTAACCGGGCTCATCACATGCGCAACCTTCAGATCGTCGAAGGTCACGCGCCCACTGGTCAGCACCAGTCCGCCGACCGGCTGCGGCGCCAGGGGCTCGACAATCAGCTTGGCGGCGCGAATCTGGTCTTGCCACAGCCAGAGCTCGGTGAGCGGCGGCTCGGCCTGGGATCGGCGCTGCTCGTTACGACCCGGACAAGCCGCAAGGCCCGCCAGGCATGGAAGCAGAAGTAGAAGTCTCTTCATTGTGATTCCTCGACCGATCGCATCGGATCGATCTGCGAGCTTCGCAGCAGTCAGGCCCGAAGGATGCCGCGCGAGCGCGAGCGATTTTCGCACACACACCCCGGCTTGTCGCGGGTCACGATACGATCGCGCTGGCCCCTATCTGCGAATTTCGCCGGTGCGCCAGCATGACCAGCGCGGGTTGCAACAGTCGGGGCAGGATGACCAACGCCAAGGCGCCACCGATGACCACGATGGCAAGAGGCTTTTGCGTCTCCGATCCGATGCCCCGCGAAACCGCGGCTGGGAACAAGCCCAGCATGGCGACGAAGGTCGACATCAAGACCGGGCGCAGGCGACGCTCGGCCGCGTACCTGGCTGCGTCTTCCGCACTCTGCCCGGTCTCGCGTAACTGGCGCGCGTAGGTCACCACCAGCAAGGCGTCTTGCACCGCGACGCCGAGAATGGAGATGAACCCCATCGCGGCCGAGATGGAAAAATCCGTTTGCGTCACGTACAGGGCAACTACGCCGCCGCTGCAGGCCACTGGTACACCAAGCAAGACGATGAGGGTGTCGCGCCAGTTCTTGGCAGAGCTGAAGGCGAGAAACGCGATCAGAAGCAGGGTGACCGGGATGATGACGAGCAGGCGGTCAGTGGTCTCGCGCAGCTGGTTGATCTCGCCGTCCCACTCCAAATGCGTGTCGTAGGGCAACTTGACCTGGGCATCGATGCGCGACTGCGCCTCGGCAATGGTCGAGCCGAGATCGCGACCGCGCACCGAGAACTTCACCGGCACGTAGCGCTTGAGATCCTCGCGGAAGATCACCGACGGGCCCTCCTCCTCGACCACCTCGGCCAACTGCCCGAGGGGAATCTGCGATCCGTCGGGCGTCGCGACCAGGATGTTCCGGATCGACCGCACATCTCGCCGGTATTGCTCGGCGAAGCGCAGGATAAGATCGAAGTGCTTTTCGCCCTCGAACACCTGCGTGATGACCTGTCCGCCGATGGCCGCCTGCACCACCGCGGCCACGTCGCCGGTGTTGAGGCCATAGCGACCGATCTGCGTCCGCTGCGGCGTGATCCGGATGGCCGGCTGGCCGAGCGAACGGAAGACGCCCAGATCTTCGACGCCCGACACCTTGGCCAGCACGTCTTCGATTTCATCGGCTTTCGACTCGTCCACGTGCAGGTCGGGCCCGACCACCTTGACCGTGTTTTCGCCCTTCACGCCAGACATGGCTTCCTCGACATTGTCGGAGATGACCTGCGAGAAGTTGAACACCACGCCGGGAAATGCCTGCGTGAGATCGTGCTGGATTTCCCGGGTCATGCTTTCTTTGGTCAGCCCCTTACGCCATTGCTTGGCGGGACGGAGCGGAGCCAGAATTTCGATGTTGTAGAAGCCGGATACATCCGTACCGTCATCAGGCCGTCCAAGTTGCGAAATAACGGTCTCGACCTCGGGCCGCCGCTGCTCGGCCTTGGTGCACGATACGCCTTCTTCACCCGGGCAGCCGCGAATGATGTCGCGCATGCGGCCTACGTAGCGGGCAGACTGTTCCAGCGAAATGGAAAGCGGCAAAGTGGCGCGAATCCAGAAGTTGCCCTCCTCCAACTTGGGCATGAATTCGCGTCCCAGGAACACCGATGCCGCCAGCGCCGCCACCACTGGCACGACCCCAATCACGATGGCAGTGCGCGGGCGGCGCAACGAAAACGAAAATATCGGCCGATAGAAGCGGTCGACAACCCGCATCACCGCACCCTTCTTCTCTTCCAGCGCATCCGCGTGCAGGGGCAAAAGCCGCGACGCCAGCATGGGCGTGAAGGTCAGCGCCAGCAGAATCGCGCCGCCGATGGCGAAGGCGTAGGTGTGCGCCATGGGCGACATGATCACGCCGGCCACGCCGGTCAGGGTAAACAGAGGAATGAAGGCCACCGCGATGATAAGGGTCGACGCAAACATCGGCGGGCCGACCTCGCGGGCAGCTGCGGTTACGCGCTCGAAGGCGCTGCCGCCCTTGCGGACGAAGTTCACGAAGATGCTCTCCATCATGATGACGGTGGAATCGACCACGATGCCGAAGTCGACCGCGCCCAGAGAGATGAGATTCGCCGCAGTGCTGGAGGCGACCATGCCGGAAAACGCAAACAGCAGGGCCAACGGGATGTTGATGGCGGTGATGAGCGCTGCGCGGAAGTTGCCAAGGAAGAGCCATAGCACGATGGAAACCAGCAGCATGCCCACCAGCAGGTTTTCCATCACGGTGTGGGTGGTGAGCTTCACCAGGTCGGCGCGGTCATAGACCGGCTCGATGTCGATACCGGGCGGCAACACGCGTTTCCGGTGGATGTAGTCGACCCGATCGTGAATACCGCGGATGGTCTTGAGCGAGTCGCCACCGTAACGCATGAGCACGATGCCCTCGACGATGTCAGGCTCGCCGTCCTGACCGACGATGCCGAGGCGCGGGGCCGCGCCGACCCCGACTGTAGCAACGTCACGCACGCGCACCGGCACGCCCTTCACCGCACTGACCGTGATGTCGCCGATGTCCTGCACCGAGCGAATGAGCCCGACCCCGCGCACGTCGAACGACTGGTCCCCCAGGGTAATGCGCTGGCCACCCACGTTCTGATTGGCGTTGGCGATGGCGGTCTGTACTTGCGAAAGCGCTACGCCGCGGCCACGCAGGCGGTAGGGGTCGACCTCCACTTGGTATTGTTTGGTCAGCCCGCCGAATCCCACCACGTCGATCACGCCGGGGACTTGGCGAAACTGCTTTTCCAGAATCCAATCTTCCACTGTTTTCAAGTCGGCAAGCGAATATCCCTTTCCGACGACTTTGTAGCGATACAGCTCGCCAATGGCGCTCCACGGTGACAGAGCCGGCGAAACCCCTTGCGGCAGATTCACGAAATTGAGCTGATTGAGCACCCGCTGCTGTGCCGCAGTGTAGGACGTGTCCCAATCGAAGTAGCACTTCACATCGGCCAGGCCGAACAGCGATTGCGAACGAATGTGATCCAGGCCGGGCATGCCCACCAAGCCTGTTTCCAGCGGCACCGAAACGTAACGTTCGACCTCCTCGGCGCTCCAACCCTCCGGTTGCGCGATGATTTCGATCATGGGCGCCACCGGATTCGGATAGGCCTCGATGGCCAGCACCTTGTACGCGCGCAAGCCGACGACCACCAGCGCCAGCACCAAGGCGGCGATGACCACCGGTGCGCGGGTTGCGAAGGCGACCAGCCTGGCGATCATCGCTAGAGCATTCCAGAGAGAAGAATGGCACCCGAGGTCACGACCCGCTCACCTGCGGCGATGCCACGGACCACGGGCAGATGGTCCCCGCCCAACCCTTCATTGACCGCCACCGGCCGCCGCTCGAATCGAATTCTGCCGTCCGCCGCCTTGCCCACCTCGACGAAGGCCATGGTCTGATCGCCGAGGTGTAGGATCGCGCCGCGCGGAAGCGCCAGTGTCCGCTGCTGGTCAACCGCAAGGGCCGCGGTGGCGTACATTTCGGGCTTGAGCGCACGATCCTCGTTGGTCAGCTTGCAGCGGACCTTGGCGGTGCGGGTAGCGGGATCCAGCGTGTCCGAAACCCAGTCCGCGACGCCTTTGAACACCCGCCCCGGATACGCAACCACTTTCACAAAACAGTCGGTCCCCTGCTTCACCCGGCCGAGATCCATCTCGAAAAGATCGGCCATCACCCAGACCGTGTCCAATTCACCGATGGTGAAGAGCTCGACCACGGTGCCGCCGGAGTATTGTCCCTGCACCTCCGCGCCAGGGTTCACGTTGCGTGCGATGACCTCGCCGCCGATGGGTGCGCGCAAGGTGTAGCTTTGGCCGCCTTGGCTGGCGCCGCCCGCGCGCAGAAGCTGCGCCTTCTTGCTGGCCCGTTGTAGCTCGGCCTTCGCCTTTTCGTAGTTGCCCTGGGCAGCCTCAAGATCGCGTTGCGATCCGGCGTGGACGTCGAACAATTCCTTCTGCCGTTTGAAATCCTTTTCCGCAGAAACGAAATCCGCCTGCGCCTTCTCCAAATCTGAAAAGGCGCTACCCACGTCGGGCGATTCGATGACGGCCAGGGTGTCGCCGCGTTTGACCCTCTGCCCGGGCTGCGCTTCGATCTTGACCACGCGGCCGGTGACCGGGCTCATGACATGCGAGACCTTGAGATCGTCGAAGGTCACACGTCCGCTGGTCACGACCAGACCGCCGACCGGCTGCGGGGCCAGGGGCTCGACTGCCAATTTCGCCGCCGTCACTTGGTCCTGCCAAAGCCAAACCTCGTCCGCCGGCGGGTCGGCGGTCCGTGCGCGAGTCGCCCGTCGTGCGCACGCGCCGGCGCCGACCAGTAGCAAGGCGGCGACAATGAGCTTGGGCCCGGTCATGGATTGATCTCCAAGCCCACCGCCTGCCCGATAAGGACCACGGCTTGCCAATAGTCCGACAGATCGCCCTCATAGTCGAGCTTGGTCGAAATAAAAATGCGCTGGGCGTCGAGGTACTCGAGCAGGGAAGCCGCGCCCTTTTGGTACTGCACCTGAACCAGGTCGCGCGTGCGCTTCGCGTGCTCGAGCAATTCGCGTTCGGCGCGCTCGACCCTGCTTCTGGCAGAGCTGAATTGAGTGAAGCCCGTCTGCACGTCATTTTGTACTTGGGCCAGGGTCTTTGCGTATTGTGCCTTTTGCGTGGTCAGGTCGGCCTTGGCCTTCACAATTTCGCCCTGGTAGCGATTGAAGATAGGCGGTGTCAACGTCAACCCGAAGCTGAATGTCGGGGGATTGATCGTGCTCGAGTACGAGCCCTGCCCGGAAACTCCCGCCGATACCTCGATGTCGGGAAAACGCAAGCGTTGGCTCGATCGCACAGAAGCCTCGGCGCGGTCGCGGTCAAGCCGAGCCGCCGCTACGTCGGGGCGCTGTTTTTGCGCAAGGTCCAAGAGTGAGGCCACAGTCGCCCCCTGCAGGATCGCGGGAACCATGTAGCCCGGAAGGCCGGGGTCGACGTTGAAATCCGGTACCCGGTTGCGAGCGCCCAGCATGAAGGCGAGATCCGCTTTCACCGCGGCGAGATCCTGCTCGACGCGTTCGATCTCCTGGTCGGCATTCAGCTTCTCGGTCTCGATCTTGAGGACTTCCACCTCCGAGATAGCCCCGTGCTGGTACCGCGCCCGGATCAGGTCAGCCAGGCGTTCAAGGGTTTCCTGCGACTCTTTCTTGGTTGCTAGGGTTTGCCGGGCCGCAACCGCGCGCAGATAGGTCTGGCGGAGCAGGCCCTCCAAGGTGCGCTTTGCATCCGCCTGATTCATCCGGGCCGCGTCCAGGGCCAAGCTGGCCACGCTGATGCGAAGTCCGCGCTTGCCGGACAGTGAATCGAACAACGCCGACTGGTCCGAAACACCAAAGCTCCAAGCCAGTGCCGAGCAATCCATTGAGCCGGAGCACGCGAAGGACCGCCCAACGCCTGCAGAAAATGCCGGGTTGGGCGCGGCGCGGGCCAGCAGCTGGTCGCCCCTTGTGGACTCCACCGCAGCCTCGGCCAAGATCATGTCGAGCCCGTGGTCGCGAAAGATCTGGAGAGCATCTGCAAGTCGAAGGAGCGAAGGGACGTCGAGCTCACCATCCGGCTCGCGGGCGGGCGCAGACGCCGAGTAGCCGGACAACAGCGCTGCCGTCAGCAGGCCTGAGACGATGGCTTTCGCGGGAATGAGTGCCCCCTTTCTGATGCGCATTGACGGGTTGGCCCCTGATGCATAACGGACATCGCGGATTGAATATTCCTCACGCAAGTTAGATCAGCAGCTAGAGGATACAACAGTTGTCCGGAGTGCCTAGGGATGGTGAACAATAGAAAACCAGCCCGCAATAAAAAAGCGCGGAAGAGGTCGCCCTCTCCCGCGCCGTGTGCAGAGAATGCAGCCCGGGGGCTACTAAGAAAAGGACCCTGGAAGGGTCCTTTAGATCCCACGCGGGCGAGCGCAGTCGGGCCAAGCCCGCCCGCGCTCACGCGACTACTTTTCGGCCTTGATGTCTTCCTGCGGAATTCGCATGCCGTAGAACGAGCGATAGACGAAGACGAAGGCCACCATCAGGAAGCCGGCAGCCAGCGCGCCCTTGAGTCCGCCGTTCTCCAGCTTCACCGCCAGCTCGACCGCAAGGAGGCCGAACAGGGTAGTGAACTTGATGATCGGGTTCATAGCCACCGACGAGGTGTCCTTGAAGGGGTCGCCGACGGTATCGCCGACCACGCACGCGGCGTGCAGCTCGGTGCCCTTGGCGTTGAGCTCGGTCTCGACCAGCTTCTTGGCATTGTCCCAGGCGCCGCCGGCGTTGGCCATGAAGATGGCCTGGTAGAGGCCGAAGAGCGCGATGGAGATCAAGTAGCCGATGAAGAAGAACGGCTCGACGAAGGCAAAACCCAGGGTGCTGAAGAACACCACCAGGAAGATGTTGAACATGCCCTTCTGCGCGTAGATGGTGCAGATGTCGACCACCTTCTTGCTGTCGGTAATGGAGGCCTTTTCCACGCCCTCGAGCTTGATGTTCTTCTTGATGAACTCGACCGCCCGGTAGGCACCGGTGGAGACGGCCTGGGTCGACGCGCCCGAGAACCAATAGATGACCGCGCCGCCGGTGATGAGGCCGAGCAGGAAGGGCGCGTGCAGAAGCGACAGGTTCTCGATGCCGGTGGTCAGCTTGTTGGTGAGCATGACGATAATCGAGAAGATCATGGTGGTGGCGCCGACCACGGCGGTGCCGATGAGCACTGGCTTAGCGGTGGCCTTGAAGGTGTTGCCCGCGCCGTCGTTCTCTTCCAGCAAGCGCTTGCCGTTCTCGAAGTCGGGCTTGAAGCCGAAGTCCTTCTCGATCTCTGCCTTGACGTTGGGTACGTTCTCGATGAGCGACAGCTCGTAGACCGACTGCGCGTTGTCGGTGACCGGGCCGTAGGAGTCGACCGCAATGGTGACCGGGCCCATGCCGAGGAAGCCGAAGGCGACCAGACCGAAGGCGAAGACCGTCTCGGCCAGCATCAGCGTGCCAAGGCCCATGGTGCTCACGAGATAGGCTATCGTCATGAGTCCGACGATGACGATACCCATCCAATAGGCGGAGAAGTCGCCAGCGATGAGGCCGGAGAGCACGTTGAGCGAAGCACCACCCTCGCGCGAAGCCGTGACGACTTCTTTGACGTGGCGCGATTCGGTCGAGGTGAAGATCTTGATCATCTCGGGGATGAGGGCGCCGGCCAGCGTGCCGCAGGTAATGATGCAGGAGAGCTTCCACCACAGAGTTCCGTCGCCCAGATCCTTGATGAGCACGTAGGACGCAAGGAATGTCGAAGCGATCGAGACGATCGAGGTTACCCACACGAGCTGGGTCAGGGGCTTTTCGAAGTTCATCTTGTCTGCAGTGGCAGAGCTGGCCTTTACCAAGGTTTCGTTGATGAAGTAGGAAAGTGCCGAGGCGATGACCATCACGACGCGCATGGCGAAGATCCACACCAGCAGCCTGGCCTGGACGGCCGGCTCGTTCACCGCGAGCACAATGAAGGAGATAAGCGCGACGCCGGTGACGCCGTAGGTTTCGAACCCGTCGGCAGAAGGGCCGACCGAGTCGCCGGCATTGTCGCCGGTGCAGTCGGCGATGACGCCCGGGTTACGCGCATCGTCTTCCTTGATCTTGAAGACGATCTTCATCAAGTCCGACCCGATGTCGGCGATCTTGGTGAAAATGCCGCCCGCGATACGCAGGGCTGCGGCGCCCAGCGACTCGCCGATGGCGAAGCCGATAAAGCACGGGCCGGCCCAGTCAGCCGGGATGAAGAGAAGGATACTGAGCATGATGAGCAGCTCGACCGAGATGAGCAGCATGCCGATGCTCATACCGGCGCGCAGCGGAATCGCGTAGCAGTTGTAGGGCTTCCCCTTCAAACTGGCGAAAGCCGTACGCGAGTTGGCGAACGTGTTGACCCGAATGCCGAACCAGGCCACGCCATAGCTGCCGGCGATACCGACGAGGCTAAAGAGCAAGATGACCACCACACGCGCCGGCTCCATATGCTGGAGGAAGCCGAAGTAGGCGATCATGATGAGACCTATGAAGACCTCAAGGATCAATATGAACTTGCCTTGCCGCAAGAGGTAGGTCTTGCAGGTTTCATAGATGAGCTCGGAAACCTCCCTCATCGACTTGTGCACAGGCAGACCTTTGAGCTGCTTGTAGATGACGAGGCCGAACAGCCAGCCGAGGGCACTGATGAGCAAGCCGAACATCAGCAGGCTCCTGCCAGGTATCCCTTGGAATTTGACCGACGCGAGGTCCGGGAGGATGAGGTCGCTCTCGGAGGCCAGGGCCGTGGAAGCGGACAGCAGCAAGGTCATTGCGCCGCCCAGAGCACCAAACAAGTAGCGTAGCGGTTTCATGGGTCTCCTTCTGATTTGGCGCGCAACCTAGACTAGGCAAGAGGCACACGTCAAGGATGACCGCGGCAGAGCCGAGACCGATTGACGTGTCGGGCCAGTTTCGATGCGTCGCAACGGCGCGCGTGAGATGGATCTCATGCGTAACAGTTTGAATTCAATGGTGAATCATGCTCATTTCCTGGGATTTTCTCCACTGCCAGCGGAGTACGGGGGATGGCGTGGCAGGGCCGGTCGGACCTCCCTCAGATAGAAGACAAACTCGGGATCGTTTTGCGGGGCAGGCCGATCACCCTCCCACCGTCTCGTTCTGCTCGGGCATATCTCCCCCTTCGCAGCGCCGCCCGCTAGGGGGCGAGCCCACAGCGGAGGCCGCGCCCCAAAAACGGACCAGCTACGTCGCCTTTTTGACGTCCCACCGCGTCTCGATAACTTCATCGACCTGTCCACCTCGCCGCCCTGCCTCGGAGTCTGGCCGACCCAGGCCTTTGCGATAGACTGCCGGCCATGCCTTTCGGCCCCAAGCTTCCCCTCCTCGCCGGTCTCGCCCTGCTCGCCTCGCCCGTGCCGCGCGCTCTGGCCGCGGTACCGGACATCGCATTTGAGCGGTATCGCCTGCCCAACGGCCTCGACGTGGTCTTGCACGTCGAGCATCGCGCGCCCATCGTACACACCGAGGTCTGGTACAAGGTCGGCTCGAAGGACGAGGTTGCCGGGCGCACGGGCTTTGCCCACCTGTTCGAGCACCTGATGTTCCAGGGAACCAAGCACATCCCGGAAGACGCCTTCTTCAAGTACCTGTCGCAGGCGGGCGCGTCGGCGCGCAACGGCTCGACCACCACAGATCGAACCAACTACTTTGAAACCCTGCCCGCCTCGCAGGTCGAGCTCGCCCTGTGGCTGGAAAGCTCACGCATGGCCTTCCTGCTTGACCGCTCCAATCTTCGCGAAACCTTCGCCAACCAACGCGACGTCGTGAAAAACGAACGCCGGCAGCGGGTGGAAAACGTCCCACTGGGCGCCGTGTCGCGCGTCGAGCTTGAGGCGCTGTTTCCGCCCGGCCATCCCTACCGACACGAGGTGGTGGGCTCGATGGCGGATCTCGATGCCGCTTCCGTGGCAGACCTGAAGGACTTCTACAATCGCTACTACGCGCCCGGGAATGCCGTGCTGCTGGTGGCAGGCGACATCGACACCGGGGTGGTGAAGGGGTTGATCGAAAAGTATTTCGGGCCCATCGGCGCGGGACAGCCGATAGAGCGCGTGACCCTGCCGCCCATGCCAGCCTCGACCGCGGAAAAGCGCATTGAGATGGAGGCGAAGATCAACCTGCCGCGCGGGCAGATGACCTGGGTGACAGTTCCGGCCTTCGCGCCCGGCGACGCCGAGCTGGACTTGGCCGCCAACATTCTTGGCGAAGGCAAGAGCTCCCGCCTTTACCAGCGTCTGGTTTACGAGCTGAAAATTGCACAGTCGGTGTCGGTCCGCCATCAAAGCCGGATGCTGGCTGGGCAATTCGAGATCGCCTACGCGGCCATGCAAGGACACACCCTGGCGGAGATCGAGAAGGTCGTCGACGAGGAGCTCGGCAGGTTGCGCACCCAGCCCCCGACGCCCGAGGAGTTGCAGCGCGCGAGAAATCAAATCAAGACTGACTTGCTAAGGGGCATGGAACCGCTGGCAGGGCTCGCCACGCGGCTGCTCTACTACGACGTCTTCGCCGGCGATCCGAACTATCTGCGCAAGGATCTGGACCGCTACGATCGGACGACGCCGGAGTCGCTTACGACCTGGGTGCAGAAGCTCATCGCCAAGAACCGCGGCGTGCTGGTCGACGTGGAGCCAAACCCCAATGCGCCCATCATGGGCCGTCTGCGCTACGCGACCGCAGCGCCACCGAAGGGATCGCCGATCGACGCCGGGGTTCCGGCAAAAATCCTGCCGACGGCCATCACCTCTCGCATCACGCCGGATGCCCCCTTCCGAAGTCGCCTGCCGACGCCGGGCGAAACACACCCGTTCAGGATTCCGCCCGTCAAACGCATGCGCCTGCGCAACGGCCTGCCGGTGATTCTGGCCGAATCGCACAAGCTGCCGCTCGTGAATGTGAGCCTCCTCGTCAAGACCGGCAGCAGCGCCAACCCCAAGGACAAAGCGGGGCTCGCGAGCCTTACCGCCAACCTGCTCGACGAGGGCACCAAGAAGCGCACCGCCACCCAGATCGCGAACGAGATCGGACAGCTCGGGGCCACGCTTTCCACCTACGCCACCTGGGACGCATCGGCGGTCGCGCTGTCGATCATGACGGACAACCTCGAATCAGGGCTGCCGGTATGGTCCGACGTGATTCTCAACCCGGCGTTCACCGACGACGATTTCAAACGCGTGGTCGACAACCTGCTCTCGACCATTGCCCAACGCAAAGACTACCCGCCGGTGGTCGCGACCCAGGTCTTCGCGCGCAGCCTGTGGGGCGACAACCATCCGTTCGCCTGGCCCGATGTTGGTACGCCCGCCTCGCTTGCCGCGTTTCGGCCGGCCGATCTGAGACGCTTTTTCGACAGCTACTACGCGCCCAACAACGCGGTCCTGGTGGTCTCCGGCGACATCACGGAAAAGGGGGTGCACGGCCTCATCGAGCCGCTGCTAGCAAGTTTTAAGGCCAAGAAAATCCCGTCGACCAGGCTGCCCAAAACCTCGGCGCCGGAAAAGCCACTGGTCGTGTTGGTCGACAAGGCGGGCGCGCCGCAGTCGTCGATTCGCATCGGCCTGCCGGGTCTGCAGCGCAAGCATCCGGATTACTACCGCGCGCTGGTCGCCAACCAAGTGCTGGGCGGCCCCTTCCGCCGCCTTACCATGGATCTGCGCGAAACCAAGGGCTGGACCTACGGTGTCGGTTCGCAATTCGACGCCAGAAAACTAGGCGGTCCGTGGCTGGTCAGCGGCGAATTCGTCGCCGAGCACACCACCGACTCGGTTTTGGAGGTCATCAAGGAAATCGACAAGCTGCGCGCCGAAGACGTCACCGACAAAGAGCTGTCCGACGTCAAGGACGAAATCATCGGCGCATTTCCTGCCCACTTCGCCACCGCCGATCAGTTGGCATCGCAGGTGGCCGGGTTGACCATCTTCGATCTGCCGGGCAACGAGCTTGAGACCTTCACCAAGAAGATCGCCGCGGTCGACAAGGCCCAAGTGCGTAAGATGGCGCAAAAGTACTTCCGCCCCGACAACCTGCTCGTCGTCGTGGTCGGGGACAGAGCCAGCACCGAGGCGTCGCTGCATAAGGTCGGCGAAGTCGAGCGCCGCGACCTCGACGGCGCTAGGATTGAGCCAGGTAAGTGACGAGCTTTCGCAAACTACGCCAAGAACGACTTTCGCGCGAGAAGGGAACCCTGTTCCCGCAGGCCGAGCTTGCCGTCGCGCTCTGCTACCCGAGCCCCTACCACGTGGGCATGTCGTCGCTCGGGTTCCAGACCATCTACCGCGAGCTGAATGCCCTGCCCGGCGTGGCAGCCGAACGCGCCTTCCTGCCCGACGACGTCCCGGCCGCGCGCCAACAGCGCGAGATCCTGTCCACCTACGAATCCAATCGCCCGGTAGCGGATTTTCCCATCGTGGCCTTCTCGCTCGCCTACGAGCTGGAGATCGCGGGTCTCGTGCACTGCCTGGATCTGGCCGGCATTCCAACCCTAGCGGCGGAGCGAGATCGGCGGGACAAGCGCTGGCCTCTTATCGTGGTAGGCGGCCCCCTCACCTTTTCCAATCCTGTCCCCGCGGGCCCCATGGCGGACGTCATCGTCATGGGCGAGGCCGAAGAGGCCATCGCGACCTTGCTGGCTCTATTTCGCGACAGTCCCGACAAGGAAACCCTGTTGGCGTCGCTCGATCGGCTGCCTGGCTTCTTCGTTCCGGCGCTGCAAGGCGAACGGCCGCCCGCCGTCCTTGCCGCGAACACGAGCCGCCTGCCCGCCTATTCCCAGATCGTCACGCCTGACACCGAGCTGGCGGACATGTTTCTCATCGAGGCGGCGCGCGGCTGCAGCCGAACCTGCACCTACTGCGTGATGCGCAGGTCGACCAACGGTGGCATGCGCAAGGTCGAGCCGGACCAGATCCTCGCCAAGATTCCCGAGCACGTCCGTCGCGTGGGCCTGGTAGGCGCGGCCGTCACCGACCACCCCCGCCTGCCGGTGGTCCTGCGCGCGCTCATCGATTCAGGCCGCCAGGTCGGGATATCCAGCCTGCGCGCCGATCGCCTGACGCCCGAGCTGGTGGGCCTTCTTGCTGCCGCCGGCTACCGCACTCTCACCACTGCTTCCGACGGCGCGTCTCAGCAGATGCGCGACCGAATCCAGCGCGGCACCAGCGAAGAGAATTTGCGCAACGCCGCTCGCCTGTGCCGCGCGCACGGCATGGCAGCGCTCAAGCTCTACATGATGCTGGGCCTGCCGGGCGAAGCCATGGCCGACGTAGACGACCTCGTCCGCTTCGCGCGCGAGCTGGCGGAAATCGCGCCGCGCCTGGTGATTACCGTGGCGCCCTTCGTGGCGAAGCGCAACACGCCGCTCGACGGTTCGCCGTTCGAGGACGTGAGCGTCCTCGACGCCAGGCTGGCCCGGTTGCGGGCTGGACTCCAAGGCCGCGCCAAGTTGGTTGGAGAGTCGCCCAAGTGGGCTTGGATCGAGTATCGACTGGCGCAAGGTGGTTTCGCGGAGGGCCAAGCGGCTGTGACGGCGGCACGAGCGGGCGGCGGCTATCGGGCGTGGCGACGCGCCCTCGACCCCGCCGTGCCCGAAACCGGTTCATGATACAAAGGTGGACGGCGGATCTGCCGAAAACCAGATTGGGCGAATTTCTCAATTCGAGCGCCCTGAGAGTTCAGGAAGCAAAGACGAAAGGTTGCCTTCCCGATGAAAATGCGAAGTTCATGCATGGCCATCTGTTCCGTGGGCGCGTTGGCGATGGCGTTCCTCGCGCCTGGCTGTGCGGGTCCGCCCAAGACGACCGGCAACGGATCGGGTGGTAGCGGAGCGGGCGGCAGCGGAGGCAAGAGCGCGGGGGGAGCAGCCGGATCGAGTAATTCGAGCAATCAGGGCGGCGCTTCTGGAGCGGGCGGCTCGAACCTCGGCGGGGCGTCGGCTGCCGGCGGCTCAAACAACAACGGCGGTGCCTCGGGTGCCGGCGGTGCAAGCAGCAGCGGCGGTACATCGAGCTCTGGCGGAACATCATCGAATGGTGGCGGCTCCAGCGGTTCGACGAACAGCGGCGGCTCTGGGCCAAACGGCGGTGCTGGCGGCAAAGCCGGCGCCTCGGGTAGCGGTGGAAACGCCGGCAGCGGCGGGGGCCGGGGGGGCGTGAGTGGTTCCGGGGGCTCGGCGGGAGGGGGCGCAGGCTCGCCCGCTGGTGGGGCCGGTGCGTCTGGTGGCTCGGCCGGAGGCGGCGGGGCGAGCAGCGGCGGTGCGGCCGGCTCGGGTGGATCAGGAACGTCTACCGGCGGTTCGGCCGGAGGCGGCGGCACCGCGGTCAGCTACATGCTGCCGCCGCCCGACCAGTGTCACGACCTGGACAACCAGCCGTGGTCGAACGATCCGACCACCGGTTGCGTCGCCGGCAATGCGTCCAGCAAGTGCGGCGGAAAGTGCGAGACCGCCAGCGTGTGTGAAAGCCCCACCGCAAAGCTTGACGCCGACCGAGAGTACATGTGCCCGCGCAACATCCTCTTCAGCCCCGAGCTTGAGCAGGCCGCGATCGACGACGGCCTGCAGGGATTCCACTACGCGGTGGTCGGCCATGACCCGGACCAGGGTGGCATCGATGGCAACGAGGCCACGTGCTGTCAGTGCTACCAGCTCGTCTTCGCCTACCCGAGCCCCAACAACGATCCCCAGGTGCTTACCGATCCCGACCATCCCAACAATTCTCCCACGTCTGCGATTCCGGTCCCCGCGCCCCTGATCGTGCAGACCTTCAACACTTCGGCCACGGCAACGACTTTCGACGTCTACATGCCCGCTGGCGGCATGGGGGCCCAGAACGGCTGCTTCCTGCTTCCCAACAGCGGCTCCGATGCGGCCCAGCGGAAATACATGTACACCGACTACCCGCTCAACGGCCAACCCGGCAATGGCGGCGTCAAACCGGTTTCCCTGCAGGAATGGGCTGCGGACTGCAAAACCAAGAACACCGACCCCCACCCCCAGTGGGTCACCCAGGCGACCATCACCTCCCCGGCCTGCGTTCAGGACTTCACCGACGCGTGCAACAAGATCACGTCGGCCGTCCCGGGTCTGACCGATCTCGGCCGCAGCGGATGCATCAAGGCGAACACCGTCGACTCGTTCTACCACCTCAACTGGTCGGTCTACGCGATGAAGGTGGTATGCCCGGAGCACCTCACGCGCGTCACTGGTTGCAAGCTGGCCTACAATGGCACCAAGCCCAGCGCGGTGAAACCGAACGTCAAGACAGCGGACCAGGCGAACGCGGACGCGGACTTTTGGAAGAAGACGGCCAACAGCAGCAGTCTGTACGAGACGACGACCATGGAAGATTGCTGCCGCCCGACCTGTGCGATCTACAATCAGATTACGACGCGCGGGCTCACCACCGATCCGCAGTACAGATCCTTCTACAACTGCGACATCAACGGCGTCCCCTGGACGCAGCCGCAGTAGCTAGAGCCGGCTGGCAGGCAGGCGGGTGACCACCCGCCATGCCACTGCGCTTCAAGACATAGCAATCTTCTTCCGGTCCTCGCCTTGCGCTTTCGACGCAGGGCATGGCACATTAGATCGAAGAAAGACAACAATCTGTACGCGGGCCCGGCCCAAACTTATAAGAATTGGACTGACGCGTTGGAGATATACCGATGTTGAAGAACGTTCTGTTCTTGATTCCTATTGCTGCTCTGGGCTGCGGCAACCCCGGTTCCGTGGGTGGCTCGGATCAGTCCGGCACCAAGGGAGGAGGCGGCTTGGTGATATCCACGTCGGTGGCCGGACAGACGGGCCAGGCCGGAAACGGAGGCGGAGGGAGCACCGGGTCCGCACTGCCGGGCGAGCTCAACTTCGTCATCCGCGACTTCAAGTTCTACGACGGTACTGACGCGACCAACCCAGATTTCGAAAATCCGCCAAAGACCGGATCGAACTGGGACGACCGGGACATCGTCAGCGACACGCTGGGCTCCGATCACCTGCCTGTGTACAAGAACCCTCAAAGCACCGCGGCAAACCCGACGCTCACTACCCACGGCAAGAAGTGGTTCGACCAGTGGTTCCGCAGCACGGACGGCATGAACATAGCGCAAACCATCCCAGTCACCTTGACCCAGAACTCGGACGGGACCTTTGGGTACGACGCCAGCCAGCCGGGGCCGCTCAACAAAGATGGCATGTTCTTCCCCATCGATGACGGAACCCAGTACGCGACCGCGTTCGGCAACCAGAGCGGCAAGGATGCGCAAGGCAACAGCCACAACTTCTCGTTCACCCTTGAGATTCACACCGTCTTCACCTACCAGGGCGGCGAGCACTTCTACTTCCGCGGCGACGACGATGTCTTCGTCTACATCGACAACAAGCTGGTCATCAATCTGGGCGGCATCCACGTCTCCGAGCACCAGGACGTCGCCATCGACTCGCTCGGGTTGACCAAGGGCAACACCTACAACCTCGACTTCTTCTACACGGAACGCCACGTGGTTGCCTCGGACTTGCTCATCACGACCGGCTTGGGGTTGTCGAACAACGGCAACATCCCGATTCTGTAGCGGATCGATTGTCGTGGTCCTGGGCCGCCGCGAAGCGGCCCAGGAGACAAAGCTGCGAAGATAGAGCTACTTGGCGAGCTTCATGATGGGCCCGGCGTTCTCGCCCTGGGTGGTGTAGTAGATGGCCGATCCGCGCCCGGCCACCTGCGATCCGGACTGGGTCAGGCCTGACACCAGCGTGACCGGCGTTCCCCCGCCCAGCGGGACCCTGACGATCGCGCCGCTGTTCGGCGTGGAGGTATCGGAGGTCGCGACGTAGGCCGCACCGGAAACCGCCAGCGAAGTGAGGCGCAGCGAGGTCGGGAAGGTTGCCAACACCACCGGGCTTCCACCAGCGATGGGAACCTTCTTGAGAGCGCTCGTGTCGTCGACCCAATAAACGTAGGCCGCATCGACGTCTATGCTCAGCGAGAAGGGCGCCGTCCATGGAATCGACGGCGGCATGTTGACGGTGACAAGCTCGACCGGCGTCCCGCCAGCGAGTGGCGTCTTCATGATCGAGATGGTCCGGTTAGGCGGTGAGAATTCGCTCCAGTACACGTTCACCGAGTCGATCTTGATGTTGTCAGGGTAGCCGTTGGTGCTCGCGAGCGTGATCTTGGCATAGTCCGAGTACTTCGCCGTGGCGACCTGTTTGCGGTACCAATCCGTCCAATAGATCTGGCTTTCGTTCACGGCCAGCCCATAGCAGTATTCGATCGACGGGACGATGGTGGTCGGGGCGGGGAGCACGAAGTACTGCCGGCGCAAGTCCATCTTCACCCCGTCATACCAGAAGGCGGATCCGCTGTTGACCGCGAGATTCTCGACGAAGACTTCGCCCGACGTCATCACTGTGGGAGGGCCCCCACCGACGGGCACCTTGTTCACCGTGGTGTCGGTGCCCCAGTAGACGAACCTCTCGTCGACCACCGGGCCGGCGGTCACCCGGGTCTGGGCGTCGGTCAACGCGACCGGCTGACAAACGCCGCCCACGCAGGCGCCGCCCAAACAATCATGCCAGCAAGCGCCGCAATTGTGAGGATCGGTGTCGGACGCCGCACAAGGTGTGGCCAGCTTGTCGATGAGGCCGCAGCGCGGGCTCCCCCATCCGGTCGCGTGGTCCCAGCCGCTGGCCGCGTAGTAGGTAGGGTTCCCGGGCGGCGTTGAGACGTCGCTCGGGTTCGAACCCTCTGTGACGTCGAAGAACGCGTCTCCGTAACCCGCCGACTGGCCGATATAGTAGATGGCCGGATTGATGAACCCGACCGGCCTGGCGCTTGCCGAGTTGACCAGCGCGGTGAATCCGGCCCACAGGGGCGTCGCGCCGCTGGTCGCCGAGCAACAGGAGCTGTACATCGTTCCGCCCCAAAACCATTCGACGTTGTTGGCGAAGGCAGCCACGTCGGGGTAGTTGCGATAGTCGGACCCAAGACCGGGGACGTCCACCTGGTAGTAGGGTATCGGAGCGTTCATAAGGAGGCCGCCGCCGCTGCCGCTCCAGGCCTTCTCGTGGTTGAAGGTCCCGGCAGGATCGATGACCGCTTCCGTGCCGCCCACCAAGGTGACGTTCTCTAGGTCCAGCATGTGGCCGGGATCCTGATCGGCCCGCGTGCCGCCGTCGTCGCCGGAGGCATCGAAGAACGACTGCCCCTGGGCGGCAAACTGGTCGAGAGTCTGCTGTGTCACCGCGTCGACCGCCATACCCCACGAGGAGGACACCTGCAGCGCCAAGGGGGTCGTATTGGCGATGAGGGCAAGCGCGTCGTTGGTGCCCGCCGCCGTCGCATTCGTCACGTACATGACGATCTTTGCCTTGGGCGCGATCGACAGCGCCATCTCGACGTCGAGATCCGCTTCCGCAAGGCGCTGCCCTGTGGCGGGTGTGGTCGAGGCGCCGTCGACGCTTATGGGAGGGTTCACCACCGGCGCGAAGTCGCTCGGCGCGATTCCGGCCGCGGTCTCGTACCCTTGCACGTCGTTGATGTCGAAGGCCGCGTAGGAAAAGAGGGCGATCGTTTGGCCGTCGCCAAGAAGCTCGGGGTGGCAGGAAGCGTAGATGCCGTGGATGTCGGTCGGACCAATCAGCTTGTTGGTCTTGGTGTCTACGCGTGGCGTGGGGACATACCAGTTTTCGAGATTGCTGACCCGAAGAACCGCCAGCGCGAGGTTCACGGACGGCTCGCGATCGGGAGCATAGAACTGCGTGCCGTCGGGGCGGCTGTAGTAGTTGAGATTCAAGAAAAGGGACTTCTCGACCGCTGCCGCGGTTCCTCGAAGAGAAACCAGCATGTTGTTCGCATAGGTTTTCGTGACCGTGAATCCAGCCGCCGTGGCCCAGTCGAGGACCTTCTGGTAATCCGCCGGCAAGGGCCCATAGTTGCTGGCATACTGCTGCGGGGTGAGGTAGTTGCGATAAGTCTGTGGCTGGGTTGGGCTGGAAACGCCTTGGATGAAGGCCTTGAGCGCTGCTTGATTCCGCACTGGCAGGCCGACGGTGATCTGCATGGGGGTGTTGGCAGGTACTGGACCTACCAGGGGCGCGCCCTTGATCTCCGGTGTCAGGTAGCCGGAGAGTTGTTGCGTCCCCTGTGGGCCGCGACAAGATGGCGTGCTCACGCCCGACGCGAACACCAGATCGCCCTTGTAGTACACGGCATAGTGCGAGTCGGAGACGAAACCGCCGCCGGTTGAAAGACAGGGACTGAACCACCGGCCCGTCCCCGGTGTGAAGTTGGCGAAGTTGCCGAGATGGGTCCCGGTCTGCAGGTTGGTCCACCGGCCGCCCGCCGCCAGCACGGTGGTATCGGTGGTCGAGATGGCAATCTCCCAGTTCGCCTGGTGACTGGCGTCGGGCCCGCACGCCGGGCTGAATGACGTCACGGTCGCCTTCACGCCCGACACTTGATGCACGCAGCTTGGTCCTGAGGTGGTGCAGCCGCCATAGTTCACGTCGGTCACCATCTGCTGGGCCGCCGTCGTGTCCTCAACCCACATCTTGATACTGACATCCGACAATGCGACGGCGGTCGTCCCGGTGTTCGTAACCTGGAAGGCCGATTGCACTTGATTCGCCACGCAGGCGTTGGTGAGCTCCTCGAGGCGCAGCGACGCCGACGACATGCCGCCCCCGAGCGTCGCCGCGTACGCCTTCTGGTTGAAGCGGGCATTGCTGTCTGTGGCGGAGCCGGGCCGATCAAGGCAGCCTGCGACGGCCAAACAGACAGGCAAGATGAACGCTACGGTTCGATTTCGTGCGACCGTGGAGCGACTTGGACTGGACATGGACACACCCTCCTCAGCATGAGTTTTCGATCACAATCGCGGACGGGGTGCTCACCCTAGTCAACTCCGGTGTGGCGCACAACAACGAGATCGCAAATGATGCGCAACAGTTGTCTTGGTCGGGCGATTGCCCGAGGGGAGTCAAGCCGTTGGGGCTCTAATCTCGTTTGCCCTTCGCCCGCCGGCGGCGGACCAGCAGCAGAACGAACAGCGCAACCACGCCGGCCACGATGGCGAGCACGAAAGGCGTGCCACGAAGTGCCTGCAGAGCTTCGAACCCCGCGCGCATCACGTCCGCCAGCAGCCCAAACAGCCCGCGTCCGAAGCGAAGCAGCAGTGGCAGCGCCAGCAGAAGCGCGATGATCTTCGTCAGTCGGCTGTTTTTCGCCGGGGTCGGCCGAGCCCACGCGGCACCGGCAGCGCCACGAAAGCCGCCAGCCCCACTGTCGAAGGCGGTGCGACGCTTCGGATCGGAAAGAATCTCGTAAGCCCGATTGACCTCCGCCATCTTCTCGGCGGCGAGGCCCTCAAGCGGGTTGCCGGCGTGCTTGTCGGGATGGTAGCGCCCCACCAGCTCGCGGTAGGCTGCGCGAATTTCTGCATCGGTGGCGTTGCTTCCCACGCCCAGCACGGCGTATGGATCGAAGGCGTCCGTCGACATCAGCGCGCCTTCGGCGCGGGCCCACCCGTTCCCGGCGATTCCAGATAGCGGAAGAGATCGGCGCTGGTCGAGAGCACCAGCCACGAATCCTTGTCGATGGTGGTCTTGTAGGTCTCCATGGTGCGCAGAAAGCGATACAGCTCGCGGTTGCGGTTGTAGGCTTCGGCGTAGATCCCGGCCGCCTCGGCGTCGGCCTTGCCCATGATTTCCTGGGTCTTGCGATAGGCCTCGGACTCGATGACCTTTAACTCGCGTTCCTTCTTGCCTCGCACCTCGGCGCTTTTGCCCTGACCTTCCGAACGGTGCCGGTCGGCGATGCGCTTGCGCTCGGAGATCATGCGGTCGAACACCTTGGCCTGCACGCTTTCGATGTAGTTGATGCGCTGGAGCTGAATGTCGACCAGCTCGATGCCGTAGTCGGGCATCACGTGCGACGCACGCTCGAGGATCAGCCGGGTGATCTTGTCGCGGCCCTGCTCCACCTGGCGCATAGCCTCAGCCTCCATCACGTCCTCGATTTCCTCCGCCCTCTCGAAGGCGCGGTTGCTCACGCGCACCACCTCAATCAGGTTGTTGTTGGCGATGACGTTGCGGGTTTCGCCGTCGATAATGTCGTCAAGCCGCGACTGCGCCCCGCGCTCGTCGTGCAGGCGCTGGAAGAAGCGCAAGGGATCGGCGATGCGCCAGCGCGCATAGGTCTCCACCCAGATGTATTTCTTGTCGCGGGTCGGGATCTGGTTCGGGTTGCCGTTCCATTCCAGCCAGCGTTTGTCGAACACGTTGGCTTCCTGGGCGAACGGAATCTTCACGTGCAAACCGGCTTGCGTGATGGCCTGGCCCATGGGCTCGCCGAATTGGGTGATCACGACCTGTTCGGTTTCTGAGACTGTGTAGAGCGCCGACGACAGAGTCGCGATGACCAGCACCGCCAAGGCGAGGATAATCCAGAGGGTACGCGCTTTCATTGCTTCACCTCCTTATCGGACCCGAACGGGAACATGGGCAAGATGCCCTTGGTCTTCTCGTCGAGGATCAGCTTCTTGCCCGCGTTGGGCAGCACCGCCGACATGGTTTCAAGGTAGATGCGCGACCGGGTGACCTCGGGGGCCTTGCGATATTGCTCTTCAAGTGCGTCGAAGCGCTGGGCGTCACCCTTGCCGCGGTTCACGCGGTCGACGGCGTAGCCCTCCGCCGCCTCGATCTTCTGCTCGGCCAGACCGCGCGCCCGCGGAATTTCCTGGTTGTATTCAGCCCACGCCTCGTTGATGGCGCGCTCGCGTTCCTGGATGGCCTGGTTGACCTCATTGAACGACGGCTTCACCGACTCGGGCGGGTCCACGTCCTGCAGCACGAGCTGCTGCACGGAAATGCCGTTATCGTAGAGCTTGCACATGTTCGACAGCAGCTCCTTGGCCTTGGCGGCGATGGCTTCGCGCCCCACGGTTAAGAGCTCGGTCACGCTGTGGTCGCCCACGACCGTACGCATGGATGCCTCGGCCATCAGGCGAAACGTATCCTCCACGTCACGCAGCCTGAACAGGTACTTGTAGGGATCGGAGATTTTGTACTGCACGATCCACTCCACCGTCGCGACGTTGAGGTCGCCGGTGAGCATGAGCGACTCGTCCTTCGTTTGCTGGTCCTTGTGAAAGCTGCTCTGGATGTCGGCGCGCGCCGTCCGAAAGCCGAATTCCTGTTTGAGCTGCCGTTGCACCGGCACCTTTTGCACCCGCTCGATGCCGAAGGGGATCTTGATGTGCGGTCCCGGGTTGGTGGTGCGAATGTAGCGCCCGAACCGCGTCACCAACGCGACTTCGTCGGGCTCAACCTGGTAGTACGAGCTGACCAGGGCCACCAGCACGACGATGGCGACGCCGATGGTCAGCAGGGTGCGCCGCGAGCCGCGCAGACGCTCGCGCGTTTCCCTGGCCATGCGAAAAAAGTCTTCCGGTCCGAAATCGACTCCGCGAGTGGGCATGCCTCTTCCTAGCACATGACAGGCACTCGTCGCGATCGCGATGCCAAGCTTCGCCCGGCGCGGCCAATCAGAGTCTCCTCACGTCGACCCAATGCATGCCGGCGCGGCGAGCGGCTTCCAGGCCGAGGTCGGTATCTTCGTAGACCGTGCACTCGGCCGGCGCAGAGCCCAGGCGACGGGCGGCTTCCAGAAACACGTCCGGCTCGGGCTTGTGTCTGGCCGTATCTTCAGCGGCCACTATGACGGGAAACCAGTCCAGGATGCCAATGCGGCGCAAGGTCAGCTCCACCATGTGACGATGTCCGCCCGACGCCACCGCCATCTTAACCTGACCGCGCCCGTTGCGCGCAATCTCGACCACCTTCTCGATGGGCCGGACTTCCCCGATCTTTTCAATGAACGCCTCCTCCTTTTTCAGCGTCAGCGCCTCGACGTCTGGCACCTGGCCGACCTCGGCGAAAAGCCGTTCCAGGATCTTGCCCGTGGGCATGCCGCCCATGGCGTAGAAACGATCCTCGGGAAACGATATGCCAAACGGTTGCAGGATCTCCACCCACGCCCGGTAGTGCGCGGGCATGGTGTCGGCCAAGGTTCCATCGCAGTCGAAGATCAGCGCATTCACGGCGAGCTTCATAGCAGAAGGGGCGCGACTAACCAGAGCCTCTTCGTGTGCGTCGGGCCAACATCACCCCGGCGGCGGTGCCGGTACCGGCCAGGCCGAACAGCAGCACCCACCCCAAGGTTCGATGGTCCTTGGTGTCGTAAAGCCAATGGTCCACGCGGGCGCGGGCGTAGGTCGCCTTGGCGTCGAGCGGAAGCTGGGTGTGCCGGCGCCAAGGGGCATCCTGCGAGGCCACGAGCCAACTGTGCCCAAAGGGCACGTGACGCAAGAGCCACAGGTGCCCGAGGATGGGCTGGAACGGCCCCAACCACACCGTCGGATAGACGTCCTCGAAGCAGCCTTCGCAAAAGCCGCCCTTGTCCGCGGTTAGCGATCCCGTGCGGTTGGGCTGACCAAGCCACTTGCTGCGCACGTCGAGCGCGATGCGCAGGTAGTGATCCCAGTAGAAGGCATTGCCGAGCACTTGCACGCAAATGCCGGCCGCGAGAACCAGCGCTACCAGCCCGCGCCTCGGCCAGTGCATCGACGACAGGAATGAAACCACAGGAAGCAGCAGCACCGGTATCGCGAACACGACGTAGCGCGGCCCCCAAGCCCAGTCCCCTGGCCACGACGGAAGCCGGCAATAAAACAGCACCACGGGAAGGATGGTCGCAAGCATCGCGACGGCGGTCGCACGGTGGCGGTTCCAAAAGACGCGCAGGCCAAGTAGGGCAAGCAAAAGCGGTGGACTGTAAAGGAAGATGCTCTTGCCGGGCGAGAACAAGAACCCCCACAGGCTGAGCAACACGTTCTCCACCATCACGTTGCCCACGTCATGGTATCCAGTGTTGGTGACGCTGCCGAAGCGAATGAAGTTGTAGATCATCACCATCAGGATCCCGGGCAAAAGCCCGAGGCCCGCGAAGAGCAGCGCCCGGCCGAGCTGCCGCAAGGCCCGACGGTGCACGACCGCGACCACCAGAATCGCACCCGGCAGCGACAGCGCGTATATGTACTTGGTGTTGAGCAGCATGCCGGTCCAAAGCCCCGTGCGCAGCGCCGCTTTGTGATCGAGCCGCTTGAGCAGCTTGGAGAGCTCGAGAAAGAACCCGGTGAAACAGGTGACCTGCACGATTTCGGTAAAGGGGTAGCGCGCGTAGACCCAAACCATGGTACCCGTCGCAAGCAGGGTGGCGGCGACGATCGCCGTGCGCACGCGGGCACCGTGAGCAAGGCAGAGCCGGAAGAACAACCAAACCAGCAACGCGCCCAGAAGCGAGCCTTCGAGATGGCAGGCGAAGACGTCGACCAGGTGGGAAAGCTCGGGACCGGGCCGCAAGCGGAAGGCCAACGCGCGCAGTCCCGCGCCCGGCAGGTGCAGAAGCGATGGCAAGAAGGGCTGGGCGGCGTAGTAGTGCCCGCCGCGTCCCGGCTTGGCGTCGGACGGCCAACGCGTGCTTACCCAGACGCCGTCACCGGCCACCATCGATTCGGCGACTTCGTAGACCGGGCGCGAATCGCCCCAGGGAACCTCTCGGCTTCCACTCGCGAAATTGAGGCACAAGACCGCGACGAAGAGCAACAGCCCGGGCGGAAGCCGCGCCAGGCGCCCCAGCACGCCAACCGCCGACCCGGGGATGTTGGCGCCGTCGCCGCTCATGGCCCGGAGACTCCGGCCAGGGTCAGCCGCCCGTAGCCGACGCTGGGCCGTGGCGCTGGCGCACAGGTTCCGTCGCGACGGTAAAGCTGGTACCCGCCACGGGTGGCGATGGATTGGAAGCGAGGGTCGGCCATCTTCTGCCCTGGCGAGAGGATAACGTAATTGGCGGCGGCGTAGTCACCGGGCCCGCCGCTCCACAGGATGGGCGCGCGTCGATGGAAGTAGGTGTAGGCACCAGTCCAGTAGGCATTCATCGAGGGCGCCGCGAGGCCACAAAGATCCGCATGGGTTCCAGCTTGGCTTAGCAGCCGATTTCTCTCATCGAAGGCTCGCCAAACCAAGGGTGAAGTGGGGCCGCCGTTGGCCGGGCTGGCCATCACCTGCCCGATATGCGTGAAGGTGACAGCGCGGGCCTGCGCACCCCAAAGCGCTAGCATCGCCAGCCCGGCAGCCGACGCAGCCGCGATCTGCGTCCGCCGCGGAAACGGGATCCGGTCGAGCAGCCAGCCAAGACCGACCGCCGAGCACAGCAGAAACAGCGGCAGCACGGGGAAGAGAAAACGCAGCTCCTTGTGCGGGATGGCCGAGTGCACGGCGACGAAAGCGAAAACCAGGAGGGCGATGGGCCAACTGCGACGGAGCCCGGCGACAGCACCCAGACCAGCCACCAGCAGCAGCGGCCCGGCGGTGGCCCACAGGGTGTCGAGGTAGTACCCGCGGCCCCGAACCCCCCACTGGTTGGCACCGCTCTCAATCAGGTTGAAGCGAACATACTCGGTGAGCGACTTGAACGGCCGCCCCCAGGTCGCCCAGTCGAGCAACCCGCCGAGCACGCCCACCAAGGCCGCGCCCAGCGTGACGAAAAGCGCGGCGAGCAGGCCACGGCGCCCAAGCACGACGAAGAAGATCACTGGCAAGAGCACGCCGTTTTGGTAGCGAAGCACGGCCGAAAACCCCAAGAGCGCGCCGGCCACGAGCGGCCTACCCGCGAGCTTCCACCACGGCGTCGTGGCAAGTCGGCCTGCACGCCATGCTGCTCTGCCGACCGTGCCCATGCCCCACGGCGAGAGCAACCACAGGCCCCAGGTCAGGCACGGAACGCACGCCACCTCGGCCAGCGCGCGGCTGCTGTAGATGAGGCTGGGGGGAAACGCGGTCGCGAGCAAGCCCAGGAGCAGCGTACCGGTCAGCCCGGCTGCGGCGTTCGCCATGCGCAGAAGCGGCCAGAACGCCAAGGTCGACAGCAGCGCAAACCCGAGCTTGAGGCCGATGGCCAGGCCCGCCCCGCTCTTCACGCCCAGGAAGGCAAGCGCCTTCATCAGCCCGCCGATGAGGCCGGCAAGCAGCCAAGAGCGCGCGCCGGTCTGGAATTCCCAGGGTACCAGGCCGTAGCCGAAGGCCAGGCGATGCCCTTGTTCCAGGGTCTGAAAGATCTCGTCGGCCCAGATCATGCCTTGGTCGGCCACAGCCAGGTAAGCGCGCGGCGCGAAGATGGCGGCGCAAGCACCGAGCAGAAGCCAGGTGCGCGCGCTTCGAGCGCGTGAGTACCAGCGGGCTTTGCCCGATGGTACTCGTCGCGGGAGATTGAAAGAACCCTCCCAGGGTTCTTTCTTCGGAGAAACGGGACGAATCACGGCGCAAGAATGCCCGCTCGCATCGTCCGGGTCCAGCGCCATGGCGAAAACCGAGGCAGAGGCGAGCTACGCGTCCACTACCGGCGAGTCGGGCGCGGCGACCGTCGAAAGGCGCGAGAAGGATGCAGCGAGGGCTTGGTTTTCCTGGGTGCCGAGAATCTGCGTCAGGTCGGCGGCCGCCACCGGCATGGGCACGGCGAGCTTGCTCTTGAAGTGGGCCACCCGCGCGGCGCTCTCCTCGATACGTCGCCTCACCTCCGCCCTCGCCTCGCCGGCCCTGACCAACGCCTCATAGGCGCGGGTTTGTCTCTCTTCCGGCTCGCGCACGAGGAAGTGGTCCACCCCGGCGAGCAGGCTCTGCACCACCAAGTCCTCGACCGGGTAGTGGTCGGACACCGCGCGCATGCCCAGATCGTCGCTCACCAACATCCCGACGTAACCAAGCTCGCCGCGCAGAATGTCGTTTGCGATCCGGCGCGACAGCGTCGCGGGCAGCGTCGCGTCCCAAGCCGGGTAAAGTACGTGCGCGGTCATCATCGCTTCGATGCCGGCGCTGGCGGCGGCGGCAAATGGCGCAAGCTCGACCGCGCGCAGGCGGGCTTCGTCGTGTGCCACCGTGGGCAGCTCCAAGTGCGAATCGGCCTGGGTGTCGCCGTGTCCTGGGAAATGCTTGCCGCAGCTGAGCAGACCCACGTCGCGCAAGCCGCGCCAGAAGGCAAGGCCGTGGTCGATGACCGCCTCGGCCCCCGCGCCGAACGAGCGATTGCCGATGACCGGGTTCTGCGGATTGGTGTGCACGTCGAGGACCGGGGCGAAGTTCCAGCCGATGCCGAGCGCGGCAAGCTCGCCGCCCAGGGCACGCCCCACTGCGCGCGTGCGCTGGACGTCGCCGGCGGCAGCCACCGAGGCCATGTCGGGCCACAGCGTAAGCGGCCTTTGCAAGCGCTGGACCCGGCCGCCTTCCTGGTCGACGGAAATCACCAACGCCGCGTCGGCGGGGCCTGCCCCGCGCAGGGATCGGACGAGGCCCGCGACCTGGACCGGGTTTTCGATGTTGGGGCGGAATAGCATCACACCGCCGACTTCCGAGCGGGCGATTCGTTCCAGCAACCGAGCTGAGGCCGCCGGGCCATCGAAGCCCACCGAGAGAAGTTGGCCGGCCGCTCGTCGCAATTGGGCGTGCGTCACGCCTCAATCCTACCTGAGCTCGGCGGCAAAGTAATTTTCACGAAAAAGCGCGCTTCAAAGGAGGGGGCTTCCGCATGGGCCCGGTCTTGCTATAAGGTGCCCTGACTTTGCGCACCCGACCCACGATTGAAGAGGGGCCCGCCCGAGGGGCCTCCCTATCGCACGCGACCAAGCGGCGGCGGGCAAGATCCGCCGCCATTTCAGCAACCACCGAGGTCCACACGATGTCCGAAGGAAAAATCTCTCTCCTGGCCACCAGCTTGGCGGTCGCGCTTGCGTTCTGGTTCGCCCCGCCCGCGTACGCCCAGATGGGCGGCATGGGCCCGGGCATGGGCGGCATGGGCCCGGGCATGGGGAAGCCGGGTGGATCTGCGCCCCAGGACAAGGAAGAAGGCCCGGCCGAGGTCGCGCCCGACGCCGAAGAGAAGGCGCCGTCCGCCTCGGACAGCGACACCAGCTACCTCAGCCAGGCCCGCCGCCGCACCAAGGTCGTCGAATTCGACGGCTACTACCGCTTGCGGACGGATTACCTGCACAAGCTGAACCTGGGCCAGGGCTACTACAATGGATCATCCAACGCTGGGCCGGCAGCCTTGCCGCCGTTTCCGGTTCCCAGTCAGTGCGCACCGGCTGCGACGATTCCAGGGAATGTTGCAGCGGCCTCTAGCCTGCCTTGCGGCGATGATTCTACCGCCAATGCGAATATGCGCCTGCGGATCGAGCCGACCATCAACATCACCGACCAGGTCCGCGTACGCAGCCAGTTCGACGTGTTCGACAATCTGATCCTGGGCTCGACACCAGATTCCATGGTCACCCCGGCGGTGCCCAACAACAGTGGCCAGAGCAGTGCCCAGGCCGCAAACGTCGGACAGACCAGCTCCGCCGCACCCACGGACGTACTGTCCAACACCCAGAACAGCTACGCGTCCAGCATCCTCGCCAAGCGCGCATGGGGTGAAATCGACACCGAGCTCGGCTCGCTACGCTTCGGCCGCATGCCGTGGCACTTCGGCCGGGGCATGTATTTCAACCGCGGAGATTGCGCCGACTGCGAGGGAGGCACCACGGTCGACCGACTGATGGTCCTGACCAGCGTCTATGGTCATCAGCTCGCACTGGCCTGGGACTTCGGGGCGCAGGGCTACAACATCGGCTACACCGACCTCGGACAGAACAACAACGGCGGGTTTCCTCTCGACCTCACGCAAAAGGACGACGTCACGCAGTTCATGGCGTCGATCACCAAGATCGACGACGACAAGACCTGGCGGGAAGGCATCGCCGCGGGTGACGTCGTGGTCAACTATGGGGCTCAGCTCGTCTACCGCAGCCAAGAGTATTCCACGTTCAATATCAACCCCGCTAACGGCTCGGCCTATTCGACGAACACGTCGAACAACCCATCGGTCAACGACCTTGGGAACAGCGTGACCAAGACCCCGATCAACGCTTGGCTCCTCATCCCCAGCCTCTGGTTCAAGCTCGGCTGGAAGGCGCTGACGGTCGAGCTCGAGGGCACCCTGTTGGGGGGAAGGATGGGGGACGCGGGGCCCCTGCGGCGCGACACAACCAACGACAAGAGCTTGCAGATCCTCCAGGCGGGATGGGTCATGGCAAGTCAGCTCAAGCTCTACAACGATTCACTCTTCATCGGCTTCGAAACCGGCGGCGCCACCGGGGATCAGGCCGAGCTGTCCTACGATCCTTCGACGGGGCAGTACTACTACCCCTATCTCAACTACCGCTGGAAGTTCGTGCCCCAGCCGGCAGGCGACCGGACCCTGAACGATTTCCACTTCTCGCCCGAGTACCATGTGGACGAAATCCTCTATCGCCGGATCCTCGGAACCGTCAGCAACGCCATCTACTTCAAGCCGAGCGTCGCCTATTGGCTCGACCTCGATTCGAGCAAGATCCGTGAGGTCGGCATTTCCGGCTCGGTGATCTACAGCCTGGCACCAGTGCCGGTTTCCACGCCGGGCAATTCCATAAACTACGGCGTCGAGATGGACCTGGGCCTGCACTACCGAAATCTGCGCGAGAACGTCTACGCAGGCTTCACCTGGGGCGTGTTCTGGCCCATGGCTGCCCTCGCCCGCCCGGAAGTCGACGCATCGGCTCCCCTGTGGTCGCCAGGCGCCGACGCAAGCGCCGCCCAGGTGGTGCGCACGTTCGTCGGGATTAAGTTCTAGAAGCGCTACTTCTTCTTCGCGGCGGTTTCGAGCGACTTGATGCGCTCTTGCGCGTCCCGTTCGGACGCGGGGTCGTGCTTGTCGTTGGTCGCGAGGTACTTCTTGAACGCCCCCAGCGCCTCATCGTAGCGGCGGTCCTGCGAATACAGCAGCCCCATGTCGTAGTACGCAGCCGACAGCAGTGGATCCAGCTTCACCGCTTCCTGGTATTCGGGAATCGCGTCGTCGGGGCGCTTTTGTTGCCGGTACACCACCGCGAGATTGAAGTGGTGCTGGCCGTTCTGTGGATCGATTTGAATCGCCTTCTTGAACGCGGCGATGGCCTCCTGCTTCTCGTCGGTCTTGCCGAGCGCGACCCCCAGGTTGGTCCAGGCGAGAGCCTCATCGGGTTTGATCTCGGTAGCCCGCCGCAGGTGAATGATGGCCTTGGGATAGTCGCCCTTCTGCCGATACGCCATGCCCAAGGTGGCGCGCGCGTCGTAGTTGGTGTCGTCAAGCGAGATCGCACTGACCAGCTCCTTGATGCCTTCCTCGACCCGCTTCATGCGAATGTAGAGCGCGCCCAGGTTGGCGCGCGCGTCGGCGTTGGCGGGCTGCAGGGCCACCGTCTTTTGATAGGCGCCGAGAGCGTTGTCGTATTCGCCCTGGCTGCGATAGAGGTTGCCCAGGGTAAACCAAGCTGCGGCGTAATCCTTGCGGGCCGCGATGGCCAGCTTGACCTCCTCGATAGCCTCCGCGGTCTTGCCCTGCCGCTTGAGGTTCAAGCCTTCGTTGTAGTGCACTGCCGCCTGATCGGCCAACGCGGGTCGCACCAGCGCAAAGGCCAGCACGACAATGCCCAGGGTTTGCCATACGCGTGTCATGCCCCCAAGCTTCGACCGGCGACGGCCCACAGTCAACTTGCGCGAGAAGACACCGGCATCCCGCCCGACCCTCCGTTGCTTCATGCAAAATGCAACGCCGCCGGGCCGGCGAGCTTGCATGTTAAGGTGCTCCTGCGATGGGCGACGATGGGGCGCCGCTCAAAACGAGTTGGCACGCACCATGCGTAGGTTCCGACCGTCATGACGAAACGACGCATCCCGCGTAGCCAGGGGCGAACGTGAAGGTCGCACCGGGCCAGACTCTTGACGGTCGCTTTCGCTTGGGCCGCGAGCTTGGGCAAGGCGGCATGTCGGCTCTCTATCTGGCCGACGATCTCAGCACCGACCAGCAGGTGGTGGTCAAGGTGCCTTTGCCCATCTTCTCAAGCGGCGTCGGCAGTTGGTCGATCTTTCAGCGCGAGGAACAGATCGGCCGCCAGCTCTGCCATCCCTACGTCCTTCGCTTCGTGCCCTTGCCGGATGACAAACGGCGGTCGTACGTCGTCACCGAGTACGTACCCGGGAAGACGTTGGCCGAAACCCTTGCCAGCGAAGGGCCTCTGCCGGAACAGCGCGCCTTGGCTATCGCCAGTCAGATCTGCACGGCCATCGAGCACATTCACGGACACGGCTTCGTCCACTACGATCTGAAGCCGGCCAACGTCATCCTTTGTCCCGACGGCAGCCTGCGCCTGATCGACTTCGGTCTCGCCCACGCGGCGATTGACTCCCGTTTTGCCATTTCCGGGGCGATGCCAGCCATCGCCTCGGCTGGCTACATCGCGCCAGAACAAATCAGGCGCAAGCGCGGGCGCAGGAGCGTGGACATCTACGGCGCGGGCGCGATCCTCTACGAGATGCTCACCGGCCAAACCCCCTTTCCCGACGACGACCCATTTACTGTCGGCAGCGCTCGACTGGTGGGCGACCCACCCTCGCCGCGACGCTATCGTCCCGATCTATCGCCACAAACCGAGGAGATTGTCCTGCGCGCGCTTCGGCGTAATCCGGGCGATCGATACGCCAGCGTCTCGGAGCTGAAAGCGGATCTCGATCATCCGGAAGCGGTGCTCGTGACTGGTCTGGCAAGCCGACTAGAGCCCCCGACGTCTTGGCGCAAGCTCCGGCGCAAGGCTCGCTACGTGTTCGTGATTTGCGTCGTGCCGATCCTGCTTCAAGTTGCCATCTTCGCCTTGCTCTGGCACCGCTTCTCACACAAAGGATAGCGATGTCACCATTCGGCGTGCACGCCGATGGACGGCAGCACCAAACGGTAGGAGCTCTCCACCGTGGCGCCCTGTTCGTTTTGCTTCAAGTCATACACCTGCTTGCTGAGCGTGGCGTTGACCAGCTCGACGTAGGCGTCGAGGATCCATCTGTCGAAGATGAAGCGCTTGTCGGCGCGCAGGTCGAGCTGCGGAAAATCCGCCAGGTGCGTGTAGCCGATGACATCGCCGTTGTGGCTGCTGTAAAGGGGGTACGGCCGGCCGCTGTTGTAGTGGAAGCGAACCGAGGTCGAGTAGTTGCGGGGCAAGCGCCAGCCAACCACCAGATTCAAGATGTGCCGCTGATCCCAATCCGACGGGACGATGATGCCGTCGACGACACGCAAGGAACGTGACACGGTGTAGGCCAGCCAGCCGTAGAGCTTGTGCTTCATCGGCCTGCGCAGCATGACCTCCCAGCCATAGCTTTCGCCCTCGCGCGGTTCGACCAAATCGGACGCCAGGGGGTCGGGAAGCAGGGTGTTGCGCAGATCGGTCAGGTGAAGCCGCTGATAGAAAACCGACGTGTCGAGATTCAGATCAATCCCGAGCAGGTCTTCCAGCTCGGACTCGAACCCAAGCGAAGTCTGTCGCGACCGCTGCAAGCCGTAGCTGCGCAGGCCGAAGCCCTCGAAGCCGGGAACCCCGACGGGCAAGCTGGGCATCTGCGAAAACTGACCGCCTGTCACCTTGATCCAGTTGTTCTCGGCGACGCGGTAGCGAATCAAAAGGCGCGGGCTCGGAAGGGACGCCTGCGTGCCCTGCTCGAAGTAGCTGTCGTAGCGCAAGCCCGGCGAAATCACCACGCGGCTGCCGAGGCGCAAGGTCAGCCCCGTGAAGACACCGGTCGAAAGCAGGTCGCGATCCTGGAGCAGATCCTGGTTGTAGATGGTGGTGAGGAGCCCGCCATAGAGCTGCACCAACGACGTGGGACGGAAACGTTGGAATTCCGCATCCCCGCCCACCTCCACGTCGATCCACGAAGCGAGACTCCAGCGCTCGGAGATCCGCGGCGCCAGGGTGTAACTGCGACTGCCAAATGGCTGCGAAAACACCGAGGTCACGCTGACCGTGGAATCGTCGATCCCACCGACCACCGCCGCGGTCAGCCGGCCCTTCGCGAAATTCCCCGCCCAGCGAAGCTGCACCCGGTGGAACATCAGCTTGCCGAGCCCCGGTGCGATGGCGTTGGGCTGGCCCACGTAGCCCCAGTCGGTGACATCCGGCTGCTTCTGGGTGAGGTTATCGCCCGATCCGAAGGCGAACAGGGTCAGCTTGCCGGGCCCCAGCGTGTGCTCGATGCGGGCCTGGTAGTCCCAATAGTCCACCGAATAGGCGTTGGAGAACGCAGACAGAATCAGCCCGGTGTAGGAATAGCGCCCGGCCACGGCCACCGTCCCCTTGCCGTGGTCGAAAGGCATGGCCGCAATGCCGCCGGCGTCGAACAGGCGGACGTCTGCGGAAATGTGCAGGCGATCGGTCGCGGGCGACGCGGTCTCGGCCGAGACGATGCCGGACACGTAGCGGCCGAAGTCCACCGGATAGCCGCCCGGGTAAAAGTCCAGCTTCTCGATAAAGAACGGGTGGATGACCGACGGTCCCAAAGCGAAGTGGAACAGAGCCGGCGCCCGCACACCGTCGATGAAGAAGCCCGTGTTGCCCGGATTCGCGCCGCGGATCGCATAGAGCGGAAGCGGCCACGTAGTCTGCGCCACCCCGGGCAACGAATCGATCATGCGGAATGGATCACCGAACGAGCCCGCGGTGTGAATCAGCTCGTCCTGCCTGATGGGAATCACCGGCGCTTCGTCGCGCGCGGCGATCACCACGGTTTCGTAGCGCTCGCCGGTCTCTCGCGGCTCGAGTCGGGCGATGATTTCTTGCGACGGAACCGTTACCTGGCGCAGAAGCGGGGCGTAGCCCGGGCACTGGATACGCAGTGGGTGCGTTCCGGGCGGAACATCGACGGAAAACTTGCCGCCGGCGCCGCTCTCGGTGCTGGCGCTGGCTTCGCCGACGCCGATCTGTACCAACGCCCCCGGCAAGGGTTGGCGCGTACCTCGCGCCAGCACGGTGCCCTCCAGCTTGACCAGCTTCGGCCGAGCCGTCTCGGGCGCCGGCGACGGGCGGGCATCCGCGGCGGGCCCGCCGTCGATACCGCCGGATGCGTCGGCCGACCCATCCGCGATGCCTCCGTCGAAGGTGGCATCGCGTGGCAGGTCACCAGAAGCAAGTGGCGCGGCCAGTAGCCACGCAAGGATCACTGGAGCATGCACGTCGGTTGGTCCCCTCCGGGTAGCACGAGCGGTGGTGCCAAGCTCGAAATCCAAAGCCCGGAACGGTCGGAATCGGCCCGACCGCGGACGTTGTAGACCGTGCATGAGTGCAGAAGGTCGGAGCCGAGGCTTTCGCTGGCGTCGGAGACCGCCTGCGAGTAGCGAGTATCCTTGCCATGGACGATGTCGCGCAAGACGAGGTCGCCGACGTCATCCTGTTGCGACACATTGATGATGCCGAAGAGGCTTTCGGCCGACACCGAGACCGACATGATCGACCTGGCGATCAAGCGCACGTTGGTGGGCAGCCCGCCGCCCGGGTAGTCCATGAAGTAGAGGTCGGAGGCTCCCCGCCCCAAGTGTGCCCAGAACGCGAATCCGTCGTTGTTTCCGATGGGAAAGTACGGCGGCTGGCCCCTGATCACCAGGATCAATCCGGGCGGCGAGACGATTTGGGGCGGATCGTCGAGGTTGTCCGCATCTTGGAACACCAGTGCGCCCTGCGGATCGGTGTCGAACAGGGTGCTGGTTCCGCGCTGGATGTAGATCAGGTACTTGCCGTCGGGCGTGAAGCTTGGGACCAGGAGCGGGCCCATGATCGTCCGCCGAACCGTGAGATCATCCTTGCCCACGAACACACCGTGGCCGACGCTGTCGAGAACCAGTCGCTCGTCGCCATTCGGAGGACGGTCAAGGCTGCCGGCCAGATTGACGAGCGGCTCGGGCAGCGTGGTGAAGGTGTCTTCGCCCGTGTCGAGGTTGAGCGTGTGCACTTCCGCAGGGGAGGTCGACGTCCCATTCTGCGAATACGTGAAAACGTTGGTGCCGAAACCACCCCAACCGGACGGGTTGGGCCGCGCGGGCGTGATCTCGACGCCAGTTCTTAGATTGTGAATCACGGTCCTCGACTTGTTGTCGTCGGTGACCGCGAGCGCGACGTAGTGCTCGTCGCCGCTGACCGAAAAGCTGGAAACGTTGTCACGCAGCGAATCGATGGCGTTGCTGGGGCGACCGAATCGCGACAGGGTGTGCTTGTCTCCGAGGATGCAGTAGATGCCACTGCCCATGATTTGGTTCTGGAAGCCCCCCACGTCCTGCCCGATGGGCGTCTGATACGCGCCATCCCAGAGGACAAGCGTCGGATACGACTGCCCCACCGGCGGAGGCCTTTCGAACAGCGCCTGCGGGCAATCGCTGGTGCGATCCGGGTAGCCGGGACAGGTCTGGCCGGATTGCGGGTTCTGGTAGATCGACGACAGCGACGCCGAGAACGGTGACACGGTCGCCAAATCTTCGATGCGAAGCTCTTCTTCGAAATTCGCATTGAGGCGTATCCACGAGCCCACCACCGCGCTTCCGCCGCCGCCGGGAATCATCCGTTCCTCGACCATGAAGTAATGACCGCCGGCGCTGTCCCAGGTCGGCCAGCGATCCGACCAGTTGGAAACGTACTTGCGCTGGGTCTGCCCGTCGAATGACGAAAACCAGAGGTTGTAGACGGCGCCTTTTTGCTGGGTGGCGGGTTCGAGCAGCTCTCGGAAGCTGACAAAGTGATCTTGCCCGATGTCCATGAAGCCAGGCGACACTACCTTCTGGCTGTGAAACAGGTGGCGGCCGCTCGGCGCTGGGCCTTCCTCAAGGCACCCCGCGAGGGCGACGAGTCCGAGCACAAATACCGATGGTCGACAGGCCATGGACGAGCGGGCACTTTAGCGCAAGCGTCGGAAATGTACGACCCCGATGCCACGTGACATTTCGGTTCCCCGGTGACCCGGCGCACGGGCTGCTAGACTCTGCGCGGAGGTGTACCATGAAGGCGATTCGACCAAAGCAGATTGGCGGTCCCGAGCTGCTGCAGATGGAAGACCTGCCGACGCCGGCGCCGCGCACGGGCGAGGTCCTGATCCGGGTGGAGGCGGCGGGCGTGAACTACATCGACGTCTACCACCGCACCGGGCTCTACCCGCTGCCCCTTCCCATGCCCATCGGCCTTGAAGGCGCGGGAACCGTCGAGGCCGTGGGCGACGGCGTGCGCGACTTGAAGGTGGGCGGCCGGGTGGCGTGGTCCTCGGTGCCAGGCTCCTACGCCACGCACGTGGTCGCGCCGGCGGAAAAGCTGCTGCCGATTCCGCCGGGCCTCGACACCAAGACCGCAGCGGCGCTTCCGCTGCAGGGCATGACCGCGCACTTCCTGGCCAAGGCCGTCTTTCCCCTCGGCAAAGACCACACAGCGTTGGTGCACGCTGCGGCGGGCGGGGTTGGGTTGCTGCTCACCCAGCTCGCCAAGCGCGCGGGCGCCCAGGTCATCGGCACGGTCTCGACCGAGGCCAAGGCGGAGCTGGCCAGGCAGGCCGGGGCCGACCACGTGATCAACTACCAGACCAGCGACTTTGCCGCCGAGGTTTCCCGGCTGACCGGCGGTCGCGGCGTCCACGTGGTCTACGATTCGGTAGGCAAGTCCACCTTCGACGGGAGTCTGAGCTCGCTGGCACCGCGCGGACTGCTGGTGCTTTACGGACAGTCGAGCGGTCTGGTTCCGAACCTCGATCTCGCGCGGCTCGCCAAAGGTGCATACTTTCTCACCCGTCCGTCGCTATACGCGTACACGGCGACCCGCGCCGAGTTGATGATGCGGGCGGAAGAAGTGTTCGGCCTGGCCCAAAGCGGCGCTTTGCGCGTGCGCATCGAGCGTACCTTCCCGCTCGCCGATGCCGCGGACGCCCACCGGGCGCTCACCAGCCGCGCAACCACGGGAAAGCTGCTGCTGATTCCGTAGTCACGGCAACAGCCGAATCAGCGACGAGAAGTCGTCGTCGCCCATGCCGCGGTCCTCGGCATCCGCGAGGCAACGGCGCACGGTCTTCAGCATGGGCAGCCCCGGATCCCGGGCATCGGCCAGGCGCATGTCCTTGTGCATGTGCTTGACCGAAAACTGGGGCGAAAAGTCCCGCGCGGTAAGCTTGCCCTGCTTGAGTCGCGCAAGCCCCGAGAACGATACGTTCTTTTCCAGGACGCGAAAGTAGACCTGGTCGTCTATGCCGGCCCGGCGCGCAAAGATCAGACTCTCGGACAGGGCCTGCATCTGCGCCGCGACGTTCATGTTCATGGCCAACTTCAGCGCCGCGGCCTGGCGAACGTCAGGCAGGCGAAAACGGGTCTCGGAAACCAACCCCAACAGCGGCTCGACCGCGTCCAGCGCCGCCGTCTCGCCGCCCAGGAAGAACACGGTGGTTCCATCCTCGGCCGCGGGTTTGCTGCCGGTAAAGGGCGCCTCGACGTACAGGGCGCCGGTGGCACGCACCCGCGCTTCGAATGCAGCCGCGCTGTCGGGATCGATGGTGCTCGACTGCACGACCGCCTTGCCCTTGCCAAGCGCGGGCACAATGGCGTCAAGCACGGACGAGACCGCCGCCGGGTCAGCCACCACCACGTGCGTGACGTCGGCCGCCGACGTCGCCTGCGCGGCGGTGTCCTTCCACTTGGGTGCTCCCGGCTTGGCGGTGCGGTTCCAGACGCCGGCCAACTTGCCAGCGGCGTGATAGCGGGCAGCCCACGGCGTCCCGATGATTCCAAGGCCAACCACGGCGATGCTTTGCATGCCCGTATTCTAATTCAGCGATCTTGGAAAGATGCCAATTGGAATTGCTGTCAAGTCTTTGCTTGTGCCGCTAGCCACGTTGGGGCATAACGATCAGCAGGCAGAAATCAAGGTTGCTGATGCTTGACGAAGTGGTCCCCGTCGAAGTCGTGCGGAAATTTCGCGACCTCGCTGTCAGACACCTGGGCCTCGACCTCGACGAGGGCCTCGATCCGGTGATTGCCGCTCGAATCACCAAGCGGCTGTCCGAATTGCAATTGTCTTTGCACAGCTACGTCGCGCGCCTTCAGCAAGACACCACCGGGGACGAGATCGTCAGCTTGTGGGATCTCGTCAGGCCGCGCCCCGCCCGCTTCTTCGCGCACTGGCCGGACTGTCGGCGGCTGCATGCGCGCATGTGCAACTGGCTCGAACAAGGTGGCCGGCGCTTTCGCCTGTGGTCTGCCGGGTGCGGCTCGGGCGAGGAAGCCTTCACCATGGCCCTGGTCGTGCGCAACGCCGTGGACGTCACCGGCGTCGATCGTCACGCCATCGACCTGAAGATTCTTGCCACCGATATCTCGTCGCTGCGGATCGGGGCGGGCAAGCGCGGTCTGTTCGCGGGCCCGCAGGTGTGGAGCGTGCCCGAGGGGCTACGGCGGCGCCACTTCAACGAGACGGACGCCGGTTTCCAGATTTCCGATGAGATTCACGAGCGGGTGGTGTTCCGCCGGCTCAACCTGTCCACGCCGCCCTTTCCGATGACAGGCAAGATGGACGCCATCTTTTGTGAGGAAGGCTTGCGCAATCTGGCGCCGCCGGCCCAGCGCCGCGCGGTGCGGGCCGCACGCTCCCTCATGACCGAACAGGGACTCTTGCGCACCGGCTTGGCCGAGGAGTTTGCCCAGTTCGACGACGAGGCGGCCGACACCTTTTCCCCCGGCGGCTCCGGATCGCCGACCTACTGCTGAATCAGCGAACCTGCGCTGCGAGCGTCGACACGCCAAGCGTCGCAGGTTGATCGCGCTGCCGCGCCGGCGTAGGCTGCGACGCGAGACTTCGTGTCGGACACCAGGCAGTATTGGTGCTGCGAAGGAGGTAGCCGTCATGGACAGAGGAGGTAGAATCAGATCTCGCGGCCCGTGCGAGTGGGGTCTGCTCGGGCTTTCCGCCGCCGCCGTTGCCAGTTGCGGCGTCATCCCTCCACCGTACCAGGCCAACAGCGGCGCGGGCACCGCCTATTGCACCTCGTTTCTGCGCTTCTCACAGGTGTGCTCCGCCGGCACGACGGCCGTGTATTTGACCTGCATTTGCCTGGCCATCGTGTTCGGATTTCTGGCCGCCCAGCTAAGTAACGATCCCAGCGAGACATCGCTTTTGAAGAAGCATCGTTCGACCTTCCTGTTCGTCGGTGCGGCCACGGCCGGCGTCCTCGGCGCCTACTACCATTCCAGGGCAGACGCGGCCTCGAAGGCAGCCGCCGATGTCGAGTCAGCCATGGCGATGCGCTGGGATTGGGCCAGGTACAAGTCTTGCCTGGCCGCAGCCGCGCACTGGGATGGCTCGCGCTCCGAATCGCTCGACGCCGCCAATGCGGCGGCATCCGACCAGACGACAAGCGGCAACAGCAAGCTGCTCGATTCCATGCAAAGCGCCTCGGCCGCACGGGATCATTCGCTCGACGCCACCGACCAAGCGACCAAGGCCCTGTCGGAATTCTTGGGCATGCTTGAGCAATCCTCCGCGGCCAGATCAGGGAGGGTTTCCAAAGCAAATCTCGACGACGCGCGCAAAGCGATTGACGAGGCCCGCGCGTCCGTGGCGAGCGCGAGAAAGCATTCTGCGACCGCCCAGGAATCGCTAGAGACCGCGCGGCAGGCCTTTTCGTCCCAGGACATCGGGCCGGCCGAGGGTAGCCCGTCCGGCAAGCCGCAGGCGCCTCACCCCGACGGCGGGATGTAGCGGTCGGCTGAGCACAGCCCTCTGATTCCGCTGCCATGTTTGGGCCTTCAACTCGGCCTCTTTGAGCATTTCGAGTTTCAAGACCACAACCGCTTGCCTCCACGGCGCGAGTGCTATTCTTGGAGGACGCTCAGCGTTCGAAACCGACGGTGGGCGCTCGGCAGACTCAGTTTCTGGAGGCACCATGAGATCTCTTCTTCGTGTCGGAGCCCTGCTCGTTCCCCTGCTGGCCGCAGGATGTGATGTCGTCCATGGCAGCACGACCACGGCGTGCACAACAGGCTCCGGACCCAGCCAGACTTGCGTTGAGGTCTGGACCAACGTATCCACTTCCCAGATAATCACCACCGCTCAGAACAACTGTACGAACAATGGTGGCGTCGTCTCGAACGCGTGTTCGCGCGATGGTGCAGACGGCGGTTGCCAAACGACGACCTCATCCGCTGGCATCCAGACCAGCACGACGTTTTGGTACTATTCCGGCGTCTCCGACACAGTCGACACCGAAACGTCGGGCTGCGCACAGAACGGCGGCACCTGGATCTCGCCGTAGGCTTGTTGCTGCGGCGTGGGCGCTGGAAACGCCTACCAACCGCCGAAGGTGCCCAGCAGGGCGAGGCCTTGGCCCGTGCGCCCCATCGGGATGGGCAGCACGGAGGCTCGAACATTGTCGGTAAGGACCAGCTGGTGGGATCGCACGGACAGTCCCAAGACGATGAACCCGAAGCCCAGTACTTGCGTGGCACCTCCAATGATCAGGCCTGCCTTCCACGCATTCGCCTCGCTGTTGGCGTCCTGGCAGGATTGGTAGTTGCTACTCGACTTGGAACAGGTCTTGGTCTGCACCGAATCGAGGGCCAACCACGGGCCGAAGAGGGGGATGTACAGAGACGAGCTGTCGAAAGGAACCTGATTTGAGGCCGAGGTCGAAGAGCCGGATGGCGTGGTCGAGCCGGCCACGCCCAGCGCTATCCCGTAGCTGATCCCGAAAATGATGGCTCCCGAAACCACGAATCCCTTGCGGGCGCTGCCCTCCAGTCTGTATCCCGGGGGAATCGGCTTGTCGGAGTCATAGTCGAGGACCGTCGGTCGCATGTCGACCGGGGGGTAGTAGGCATACTGCGAAGGATACCCCGGTTGGGGCTGAGCATAGGCCCCAGGCGTCGGGGGATAGTGCGGCTGTTGCGGCGTCTGCACCGGCGACGGGTTGGCCTTGGGTCTCATGGCGTCTTCGAGACTCGCGATCAACCGTTCGACGTTCTGGCGGTTTTCGGCCTGCGGCAGTCGTTCCAGGTACCGCCGGTACGCCAGAACCGCCTGTTGGGGCCGTTGTGCCAGTCGATAAGCTTGTCCGATGTTGAAGAGAACATTCGGGTCGGCGCTGATCACGTACTGCGTTTCCATTTCGGCGATCGCGCCGCTGTAGTTGCCTGCATCGAAAAGCAGCTTGGCCTTTCGGGCGTGCTCGGCGGCAAGCTCGGCGGGGGTCGGCCGTGCGGGCTCGGGTGGCGGAGGAGGCGCGGCCGCGGCAAGCGGCTTCAAATCCAGGGTCGCGGTCTTGAACTCACCCGGAGCCACGGTCAGATTCTCCAGCCCGGGAAAAAAACCTTCGCTCATGGTGGCCGTGATCTGATGGCTGCCCGGCGCCACCCAAACTGGGCCTGGCAGAGGCGCGACGCCGAGTCTCTTTCCGTCGAGCCGAATCTCTGCACCTGGAATCGTACATTCGATGTGCAGCCGCGCGATCTTCCTACGAAGCGAGTCCATCAGCGCGCGCGCTTCGCCTCGTTGTTGCTGGACCCCGCGCGTCCGGTCGTCTTCCGTGACCGCGAGAAACCGCTGAAGTGTCTCCAGCGCCTCTACCGGCCTTCCCAGATCCTGGTAGGTTTGGCCGATGTTGTACAGCAGGTTGGGGGACGGGTAGATGTCGTAGGCGACGGTGAACTTCTCGAGCGCCTGGGCGTACTCGTGCTGGTCATAAAGCCGGGACGCCTGGGAGAGCAGCGCCTTCGCCTTCGCCTTCTCTTTGGGACCAGCCGCGGGCGGGGCGACTTCGTCCACCAACGCTGGCGGGGATTGCGTCGCGCCGGTTGGCTGTGACTTGGCGTCGGATCCGGTGGTAGTCGAGGTTGCCTGCGCGAGCAGGAGAAGCGATGCGTATGCAAACTGTAGCGTCATAGCGTCCTGAGGATCTTGCTCTTGGGCTTTGCCAGTGGCTTGGGTTGGGTTGGATTCTGACCGTCGTCTCGCCGTGGATGGGAAGGGCCGGCTGTGGCGGGAGCTCTGGTTGGGTGAATCTCTGCCGCTGCCTCGCCCGCATTCCCCTTTGCCTCTGGCTCCGCGTTTTGTGCTGGCGTCGGGGAAGGTCCGGGGGCGGGCACTGGCGCAGGCTTGGGAACCGCGACCAGTTCCACTTTGGGCTCGGCCGGCGCGGGCGCTGGTGCAGCGGCGACAGGCGCCGCGGGAGGCGGATTTGCCACAATCGGCGCGGAGGTCGACTGGGACCGCAGCAAAAAAATGCCGCCGACCAGCAGCCCGACCACCACCCCGGCCAGCGTGATCCAGCCCCATTTCGCCCGCAAGCGCACGTCGGCGAGCACGGGGTCCAATTCACCCGCGGTCTGAGAGAGAGTACTCGGCAGCGAGGAGGTCAAGGGTGTCGATAAGGAATACGTGGGCTGAATGAGCTCGGTCCGGGCGGGTACCGGCGCGGCTTGAATCCCCCGCCCAAAGGGCAAGCCCAGGGTCGCCCCTTCCAGGGCAAGCGCGAAATCATTCACGTTCGCGAATCGGTCGTTCTTGTCCTTCGCCAGCGCCTTCCGCAGGACGTGCTCCACCTGGGCAGGAAAATCCATGGTCGTGGTATCGATGTGTGGGGTGGCCTCATGCACCACCTGAAAGAGAACCGACTGTGCGCTGTCACCGAGAAAAAGGCAGCGTCCCACCAAGCTCTCCCAGGCGATGCATGCCAGGGCCCACTGATCGGTTCGGTCGTCGATTTCGTCGACCCGGCCCAGGGCTTGTTCGGGCGACATGTAGTTCGGAGTGCCGATGATTTCCGCAGCTCGGGTCAGCTTGGTCGCCGCCGAGCGAACCTTGCTGATGCCAAAGTCCAGCACCTTGACGAAGTCGGTTTCGCCCGCCACCTCCAGTAGGTAGATGTTGCCGGGCTTCAGGTCGCGGTGGACGATGCCCTGGCTGTGCGTGGCGGTCAGGGCGGATGCGACCTGCTTGACGATGTGGGCGACCGTCGCTGCGGGAAGGCGGCAAGCACGGCGCAGGCGATGGTCGAGGTCCTCGCCTTCGAGGAATTCCATAACGATGAAGGGATTGCCATCTGTGGTCGTGCTGAAGTCGAGCACTTGTACGATGTGGGGGTGACCGAGGCAGCTCGTCACCTGGGCTTCCCGATAGAAACGTGCCAGTGCCTCCTCGTTGGTCGCGAATTCCCGCCCCATAAGCTTGACCGCCACGCGCCTGCCGAGGCGCAAGTGCGAGGCCATGTACACCGCGCCCATCCCGCCTTCGCCAATCAGGCCGTCAATGCGATAGAGCCCTTCGAGCACTGTCCCGAAGATCGCCTCGTGGTCTGACCGGGTCGGGCTCATCGTCGGGTTTTCTCCCCAGATATGCGACAGGGGGCGCAAGTCGCCAGAGGAACGACGCAAGCTAGTCCGCAAAGAAGCATCTGAATCCCTAAATATAACTCAACCCGCCTATTTCTGCGCTCCCAATCGAGGGTCGTTCGTTCGTTCCCGTCTCGCGCAGACTCCGGTCGCAGTCAACCTTCGGCTGGTTGCTGCGGAAGACGCTCCACCTTGAACACGTTCTACTTTGTGTCCCCGCGGGCAGGTTCCGGTTTGCGAAATCAGGGTGATGCGAACTTGGGTCTTTGCATGATGGTCCTCCATGGTTGCGGCGCCTGGCGCCCGTCTGGCGCCCTCGACGACCGCTTCCATGTCGAATGTAGAGAGCCAGCCCCTGCCCTTCAATGCTAGGAGTCGCATGATGACCATTACCCGGATGCATAGTCGCTCGATGGACTTGAACCTACTGCCCATCCTGGCGGCGCTGTTCGAGGCCAAGAGTGTCAGCCGGGCGGCGGCGTTGCTCAACCTCACCCAGCCCGCGGTCAGTCGTGCGCTCCAGCGCCTGCGCGCCCATTTCCACGATCCGTTGTTCGTGCGCGGGCGCGGAGGGCTGGCCCCCACCTCGCGTGCCCTCGCGATCGAAGGGTCTTGGTCGAGATGCTGGGCAAGCTGGAAGGCCTGCTGGTCCCGTCCGCCTTCGACCCGAAGGCGCTGGTGCGCGAGCTCGTGCTGACCGGCAGCGACTATTGCGAGAACGTGCTTCTGCCTCCCCTGCTGTCGGCCTTGCGCGATCGCGCCCCCGGGGTCACGGTCCGCCTGACCCAGATCACCGACAAGCTGTGGGAGCATCTGGAGCAGGGAAAGATCGACCTCGTGGTTCTGCCTGAACAGAACATGCATCCGAACACGCGGCGCCGCCTTCTGTTCAGCGATCCTTACGTCTGCATCGCGGCCGAGAAGCACCCACAGATTCGCAAGAAGCTCGACCTGGACGCGTTCTGCGCGATTCCGCACATCCAGGCGAAGGCGAAGGCCACGGAGGTTCCCTCGCGCAGCCCCATCGACACTATCCTCGGCCAGATGGGGCGCAAGCGTATGGTGACCGCAACCGTGTCCACCATGTTCAGCCTCGGTCGCATCGTCGCCAAGAGCGATCTGGTCGCCACCTTGCCGAGAAGGGTCGCCGAGATCGCCGCGGCCACGCTACCGGTGCGCATCCATCCCTTGCCCATCGAGCTGTGGGACGTCCGCATCGCCGTCGGATGGCACGAACGCTGCCACAACGATTCCGCGCACAAGTTCCTGCGCGAGCTGCTGGTGGCCACCGTCGACAAGATGAAGTGACGCGCGAACACTAAGTCTGGCGTGCGGAGGCTAGTGCCGGTCGCGGCGACGTATCCGGCGTCGAGCGCCGACGAAGGCACCTACGGCGACGGAACGAATTGCAGTGGGAAGGGGGACTCGCCCCCCCCACTTCTTGCGAAACCAGATCCTAAGTCAAAAGGGGCGGGTTGCACGGGGGTGCCAGCGCTGGCCTCACCGTCGGTGAGCGCGGCACCGAGGGATCGGCGATCCCCATCGAAATGAACTCCGCTAGTACCCAGATAGGACCCGGCGGTCCGGCCATTTGGCTCCGGTCAGATCGAGGTGCGGAGTCGCTGCTTTCAGGTGTCGGTGCTTTCAGGTGTCGGTGCTTTCAGGTGTCGGTGACACTCCTAGATGTCCGGATCATAAGCAGTCCTAGATGTCCGGTCTGGTTTGGTCTGTGTTCTACCTGAAAAGGGGAAGAATTGTTTGCGGGCTGTGGGCAGTGTGGGCAGGCCGAAG
>Ga0265314_10000301_pt1 | contig 71047 bp, 58 predicted proteins | sample 4126metaG_FD_203106 | JGI IMG/M metagenome (GOLD analysis project Ga0265314, IMG submission 203106) | Rhizosphere microbial communities from Carex aquatilis grown in University of Washington, Seatle, WA, United States - 4-1-26 metaG | ecosystem: Host-associated > Plants > Roots > Rhizosphere >...
GTTTTGCGGCCACCTCGAGGCATACCCGCATGGCCGATCCACAAAAACCCAAGGGATTTCCGGGCGCTGGCGGACCGAAAGGTCCGCACGGCCCCGCCAGCTTGGGCGATATTCTCGGCCGCGTTATTCGCAAAGATGGGTTGGGAAAACGCGAGATCAAAGGTCGCCGCCTGGCGCAAAAAGCGATTTCCGAAGCGCTGGGCGATGACTTGTCCGAGCATGTGACCGCAGTGAGCGTGAAGACCGGTGTGGCGACGGTGGAAGTCGACACGCCGGCGCTTTTTCAGGAAATCGAAGGTTTCCGGCGCGAAGAATTGCTCGAGGTCCTACGCAAAGCGGGCCTGAAAGTGCGCGAACTGCGTGTGCGGTTAAAGCAGGAGTAAGACGGCTCTCGGCTGTCAGCTATTGGCTATTGGGAGAGGTGACGACTCGAACGGATTCGCAAAACGAACGAAAACCCGTGCGCTAATCAAAGAGGGACGAACCTGTTGTTAAGGGTTTTTTGTTGGTTTCGCTACGCTCAACCAACCCGGGCTGCGGCCTGGGCCACCCAGCAACCCGAGTCGTGCGTGTTGTTTCCTCTCCCAATAGCTAACAGCCAGAAGCTACTTGGTCACCAACACCTGTGCCGGGCGCAGGACCTTGCCCTTCCACAGATAGCCGGAGCGGAAAACTTCAACGACCTGATTGGTTTTCTCGTCTTTGGACGGATCGACGGGGCGCGTTGCGACGGCTTCGTGCTTGAGCGGATCGAAAGGCTGGTGGAGCGCTTCGACGCGTTCGAGGCCGCGAACCTTGAGCACCTGGTCGAAACTCTGGCTGGTCATCGAAAGGGCTTCGCCGACCATGGCCGGGTTGCTCTTCTCGCTCTTCAAATCAGCCATGGCCAGATCCAGATTGTCGAGAATCGGGAGCAATTCGGCGAGGTACCCGCGCAGCGCGGATTCTTCGGCGCGTTCAAGGTCCTTGCGTGCGCGTTCCTGGTAATTGAGGAAATCGGCGCGTGCGCGCGTCGCGGCCTCCTTCAGCTTCGCAACCTCCGTGCTCAACGCCGCGTTCTGCTTGAGCTGCTCGAGTTCCAGTTCGATGCTGCCCTGGCCCGTGGACGCGGCTTTTTCGACGACTTCGCGGATCGAAGCCTGTAACGCGCGGATCTCGGCCACGTCGGCGCTCTTGGGCATCTCGCCGGCGAGGCGGCGGAAGGTCTTATCGAGCGCCGCGCAGAGGTTTTCGGCTTCGGCGGCGAAATCCGGGACGGCCTCGGCGGCATTTTCCGCGGGCTCGGGCGTCGGCGTATTGGGTGCGTTCGGTACGGGTGTGCTCACGGCGGCTACCTCACTTCGATTTCAGGCGTCTTAAAGCGGCGCCCGCGGTTTATTCGTCGCTGAAAAAATCTTTTACCTTCTCAAAAAGCGAGCGTTTGTGCGGCTTGATGTTCGCCTTTTCGGTCTCGGCAAACTTGCGCAGCAGCTCTTCCTGTTCGGACGAAAGCTTTTTTGGCGTCTCAACAACCACGCGCACGAACAGATCGCCTTTGCCATAGCCGTTAATGTCCGGCATGCCCAGCCCGCGCATGCGCAGAAGCTGTCCCGACTGCGTGCCCTTCGGGATCGGCAGCCGCACGCGCGCGTCGAGTGTGGGGACTTCGATCTCGCCGCCCAGCGCGGCCATGGTGAACGTCACGGGCATCTCGATCAGCAGGTCGTTGCCGCGGCGCACGAAGTACTCGTGCTCCTTCACGCGCACGATCAGGTACAGCACGCCGCGCGGGCCGCCGTTTTCACCGGGTTCGCCCTGGCCGGGCAGCGGGAAGCGCGTGTTGTCTTCGACGCCCGCGGGGATCGGGATCTCGAGGCGGATCTTTTTGCGTTCATGGCCCGAACCCCGGCAGGCGGTGCAGGGCGTCTCGACGACTTCGCCGCGGCCGTGGCAGCGCGGACAGGTCGTGCGCATCTGGAAGAAGCCCTGCGTGCGCGTGACGAAGCCGTTGCCGTGGCAGTACGCGCAGGCCGTGGCCTTGGTGCCGGGCTTGGCGCGGTTGCCGTTGCAGGTTTCGCAAAGTTCTTCGCGCTGGAATTCGAGGACCTTCTTGACGCCCTTAGCGGCTTCTTCGAGGGTGATTTCCTGCTCGATGCGCAGAGAAGCACCTTGAGTGCGCGCGCCCGCGCCGCCGCCGCTGCCCCCGAAGATTTCTTCGAAGATCGAGCCGCTGCGGCCGCCGAAGAAGCTGGAGAAGATGTCTTCGACGCTTACGCCCGAGAAATCGGGGCTGCCGCCGCCGCCCGCAAGGCCTTCGTGGCCAAACTGGTCGTAGCGTTTGCGCTTCTCGTCGTCGGACAGGACCGAATACGCTTCGGCGATCTCTTTGAACTTCTCTTCGGCTTCGGCTTTTTTGTCGGGATTGCGGTCCGGGTGCCACTTCTTGGCCAGCTCGCGGAAAGCCTTTTTGATCTCATCGGCGTTGGCGGTCTTGGCCACGCCGAGGACTTCATAGTAATCGCGTTTCGCGGTGGCCATGGTTGCAGTTCTCTTACACCCGCCTGGACTTAATTTCGCTTCAGAATGGACCGGCTGCCAGCCTTAAAACCAAAAAGCCCCTCCCCGCCTTTTCGGCGAACCGGGAGGGGCCTTATGAGTCCGGTTGGCCGGCTTTAGTGCGTCGCGCCAGCGACAAGCTTCTTGCCGTTGTCGTCTTCCTTCAGCTCCGTGACCATGGTGTCGATCGTGAGCAGCAGGCTGGCGACCGAAGCCGCGTTGCGCAGGCCGCTCTTGACCACCTTGACCGGGTCGATGATGCCGGCCTTGACCAGGTCTTCGTACTCGCCCGTCGCGGCGTTGAAGCCGTTGTTGCCCTTGGCCTCCTTGACCGCTTCGGAGACCACCGCGCCGTCGAAGCCGGCGTTGTCGGCCAGGCGCTGGAGCGGGTGTTCGAGGGCCTGCGCCACGATGTCGGCGCCATACTTTTCGTCGCCCTTGAGCTTGGACTTGGCCTTCTCGATCGCCGGGAGCGTGCGCAGGAACGCCACGCCGCCGCCGGGGACGTAACCTTCGGCCGCCGCAGCCTTGGCCGCGTTGACCGCGTCGTTGATGCGTTCCTTCGTTTCCTTCATCGCGGATTCCGTCGGCGCGCCCGCGCGGACCACGGCGACGCCGCCGGCGAGCTTGGCCAGGCGTTCCTGGAGCTTCTCGCGGTCGTAGTCGCTGGTCGTGACTTCGATCTGGTGCTTGATCTGGGCCGTGCGGCTGGCGATCTCGTTCTTCTTGCCGGCGCCTTCGATGATCGTGGTGTTGTCCTTGTCCACGACGATCTTCTTGGCGCGGCCGAGGTCGGCCAGTTCGACGGTTTCCAGCTTGATGCCCAGGTCCTGGCTGATGAATTTGCCGCCGGTGAGGACGGCGAGGTCTTCGAGCATGGCCTTGCGGCGGTCGCCGAAGCCGGGCGACTTGACCGCAACGACCTTCAGCAGGCCGCGGAGGCGGTTGATGACCAGCGCGGCGAGCGCTTCGCTTTCGACATCTTCCGCGATCACGAGCAGCGGCTTGCCGCCCTGCGCGACCTTCTCGAGCAGCGGTACGAATTCGCGCAAGTTGCCGATCTTGTTTTCATAGATCAGGATGTACGCGTCTTCCAGCTCCGCGGTCATCGTGTCAGGGTTGGTCAGGAAGTAGGGCGAGAGGAAGCCCTTGTCGAAGCGCATGCCCTGCACGACTTCGAGTTCGGTCAGCGTGCCCTTGCCTTCTTCGACCGTGATCACGCCGTCCTTGCCGACCTGCTCCATGGCGTCGGCGACGAGCTTGCCGAGGACCGCGTCCTGGTTCGCGCTGACGGTGGCGATGTGCAGGATGTCGTCCTTGCCCTTGCAGGGCTTGGCCAGCGCGTCGAGTTCCGTGCAGATCGCGTCGACGGTGGCTTCGATGCCGCGCTTCAGCGCCGCGGGGTTGTGCCCGGCGATCGCGTAGCGCAGGCCTTCGCTGTACAGCGCGGCCGCGAGGATCGTCGAGGTGGTGGTGCCGTCGCCGACCACGTCGTTGGTCTTGCTGGCGACCTGGCGCACCATCTGCGCGCCCATGTTCTCGAAGGGGTCTTCGAGTTCGACTTCCTTCGCCACGGTCACGCCGTCGTTGACGACGCCGGGGCCGCCGAAGGACTTGTCGTAGGCCACCCAGCGCCCGCCGGGCCCGAGCGTCACGCCGACCACCTTGGCCAGCTTCTGGACGCCCGCCAGGATCTTCTGGCGCGCCTCGTCGGTGTAAATGATCTGCTTAGCCATTGCCACGTTCTCCGTCGGAATGAATGCCTATTCGAATGCCCGCCGGTACACGGCTTCGGCGGACTTACGGTCCCAGAATTCGCGCTCGACCAGCCAGGTGAGGGTGGCCTCTTTATCGGTGAGGTCCACCCCGCTGCGCTTGGCCCGTTCGAGCGCTCTTGAAAACCCCGCCAGCAGGGCGCGGGAATGGCGCGCGGAAGTCTTCGAGTCCGCGGCGCCGGGTTGAGTGCCTGTCCACAACATGCTTAAGCTTTCCGTCCGCAACAAAGCTCGATTTAGCTGAGCTTCGCCAGGACATCGCTTTCGCGCATGATGATCAGCTCTTCGCCGTGCACCTTGACTTCCGTGCCCGCGTACTTGCCGAAGAGGATCGTGTCGCCGGTCTTGACCTCGAGGTCGGCGCGCTTGCCGTTGTCGAGGAGCTTGCCGGGGCCGGTGGCCACGACTTCGCCGCGCTGCGGCTTTTCCTTGGCCGTATCGGGCAGCAGGATCCCGCCGGCGGTCTTCTCTTCAGCTTCGAGGCGCCGCACCACAATGCGGTCCTCGAGCGGCAGCAGGTCAATCTTGGCTTTCTTCGCGGTAGCCGACGCCATTTTTCTCTTCTCCTTGCGTTCAGTTTTTTGGTTGCTTCAAAATTCAAACGGGTGCGGATCGGTTTAGAAGCCCATGCCTCCCATACCGCCCATTCCACCCATGCCCCCCATCCCGCCCATCCCGCCCATGCCTCCCATACCCCCCATTCCGCCCATGCCTCCCATATCGCCATGGCCACCGTGATCGCCGCCGCCTTCACCCTTCTTCTCGGGGATCTTGGCGATCATGCAGTCGCTGGTGAGCAGCAGGCCGGCAACGGAGGACGCGTTCTGGAGCGCGGAAATCGTGACCTTGGCCGGATCGATGACGCCGGCCTTGATCAAGTCTTCGTAGGTGTCGGTATCGGCGTTGTAGCCAAAGCTGCCCTTCTCGGCTTTGACTTTGTTGACCACGACGGCGCCCTTGGCGCCGGCGTTTTCGGCGATCTGGCGCAGCGGCGCGGAGAGCGCGTGGCGCACGATCTCGACGCCGACCTTGTCGGCCGGGTTGAGGCCCTTGAGCCGGTCGAGCGCGACTTCCGCGCGGATCAGCGCGACGCCGCCGCCAGGAACGACGCCCATCTCAACGGCCGCGCGCGTGGCGTGCAGCGCGTCTTCGACGCGGGCCTTCTTTTCCTTCATTTCGGACTCGGTCGCCGCGCCGACTTTGACGACGGCCACGCCGCCGGCCAACTTAGCAAGGCGTTCCTGGAGCTTCTCGCGGTCGTAGTCGCTGGTGTTGACTTCGATTTCCTGGCGGATCTGGGCGATGCGGCCTTGGATCGCCTTGGAGTCGCCCGCGCCTTCAACGACCGTGGTGTTGTCGCCGTCGATGCGCACCTTTTTGGCGGTGCCCAAGTCGTCGACCGTGACCTTCTCGAGCGTCAGGCCCAGATCTTCGAAGATCGCCTTGCCGCCGGTCAGGATCGCGATGTCTTCGAGCATGGCCTTGCGGCGGTCGCCGAAGCCCGGCGCCTTGACCGCGGCCACCTTGACGATGCCGCGCAGCTTGTTGACGACCAGCGTCGCCAGCGCTTCGCTTTCCACGTCTTCGGCGATGATCAACAGCGCCTTGTTCTGCTTGCTCACGGTTTCGAGCAGCGGGACGAGTTCGCGCACGTTGCCGATCTTCTTTTCATAGATCAGGATCAGCGGATTATCGAGGACCACTTCGAGCGTGTCGGGATTGGTGACGAAGTGCGGGGAAAGGTAGCCGCGGTCGAACTGCATGCCTTCGACGACGTCGACTTCGGTCTTGAGGCTCTTGCCTTCTTCGACCGTGATCACACCGTCCTTGCCGACCTTTTCCATCGCTTCGGAGATCATCCGGCCGACTTCTTCGTCGCCGTTGGCCGCGATGCGGGCGACGCGGAAGATGTCTTCCTTGCCCTTGATCTGCACGGCCTGCTTCTTGATTTCTTCGACGACCGCGTCAACGGCCTTCTCGATGCCGCGCTTGATGCGGACCGGGTTCTGGCCGGCCACCAGGTTGCGCAGGCCTTCCAGGTACAGGGCTTCGGTCAGGACCGTGGCGGTCGTGGTGCCGTCGCCGGCGGCGTCGCTGGTCTTGGAGGCAACCTCCTTGACGAGCTGCGCGGCCATGTTCTCGTACGGGCATTCCAGCTCAATTTCTTCAGCCACCGAGACGCCGTCCTTCGTCACGGTCGGCGCGCCCCAAGACTTGTCGAGGACCGCGTTATGCCCGCGAGGGCCCAGGGTCGACTTGACCGCCTTGGCGAGCTTGACCACGCCATCGCGAATGGCGTTGTGCACTTCGGTTTCAAAAGCCAGTTGCTTGGCCATAGGACCATCTTCCTCCAACGTGGGTGCCCAATCGAAAGAACAGCGCGTCTATGTGCATCAAAACGTGTGCCACCAAAACGAGCTCTTTAAAGCGAGTTAAGTCCTTTAATTATTTAGAGTTAAGCATTATCGGGCAGGGCCCCTGACCTTATGCACCTTGTTTTAGCGGTCCAAAGTGACAAGGTAGGGGACGGACGGTTCAAGTCACTTCGTCACTTGGAGCGGGCGGCGAAGCCGGTTAAAATCGTATAAACGCAGCCTGAAAAATACCTTAAAGAGGCCATCCCGTCATGCTTGGTCGATGTTTCTGGGCGTCGCTCCTCCTTTATATAGTGCTTGCGCTGGCAGGGTGCGGGCAGGACGACCGCGTTCGCACCAGCAAGCAAACGACGCCCAATCCGAACCCGGAACTGGTTCCCGACAATCCACCACAGACGCCCAAAGTCATCGGCGAGTTTGACGAAGAAGAGCTGCTGCATCTGCCCGTGAAATCCAACCCGGGCGAATTCATGCCGCGCCCGGACGGTCGCGATATTGCGGTTGTCTTGCACACGACGGCGGGCGAACCGGGCGAGATGGTTCTCGCAGGCGGCAAAAAAGGCGAGCGCTTCGACCGTGTCGAGAACCTCACCTACAGTCCCGACAGCAAACACCTGGTGTTCGAAGCAAGCAACGGCGGAACGTATTCGGTGGACGGGAAGTACAGCGGCGGGCGGCACTTCATCGTGCTGGACGGTCAGGTTGTCAGCGCCGACTACGATCAAGCCGCGCAACCGGTCTTTAGCTTGGATGGAAAACTTGCCTATCTGGCAACCAAAGATGGCAAACCCCTCGTGATTTACGACGACAAAGTGCTCGCCGGAAATTACGCCGCGCTGGGCGACCTGGTCTTCAGCCCCAACTCGCAGCGCCTGGCCTATCCCGCCCAATTACCCGCGGGCAACTGGTGCGTCGTGGTCGATGGACAGGCCGGACCCGCGTTCGATGAAGTCGGCCAGCCGGCGTTTTCGCCGGACTCAAAGCGCTTCGTCTACGCGGTGCGCAAGGGCGCGAAGTGGTCGGTGGCCGTGGACCATAAAGCCGGCGCGGAGTTCGACGCGGTGCGCCAGCCGCGCATCGCGCCCGACAACAAAACCGTGGGTTATCTGGCGAACCTGGGCGGCATGGTGGGCGAGACCGGAAAATTCGAAGGCGGCAAGTGGTTCGTGGTGTTGGGCGAGACGCGCGACAAGCGCAACTTTGACGACGCGAACGGCTTCGCCTTCACGCCGCAGGGTTTTCCTGCGTTTGCCGCGCGCACGGGCGAAGACTGGCAAGTCGTAGTTGGCGACAACCCGGGCCCAAAGTTCGACCGCTGGCTCGGCCTGCCTATTGTTTTCAGCGCGCAAGGCCTGCCCGCCTACACCGCAGTGAAGGACGGGCACCTGTACCTGGCCGCGGGCATGAAGATGTGGATCGACGTCGAATCCAAGGCGCGCCCGCTGGGCCCGGTCTGGAGCGCCGACGGCAGCAAAGTGCGCTTCATCGTTTATTATCCCGCCGTGAACAAGTTCCGCCGCCAGGTGCTCGACCAGGAATAAGCTGGGCCCGCGCATCTGCAGCTAGAGGAGCCGGCCATGCCACTGCGCTTTGCGTTTGCGGGTTTCCGCCACGGACACATTCTCGAAGTCTACGCCAAGGCAGGCTCGACGCCGGGCTGCGAAGTCGCCGGCGCGTGCGAAGAGCATCCGGCCACGCGCGCAAATCTGGAGAGCAAAGTCAAATTCACGCATGCGAACGTCGAAGCGCTCTTGAACGAGAGCAACGCCGACGTGCTTGCGATCGGGGATTACTTCGGGCGGCGCGGAGCGCTGGCGTTGATGGCGCTCGAACGCGGCAAACACGTGCTCAGCGACAAGCCGCTCTGCACGAGCCTCGCGGAACTCGACGAAATCGAACGCGTCGCGCGCGAAAAGAAGCGCGTGGTCGCCTGCCAGCTTGGCATGCCGTATCAACCGCAATACGTGAAGCTGCGCGAGCTGATCCAAACTGGAAAGCTGGGCGTGCTGCACCAGATCTCGTTTGGCGGGCAGCATCCGCTGCTCTACGGCCAGCGTCCCGGTTGGTACTACGAAGCCGGCAAGCACGGTGGGACGATCAACGACATCGCGATCCATTCCTTCGACATGCTGCCGAAGGTCACAGGCCTGGGCTTCAAGCGCGTGATCGCGGCGCGCACGTGGAATGCTTTCGCCAAGGAAGAACCGCAATTCATGGACTCGGCTCAGTTCATGCTCGAACTGAGCAACGGCTGCGGCGTGCTGGGCGATGTCTCCTACGCGCTGCCCACGGGCCTGAGTTACCAGACGCCGCAGTACTGGCGCTTCACGCTGTATGGTTCGTTGGGGATTGCGGAAGTCTCGGCGAATTCGAAGCAGGTCTGGTTTGCCGGCGCCACCGACGCCAAGCCGCAGATTATTGAAAGTGCTTCCGCGCCAAGCGGTGGTTATTTCGATACGTTCCTGGCCGCGGTCAACGGGTCGGGCAATGCGGAGCAAATCACGCAGGAGACGATCCAAGCTACGCGGGTCTCGCTGCGCGTTCAAAAGGCCGCCGACCTGCAGGAATACGATGTGAAGCTGTAACGCGGCACGCGTTATTTTTTAGCGCTCTGCTCCGGCTTGGCGCCGTAAAGACCGTTCTTGCGAATGTACGCCTCGACGTCTTTGCGCAGGTACGTGGCGAGGCGGTCTTCCGAACGCAGCCACTGTCGAATCTTCGTGCTGCTCATGTCCACGCGTTCGACCGGGACGACGCCCGCGCGCAGGCGCGCCTCGTTCTCGGGCCCCAATTCGTCGCGCAAGCGCGTCCAGACTTCTTCCGAAAGCGGCGCTTCGCGGCGGTCGGCGATTGCGAAGCGCACCAACTCGAGCAGCGTGCGGACTTCGCGCCACTTGGCGAATTTATCGAGACTGTCCGAGCCGATCAGAAAATAGATTTCGGCGTGCGGGCCGTAGGCATCGCGCAAGGTTTTGGCGGTCTCGACGGTGTAACTCACGCCGCCGCGGTCGAGTTCCAGCGAACTGACCGCCAGGCCGCGCAGGCCCAGCGTCGCGAGCTTGCAAAGCTCGAGGCGGTCCTCCGGCGAGGCCATCTCTAGATCGTCTTTCTTGAAGGGCGAGACCCACGCGGGCATCAGGACCACTTTTTCGAGCTTCAACCTGTTGAGCACCTGTTGCGCGATCGATAGGTGGCCCAAGTGCACGGGGTTGAACGAGCCGCCGAAGACGCCGAAGCGCTTGAGCGGCCCGAAGGGCAGCGCGGGCGCTGGGCCGGGGGCTGCAAGCGCAGGCGGCGCGTCGGGTGAGAAATGGAGCGTGTGCGGGGTCATCGGATGAAGGGGTCGGTGGCTTCCGGGGGTAGGTAATCTTCTTCGCTGCGCAGTGGCGGCCGCGCAGGCGTGCGGGCCTGGCGCTGGCGGCGGGCTTCGTCCTGCATGCGCTCCATTAAATCCTTATCGGTCAGCGCTTGCCCCTGGTCATCGGGTTTGTGGCGTAGCCAGGCAAAACTCACGCCCGCCGGGCGCGGATCGTACACGGTGATTTCTTTTTCGCTGACCGCCCACTGCAGGTCTTTCCAAGACAGGTAACGGGAGCCGTCCGCGTTGGGGCTGGGATTGAAGAAAGCAAGCTGCCCGTCCTTGAAGGACCAGGTCTTGTTGGTCTCGAAAGTGACGTCGCGGGGCGGCTTGGCGCCTGTGGCGGGCTCCGCGGCGGCGGCGGTGAAGCCGGCGAGGGCCAACAGCAAGGAGAACAGACAACGCCAGGGCATGGATGCGCCTTCGCAATGCGGACTTTCGGCGAAGTCGATTATGGCGCTTGGGTTTCCTTCGGCCAAGAAAAAAGGCAGGGCGGAGACCACCTCCGCCCTGCCTTGCTCTTGGGCACTACCTTGGCCGAAGTCCCCAAGGACTCGGCCAAACACTCTGTGATTAGGTGAGGTTGTAGCCGTTTTCGCCGTGCTGGCTGAGGTCCAGGCCTTCGACTTCTTCATCCTTCGACACGCGCACGCCCATGATCGCGTTGATGATGAAGAGGAGGATTGCCGTACCGACGGCCGCGTAACCGAGCGAGATGCCGACCGCGACGATCTGGTTGGTCATCTGCGCCGAGTTGCCCGCCAGGACGCCGTCCGCACCGCCCGCATTGAGGGCCTTCTGCGCGAAGACGCCCGTCAGGAGCGCGCCCGTCACGCCGCCGACGCAGTGCACGCCGAACGCGTCGAGGGAGTCGTCGTAGCCCAGCGCTTCCTTCAGCTTGGCCACGGCCAGGTAGCAGACCACGCCCGCGATCAGGCCGATGATGATACCGGCGCCGGGGGAGACGAACCCGCTCGCCGGAGTGATCGCAACCAGGCCCGCGACGGCGCCCGAGATGCCGCCCAGGACGGTGGGCTTGCCGTGGTGCAGCCATTCCGCGATGACCCAGCTGATCGCAGCGGCGGCGGTGGCCATGTGCGTGCCGACGAACGCCGTGACGGCCAGGGGGCTCGCGCCAACCGCGCTACCCGCGTTGAAGCCGAACCAACCCACCCAGAGGAGACACGCGCCGATGAAGCTGTAGGTCAGATTGTGCGGCTTCATGGGTTCGTTCGGGAAGCCCACGCGCTTGCCAAGGAACAGCGCGCAAACCAGGGCCGAGACGCCGGAGGTGATATGGACGACCGTACCGCCGGCGAAGTCGAGCGCCGCGTACTTGGTGGTCGGGACGAGATTGTCGCCGTCGAAGCAGGTGCGCAGGAAGCCGCCCTGGCCCCAGACCCAGTGCGCGACCGGGCAGTAAACCAGCGCGAGCCAGGCGATCGAGAAGACGCACATCGAAGAGAACTTCATGCGTTCCGCGTACGCGCCGCAGATCAGAGCCGGCGTGATGATCGCGAACATGAGCTGATAGACCATGAACAACTGGTGCGGAATCGTGCCCGCGTAGCCGTACGGGTCGGCCTTGTCCGCGTCGACGCCCTTGAGGCAGGCCCAGTCGAGGCCGCCCCAGAAGCCGCCTTCATGGAAGGCCAGCGAGTAAGCGAAGAGGTACCAGCAGATCGAGACGATGGCCGTAAGCGCGAAGGACTGCATCATCGTGCCCATTACGTTCTTGCGGCGCACCAAGCCCGAGTAGAAGAGCGCGAGGCCGGGAATCGTCATCAGCAGCACGAGCGCGGAGCTGACCAGCATCCACGAGGTGTCGCCGGTGTCGTTCTTCCAGTCAGGCGCCGGAGCCGGAGCTTCATCCTTCTTCTCTTCGGCGGTCGGAGCGGTGACAGGCGCACTCGGTACGTTCGGCGCCGTGGCGACCTTGTCTGGCGTGGTGCCAGCATCTTGTCCGTAAACATTGCCCAGGAGCCCGCTGCAGAGCAGGCCCGCAAAAAGCAGGGGCAACACAAACCCTTGCGCACTTCGCATCGAAAATCCCCCTTTGGCTAGAGTTGGCACGTGGGGGGTATGAAAGCAACGGTCGTACCGAGAGGCCAATCGGGCGGGCGTTGCGCCGGGCTATATGCAGAGATCAATGTGTAATTCAAACATGGGTAACTGGTTAAAACATAACTCAGTCTCACAAGTGCAGACAAAAAATAAATCGGCGCACTCGTTCAACTACGATTTTAAGGACCGCTTTTAACCACGCTGGCCCTTTTTAATCACCCCGCCTTTACAGTTGGTTATTGAACAGCGTCAATCACATGGTGCGTAGATGATTGGTCTGAAATGTGTTCAGGTTCTAATTTACGGTCCATGGTGTCTAGAAATGCATCTTGATAATCTACCCCCGCTCTCGGGATTTGGCTCTGATTCCGGGGAGTCCAATAAGGTCTTCGACACCGGACGCTTTGTGCGTCCCGGCACGGTACTGCTTATTGCTCCAGAAGTTATACGTGAGCGCCTGGCCGCGGTGCTGCGCGAGCATGTCCTGTATCACGCGCCAACCTGGGCCGAAGGCCAAGTCTCGCTAAAAGACACCGATCCCGATTTGGTTATCCTGCATCATCCCATTTCGGATACGGAAATTCTTGCCTGCTGCCGTTCCTTAAAGCAGACCGGGCCGGGCATGGGGCCGCTGGTCATCGTGATGACCGGTTCCTTCGATTCGGCGTTCCACGAACAGCTCTTTGAAGCCGGCGCGAATGACCTTGTGGTTTTGCCGGCACCGGTGACGGTGCTGACTTCGCGTGTGCGCGCCGGACTGAAGTACCGCAACGCGGTGCTGCAGCTTCGCGAAACGCAGGACGCGCTTGAGCGCCGTGTGCGGCAGCGCACCGAAGAACTGGAGCAGCGCAACGAGGACCTGCGCCGCGAGATCACGCGCCGCCAGCAGGCCGACGAAGCTTTCCGCAAGTCCACCCACGTGATCCGCTCGCTGATCCAGGCTTCACCGCTGGCGATCTTCGCCGTGGACACGAACAACCGCATTCAGATCTGCTGGAACAAGGCTGCGGAGCGGTTCTTCGGCTGGAAAGAAATCGAGATCCTCGACAAGCCCATTCCGATGCTGCCGCCGGGCGAAAGCAGGAAGTTCCTCGAAGCGCTGCGCGCGCCCACGGGCGAACCCGGCGCGCCGGGCGTGCTGGCGGGCAACGAAGTGCGCTTCAAGAACCGGCAGGGCCAGATCCTGCTGGCGACGGTGTATTCTGCGCCGGTGCTTTTTAATTCGGGGCAGGCCAGCGCGTATTTGTGTATGGCCGCGGACGTGACCGAGCACCGCCGCCTGGAAGAACAGTTGCGGCAGGCGCAGAAAATGGAAGCCATCGGGCGCCTGGCCGGCGGGATCGCGCACGACTTCAACAACCTGATCACTGTGATCAACGGATACGGAAACCTGCTGCTGAGCAACCCCGACGCGCCGGCGCCGCAGCGCAAAGCGCTGGAGTCCGTGGTCTCCGCAGGCGAACGCGCGGCGCGCCTGACACGGCAGTTGCTCTCCTTCAGCCGGCGGCAGGTCGTGCAGCCCAGGCGGTTGGACCTGAATTCCGTGGTCGCGGACCTCAACACGATCCTGCGCCGCATCGTGGGCGAAGACATCGAAATGAATGTGCGCCTGCAGCCGGACCTGGGCGCGGTCAACGCGGACCTCGCGCAACTGGAACAGGTCGTGATGAATCTGGTGGTGAACTCGCGCGACGCGATGCCCAAGGGCGGGCGCCTGGAAATCGAGACGTCTTGCGTGATGTTCGGCACGGAAGACGCGCGGCTGCATCCGCCGCTCGAGCCGGGCTCGTATGTGCGGTTGACCGTGCGCGATTCCGGCATGGGCATGGACGAGAGCGTGCTCTCGCGGCTCTTCGAACCATTCTTCACAACCAAACAGCCTGGAGTGGGCACGGGTCTGGGTTTGTGCACGATCTATGGCATCGTCAAGCAGTCGGGAGGCATCATCGAAGTGCAAAGCAAACTCGGGGAAGGCTCGACGTTCAGCGTGTATCTGCCGCGGACCGATATGATCGTGCCGGTAATGGAGGGCGAAGCGGTCGCCGCGCCCTCAAAGGGCCATGAAACGATTCTGCTGGTCGAAGACGAGGACGCCGTGCGCGAACTGGCGCAGGAGATCCTCGAACGCAACGGCTATCACGTGCTGGCCGCGCCCAACGGCATGTCCGCGCTCAAAACCCTTCGCGAGGCGGGTAGCAGGGGCACCTCAATCAAACTTTTGCTGACCGATGTGGTCATGCCGGGCATGAACGGGCGCGAATTGGCGGAGCAGGTGCAGCACCTGATCCCCGGCGTACGCACGCTCTTCATGTCGGGCTACTCGGCGCGCGGCGCGAGCGGACAGAACATCCTGCCGCCCGAAGCCCCGTGCCTGGAAAAGCCCTTCAGCCTGAACGTTCTGAGCTGCCGCGTGCGCGAATTGCTCGACGCGCCGGCGGCGCCCGTCGCGGCCAATTAAGCGCTTCCAAGTTCACAGCCACTTGGTGAAGAAGCGCCCCGCCAATTCCGGATCGAACTGGTGGGCCAGCTCCATGATCTCAAGCTGTAATTTCTCTTCCGCCGCCGCAGCCTTGTAAGCCTTGCGCGCGTCTTCGACGATGCTCTTTACGCGGATCACGTTGAAGGTGGAATCCAGCCGCCCCTGCGCGACCAGCAGCGGGCGCGGCGCGATCAGCGCGAGCACTTCACCCACGTCACCCGTCGGATAAAGGCCTGGGACGACTTGCATTCCGCAGCCGTGGCCCAGTGCGTAGTCTTCGTAGCGCGTCATCCCGCAGAACACCGAGACCGCCTTGAAGCGCTGGTCGAACGCGCCGGTGATGTACGAGAGCGAACCCCCGCCGGAGAGTCCGCCCAGGCCAATGCGCTGGGGATCGACTTCGGGGAATGTGCACAGGAAATCGAAGAGCAGGTGCAGGTCGGCGATATGCAGGCGCGGCAGCGTGTGGCCCATGGCCAGCGCACGCAGGCCCGAATTGTTGCACGGATCGTCGCCGTCCCAATTGTCGCGGCGTTCGCCGAAGTTGCGTTCGTGAATCAGGCCCACCACGAAGCCCTGCTGCGCCATTTGCTCGGCGTAGTTTTCGGTGCGGCGGGTCTTGGTCATCACCGGGCCGGTGGGTTTAACGATGCCCGCGCAGCGCTCGGGATTTTCATGGCCGTGCGCGATTACCAGGGTGCGCCCATTGCCGCGGCCGGCTTCGGGCAGGAAAACGTAGGCTGGAATCTCGCCGCCGCCTTCGCAGGAGAGGTGGTAGCGCTTCCGCACGGCGCCTTCGATTTGGACTTCAGAAACCTTATGCGGCTCCGGCAGCTTTTTGGGGCGCATCGGCGCAGGGCCCAGGCAGCGCAGGTAATGTGAGCCGAAACTCTTCTGCCACTTCGCCAAGTCTTCCTTCGTCGAGCCCTTGAACGGGCGCTTGATCTTCATCGATTTCGCATAGTGCGCGAGCATGGTGAAGTGTGAGACCTTGCGCGGTTCGGGCGGAGTGCCAACGGCGATCCCGCGGAGCTTCTCCTGCTCGGCTTCGCGGCCGGGCAACTCGATGCGCGCGGTCACGCCGTCGCGGTCGAGCTGGAACAGGATCGCGTTCAGGCCCTTGCGCAGCTTGAAGTCGCAGCGTTCCATATCCGGAATGATGTGGTGGTAACTGTGCTCCTCGAATTTCAGTTCGCCGTTGATCCAGAGGCGGCCGCCGTCCCAGCCGGAGAAATGCAGCACCGCGTCGCCTTCTTCGGGGCTGTCCACGAGCGCGAAGGCGTAATACAGCTTGTCCCAGAGGTCCGAGTTGATGTCCTTCAGGCGTGTTTCCCAATCGGGGAATTCCGCGGGCGCGCGCTTCAATTCCAGAATTGGCGAGAGCGTCAGTGGATACAAAACAAACGGCGCGGCCAGTTCGCTCGTATTTTTCGGCACGTCCTGCAGCTTGGCCACGCCGCCCCACTTCGCGAGGTGGTCTTCGGTCCAGCGCGTCGAGTTCTTCTGGCCGAAGAGATTCGGTGCAGGGTTGTGCTGTAGGCCCGAGTCGAACCACCCGGCGATGTGCCAATCGCAGATCCAGCCGGGGACGCGGTCCCAAGTCATGAGCTTGCGGCGCGAACGCATGGACGCTCCTTTAATAGGGATGAATTGTCGGGAAGTAACCACATCAGTCTGCCCGGCGGCGCGCCGGTTGCCAGTGCCGGAGCCGCGGCGTGGAACAGGGGCGTCGATTGCGGCGTACGGGGCCGGGCTGTATACCCTGCGCCTCGCGTACACGGCTGCACCGGGAAATTATGACGCCATCGACATGCAAAATCACCCTCGCGCTGCTGGTGCTGGCGAGTATGGGCGCATTGCGCGCGGAAGACGATCCGGTCTTCGCGGCGGCGTCGCGCCGTGACACGGCCAAGCTGGCGGCGATCCTGCGCGAACGCCCCGATGCGGCCAACGCGAAGCACGAAAAAGACGGCCTGACCCCACTGCACTTTGCCGCCGCGCATAGCTGCGCGGCCGCGGTGCAACTGTTGCTCGAAGCCGGCGCCGACCCCAACGCGAAGGATGCGGAAAACAAGACGCCGCTGCATTGGGCCGTTGGCACTGGTGACAAGGACAGCGTGGCCAGCTTGCTCGGACACAAGGCCGATCCCAATGCGGTGGATCGCGACGGCGTGACGCCGGTGAAGCTCGCCGGCACGCCCGAGATCCAGGAATTGCTCAAGCGCGCGGGCGCGAAGCTGGAGACGCGCGGCACCGAAGACCCGATCCTCTCCGCGGCGCGGCTGGGGCACATTCCCACGCTCGAAAAAGTGCTCAAGGAACGCCCCGGCGCGCTTGAAGTCCGCGATAATAAGGGCGCCACGCCGCTGGCCCGCGCCGTCGCCGAAGACCAGCCGGAAGCCGTCACCTTTCTGCTCGAACACCATGCCGATCCCAACGCCAAGGCGCTGGCCTGGGCCACGCCGCTGCATTTGGCGGCGGCAGCGCCCGCGCATCAGGCCGTCGCGACGCTGCTGCTCGAACATGGCGTCGATATCGATGTGCGCGATTTTTTCGGGCGCACCCCGCTCTTTTACGCGGCCGAGCAGAACCGGCTCGACATGGCCGCGTTTCTGCTCGACCACAAAGCCGATGCGAACGCGAAGGACCACTTCGGCTCGACGGTCCTGCAACACGCCGCGCTGGAAGGGCGCCGGGATGTGGCGGCGTTGCTGCTCGACCGCAAGGCCGACTTGGAAGTGACGGACGAAGACGGCAACACGCCCCTGTTGCTGGCAGTGCAGTTTGGGCATGCCGACGTCGCGGCGCTGCTGCTGCAGAACAACGCGGACCTCAACCACAAGAACAACGACGGCTACACGGCGCTGCGCGTGGCGGCGAACGCCCAGCGCAAGCAACTGCTTGTGCTGCTGCTGGAACGCGGCGCCGATCCGGACAAGAAAGACGAAAAGAACGGCTACACCGCCCTGCATAGCGCGGCCTTTACGGGCTGGAAGGAAGGCGCCGAACTGCTCCTTGCGCACCATGCCGATCCCAACGCCAAGGGCAAGAACGGCATGACCGCGCTGCACTGGGCCGCGACCAAAGGCAAGCCGGAGCTTTTGGCGCTGCTTCTGGAACACCAGGCCGACGTGAACCAGAAGGACGATCTCGATACCACCGCGCTGCATTGGGCCGCGTCGAAGGGCCAGAAGGACGCGCTCGTACTGCTCCTGGACCATGGCGCAGACACCGGCGTGAAGGACAAGAGCAATTTCACGCCGCTGCTCAGCGCGGTGTGGGCCGGCCAGAAGGAAACCGCCGCAGCGCTGCTCGAACACCACGCCGATCTGGAAGCCCACGACAAGAACGGCCAGACCGCGCTGCACTGGGCCGCCTTTAAGGGTCACAAAGAAGTGGCCCTCTTGCTGCTTGAAAAGCACGCCGAACTCGAAGCCCGCGACGACCGCGGCAACACGCCTCTGCACCTGGCTGCATCCGAAGGTAAGGAGGTGTTGGTGCTGGAGTTGCTCGACCACCACGCGGAACTCGACGCGAAGAACAACCACGGCCTCACGCCGCTGCACTTGGCCAGTTATTTCGGCCGGAAGGAAGCCGTGGCGGCGCTGCTGGCGCACCAGGCCGACGTGAACGCAAAGAGCGACGAAGGCCTGACGCCGCTGCAGGCCGCGAAGCTCCCGGAGATTCAGGAGCTTCTGCGCAAGGCCGGCGCCAAAGAGTAGGCTTACGTCTCTACTTCCGCGGGGGCGGGTGTGGGCGCGGCGATGGGGCCGGTGCCGGCCAGGAGCGAGGCCGCGTTGGCGCGCACCACGACTTCGATTTCCTTGGCGATGTCCTTGTTCTCGACGAGGAACTTTCGGGCGGCTTCGCGGCCCTGGCCCAGGCGGTTGCCCTTGTGCGAGAACCACGCGCCGGCTTTTTCGACCACGCCGCAGAGCAGGCCCATGTCGATCAGCGAGCTTTCCCACGAGACGCCGCATTCGAACAGGATGTCGAATTCGGCCTGGCGGAACGGCGGCGCGACCTTGTTCTTTACGACCTTGGCGCGCACGTTCGTGCCGATCGCGGTTTCGCCTTCCTTGATCGTGCCGAGTCGGCGCACGTCGATGCGCACCGACGAGTAGAACTTTAGCGCGCGGCCGCCGGGCGTGGTTTCGGGCGAACCGTACATCACGCCGACCTTTTCGCGGATCTGGTTGATGAAGATCACGATGGTCTGCGAGCGCGCAATCGCGCCGGTGAGCTTGCGCAGCGCCTGGCTCATCAAGCGCGCCTGGAGCCCGACGAAGGCCTGGCCCATCTCGCCTTCGATTTCCGACTTGGGCACCAGCGCCGCGACGGAGTCGATCACAATCACGTCGAGCGCGTTGGAGCGCACGAGCTGTTCGCAGATTTCGAGCGCCTGTTCGCCGGAGTCGGGCTGCGAGACGAGCAATTCGTCGAGGTTCACGCCGAGCTTGCGCGCGTACATGGGGTCGAGCGCGTGTTCGGCGTCGATGAAGGCGCAGATCCCGCCCAGCGACTGGGCCTTGCCCACCGCGGTCAGGGCGAGCGTGGTTTTACCGGAGGATTCCGGCCCGAAAATTTCAATGATGCGGCCTTTGGGCAGCCCGCCGACGCCCAGCGCCATATCGAGCGAGAGCGAACCGGTCGAAATCGAGGGGATCGCCTGGACGTTGTTGCTGTCGAGGCGCTGGATCGTGCCCGTGCCGTACTGGCGTTCGATTTGATCGACGGCGCGCTTGAGCGCGTCGGATTTGCCTTTCTTGAGCTGATCCGATTCATCAACTTTGGCCTGCTTGGACTCTTTGGACTCCGCGGACTTCTTAGCCATGACGTGCCTCGCATTCTGCTGGGTTCACACAATTTCGAATGAACGAGCCTAACGGCAATCGGCCTAGCGTCCAGCCTTCGGAAAAGGAGGGACAGGCATGCGAAAGCGCACCCGCAGCTCGCGGTTGTGATTCGAATTGATTGTGTTGGGAGAACCCTGAGTTGTTCGGCGCGTGGTTAGCTCGCGCATAGGTGATCACGCACCGAACTCGGAAAACAATATGCGCTACGAAATGAAGTAAGTCAAGAAAGGGGCGCGAAATTCAGGCGGAAAACCCGCGAAAAAATGTGCACGTAGGTGCAATTTGTGTGGAGTATCTTCTCAAACACAACCTATTGTGGTGGGGGTGCGTAAAAACACCAAGATGAGTTGCAATGGACGGCTTAATTCTTTTTCTTGGCGGTGTGATTTCTAAACGCCTGAATCGTAGGCCGAAAGGATCGCAACGATCTCTGAATGACCCTGCATTTCAGCAAACGATTTCGCCGTTTGGCCATCCAAGACATGATGCGGTGACGCGCCACGGCTTAGCAGCATTTTCACCAAGTCAACATGCCCTGCATATGCAGCACACTGTAGCGAGTCGAACCCGCGAAGGTCTCGAGCGTTTACATCTGCGCCGTGATCAAGCAGGAACAATGCCTTGTCCAGCATACTTGCATTCTGAACAGCAGTTATCAAAGGAGTTGCGCCCTCGCTCGACCGTACATCCACGGGAGAACCAGATTTTAGCAGAAGTGCCATGATTGCAGAATCCTTCTGCGATAACGCCCAATGCAGGGGCGCCAAGCCGTCACCGGCAAGCTGGTCGACGGGGATTCCAGCCGCCAGACTCGCCTCAACCATGGCTACATCGCCTCGTGCGATCCCGATGTGGAGGAGCGAGTGGGTGCGCAACGGCTTTTCGGGAGGACCCGATTTAATTTGGTATGGGGTCGCGAACAACGCAAGCTTTCCAAAAGTCGATAAGCACCACCTGGCCGCGTCTTGTGGTTTCTGTTCCAGACCTGGGGGTAACGGTGCAGGATATGCGGCCCCGAGCGCGTGGCTTCTAAGTAAGAAATTAAAAGCTCGAACCGAATATTCCGGATCGTCTACCTCTTCTGCAATGGTTCCGCGGATGGCTTTGATCGCAATGTGATCGTTTTGTTCTTCAACGAGGGCGACGGCCGCTACCTGCCGCAACCAACTCCGCACACAGATAATTTTCCGGCGGTGGTAAAAGAGCGCCCATTTGTGCTCCATGGTGGAGGGGGTAAAGAGCACCCCATCAGCCAATTTTCGGTCGGTCGGGAAGATCAGGTTTGCCTTAACGACGCGAGCAACACGAGGTTCTTCTCCAATGAAACCCGTACCGTCGTCCTGCAAGAAGGACACCGCATTTATCGCACATCTTGGATCGCTTGAAGTCAGCAAAACATTTTGCGTTATTGGCCGGATATCGAGTACTCGAACCCCCCAAGGATTCTCATGGGCTTCAAGCCATTTGATTTCGGAGGCTGTCATCTCATTTCTTCCTTCTAGCGGCCTGTAAATGATTCAGAAAATAAATGCCTAGGGTCAAATGCTATCAAAGAATTGGGTATATTAGCAGCCCTGTCTTTGGTCCTTTACTCTTTTGACAACTTCACAGTGAATACCGGCTCTATTTATTGCGTCGGGAATTTATCGATGCAGGCGTGCGATTAATTCCTTACAGCCGCGTAACCGGACCGGAGCCCCCCGGTTTCCGGCTCCTGAATCCCACTGACAACCCCTTCGGCATGGGCTAAGCTGCGGCAAGCAGCGGGGGCGACGCATGATCGTCGGACTGGGATTGGATGTGATCGAAGTGGAGCGGATTCGCGAGGTCTACGAGCGGCATCGCGAGCGTTTTCCGACCCGCATTCTGACCGAGGCCGAGCGCGCATACGTGCTGCGGCACCGGGACCCCGTGGAGCGCCTCGCGGGGCGCTGGGCGGCGAAGGAAGCCGCGCTCAAGGCGCTGGGGACCGGGTTGGCCGATGGCCTGCGCTGGAAGGAAGTCGAGATTTTGCCCGAACCCAGCGGTGCGCCGAAGCTGATCCTGCATGGGCGCGCCTTGGAAGTCGCACAGCGGCTGAAGGCCAACCGCTATCACGTCACGATCACACACAGCCACAGCGTTGCGGTGGCGCAGGTCATTCTGGAACAGGCGTAAGCGAAACGCGAGACAATGACGATTCGACGCATCGTGGTCCACGGAGCCGGCGCGCTGGGCGGAGTCCTCGGCGCGCGCCTGGCCGAAGCCCTGCCGGTGGCGCTCGTCGGGCGCCCGCCGCATACGGGCGCGATCGCGCTTTCCGGTCTGCGGCTCGAAGGCCAGCGCAACCAGGTCGTGCGCGTGGGCGGCAATTTTCAGGTGCGCGAGTCGCTTGCCGCGTTGCAGCCGGGCCTGGGCCATGGCGACCTGGTGCTATTGTGCGTGAAAGCCGCGCAAGCCGCGGGCGCGGCGCGCGAACTGATTCTTGCGGGCCTGCCGCCGCTGGCCACCGTGGTCGCGATGCAGAACGGAACAGGTTTTGAAGACGATTTGCGCACGGGCCTAAAAGGGCGCTGCGAGTTTTTCTTCGCGGTCTCGCACGTCGGCGCGAACTTGCTTTCTCCAGGGCGCATCGAAGACTGGGGCGGCGAAATTGTGCTGCCGGAGACACCGGTGGCGCGCGAGCTCTCCGGGCACTTCATCAAAGGGGGCTTGAGCGCGGTCTGCGTCGCGGATGTCGAGATCGAGCGCTGGAAGAAAGTGGCCTTTAACTGCGCGCTGAATGCGGTGGGCGCGCTTTTGGAATGCCGCAACCGCGAGACGCTGCTGCCCGAGCTGAAAAGTCTGCGCCTGGCGGTGCTCGCCGAAGCCCGCGACGAAGCCGTCACGCGTGGCGTGGCGCTGCCCGACGCACCGGCCCTGCTCGAAGAATTCGAGCAGCGCGCGGGCGCGAGTGCGAATGAGAATTCGATGCTGCAGGACTTGCGCCGTGCCAAGCCGACGGAGAATCCGTACCTGAACGGCGCGATTGCGCGCATGGCGCGGGAGCGCGGGAAACAGGCGCCGGCCAACGCGCTCCTGGGGCACTGGATCGAGAAGCTGGAGCGCGTGCCGGACGACGCGCAGCGCGCGCCGCTGCGCGCGCGGGCCTTGGAACTTTGCCGCAAGGTGGACGCGCGGGCTTAAGCGCGGATTTACGAGTCTTCGTTGGAGTGCTTGTGGGCCAGGGCGTAACGCAGACCTTCCTTCCGCCGGCTTGTCCGTCCTGCGGCACCCCGCTGCCGGACAGCGCCGCGTTTTGCCCCGGCTGCGGGCGCCGCGTGCAGGGGCTCAAAGGCCAGGAATCGTCGATCCTGCGGCGCACCGCCACGCACAGCGGCGGGGCGGATTCGCCTGAATCGCATCCGAGCACCGAGTGGGCTTCGACGGAACTGCCGCCGCGCTATCGCCCGATTCGCTTGCTCGGCCGCGGCGGCATGGGCGTGGTCTTTCACTGCCAGGACACGGTGCTGGAACGTGGCGTCGCGATCAAACTGATCTCCGAGCGCTACCGCCAGGACCCAAAAGCGGAGCGGCGCTTTTTGCGCGAAGCCCGCGCGCAGGCGACGCTCAATCACCTCAACGTCGCGCAGGTCCTGAACGTCGGCGTCTCGACGGGCGGGCGTCCGTTTTTGGTGATGGAGTACGTTGAGGGGCGCGACCTGCGGCAGGTGCTGCGCGATTTTCCGGACGGGCTGCCGCCGGTGCAGGCCTGCGACTGGATGATCCAGTGCTGCGCGGGTCTGGCCGAAGCGCACACCGGCGGGATCATCCACCGCGATCTCAAACCTTCGAACCTGATTTTGTGCCGCGACCACGGCGGCCGGGACTTGATCAAGATTTTGGACCTGGGCCTGGCCAAGATTGTCGGCGGCGCCAGCGACCTGAAGACCATCACCATCGACACCGCCGGCATGCTGGTCGGCACGCCCGCGTACATGAGCCCCGAACAGGTCGCGGGCTCGGTCGTCGACGCGCGCTCGGACTTGTATTCGCTCGGCGTGGTATTCTTCGAGATGCTGACCGGGCGCCTGCCATTCGAATCTGAATCGGTGGAAGGCTGGTTGTACCAGCACATGCACGCCGAGCCGCCCGCGCCGAGCCTGCTGCGTCCCGAATTGGGGGCGATCTCGAAACTCGACGACACCGTGCTGTGGCTGCTGGCGAAGAATGCGCATGAACGGCCCAGCCGCGCGCAGGAACTCTCGGGCGTGATTCAGCGCATCCTGACCGGGCTGACTTACAGCCAGGGCGAAGGCGCGGGCGTCGAATTGCCCGACGAACCGCTCGGGTCGATCGACCGGATGTCTTCGTCGGCGAACATCCCGAAGCCCAACCCGGCGGTACTGCGCACGCAGTTTCTGAACAAGCACGAGTCGGCGCTGAAGGAACTCACGCCGCCGCCGAACCCGGACCGGCACGAGCGCTATCTGGTTTTTATCCGTGCGGCGGAAAATGCGGCCCGCGAGCGGCGCTGGGAAGACGCGATCGAGTCCTACCGGCAGGCGTTGGAATACGCTGAAGACCGCGATTCGGTGTTTTCGCAGATCGAAGCGCTGCAGCGCGAATTGAACTTCGATCAGCAGTTGGCCACCTGCATCACCTACGCGAGCGCCGGCGACTGGGCGCGCGCGGAAGGTGCGCTGGCCAAGGCCGCGGGGCTTTCGCCGACGGATGCACGCCTCGAACAGGCCCGTGCGCGCATGCCGCGGCGGCTGGTGGAAGCATGGTTGGAAGCGGCGCGCACGCGCCTGAGTGGATTTGCAGAAGGCAACCCACGCCAATCGATGCGCCGGCGGCTGGCAATGGTGCGCGCGCGGCTGGGCGACATGCCCAACGCGATCCGCACGCTGCAGGAAGACACCCGCGATGCCGAATTGCGCATGCTGGGCCTGGCACAAGCCGTGGTCGCGGCATCGAAGGCGGGCATCCGCGAAGGCCTGCGCCCGTACCTGGAACGCCTCCTTGGCGCGGCGGTGATTTTGCCGGACTCCGGGATGCGCGGCCGCGCGTGCCTCGAGACGGCCAAGGCCTTTGCGGCGTATGGAGACCACGCGACCGCACGCGAGCTCTTCCAGAAAGCTGCGCAGAGTTTTCGCGAAGCCGGCAGCCAGTATTCGACGCCGACGTCGCTGCGCCTGGCGGATCTGGGCGGGCCGCGTACGGTGACGGGCACGTTCCGTCGCGCCGCGCGCCCGAACGCGCCAAATAAGGAAAGCGCCCTGCTGGCAGTTACACAGGCCCAAGCCGACGCGCTGTACGCGGAAGAAGCAACTGCGACGGCACAAATGATCGAAGACGCCTGGACGCGCGCGCAGGCGCAGGCCATCGCGGCGCGCGCTTTTGGCGCGCAAGTACGGCCCGAAGAAGCGGAGCGGCTGGCGCTTTCGATTGGTTTCTCGCTGCCGAGAGCGCAAGGCTTGCGCGCGGCGGCGCTGGCGCGAATCCAACGCCATGAATTGGAACAGGCTGATGCGCTTGCGCGCGAAATCGGCGTGCCCGAAGAACGCGCGCCGGTGCAAGCCGCGCTCGCGGAAGGCTGGGTGCAGCGCGGCAATGTGACGCAGGCCGAACACTATGCGCGCGAAGCGCTCGCGTCGGCGAATGAAGTTACGGGGCAGGCATCGCGGCTGCTGACGCTGCTATCCTGCATTGAACCGCTGCTCGTGGCGGGGCGTCTGACGGCCGTGGCGCCGTTCCTCAACGCGGCCGGACGCCTGATCGACGCGACGGAATCGCCCGCCGACCGCCTGCAGAGCTTCGTAAAGCTCGCCCATGTGCGCCTGCGCGCGGCCGACCCGCACACGCAAAGCTACGTTTTCACGCAGGCTTCACCTGAAGTGCGCGACCTACTGCGCCGCGCGCTCAACTCGCTGCGCCTGATCGGGCATCAGCAGGAACGCGACGAAGGCTTCGAGCTGCTTGCCTCCGCGGTCGCCGAAGCGTGGGCGCCGGAACTTTCCGAAGCACTGCTGGCGTTGTGCAAGAACGAGCAGGAACGCGCGCTTGCGCTGTTGGGCCTCGCGACGGGGCTGGCATAGAATCGGGAGAAGCGTTTGGCGCGTTTATTGGGCATCGATCCCGGCACGGTAAAAGTCGGTTGGGGCGTGGTCGAAACGCATGGCGCGCGCGTCATGCTGCTGGCGTGCGGCGTGATCAAGGCGCCGGCGAAAGCGCCGCTGCCCGAACGCCTGACGGTGATCTTTGCGGGCCTTGAAGCGCTAATTGTGCAATACCGCCCCGAACGTTCGGCGATTGAAGAAACCTTCGCGGGCAACAATCCCAAATCGGCGATCGCGATGGGCGAGGGGCGCGGCGTGGCACTGTTGGCGCTCGCGCGGGCCAAGCTGCCGGTGCTGGAACTTTCGCCGGCGGAAATCAAGAAGGCCGTCACGGGCCAGGGCGGCGCGGGCAAGGACCTCGTTGCAAAAATGGTCTGCGCGCGGCTGAACCTGGCAGAAATTCCCGCGTCGCAGGACGCCACCGATGCGCTCGCGATTGCGCTCGCGCTGGCGCACCGCACCCCGCTGGTACAGGCGCGGTAAAGCAGCTCGGACCAGGCCTGCTTTAAATAACTTAACTCAAGACTAATTCATGCTTTGGGTGCTTCCTTATTATTTATAAATTGTTCGGCCAATTGCCCCAGGGGTTGGTCCTACGAGTGGGTCTTTATTTTTTTGGATTTGAGCTGAACTATGCCGCTGCGACATCCCAGCCGGGCGTCTTTGCACCCATCGCGGATTGGTCGCGGGATGCTGTTGGGCGTGCTGGCCTGCGCACTATTCGGACCGCTTTGTTTCGCCGAAGAAACCCAGCCGACCCCGATTCCGAAGGAAGATGCAGGTCCGAAAGAACCCACCAAAGAAGAAATCGAAGCGCTGATCGAGAAAGCCGGGACCACACCGCCAGAGTGGTGGGATTCGGTGAAGCTCGATTTTCCAATCATGCTCGATCTGACCTGGAAGCAGCCTGCCAGCCCGAAAGACCAAGCCAACAATCTGGCCGTCTACGTTTGGAATGTGATCAACACCAACCCTTCCAAGTGGAAAGAAGGCGCAAAGCTCCTGCAACACACGCTCAAGATCAACAAGGACGATCCGGACAAGCTCAAGCGTTCGGAAGATGCGTTGGCAAAGATTTATCACGATTTACTTCAGGATTACGCGCGCGCGGCCTATTGGTGGCGCAAAGCCGGCAGCGTGGGCTGCGGAAATTGCCCCGTGGGGCTGGCCGATTGTTACCGCAAGCTGGGCAGCCGGAAGATGGCCATCGAAGTGCTTGAGAAGTATGGCCAGGCCAATAATCAATTGGTCGTGCGCACTTGGGCGGATGTCGGCGAGTTCGACAAAGCGCTGGAGATGGCGCTGACCATTGCCAAGAATCCGCAGGCCAACGGACCCGCCGCAAACTGGTTCAAGATGCAGGGATTTTTCCTGGCCGGCGATGTCTGCCGCATGGCCGGCCGCTTTGACGAAGCCGTGGTCCATTACATGCGGGCGCAGGACGCCGGTAACCAGCGCGCCAAGGCCGCCATCGACACGATCAAGTGCTTCGAATTGCTGGACCTCGCTAAAATTCCCGACGGCGAATACAAATCCGGCAGCCAAGGGTACTCCAGCATCGTGCAGGTTGCGGTGTTGGTGAAAGACCACAAGATTGAAGACGTGAAGATCGTCGACCACCATGAAAAGCAGTACTACGGCTCGATTATCGAGACACCGCGGCGCATTATTGAAAAGCAGGGCGTGAAGGGCGTGGACGTGTTCTCGTCGGCGACACTGACTTCCGAAGCGATTATCAAGGCCTCCGCCAAAGCTTTGGCCGAAGCGGCGAAGTAACCCGCATCCGGTATGAAATGCCGTTTGCGCTAAAATTCTTAAGTACAATAATCCCTACATCCACAATTCATTCACCCCCAAGGAACCGGCACCATGTCCGATGCGCTGTTGCGTCCGCTTGACCAAACCCCCACGTTTACTGTTAAAGGCAAGCACGGCGAGATCGTCGTTGAGCAGGACACCGGCCGGCTGCGTGGCATGAGTATTTTGCGTGGCAAAGAGAAGATCGATCTTTTTGCACAGGCGCGTGGAAAAAATCGTGGCTACATCGGCGGCTTGCGCATTTACGACGAACTGGACCGCTGTTGGTACGACGACTTCAATTCCGAGCCGCAGGTACTGAACGCGGTGCTTTCGAAGCGCGGCGACAAGCTGACCCTCGAGAAGCGCTACCGCGGCTGCCCGTTCCACGTAAAGCTGGAATTCGCCTTCCGCGGCGCGGCGCTCGACTGGAACGTGACGTTGATGCAGGACCAAGAAGTGAATCGCGAAGTGCGCGTCGAATTCTTTGTGCCGCTGATCTCCGGCTGGATGCTTTGGACCGCAGCCAATTGCAAAGCCGACGCCGATGCGGCGGGCCTCAACACGCCCTGGCCGTTCGACGGGATGAGTTCATTTGAATACATGTACAACCAGGGTCCGTATTTTGCGGACCGCGAAGTGCTGCTGCCGGTCTTCTCGATGTACAACGCGAAACTCGATGCCGGCCTGACTTTCAGCGAGCACATCGAGCGAAATATCCCCGCGTCGAAATTCCAGTTCAGCAATGCCGACCGCGCCTTTAATTGGGGCTTTCAGGAGCAGCCGCATACGCAGGACCTGCCGTACTTCGAACACGTTCATTATTACATCGGCATGCACGGCCAGAAGCCCTGTAAGACCGGCGGGATCATTTATTTTCATGGCGGACATTGGCGTCCGGGCCTCGGACTGGTTTACAAGCGTTACCAGGAATACTTCGATCCGCCGGTGCCGGCGGTGTGGGAGCGCGCGGGCGTCTTTGAATGCGGAAGCATTTTCACCGCGGATCGCGTCGAAGATTTCAAGAGTTTCGGCGGGCGCTACCTGGAAGTGCACGGGCACTTCCCTTTTTACGGCGACTACTTTTATACGGATTCGAAGGTCTGGCACGGCATCGATTATCTGGAAGACAAGTTCCTCAAGCGCCTCGACCCGAAAAAGAAATACCTCAAGCTCACGCGCCCATTGATGGTCGAAAAGCTGAAGCAATTAAAGGAAGCGGGGATTTCGAACCACCTGTACCTTAATTACACCGACGGCTTCCAGCCCTGGATCGAGAAGAATTTCCCCGACTCGATCTGCAAATACGAGAACGGTTCGTACGGTCCGTCGGGCTGGCGCTTCTGCCACTGCATCAACCCCGACCCGGCGTTTTCGTACGGCAAGTGGGCCATCAAGCAGATCGAACGCGCGATCAAACACTACGGCGACAACCTGGACGGCTTCTTCCTCGACTGCTTCCGCCATTTCGAACTCGACTTCGGGCACACCGACGGTGTGACGATGGTCAACAACAAGGCCGCATACTCCAATAACTGGGCGCTGACGCGGATTCAGGAGAAGGTCGGCGCGCTTTTCCAGAAGTACAACCGCGACAGTTTTGCGAACAAGCCGCGCACGATTCAGAACATGCGCCATGTCGATGCGGTGCTTTTGGAAGGGCACGGCGACGGCGCGGAAGTGAAGTTTTATTTCGCATGCATCGCCAAGCCGATTTTCTTCATGTGGACCGGGCTCTCGAAGCCGCAGGAAGAGTTCCTCAAGCGCAGCGTGATTTACGGTGCGTGGCCGCGCGATCCGCTGTTCGAAGGCTCGACGCCAGAAGAGCGCGAGCAGAGCAAGCGCCGCTGGCGTGCGCTGTATGCGAAGTACCTGCCGCTGTACCGCCTCTTCAAGGGTCGCGTGCTGTGCTTTGAGCCCGACCCGATTGATTTCTCCGACGGGATTTACGGCCAGATTTACACCCTGCCCGACGGCTCGTATATCGTGGGTTGCATGACCGACTGGATTTCGTCGAACGACACACTGCGCTTCGAGATGCCAAAGGAGCTGCGCTTCAAACTGCGCGGACAGGAAAAGCTGAACGAGATTTTCGTGTTCTATCCCGGCGATCCAAACCCGCATCGCGTGCAAGCCATTGATGCGGGCGAATGGCGCGTGGTGCCCCTCGAGAAATTCACCTGCGCGGCGGCGATTGTGATCCGCCAAGGTGGGAATGCCGCGGCGCGGCGCCGCAAGTCGCTTCGCGACCGCAGCGACCACTGCGGCGATCCGGTCAGCGCGTTTGAAATGGGCAGCGGAGCCGCTGAGTAAGAACGGCGCGTCGGCGCGCTTGGGCTTTCCTTTATATAGGGGTGAAGGTGTCCGACGAGCTGTCGCATCTTGGGCAACGCGGTCCGCCGCCGGGTTCGCCGCTCGACCCCAGCGGGCCGCGGCGCCGGCGTCCGCTCTTCTGGCTGGCGCTCGCTTTTTGCGCAGGAATATTTTTCGATGAATGGCTCGCGCCGAGCTTGCCCGCGCTGGGCGGCGCTGTTTTAGCGTCGGCACTCCTGGTGCTGGCGGCGTTGGTGCTTTTTCCGAAATCAGCTTTGCGCCAGCGCGCGGGCTTTTGCGCGGCGCTGATGGTGGGAATCTGCGGCGGAGCACTACGCAACGCACAGGAAGCGCGTTATTTGAATCCCGCGCACGTCGCGGTGCGCACGCCGGAAACCCCCGTATTGGTATGGCTGGAAGGTACGGTGCTGGAAGTGCGTGGGCGCAGCGCCGAACGCGCGACGTGGACGTTCGAAACCAGCGCGCTGGGCAGTTCGCCCGAAGACCTTTCGCCCGCCGCGGGACGCGTCCAACTCCATTTGAGAACCGAGCCCGACGCGGAAGCCGTGGAATTTCGCGAAGGCGCACGCTTGCGTCTGCTCGCGCGGCTCGAAGCGCCCGCGCAAGCCACACTGCCCGAAGGCTTCGATGCCGCGAATTATCTGTATCACGAAGGCATCCGGCGCGTCGGCGTGTGTGCGAATTCGAAGGTCGAAGTGCTGGGCCGCGCGCCGTGGTATCGCGTGGGGCTGCACCTGCGCGCATTTTCAGGGTACCTCGCCGATCGCAACCGTGCGAACCTCGACCCAGACCGCGCCGCGCTGCTCAACGCGCTCTTTCTCGGACGCACCGATACGCTGGAACGCTCGGACCGCGAAGCCTTCGCGCAGGTGGGCACCGCGCATTTGCTGGCCATCGCAGGGCTGCACTTGCACGCCATCGCGGCGCTGCTGTGGTGGGTATTCGCACGGCTGGGCCTGCCGCGGCGGCGCGTGGCGTGGTTTTTGATCGCGTTTGTGCTGGGTTACACGGCTTTTTGCGGCGGCGCGCCGCCGGTCGTGCGCGCGGCAGTGTTGATTTCAACGTACCTGGTCGGCTTCCTTTTATTTCGCGCGCCCGATCCGCTGACAACATTGGCCGTCGCGGCGCTGGCGCTCCTTTTTTATGCGCCGCAGGACCTCTTCACGATGAGCTTTCAACTGAGCTTCCTGGCGGTGCTCGCGCTGGTGGTGCTTGTGCCGACGTTGGAGTCCGCGTGGCTGGCGTGGCGCAAGATCCCCGAAGCGTGGATTCTCGATCCCGAAGAAATGCGCGTTTTGTGGTGGAAGCGCAAGCTACGCAGTGGGGTTTTCGTTTCGCTCGCTGCTTGGATTGGCACCGCGCCGGTGGTCGCATGGCATCTGGGGAATTTTTCCTGGCTTACGCTTTTCACCAACCTAATCGCAGTGCCCTGGACGCTCTTTTCAATGCTGCTGGGCGGGCTGGCGATGATTTTTTGCAGCGCTTGGGCGGATGTCGCGTTTGGCTGGCCACTTTCACTGCTGCTGGGATTTCATCGCGCGCTCTCGGCTTTGCCGTCGGTGAGCATGGAAGTGCCCGTGCCGCCAATGCTGCTGTGCGTCGCGTACGCGGCGCTGTGTGCGTGGACGTGGTGGAGCCGCGGACGCACGGCAAGCCTGCCGCGCCTGGCGCTGGTGTTGCCGGCGCTGCTATTTTCTCTGCTGTTGGGGGGACTCTTTCGGGCGCCACTGTCAGGGCCACGGATCACGGTATTCGATCTGCCGCGCGGACGCTCCGCGTTGGTCGAAACGCCTGGCGGCGGCGCGTGTCTGGTCGATTGCGGCAGTGATACCGAAGGGCGCAATTTGGCCGACGCATTGCGGCGACAGGGCGTGCATGAAATTTCGCTGCTGGTCGTGACCGAAGATCTGCCCGAGGCGGTGGGCGGCCTGGAAAGCCTGCTGAATAAATTCCGCGTGCGGCGCGCGATTTTGCCTCGCGCCAACGCGCCGAGCATGCGCATGCGCAGCGCACGGGAGCTCCTCGAAGCGCGCGGTACGGCGCTTTCCGATCCGGATTTCACCGGTGCGCTGCGCGGTCCAGGCGACCTGCGTTGGGAATTCGCGAGCGATGCGCCGGAGAGTGGTCCGCCGAACAGCGGCAGCGAAGCACTTTCGGTGCGCGTCGCATATCCGGGTGCCACGGCGCTTTTTGTGACTGCGCGCTCCGAAGCCGGCGTGCAGCGACTGCAAAAACAATACGCCGAGTTGCTGAAAGCGGATGTGGTGCGGCTTTCGCCCGGTCCGTATGGGCATTGGCCGCAGGGCTTGGGCCCACTGTTACGTGAGTCTGGCGTACGCACGCTGATCGCGGGTGAAGGTATGGCGCTGCCGGACGAAGGCTCGGGCTTCGATTTGGCCACATTTGCGTCCGAGCATGGCCTGCGCCTGTTCGCGCCGCATCGCGACGGTTCGCTGCGCTTCACAAGCGACGCGTTAAGCGTTCAAATGTTCAAGCAGGGGCGCTGGCGGGAATCCGATGGACCGTGAGTGCGCGGCGGGTATAGCGGCGCCGTTACCTCGGGTCAAAAGTCACGCATGAACGAAACGTCAGCTCCTGAAAGCTCACCACGCACGATTTCCTTCAAGGAAGCGTTGCGCTTCTGGGTGAAGCTCGGGTTTATTTCTTTCGGCGGGCCCGCCGGGCAGATCGCGATCATGCACCGCGAACTGGTCGAGCGCGGGCGTTGGATTGGCGAGCAGCGTTTTCTACACGCCCTCAATTTCTGCATGCTGCTGCCGGGTCCTGAAGCGCAGCAACTCGCGACGTACATTGGCTGGCTGATGCACCGCACGTGGGGCGGCATCGCGGCGGGCGCGTTGTTTGTGATTCCATCGGTTTTTATTCTGCTGGGTCTCTCTTATGTGTACGCGAGGTTTGGCAAAGTGCTTTGGATCAGCGGCGCGTTGTATGGATTAAAAGCGGTGGTGGTGGCGGTCGTACTGGAAGCCGTGGTGAAGATCGGACGGCGTGCGTTTAAAAGCTGGCTGCATGTAGTGATCGCGGCCGGCGCGTTTGCGGGCATATATGTTTTTGGAATTCCGTTTCCACTGATCATCCTCGCCGCGCTGGCTCTGGGGTGCGTGGGCGCGTTGACGCTGCCCAATATTTTCAACACCAAACCTCCAGCGAAGCCGGCGGCCTCCGCGGACGCGGTCCCTGAAGTGCCGTTCGTGATTTCCGATGACGGCCCGCTGCCCGCGCACGCGCAGCCCAAAGCCAAGCGTCTGTTCTGGCTGCTACTCCTTTGGGCGGTGCTGTGGGTGCTGCCGTTGGGCTCCGTGCTGGCCGCGTATGGTTCAGAAAGCCTGCCCGCCAAGATCTACCTCTTCTTTTCGCAGGCCGCGTTCGTCACATTTGGAGGCGCGTATGCGGTGCTCGCGTACGTAAAGCAATTCGCGGTCGATAGCGCACACTGGATCACTTCCGAGCAGGCCATGGCCGGCTTTGCGCTCGCCGAGACTACGCCCGGCCCGCTGATTATGGTGCTTCAGTTCATTGGCTTTATGGCGGGTTGGAATAACCCCGATGGCTTCACGCCGACGTGGAGTGCGGTGTTGTGCGCGCTTCTGACGACCTTCGCCACGTTTCTGCCATGCTTCTTTTTCATTCTGATCGGCGGACCCTATCTCGAACGGATTCGTAAAAGCCGCATTTTGTCCGGTGCGCTGAGCGCGGTGACTGCGGCGGTCGTCGGGGTGATCTTGAATCTCGCGCTCTCTTTCGGCGCGACTGCGCTCTTCCCAGAAGGCCACGCCAACGTGCTAGGTCTGTGCATCAGCGCGGTTTCGTTCGTGCTGCTGGTGTTCTTAAAACTCGATGTGCTTTGGGTGATTGGCGGCGGGGCGCTGGTGGGGCTGGCGCGGGTATTGTTCTTACCCTAAGCTCGCGCGAGGGTTATCTCACACTAATTAAGCGCAGAATCGGCCGCGTTTTCGTATAATAAGGATATGGAATCCGGGCACACGCACGCGTCCGCGGGCTCTCCGCCGAACGACAAAGAGAGCACCGTCGAACTGAAGTCCGACGCGTCCAAGCGCGCGGCGTTAAGCGCGCCCACGGGCTCTTCCCACGTCGCCGTTGACCGCGCGTCCGCGCTGGATCTCGCCGAACTGATTCTCGAAGGCCTGGACAAGGGCGGCTCCAGCAACGCGCCATCGGCGCGCGATCCGGAGACGTGGAAGGGCCGCATGCTCGGCGATTACCGTATCGACGCGGAGCTGGGGCGCGGCGCGACGGGGATTGTTTTTAAAGCGACGAACATGCGTGTGGGCAGCACGGTCGCGCTGAAGATCCTGCGCATGTCGCCGGGCGAAGCCGCCGACCGGCTCGAGCGCTTTGAACTGGAAGCGCGCGCTGCGGCATTGCTTAACCATCCCAACATCGTCAACGTCTTCGACACGGGCCGCTCAGGCGACCTGTACTTCCTGGCGATGGAGTACATTGAAGGTCGGCCGCTCTCGGAGCTCACCGATAAAGGCCCACTCGATCCGCGGCAGGCCGTCCGGATTGCGATGGATGTGTGCAACGCAATCGAGTTCGCACATGTGGCCGGCGTGATTCACCGCGACATCAAGCCTTCGAACATTTTGATCGAACCCAGCGGCCAAGCCCAGGTGATGGACTTTGGCCTTGCGCGCGACATCACCCGCGTCAAAGGGCGGCACACGGAGAGCGGTTCGATCGTCGGAACCGTGCATTACATGAGCCCCGAACAGGCATCAGGGAATTCGCACCAGGCCGACAGCCGCTCGGACATCTACGGCATCGGTGCGGTGCTCTACGAAATGTGCACGGGCCAGCCGCCCTTCGATGCGCCCTCGAAGATCGAAGTGATCCGCAAGGTCGCGACCGATGAACCGATCGCGCCGCGGCGCCTGAACGGCGCCCTCGACCGGGACCTTGAGACGATCATTCTCAAAGCGATGGCCAAGGACGCGAAGCTGCGCTACCGCTCGGCGGCGGCGCTATCCGAAGACCTGTGGCGTTACCAGTCGGGCCAACCGATTCTGGCCAAGCCGACGTCGCTTCTGCGGCGCTTCGTAAAATTTATCCAGCGGCACCGCGCGCCGGCGCTGGCGGCGTCGATCATGCTGGTCTCGCTGGGCACGATTATTCTTGGCATCGTGTTGCACGACAACGAAGTAGTGCGCAGGCTGGAAGACCGCATGCGTTTGGCCGAAAACCACCACAACGGCGCGCCCACGGATAACACGCCGGACACGGACCTGGAAGCGCGTGTGCAAGAACGCGTCGAAGCCGCGCGCGCGGGACTGGTATTGGATTCCGAGCTTGCCGCGCTGAATGATCCGGCGCGCGGACGCTGGCTGGCGCTACATGCCGCACGGCTGGCAGGGCAACCGCAGGACGCACTCGACCTGCTCTCGAAATTTCCCCCAACCACTGACGTGGATGAGAAATTCAATCGCGGGCTCTGGGAAGCACTGCTGCGCCATCAGGCTGATCGTGAACACTTCTCGCGGCTGAGCTTGGTACTGGCCTTGGGCCCGGTGCGCTTTGCCTTGCGCGAGCGGCAGCGACAGGACCTGATCGCCGTCGTGGACGTGTATATCGAGGAAGGGCTGGAGCCTGATCCCACAGGCCAGACGCCACGGCAGGCGGGTTTGCTCGAATTTCACAAGGGCAACCGCTGCTTAATGGATGGCGATTTACCAAAGGCGCGCGAATACTTTATGCGCGCAGCGCAGAACGCAGAACTTGGCGTCGAACGCGTGCTGGCCTTGTATGAATTAAAGAAGCTGCCTGCTGAAGCCGCGCCAAAACACTAGTCCAGTTCGGCGTTGCCTGAGAGCACTTTGTACGCGTCGACGTACTTCTCGCGCGTCTTGGTGACGACTTTGTCGGGGAGCGGCGGCGCGGGTGGCGCCTTGCCCCAGCCGATGCCTTCCAGGTAATCGCGCACGAACTGCTTGTCGTAAGAGCGCTGCAGCTTGCCCGGCTGCCATTCTTCCTTGGGCCAGAAGCGCGAGCTGTCCGGCGTTAACACCTCGTCGACGAGGATAATTTCGCCGTTGTGGATGCCGAATTCCAACTTGGTGTCGGCGATGATCAGATTCTTGGTAAGAGCGTATTCGCTGGCTTTGACGTAGACCGCGATGGAGAGCCGCTTGAGCGTTTCGAAGGCGGCGCGCGCTTCGTCCTGCGTCATTTCCATGACCTTCACGATCAGCGCGATGGCTTCTTCGTGGGTGATGTTTTCGTCGTGGCCGCTGGGGTTCTTGTGCGCGGGCGTGAAGATCACTTCGGGCAGGCGCGAGGCCAGCTTGAGGCCGCGCGGCAAAGTCAGCCCGCAGACCGTGCAATTTTTGTCGGTGTATTCGCGCCAGGCCGAACCCATCAGGTAGCCGCGCACCACGCACTCGACGGGGAAAACCTTCGCCTTGACCGTGAGCATCGAGCGCCCGGAAAGCGTGTCGGCGAATTTCTCCAGGCCGTGGCCCATCTTTGAGACGTCGGTGGTGATGAGGTGGTTCTTGACCGTGTCGCCGAGCAGAGAAAACCAGAAGCGCGAGAGGCCGTTAAGCACGCGGCCCTTGTCCGGGATCGGCGTGGGGAGCACGACGTCGAAGGCGCTGAGCCGGTCGGTGCTGACGATCAGCAGTTTTTCGCCGAGGTCGTAAACATCGCGAACCTTGCCGCGCGCCTTAAGCGTCAGGCCAGGTAAATTGGTTTCAAAGACGGGTTCGGACATGGCGTTTAAAACCCTTGCGGTAGCAGTGGCTGTCAAAAATCGCACGTTTAGCGGCGAAAGCAAGGTCGAAGCCTGATTTGCCGCGGTGGCTCGCCTTAAATTTCAGTCATTAACCTGCCAGAGCGGATCGCCGTCCTTGTTGAAGCGCAGTTTGCTGGCATTTTTCGCCCACCAAGATTGCGCATTCTTACGCCAGGCGGCGGAATCTTCCGCAGCTTCGCCGGGCTTATCGCCCAGAACCGGGCCGAGCAGATCGTCGAGTGCGATTGCGAGCAGTTGGGTGCGCGGCGGATCGGCCTTGTGCAGTTCGCGGAACAATGCCGGCAGGCCTTTGCGGTTGCCCGCGCGCCCAAGCAACTGTGCGCCGGTCTGGCGTACCATGAAATCCGGCGAGGAAAGGCAGTCTGAAAGGAATTCGTCGGGGAACGCGCCGCCACGCGTGTTGATCGCGGTGAGGATGGCGAAGCGCGCAAGCTCGCTCTTTGAGCCTTCCAGGATTGCCGGTAGCCCCGTGTAAAACACCTCAATGTCCTTCGGCCCAGCCTGCGCATAGAACTTCACCAAGTTGCTCGAATCGTCGTCGGCGAACGGCGCACGCTTGCTGAATTCGTCGTGATAGGCCTTGGCCTGTGCCGGATCGGTGACCGAGAGCACGGTGAACTTGGTTAGGTCGAAATCCACTTCGGCCAGATGTGCGACAGTTTGCAGCAGGCGGCTGGTGTCCTTCGAGTACTCCGGTTTCACGCCCTTCTGCATGCGCGTGATTTCGGATTCGGTGAGCTGGCGTTTTGGTTTCGCGGGGCCAATAGGCGTGATCTGCTCGGGCGGTGTGGGCGGGGCGATTTCCGGAGGCAGGCGGCTTTCGAGCGCCGCGAGCACCAGTTCGCGTACTTCCGCATATGGCGGCTTGGCCGGCCAGCGCTTGAGTGTTTTGCGGTTCTCGCCCGCCAGTTCGAACAGTGCGTAGCCGGGTTTGCCATTGTCGAGCGGGACCAGTTCCAGTGCGTACGTTTTGACGGGCTCTTCGGTCTTGGCTTTTAGATCGGCGACGGGAAATTCCCAAGCGCGCGCGATTTCGCCTTTTTCATCGAAGAGTTCCCACGCGCCGACGCGGAGATTTCCCGTGTAAAAGTGTTCGCGCGTGAAGCCCTTCGCGGCGAGGGCCTCGGGCAGCCGCGCCGCAGAGCGCAGTTCGTGCAGGCGCGCGATCGCGGCGTTGGCGGGTTCCTGCTGGCCCAGCTCGGTCAGGGCCATGACGCGGTCTTTGGTCAATTCCCACTCTTCGGCGGACGGCTTGGCCACGCTCGCCAGCAGAGTGTCCCAATACGCCAGCGCGCTCTTGGGATCGCGGTTCCAGTAGGCCGCGAGGCCCGCGAGCAACCGCGCGAGACGGTGCTCGGGCTTGAGTTCCGCGGCGGCGCGAAATTCCACCAGCGCCTCGGCGTACTTCTTCTGTGTGAAGAGCTGGCGGCCGGATTTGATGTGCGTGTCGAAGTCAACGGGCGCTGGCGGTGGTTCCTGCGCGGCGAGCGCGAAGTGCGCCGCGCAGACGAAGGCGAGGACAAACTTACGCAGGCTTCGCGCGTTCATTCCGTATCTTCCGCGCGCGTGGGCTTTTCGGCCTCGGGCTTCTTGCCGTTCTTGGGCGGCGGTGCGCCGTTCTCCGGGGTGGGCGGCGCATCGGGCCCGCCGCCGGGCACGTCGAAGATTTCCACATCGGCGGGCAGCGGCTTCACGCACAAGGGTTGGCATTTGCCGGAGAGGATGTCGACGATCGTCTTGCGCGACCAGTCGTAGTCCTTGCCTTCAGGGCCCACGTACCAGACGCGCATCCAGCCTGGGCAGGATTCGGTAATGTAAAAGAGGCGGTGGCCGTCGTTGTCGTGGAACGGCGACGATTCAACCATGAAGGAACTGAGCGGCTTGCGGTGCTGGTCTTCGAGCTTGAAGAACCAGAGCTTGCCGTGCTTGTGTGGATCGAAGAATTCGTAGCCGATCAGATGCAGCGTGCCGATCGGAATGTAGTCGCGCGTGAACCCCTGGTACTGCTTGAGCAGCGGCGAACCATCCTGGCGATTGCGAAGGTCGGTCAGCATCTGGCGGAACTTCTCGACCTTGTCCTTCTTTTCCAGGCGTTCGTAGCACTGGATCAGTTTGCGGATCACGAACCAGTCCGTCGGGCCGAACTTGTGGAGGATTTCGAAGTGGTTCGCGGCCTTGTCGAATTCGCCCGCGTCGTATCCGGCCATGGCCGCATTGAAGCGCGTCGACATCCACTCGGGGTGCTTGGCCAGGATCAGTTCATACTTGATCAGAGCCTCGTGGTGCTTGCCTTCGTTGTCGAGACGGCGGGCTTCGGCGAAGATGCGCCGCATCTCCGGTTCGTCTTCGCCCACCTTCTCTTCCACGCAGCCGCAGAGGCACAGCGCGGCAATGGCGCAGAGGGCAAACACACAGCATCGGACCATGGCCTGAGACTCCTGAATAACGTGCTTAAAATAGCGCCGCTGATTTTCGCCCAAGGTTGGCCCGCTGCAACGATTCTTTTGCCCGTCCTGCCCTTGCCTTTAGGCGGCAGAGCAGGAACGATTGAGGCCCGATGAGCACTCCGGCCGATTTCGATATGAATCTTGTGCGTCAGGCGCAGCGTGAAGGCCGCCTGGAGCAGATGTGGTGGATGCTCCACGGCATCGCGGAGTCGGACCGCGTCGAATTGTGTCTGCAGGCACTGCGCTTTGTCCAGGGTTTGCAGCCCTTCGATCTGGCCCACAGCCTGACCGTCTTCGACCGCATGAGCCGGCTCTCGAGCCCCGATGTGCGCAACGCGCTGATGGCGACGCTCTCGCGCCTGGCCGCACGCGAACCAGCATCGCGAACGGCGCTCTTCGAGCGCCTGGTCGAATTTTCGCGCGGCTGGGACCGCGCCGTCGAGCAGCTCGGGCAGTCGGGCCTTTCGCGCGTCTCGGGGCAGTGGAAGAAATTCACGCTCTGGGAAAAAATGATCCTGCGCGCGCTCAGCGCCAGCCAGGGCGCCGGCCCGCCGGGCCCGCGCACCTTAAAGGAAATCATGGGCGCGCTCTCAATCTTCGAGCCGCTCCTGCCTGAAATCGAACTGCGCCTGAAGCTGGACAGCTTCGTCGAAGCGACGCTCTTGCAGCGCGACATCGAAGGGCGTTACCGCATCGCCGACGACGGCGACCGCCGCCACATCGAACACTTCGGCGACATCCTGCACCTGATCCGCGAACAGCGCGAACAGTTCATGGACATGCTGACCTTCGAAAATTTTCCCGGCCTGCAGGCGGCGCTAAAGCGCAGCAAACAGATTCCGACCAACCGCTGGCTGGAATGCTTCGACCTCGACAGCCACGCCTGGAAGGACCGCGAGGAGTTTATCGGCCGGCTGCAGGACTGGCGCCGTGCGCTTTCAAATTCGGCGGAACCCAAGGACATCTCCCGCACCGCCAACAGCGCGCTGGAAGACCTGGCTGCGCGCATCCGTTGGGAAGGGCGCCAGAGCGGGCAGACCGAAGACTTCCTGTATTACTCCGGGCGCAAACTGGGGCTGCGCAATCCCAAGCTCTCGCAAGTCACACTGTTAATGCCGCGCCGCGGGCAGCTCGACAGCGCCGCGATCAAGCGCCTGGACGAATGGGTCGTGCGCGAGCACTTCACGCAGCAGATCATGGTGGTGCTCGTGCCGTGGGCTGACCGTGGGCGCCTGCGCGAAGAAGCCGACGCCAGCGGACATGACATCGTGGTGCTGGAAGAGAAGCATTTTTTCCGCATCGCATTGTCGTCCGAACCCGACGCCGCCTTCATGGCCATGGTGCTGGAACGCTGCGCGCTTGAAAGCCTGTCGCCGTATGAATCGCAGGCTCCAGTGCGCGAAATGTTTTACGGACGCGAAGGCCTGATCAAGGAAATCCTGCGTTCGAGCAAAGGCTACGCGCTCGTCGGCACGCGCCGCCTGGGCAAGACGTCGATGCTGCTGCGCCTGCAGGATGAGATCCGCAAGCGTCCGCGCACTGAAACCGTATTCCTGGAATGCGGCGGCTTGAGTGACCCGCTCATGCTGGCCGAACGCCTCGCGTTTGCGCTGCACATTCAGCTCGCCAAGGGATTCACGCTTCCCGACTTCGAACGCGCGCTGCGCCGCTGGCTCGATGCCGACGGCCGCGCGCTCTTTCTGTTCTTCGACGAAATCGACGACCTGGTCGCCGCGGGCAAGGAAGCTGAGCCGCTCTGGCAGATCTTTAAGTCGCTCTCCTTCGAAGGGCGCCTGACGATTTACGTCGCCGGATTCAGCGAACTTTTCGCGCGCTTCCGCGATTACGAATCGCTCTTCTTTAATTTCCTGATCTTCCGCAAGCTCTCGAACCTGGACCGCGCCTCGGCCGTGGCGCTGGTGGCCAATCCAATTCAGGAACTGGGCCTGGCTTTTGAAGACCCCGAGACGCTCGTCGCCGCGGTGCTCGAAAAAACCAGCACACATCCGAACATCATTCAGATTTTTTGCGATCTCCTGGTCAAACGCATGGCGCTGCGGCACCGCCGCGTGCTCGTTGCCGGCGACGTGGAAGAGACCGCGCGCGAACCGGACTTTGAAGAAGCCATCGTGCGCATCATGCATTCGAACCTGATCCGCCCGGTCGAAAAACTTCTGCTGCTTCTGGTCGCCTATTACAATCTGCGCCCGATTACCGGCGCGCAGGTCTCGGATTTGCTCGCCGACTGGCAGATCCAGATCCCCGTCGAAGAAATCACGCACATCCTCGACCGGCTCGTGCTATACGCAGTCTTCGATGAACATGAAGGCCAGTACGACTTCGCGCATCCCTACTTCGCGACGATCTTGCAACACAGGGACATCGAGTCCCTGATCACGTATTACAGCGAAGACGTCATCAAGGAGCGCGGCCGTGCAACGGGTTGATCCGTTCCAACACCGCGAACCGGTGTTGCCGGAAGTAAGCGGCGCACGCCAGGGGCTGCTGGTTGAACGCCCCGCCGCGCAGCGCCAGGCCCTCGCGCTGTTAAAGCGCAGCGGCTTCCTTACGCTTTCTGCGCCGCCCCGCTCGGGCGTAACGACATTCCTCTTTTGCCTGCGCCGCGAACTTTCCAAATGGGCCTATCTGGACCTGGCCAACCATGCCTTCGCCGACGATCCGCCGCGAGAAGCTGCGCGGGCGCTGGCCAAAGAGATCGCACGCGTGGAACCCGGCCTCAAGATCCCCGCCGATCCGGCTTCCGTCGGCGACGTCCTGAGTGCGCTGGCGTCGAAACCTTCGCCTGAACCTTTGGTGGTGCTGGTCGACGGCTTCGACGCGTGGTCCGATGAAAGCGCGCGCAAGCTGGTGCTGGCCCTGCGCGCCGCCTATACCGAAGCGCGCACCCGCGCAGGGGGGCGGGAAACTTTCGCGCTTGTCACCGGTTCCTCCGCCGATCTGCGCGACCTCACGGCCTCGGGGCGCACCTCACCGCTTAACTTGGCCCAGCACCTCTTTCTGCCGGACTTCGAAGCGAGCGAAGTCGAAACGCTCTTCTTCGCGGGCTTCAAGGAATACATCGAACCAGCCGCGGTGCTCTCCTGGGCCAAGCTCGCCTACCACTGGGCCGCCGGACATCCCGCGCTAACGCAGATGCTGGGGTCGCTCTTCCACGAACGCATCCCGGCGGGTCTGACGCCCGAACGCGCCGCGAAGGAACTGTTGCCGGCCGCCAAAGAAGCCGCCGCCGATCTGCTCGCGTCGACCCTGGGCGTGCTTTCGGAACGGCCTGTGCTGCGTGAAATGGCCGCGCGCGTGTACACAGGCGAAGTCGTGCCTTTCGATCGAATTCACCGCCCGGTGCGTGAATTGCTGCACCTTGGCTTGATCCGCTCTGGTGATCGGGGCTTGTGCCGCCCGCGCAATTTCCTCTATGAACAGGTCTGCGGGGCGGCGCTGAACACGGGTGCAACCGACGAACTGCTCTGGTCGCGCGAAGCTTCCACCACAACCGTGCGGCGCGACGGCCCACCCGAGGAAGCGGATTTGGGCGTACACCAATCGACCACCGATCCCACGCCGCTCGAAGACGCGCTCACGCGCGCCACGCCACCACCGGGATCGTCGCGCCGGCTGCCCGAACCACCGCAGATTGAAGTGGGCACCCTGATCGGCGGCTGCCGCGTGGTCCGGCGCATCGGACGCGGCGCGATGAGCGAAGTGTACTTGGCCAAGCATCTGGCCCTGGACTTGGATGTCGCCGTCAAAGTCCTGCGCCACGCCGCATCGAACGACCGCCGCATCGCTCAGCGCTTCCTGCGCGAAGCCCGCGCCGCAGCGCAGCTTTCGCACGAACACATCGTCCAGATCCGCAACGTCGGCCGCGACGGCCCGTACCAGTTCATCGAAATGGAGTACCTCGCCGGCGGGTCGCTTGCCGAACTGCTTAAGGACGGCCCCTATAAGGAAGTGCGCTTTTGTGCCGAATGGTTGCGGCAAGCCGCGCAGGGCTTGCAGGTTGCGCACGGGCGCGGGATCGTGCACCGCGACCTCAAGCCCGACAATCTGATGCTGACGCGCGAACGGCGCCTCAAGGTCGTGGACTTTGGCCTCGCCGCCGTCGGTTCGCTGGAAGGTGGTTCGCGTCTGACTCAGGAAGGCACGATTCTGGGTACGCCGCATTACATGGCCCCGGAACAATGGGAAGGGCGGGCCATCGACGAACGCTCGGACATGTACAGTTTGGGCGCGGCTTTTTATCACGTGCTCACCGGCCGCACGCCGTTTGAAGGTGGCACCGCAATGGAACTCATCGCCAACGTCAGCCGCGAAACGCCACCAACGCCCGGTAAACTCAACCCGGCTGTTCCCGAACGCTTTTCGCGGATCCTGTTGAAGCTCCTGGCGCGCGAACCCGAAGAACGCATCGCCAGCGCCGCCGATTTGGTCAAGGAAACCAAGGGCTTGCCCGCGGAATGCTGACGCGCGCTGAAGTCTGCACGCCGGACTTTTAACTCTATATAGCCGAATTGTACCTCAACCCGGTTTGGCGGTCATCGATGGCATCAAACGAGTGAATGGGCGGGTGGCAGTGCCCGGGGTTCACCGGCGCGTTGCCGGGTCGCAAAGCCAGGGCGGTCTGGAAGCCGGCGGCCAGGGCCGCATCGAGTTCCGCGAGCACGTCGCTGACAAATAGGATGTTCTGCGGCGGCCGCCCAATTCCTGCGGCGATCTTACGGTAGCTTTCGATTTCGCGCTTGGGCCCCGTGGTGGTGTCGAAGTGCCCGCTAAAGTAGGGCAGCAGGTTTCCCGCAACGGTGTGTTCGAAGAACTGCTTCTGCGCCGCGATGCTGCCCGACGAAAAAATATAGCTGCGCCAGCCAAATGTCTTCCAACGCTGCAGCGCCACGTGCACGTCGGGGTAGACGTGCGAACGCAAGGCCCCTGACAAATATCCCGCGCGGCTGATCTGGCCCTGGAGGTTTTTCAGGCCCGTGGACTTTGAATCGGCGTCCATCAGAGAACGCAGGTGATTCAAGAGGGTCTGGCAGGCGCCTTCCCGCTTCGCGTGGCTGGTCCAGGCCGCGAAGTCCGTGGCGCCGCCATCGCGCGCGATCTGTTCGCGGGCATCAATCACGGCCGGCGCATCCCAATTTTCCTTCAGGAACGCTTCCAGATGCGCGCGCACGTAGGGGAAAAGTTCGTTGTAGACGAAGGCGATCGACGAAGTCGTGCCTTCAATGTCGAGCAGCACGGCTTCAATGGACGGTTGCGAATATTGGGCCATGACGCAACAGGCTACCGCCAGACTCGCTTTGCATCTCGCCAAATTTAAACACACATGTTATTATAAGATATTGCCAGAGGGAAAAGAGTTCTGCTTTTCCCGCTTAAAGTTCGCCAGCGAGGTCGCTAGGATGTTTGCCGTGTCCGCCTCCACCCTCCCCCGCCCTGCCATTCGGGTGCTCCCCGACGACGTGATTTCACGCATTGCCGCCGGCGAAGTGATCGAACGCCCGGCCAGCGTAATCAAGGAACTCGTCGAAAACGCCCTCGATGCCAAAGCCACCCGCATCGCTGTGGCGATCCGTGAAGGCGGCCGCACGCTGATCCGCGTTGCCGACGACGGCCTGGGTCTTTCTCCCGAAGATTTGGCTCTCGCGATTCAGCGCCACGCGACTTCAAAACTGCAGAGCGCCGACGACCTGTATGCGCTCGTGACGCTGGGTTTCCGCGGCGAAGCGCTGCCGTCGATCGGTTCGGTTTCGCATCTGACCCTGACGAGTCGCCCGCGCGGCAGCGAGGCCGCCTGGGCGCAGCGCGTCGAAAATGGGCGCGCGCTGCCCATCGAACCGGCGGCGAGCAACTTCGGCACGAGCGTCGAAGTCCGCGAACTGTTCCAGAATCTGCCCGCGCGCTTGAAATTCCTCAAAGGTGATGCGTCCGAAGCATCCGCCTGCGCCGACACTTTGTTGCGCATCGCGCTGACGCGCCCTGACGTCGCATTTTCGCTGCACACCGGCGCGTCCGAACTTTTCGATGCTCCCAGCGCAACGCCCCCGCGCGTGCAGGACTCCGACCCCTGGCCCGCCGCCGCGCTGCGTACGCGCGCGGGCGATCTGATCGGGCGCACCTCCGCGGCCGGCTGGGTCGAAGCATTTTCCGAATGCAGCGGCCCGCACGGCGGGCAGTACCGCCTGTACGGGCTGGTTTCGCCGCCTGCGCATTCGCACCCCAACCGTTCGGCCATCTACCTGACCGTGAATAACCGCCCGGTCAAGGACCGCACCCTCACCACCGCGTTTCTCGAAGCCTACCGCCACCTGCTCCCGCCCAAGCGTTTCCCCGCCGGCGTCCTGTACCTGGATCTCCCGGGTGCCGATGTCGACGTAAACGTGCACCCGACCAAGGCCGAAGTGCGCTTCCGTACGCCGGGCCTGGTCTTTTCGCTTTTTCATCAAGCTATCCGCGGGGCTTTCGGTTCGCCCGCAGGACAAGCCGGTGGGGGTGAAACACCTGCGCGTACCGCGTTCGATGCCCTTTCGCCAACACCCACCGTGCGCGAAACCGCCGCGCCCTACAAACTCAGCGAAAGCCCCGCCGCCCCTTCAACCCCCGCGCCGGCGCAGCGCAACTTTGATCTATGGCAGGGCGAACGCACTTCGCCGCTGTCCGATGCCGCGAGTTTGCGCCCCGTGCAAGCATTCGCGCCTGCCACACCGCCCGTGCCCGCCGCAACACTCACGGCGCCGCCCACTTCATTTGACCGCGCTGCATCCAGCATTTCTGACGCGCCGAAAGCTCTCGCTGCTGAACCCATTCCCGAACCCGCGCGCACCCCGCCTCCGCCCTACCGCATTCTCGGACAGGCTGGCGGTGCGTACATCGTGCTCGAAGACGAAGCCGGCGTGAAGGTGATCGACCAACATGCGCTGCATGAACGCATCCTGTTTGAAACGCTGCGCACGCGCCACGCGGCGCAGTCTCGCGCCGATTCACAAGGCCTTTTGGTTCCCGAACCCGTCGACTTGACCCCGGCGCAGGCCGCGGCCTTCGATCCGCTCGAAACCCGCGAACTGCTCGCAAGTCTCGGCTTTGACCTCGAACCATTCGGCCCGCGTACGTTATTGGTGCGTGCCGTCCCCGCGGTGCTCAAGGCCGCCCGCGCCGCTCGACTGGTGGTCGATTTGTTGGAAGGTCTGGCCGCCGAAAGCATCGACGCCAGCGTCGCGCCCAACCGCGCTTCGCGGCAGACCCTGCGCGAACGCGCTGCGTATATTCTGTCCTGCAAGGGCGCGATCAAAGCCGGCGAACGCCTGACCGCCGAACAGATGGCGGCCCTAATGTCGGAATATCATCGCGTGGTCGGCGCGGCAGGTTTTACCTGTCCGCATGGCCGCCCGCTGGCTGTCGATCTGACGTGGGAAACCATTGCGCGCCAGGTTGGGCGCTAAGCCCCTGATATTTTCGTTACGCCCTTGGGTCTGGCATTTCGAGCGCCTTATACAAACCCTTCAGCGCCTGTTCGCGATCTTTGACCGACGTTTCGCACAGCGTCACATGCCCAATCTTGCGCCCGGCTCTTGGTGCCTTGCCATAGAGATGCCAGTGCGCATTCGGAAATTCAAAGCTCGCCGGCAGCTCCGGAAAATTCCCAATCAGGTTGACCATCGCGGCCTGTCCGCGCGCTTCGCACGAACCCAGCGGCCAGCCCAGTCCCGCGCGCAGGTGGTTTTCGAACTGGCTGGTCTGCGCGCCTTCAATCGACCAGTGCCCCGAATTATGCACGCGTGGGGCCATTTCGTTGGCCACCAGCACGCTGCCGGTCTTGCCCTTGGGCGCGGACGTTTCAAATAGTTCAATCGCCAGCACGCCCACATATTGCAATTCATTGAGCACTTTTTTGGCCAGGCTTACCGCCTGCGTCTGCAATTCCTTGGTCCAGCGCGGGGCGGGCGCGAGCGAAAGCCGCAGGATCCCTTCGCGGTGGTGGTTTTCGGCGAGCGGATAAAACGCGCAGGGCCCCGACTTCGAACGCACCGCAAGAATCGAGAGTTCGCGGTGGAAATTCACAAAGCCTTCGAGGATGAGCGGGACGCCTCCCAGCGCGTGCCAGGCGTGCGCGGCATCCTTTAGATTCTTGATGACCAATTGGCCCTTGCCGTCGTAGCCGCCGCGGCGCGTCTTCAAAATTGAAGGCGCGCCGAGCTTGTGCAGGGCATCGGTGAGTTCGGCCTTGCTTTCGACCGGCGCGAAGGGCGCGGTGGGGATGCCCAGCTTCTGGAAGAGCTGCTTTTCAAAGAGGCGGTCCTGCGAAACTTCCAGCGCGCGCGACGGCGGGAAGACCGGCAGGCGCCCTTCCAAGTAGCGCGCCGCGCCCACCGGAACGTTCTCGAATTCGTAGGTCACCGAATCGAGGCCCGAGGCGAAGCTATTCAGGATTTCCTTGTCTTCGTACGCGCCCCAGACCAGTCCCGCCATATGCCCCGCGGGGGCGTCGCCGGAGGTGTCGAGCACGCGGAATTGTAAGCCGAGCGGATATCCGGAGAGCGCGAGCATGCGGCCCAGTTGGCCGCCGCCGAGAATGCCGATCATGCCTTCCCTCCGCGCCGCCTCCCGCGGCCCGCGCGCTTCTTGCGGGCGGCGGCCTTGGCGGAGCGATTCCCCGGGGAACGGCCCGCGCGCGGGGGCGCGGGCACAATGGCGCGTTCGGAAGACTGCGCCGGCGTTGCGCAGGATTGCACGCCGGCGGGCTCCTTCGGTTCGTCCTGGCGCGCGAGCACCATCGCCAGCCCCGCACCCGCGGCGGCCGTGCGCGGGTCGGCCTGCGAGAGCACTTCGCGCGTCTGTTCTTCGCGGAAGCGTTCGATCGCGGCGCGGTAGCGCGGGCGGCTCGTGCCCAGGATCGTTGTGGCCAAAAGCGCCGCGTTGATCGCACCGGCTTTCCCGATGGCCAGTGTGCCGACGGGAATGCCCGCCGGCATCTGCACGATCGACAAGAGCGAATCCAGGCCTTTCAGGGATTTCGATTCCACCGGCACACCCAGCACGGGCAGCGGCGTTTTGGAAGCCGTCATGCCGGGCAGATGCGCCGCCCCGCCGGCGCCGGCGATGATTACTTGCAGTCCCCGGCGCGCTGCACTTTCGGCGTATTCAAACAGCAGATCCGGGGTGCGGTGGGCCGAGACGACGCGCACTTCATAGGGCACATTCAGCCGGTCGAGGGTCGCGGCGGCGTGCGAGAGCGTCTCCCAGTCACTTTTTGAGCCCATGATGATGCCGACGAGCGCGGCCATGCGAAAGTCCTCTTGGAAAGCGGACGCGGAGTGTACCTCTTGGAGCCCGCCCGGCAACGTACAGGAACCGCCGCTTGCGGAAAAGAAAACGGGCGGCCCGGTTTCCCGGACCGCCCGCGTGGGTCGGCTTGGCTTTAAGGCCGGCTTACTTCATTTCGCCGCCTTCGGGAGGCGCCGGGGGCGTCTCGGTCTTGCCTTCCGTCTTGGGCGCATCCTTCGGCGCTTCGGACGGCTTGGCTTCCGGCTTGCCGCCGCCTTCGGGCTTCTTGCGGTTGCCCGCGGCGAAGATTTCCGGCAGCTTGGCCTTCTGCGCGTCGTTCAGGATCGGATCGAGCGCCTTTTTGTATTCATCGCGCTGATTGAACTGGCCCAGGTCCTTGAGCTTCTTCATGGCCGCATCGCGCGCGTCCTTGTCCTTCGCGTCCTGCAGTTCCTTTTCCGCGGCCTGAACTTCCGGCTTCGCGTGCAATTCTTCGTAGCGCTTCTTCAGGGCTTCGCGCGCTTCAGTGACCTTGGTCTTCTGGTCATCGGTCAACGCGGCGTCGGCACCCAGCTTTTCGGAGATCTTCTCGACTGTCAGCACGTTGAAACCACGCGCGCCGGGGCCCTTCTTCGGCGCATCAGTCGGAGCGGCGGACGGCGCCGGCGTCGGAGCCGGTTCATCGCCAGCACGGCAAATTGGAGCCAACACCAGGGCGCAAACGAGGGCTGCTGCCCAACGGAACGTCTTCATCTGTACACCTCCCACAAGGGCCAGCCGCGGCTGCGGTACGCCCACCCAAAGACGGAAACAAACGGACATGACAACCTATTGATGCACTTCTCCGCCATCTTGCTGCCATTAATGGACGGAATCAGTGGCGTTGCTATTCAGTTGACGCATTTTCATCTAACCTCTTACATGCTCGCAGGTAAGCGTAAGAAGTCCAGTTCAAACTGGAGTCCCAGGCGGGTCCGGCAGGCGCAGGCGTTCGTCCTGTAACTCTGATCGAGTATTGACGTTATACATCTGGCGCGCCTCATCTGGAGTCAGGTCCAAGTAGGCCGCCCGGAGGCTTTCGGCGAAGCGCGTCAAAGAGAGTTCCTGGGCTTCCAACGCCATGTACGCCGGTCGGCGGCAGAGCCGCGACCAGACCGCGCAGAGCGGTTCGGCTTGCCACGGCGCCGCGCCGGTTTGCCGATCGGGCGAGCGCGGGAGCAAGGCAAACAGCTTGGGTTGCGCTTTGAGTCCGTCGATCAGGCGTTGTAACAGGTTTGCTTCGACAAAGGGCATGTCGCAGGCCAAAAGCAGGATCTCGTCTTCGGTGTCTTCGAGCGCGGTGTAGAGCCCGCCGAGCGGGCCGGTGCCGGGAAAAAGATCCGCGAGTACCGGGGCCAAGTTGAGCGCTTCGAGTTCCGGGGCCTGTTCTTCGCGTGCGAGTAAGAGCACATCGCCGCATAGGCCGCGCAGCAATTCGACCTGGCGTTCGAGCACGCGGCGGCCTTCGCGTTCAAGCCGCGTCTTGTCCAGGCCTTGCATGCGGCGGGAATGCCCGCCGGCGAGAATCGCACCGGTCATGACTTGAAGCGTAGCATGCCGCGCGCGGGCTTGCATCTGCTCCAAACAGAACCGCCCGAGCGGCTGGGCTCGGGCGGTTTTGCGTGTTGATTTGTTTTAAAGCGTTGCGCTTACCAGCTTCCGTCGGAACCGCCGCCGTCGCTGAAGTCCGCGCCGCCGCCGCTATCGAAGCTCGAGTCGCTGGAGCCGCTGTCGAAGGACGAGCTATTGTCTAGGCTTGGGGAGTTGTCGCTGCTGTCCGAGTTCTGTGTCGGCGTCGAAGCGTCCGCGTGGCTTGAGGAACTGCCCAGCCAATAGCCGAGCAGGCCGCCGCCGAGCATCCCGGCGAACATGCCACCCCAACCCGGGCCGCCGCCGCCACCGTAGCCGTAGCCCGGCGCGCTCGAACCGCCCGAGAAGAGCCGCGCGACCACCAGCAAGACCACGAAGCCGATACCGATTGCGAGGAGAATGCCCCAAATGCCCCAGCCCGAGTCCGCTTTCTGCTGCGGTGCGGCGGCGGGCGTCGCGCGTTGCACCGGCGCTTGGGCCGTATGAACCGGCGCCGTGGCTGGCGCAACCGGCTTGGCCGCCGCGGCTTTGGGCAGCGTGCTGGCGATGTCTTCCGACGCATACAGCATCGCCTGGCCCACGTCACCCTTCTTCAGCGCATCCTTCACGCGCGTGGAGAGCGCGTCGCGAATTTGGTCGCTCAAGGCCTGGTCGAGGTTCTTCGACTTCACCACCGTGAACTTGTGATCGTCAATCGCGAAGAGGACCAGGAGGCCCTTGTGTTCGCGTGCCGAGCCGATCTTGCGTTCAATCGCCAGCTTGTCGGCGAACGCGCGAACATCCTGCGGCATGTCGGGGTAATCCGCGAGCTTCTTAATCACCACCAGCGTGGTGTCGATGTCGCTGGTCTGCGCGCCCAGCCGCAGGTTGCGCTGGATGTCGATCTTCTGTGTGCGCGCGGTCGAGTTCGTGAAGTCGTTGTAGAACTCGTTGTCGAAGTCCGGAACTGAACTCTTGGCCACAGGCGCGGCCGGTGTTACCGGCGCAGTTGGCGCCACGGGTGTCGCGGGTTCGGCGCTCGGCGCGACTGGCGTCACGGGCGCGGCTTCAGACGGGGCTGGCGTCGGCTTGGGGTCGGCAGTGTCTTCGGCGCGCAATGGGCCAAAGCCCGTGGCAAGGACCGCGAGCAGCGCGAGTAAGGTCATTCGAAGCATGGTCATAAAGGCTCCTCCGGAGGCGGCTTGTTTATACGTGAAAGTTTGACGGACTTTCAATGTATTTCGAAGCATTCGAACTCTGATCCTACCACATTGCACCTCGTTTAATCCTTACCTATACTTAATTTAGACGAAACAAGCACAGCGTCCTTCAGCACAATCGGGTATATTGAGGGCTCGGGACGGGTCGTAAACCGCTCCTTTATATAGGGATTCCCGCGTGGCCAATGCCCAGCCGTCAGGCGCCCCTGGCGTCCTGTATACCTGTCTCACGTGCAAGCAGGTCTACCGCATCGTCAATGCGCGCGCTGAAAAGCGTTATGATTGTCGCCAATGCAAGGTGCCGCTCACCCCGCCCGCGCTGCCTGCTTCAGACGAACTGACGCTGGACATTCCGCCGGAAGACACCGTTGCTGCGCCTGCCCCAGGTCGTCACATGCCCGTGCCTGTGCCTGCGCACACGCTTAAAAAAGCCGCGCCGCTGGGCTTCGAGCCCGAACTGGAACTCGCCGGCCAAAGCAAGAGCGGCGCCGGCGACCTTAAGCGCCTGCTGCCGCCCGTGGTCAACGGTTACAAGATCATCCGTGAGATCGCCCGTGGCGGCATGGGCGCGGTGCTGTTGGCCGATCACTCCGCCCTGCGGCGCCGCGCGGCGGTGAAGATCATCCTGCCCGGTGCGGCCGACGATCCGCAGGCCAAAGAACGCTTCCTGCGCGAAGCGCGCTCGATGGCCAAGCTCAAGCACCCGAACATCGTCGAAGTCTACGACGTCGGCACCGTCAACGAGCTGCCCTACCTGGCCATGGAATTCGTCGAAGGCGACACGTTCTCCGCGCTGATCCAGCAGAAGCGCCTGAGCCACCAGGACGCCGCCGCGTCGCTGGCCAAGGTCGCGCGCGCGCTTCAATTCGCGCACACGCGCGGCGTGATCCACCGCGATCTCAAGCCCGCCAATGTGATGCTGCGCGGTGACGGCGAACCCGTGATCATGGACTTTGGCCTGGCCAAGGAACTCGATGCCGAAAGCGCAAAGCTTTCCGCAACCGGAACCGTGCTCGGCACGCCCGCGTACATGAGCCCCGAGCAGGCGCAGGGGCTGGCCATCGACGCGCGCTCAGACATCTACAGCTTGGGCGCGCTTCTGTACGAAACGCTGACGCGCCGTGCGCCCTTCTCCGCGACCACCGCGATAGCGACGATTTACGCCGTTGTGCACGAGCGCCCCAAGCCCGCTTTTGCGGTGTCCGCCGAAGCGCCCAAGCCGCTCTCGTTCATCGCGGCCAAGGCGCTCGAGAAAGACCCCGCACGGCGTTACCAGACGATGAAGGAATTCGCCGAAGACCTCGATTGCTTCCTTGCGGGCGAACCGGTCGGCGCGGCGGCGCCAAGCCCGCTGAACCGGATCCGCGATTGGTGCGCAGCGCACAAGGGCCCCGCCGCCGGGATCGGCGTGGGTGCGGCGGCGCTGCTGTTGCTGCTCATGGCGCTCTCGTTCGGCTGGCTCAAGCGCGCGCAGAACAATTCCGGTGCGGAAGTGCAGAGTGAAGTCATGAGCGGGACGCCAGAGACGCGCCAGGCGCACATCAAGGCGCTGGCTGGTGACCTGCACGACGGCAAACTGAAACCCGGATCGCGCGAAGCGAACGATGCGCTTGCCGCGCTGCGCACCGCCACAGGTGACACCACGGCACCCGACGTGGCGCTTGAAGCCGTTCGCACGCTGGGCGAAATGAAGGACGCGGGCTCGGCCGACGCATTTTTGTCCGCGGCTGCGGCTGGCAAGCCGCTCGCCCTGCGCGTCGCGGCCATCGGCGCGTATGCGGGCCTCAAGACCCCGGATCGCGGCAACAAGATCATGGCCTGGCTGCGCGATGGCCCCGAAGTTGAGGTGCGCATCGCGGCCATTGACGCGCTGGGCGACCTGCCCGACCCCTCGATTCAACGCGAACTGATGCGCATCATCGCGCGCGGCGAGCCGCCCCTGCTGGCCGCCGCGGCACGGCGCAAGCTGAATCAGGCGCGCAACGCCGATACCGTGCTCACGATTTACGCGGGCGGGCGCGGCACCACGGCGATGGCCGGCGCGGCCAAGGCCCTCGACCAGAACAAGGCCCACAACGACGAAATCCAGGCCGCGCTCGACGAAACCAATGCCGACACGAACGCGACACCCGCGCCAAAGCAGGCGCCGCCGGCACAACCCTTCGAGCTGGCCCTGGAGCGCCTGAAGTCCGCGGACCGCGACGAACGCCTGCAGGCGGCCTACGACCTGGGCGTGCTGCGCGAAGCGCGCGCGGAAGACACGTTGCGCCAGACCCTGGCCGACAGCGATACCGACGTGGCCAACACCGCCGCCGAAGCGTTGGGCAAGCTGCCGCCGCTGAAGCAGGCGCAGGCCATTCTGGATCTTGTGAAGAGTCCCCAGGCCAGCACGCGCGCTGCCGCCGCGCGTGCCTGCGGACTGCTGCAGCCGCCGGTAGACGGCGCGAAGCTGGTCGAGGCCCTACAGGCGGAAAAAGTCGCGCCGGTGCAGGCGGAACTCGCCGAAAGCCTCGGCCGTTTGCGCTTCGGCAATGGCGCCGTGGCACTGCTCGATCTGTTGACGCATGGCGCGCCCACAACGCAGCGCAAAGCTGCCTGGGCGCTTGGACAGTTGGGCGACAAGAGTGCCTGCGGCCCGCTCTTCGATGCGCTCACGCGCGCGGGCAATGATGTGGCGCTAAAGGACGAACTCGCTGGCGCGCTTTCCGCGCTCACCGGCAAAGCAATTGGTCCGGACGTCGAAAAATGGCGCGTTGCGTTGAAGAAATGAACGGTCTCGTGCGCGCAGGACTGATTCCCGCGTTTATTCTGACGCTGGTTGTCGCGCGGTTGGACTCCATTTGTTGCGCCGAAGAACCCGCGCCAGCCCCCAAACCGTTGACCGAAGCTGAAGTACCCGCTTTGGTCATGCAACTCGGTGCGGACGACCATGAAGCGCGCGCCGCGGCGTCGAAGCGGCTCCTCGAGTCGGGCGAAAGCGTGCTGGAGCAGCTCAAAGCGGCGCGCGAACGCAGCGACGATCCGGAAGTGAACAAACGGCTGGACGATGTGTTGGTGCATTGGTCGCCGGAAGCGAAGCGCGCTCGCGCGTTTGAGGCCGCGCCGGGATTGAAGCGCGAAGAGGCGCGCGCATTGTTTTTGCATATCGAAGCCGTGGGCCACGACTTTGTCTCTGGCAAAACGCCCGGGACGCCCGACACGAAGTTGCTCGACGCCTTCCGTGATGACCCCAACGTGTACAACATCATTTATTCGCGACCGTACAAGGATGCCAACGGCGCGACGCAGATGGAGTACCGCACGCTGGCCAAAGAGCGCATGGTTTATCAACAGATCAGTAAAAGCGAGAACGATGCAGAGCTGCTGTTGGGTGCGGCGCGGGCAGGCGAAGAAGATCCGGTCAGGCTATGGGTTGCAATCAAGCATTACGCGCCGCTCGAAAAGCTGGATGATCAGCAGGATGGCCAGATCGTCGTGCTCTTCAAGCGGGTGCCGGGCGATTTTTCAAAAAGCAGACGCTGACTACTTCCCGAGGTTCTCAAGCACTTCCTTCGGGTGCGCCATCACGTCGACTTTGACGTACAAGTGTTCCAGCTTGCCGTCCTTGCCGATCACCGCCGTCTTGCGTTCGCCCGGCTTGAAGCCGAACACCGCGGCCAGATCGCCCTTCGGGTCGGAGAGCATGCCGAAGCCCATTTTGAATTTTTCGATGAATGCCTTCAGGTCCTTGGGCAGGTCGCGCGAAACGCCGTAGACCGCGTAGCCCTTGTCGTTGATGTCCTTCTGGTCGTCGCGGAAGCCGCACGATTCCTTGGTGCAACCCGGCGTGTCGGCCTTGGGGTAGAAGTACAGCACGATGCCCTGCTTGTCCTTGAGGGACGAAAGCTTGAAGTCATTGCCATCCTGGTCCTTCAAGGTCATGTCGGGAACGGGGTCGCCCACTTTCAGCTCCTTGGGTGCTTCCGCAAACGCGGCATTCGCACACACCATAACGGCAAACAACAGCGCAACACGCAGCATCGGAAAACTCCTTTAGCTCGAGGCCTGGAAATTAGACGTTGATGAATAGCGGAAAATTCACTCGGTCAGGTGCAAATCGCGGAAACGCCACTGACGGTCTTTGGAGACGATCCAGTTCACGTCGAAAGTCATGGTGTGGCCGATGACCGCGTTGAAATCCGGGCCGAAGAATTCCGCGGGATTGCCGATGCCCAGATGCTTCACTTCGCCCGGTCCAAACGGCGGATTGGCGTCGTCCACCGCGAGGATGCGCACGCTGATCACGAAGCGCGGGTCGCTTGAGGCCGGCGTGACCGAAATGGACAGGTCGCGGCCCATGGGCTGGATGTCTTCGATTTTGGCTTTGAAGCGCAGTACGGCTTCGTGGTCTTTCACGAAGGGCCGATTGTGCGTGACTGGCGCATTGGGGGCGGTGGTGTCACTGGAGCAGCCGGCCAGCAAGGTTAGCCCCGCGCACGCTGCCAATAAGAGGAGCCTGAAAGCCATCGCAAAAACCCCTCCCTGCTCGATCCCGTAAAGCGCGCTCGTTATACGGCTCGCGCCCTAAATGTACACTTCCGAAGCCCGCCTGGTGCCTGCACGAAGTGTGGCTACTCCCACTCGATCGTTGCCGGCGGCTTCTGCGAGATGTCGTAGACCACGCGGTTGATCCCGCGGACTTCATTCATGATGCGCGAGCTGATCCGGCCGAGCACATCATACGGCAGCTTGGCCCAGTCGGCGGTCATCGCATCGGTGCTCGTGACAGCGCGCAACGCGATGGTCTCGCCGTACGCGCGTTCGTCGCCCAGCACGCCCACGCTGCGCACCGGCAGCAGCACGGCGAAGGACTGCCAGAGCTGGCGGTACAGGCCCGCGGCTTCGATCTCTTCCTGCACGATTTCGTCGGCGTCCTGCAGCAGTTTGACGCGCGTGGCGGTCAAGTCGCCGATGATGCGCACGCCCAGGCCCGGTCCGGGGAATGGCTGGCGCCAGACGATGTCTTCGGGCACGCCCAGCTCGGTGCCGATCTGACGCACTTCATCCTTGAACAGTTCGCGGAAGGGCTCGACCAGCGATAGCCCCAGGTCCTTGGGCAGGCCGCCGACATTGTGGTGCGTCTTGATCACCGCCGTCGGGCCGCCGTGCGCGCTCACCGATTCGATTACGTCGGGGTACAGCGTTCCCTGCGCGAGGAAGCGCGCGCCCTGCACCTTGCGCGCTTGTTCTTCGAACACGCGCACGAACTCGCGGCCGATGATTTTGCGCTTCTCTTCGGGCTCGGTAATCCCGCTCAGCGCGGAGAGAAACTTGGTCCCGGCGTCGACGACCAGCAGCGGAATCTTGAAATGCCCGCGGAACGTGCGTTCGACGCGCTGGCCTTCGTTTTTCCGGCACAGGCCGTTGTCGACGAAGATGCACTGCAGCTTGTCGCCGATCGCTTCATGCAGCAGCACCGCCGCGACGCTCGAATCCACCCCGCCCGATAGGCCCAGGATCACGCGCCCGTCCTTGACCTGGTCGCGGATCAGGCGCTTCTGTTCCTCTATGAAGTTCGCCATCTTCCAGTCGCCGGACAGGCCTGCGATCTGGTACAGGAAGTTGCGCAGGATCAGCTTGCCCTTGGGCGTGTGCGTGACTTCCGGATGGAACTGCACGCCGTAAATCTTGCGCGCGGGGTCGCCGATCGCGGCCAGCGGGCACGACGGCGTCTTGGCCAGGACATTAAAGCCCGCCGGCGGCGCGGTCAGCGCGTCCCCGTGGCTCATCCAGACTTCGGTGTGCTTGCCGATGCCCGTGAAAAGGTCGTCGCCATTTGGGATTTCAATGACCGCGTGGCCGAACTCGCGGTGCTCCTGCTTCTCGACCTTTCCGCCCAGAATGTGCGCGATGTATTGAATCCCGTAGCAGATCCCGAGCGTGGGAATGCCCAGGTCGAAGATCTCCTTCTCGATCTTTGGCGCGCCTTCGGCGTACACGCTGGCCGGGCCGCCCGAGAAGATCAGCGCCAGCGGCTTCTCGGCCTTCGCCGCTTCGAGCGCGCGGTGATACGGCACGATCTTGCAGAAGACGTTGGCTTCGCGCACGCGTCGCGCGATGAGCTGCGCGTATTGCGCGCCGAAATCCACGACAAATACGGTCTGGTGAGGCATGGGCAGGCTCTTCTTCTTTAAGCGTTTGGGTTAATCGTCCTGGTCGATGCGGTAGTTGGGCGCTTCGCTCGTGATTTGTACGTCGTGCGGGTGGCTTTCGCGCAGGCCCGCGTGGGTCTGGCGGATGAAACGCGCGCGCTTGGGCAGTTCGCTAAGCTCCCGCGCCCCCACGTAGCCCATCCCGGCGCGCAAACCGCCGACGAGCTGGTACAGTAGTTCCGCGACGGGCCCCTTATAAGGAACGCGGCCTTCGATGCCTTCCGGCACGAGCTTCTCCCGCGCGACGCCGTCCTGCGCGTAGCGCGCGGCGCCGCCTTGCACCATCGCGCCCAGGCTGCCCATGCCGCGGTACGTCTTGAAGGTGCGGCCGCGGTAAATCACCATCTGTCCGGGGGCTTCTTCGGTGCCGGCCAAGAGCGAACCCAGCATCACGCACTCCGCGCCGACTGCGAGCGCCTTGACCGCGTCGCCCGAATACTTGATCCCGCCGTCGGCGATCAGGCCGACCCCGGGGAAGTCTTTGAGTCCGCGACGCACATCCAGAATCGCGCTGATCTGCGGCACGCCGACGCCGGCGATCACGCGGGTCGTGCAGATCGAGCCCGGCCCCACGCCGACTTTTACCGCGTCCGCGCCCGCGGCGGCCAGCGCCCGTGCGGCTTCGGCAGTGACGACGTTGCCCGCGGCCACGTTCATCTTGGGAAAACGTTTTTTCAGTCCCGCGACAGTTTCGACTACGCGCTTGGAATGCCCGTGCGCGGTATCGACGACCAATAGATCCACGCCTGCGGCGACCAGTGCTTCGGCGCGCGCGTAATCGCCCACCCCGACGGCGGCGCCGACGCGCAGGCGGCCCTTGTCATCGCGGCATGCGCGCGGAAAGCGCAGTGCGTTGTCCACGTCTTTGATCGTGATCATGCCCACCAGCGTGCCGTCGGGTTCGACGAGCAGCAGCTTCTCGACCTTGTTCTGGTTGAGGATCTGCTGCGCCTGCTCCAGGCTCGTGCCGGGCGCCGCGGTGATCAGCTTGCTGGTCATGATCTCGCGGATGTGCTTCAGGTTGTCGGTCTGAAAGCGCAGGTCGCGCTTGGTCAGGATGCCCGCGATCTTGCCTTTCTTCGGACCTTCGGCTTCGACGATCGGGATGCCCGAAATATTCTGCTTCTCCATCAGCAGCTTGGCGTCGGCAATGGTGTGGTCGGGCGAGAGCGTCACCGGGCCAGTGATCACGCCGGAGGCGCTGCGCTTGACCTTCGAGACTTCGCGCGCCTGGTCGGCGGGGAGCAGATTGCGGTGAATGATGCCCATCCCGCCTTCCTGCGCCAGTGCGATGGCCAGCCGCGACTCGGTCACGGTGTCCATGGCGGCGGAAAGCACCGGGATCTTCAGTTCGATCGTGCGCGTGAGCTTGACCGAAGTCTCGACTTCGTTCGGCAGCACGTCACTTTCGTTGGGCAGCAGCAGCACGTCGTCGAAGGTGATGCCTTCGCCGACGAAGCGCTCGTCGTCCACGGGTCCGAAAAGTTTCATGCGTCTCCTTCGTTCCACCGAAGCAGCGAAAAAACAGCGCCAGCCGCATTCGCGTGCGTGCCAAGTCCGATCCGGAGGTTTGGGGGGATGAAATAGAGGTGTGCCATAGAGCGAACATAGCGAGCACCCGTGGCCTGTCAAGGACGTGAAGCGGTGGTGGGATAGGTCGCCGGAGCCCATATATAAGGAAGAACCGAGGGTCGAAGGCGCTTTGCAGTTCCCGCTCCCTTGACCCGGAGTTTGGAAAGCGGAACATACGCGGACCATGGCTTCCCCGACCAAGTCCGCGAGCGCCAGGAAGGGCTCGCCCCGAAAAGCCCGCAAGCCGGCGATGCTGCCCAAGTCCGATGGGGATGCCGGCGTGCAGGCTTACATTGCCAGCTTGGAACCGTGGCAAGCTGCCGTCGCCCAGCGCATCGACGCGCTCGTCGTGAAGCACGTATCCGGTCTGCGCAAGGCCATGCGGTGGCACTGTCCGTTTTATGGCGTGGAAGGACAGGGCTGGTTCCTGGCCTTCGCAGCCTTCCAGCGCCACCTCAAGTTCACCTTCTTCAAAGGCACCGCGCTCAGGCCCGTTCCGCCCGTCGGCCAACAGAAGGACGCGCGTTCCTTGGATGTGCGCGAGCGGGACAAACTCGACGAGAATCAACTGGTAAGCTGGATCGAGCAGGCGGCCTCCATTCCTGGTTGGGGCGTTGCTACGGGCTCCGGCGGAAAAAAAGCGATCAAGGAGAAGTAGGCAACATGAAGAAGAGCCAGCCGAAGGGCGCCGAGTCTCCATCAAAGCTCATTGACGCGAGAATCAAAGAACTGGGCGACTGGCGGGGCGAGATGCTCGCCCGGCTTCGCGCCCTCATCAAGAAGGCGGACCCCGAAGTGGTTGAGGAGTGGAAGTGGAGTATTCCCGTCTGGTCGCATGACGGGCTGATCTGCACCGGCGAGAGCTACAAGAAAGTCGTGAAGATGACCTTCGCCAAGGGCGCCTCGCTGAAGGACTCGGCCGGCCTCTTCAATTCCAGCTTGGAAGGAAACGTTCGGCGCGCCATTGATTTCCACGAAGGCGAAAAGCTGAACGAGAAGGCGTTGATGGCGCTTATCCGGGCCGCCGTGGCCTTGAACAAGTCTTCCGCGCGGGGTTAGGGACGGCAACCAGTCCGCCTTCCGCACCCTTGACCGGACCGCCTGTGCGGCGGTACCATGGGTGGGTTATGGCTCAGGAAGAAACCACCTCCCCCACCCCGGCCACCGAAGCGCCGCCGAAACTCTCCGAGTTCACGGTCACGCTGTTGGTGTTCGGCTTATTTGTAGTCGTGTGCGTACTGGTCTGGTGGCTGGCAACGAAACAGGCGGTGCCCGGCGCGCCGCACGCCCCGACGGGCTGAAGGTGAAGGTGCCGTATGTCCGACCGAGTCACCCGCTACGTTCAAAAAGGTTCGCACGAAGCTGCGCTGCCACTTTCTCCCGAGGAAGCCAGCGCAAGCTGTGCGCTTTTGCGCAACCCGCACGCCATCGAGAATGTGCCCGCCAACGAATCGGAGCTGGCCGACGCGGAAGCGCAGGCTCGCGCGCAGGAACGATACCGCAACAGGCTATTGCGTCGCTCGACGTTGGTCGTGCTGTTCTTTATTGGGATGGCAACGTGGGCGACCAGCGCGTGGTTCGTCTTCAAATATTGGATGCACTAACGCCTAGAAATTCTGAAAAACCCGTTCTGGTGCCGCGCCCAATTCCGGCACGACCGCTTTCAGCCCCGCGACCATCTCCTTCATCCCGCAGGCGAAGAAACAGGTCTGCATATTCAGCGCCGGCTTGCGGCGTTTCAATACATCCTGCACGTGGCCGGTGGCTTCATGCCAGACCGCTTCGGGTTTCGAGCAGCAGCGCACCAACTCCACGCCCGCGCGCGCCCACTCGGCTTGCTCAGCCATAAAAGGAAAGTCGTCCGGGTGCCGCGCACCGTAATAGAAATGCAGCGCGCCAAATTCGCCGCGCTTTTCGAGTGCGTATTGCAGGACCGCGCGCAACGGGCCCAGCCCGGAACCCACGCCCACCAGATACAGCGGATTTCCGCGCGCTTCGGCCAGTGGATAGCCTTTGCCCGCCGGCGCGGTGATTTCGAGCGCATCGCCGACTTTCTTCGCCGAGAGCGCGTCGCCGAGCGGCGAGCCGGACTTGATCAGCAATTCAAAGTGCGCCCCGCCCGGCTTATTCGCGAGCGCAAAGAAGCCAGGTTTATGGGCGCCTTCTTTGATCTGCACGTACTGGCCTGGGATGCGGTAGCCGGTGCGCACATCCGGCGCGGCTTCGACTTTCAAGAGCGTCAGGAGCGGCGAGACTTTTTGCGCGTCGATTACGCGCGCGGCCAAAAAGAGCGGTGGCTGCGGCGTGCTCATGGCGCGAATTCCGCGGCTTTCACGCGCGGCAGGACCGATGTCCCGAACTGGCGCCGGAAGAGAATGTAGATGCGGTGCAGTTCGGCGGGCGCATCCGGATGGTCGTCTACGCGCAAATCCACGAGCGCCGGCTGGTTGACCTGCGGGCCCACCAGCACCAGCGCCGCGGATTGTTTCCCGCGCACGTCGCCGCCGGCGCGTTCGCATGCCAGCAAGCCTTCGACCAGGCGCTCGGCGAGATGCGGCGAAACGCTGGCGTGATAACCGCGTTCGCCATCCAAAAGCACTTGCTCGCTCTTAAGCGTGTTGCCGATCACGATCAGGTCTTCGGTCGCGCGCTGTCCGGCGAAATTGTGGCAGCCGGCCCCGGTGTACGCCAGAAATGCGGTCTGGCCGGGCTGCGGCTGGGCGGGAAGCACCGCGACCTGGCGATGCTCGGCGTCGCCGAAGAAGCGCAGCGCGCGTTCGATGGCATCTTTGGGATCGACGCCCGCTTCGAGGTCTTCCAGAATCGCGAGCGCCAGGCGCGGATCGCTCTGGTGCTGCGTCACGACCGCGCCGATCCCCGCGCGCAGATGCGGCACCACGCTGCCCACGGCCAGGCTCTTCGACGCCGTGGCGATGCCCATCATGCGAGTGTGCGGATCGCGGGCAATCAGGGTGTAGGTGTTCGTCAACGGTGCCATGCGCTCATTTTAGACGCAGGCGGGCTGAAAAGCTTCGGCTGGAAATCTAATCAATTTCTCGACAAGCCCTGACCTTGCCGGGAGTTCGATGAACTCGCGCGCAGGGCCTGGGCTTCAGCGCCACTCGCCGATCAAAACCCCCGCGGCGATGACCGTGCTCCAGTTGCCGTTTTTGTCGCCTTCGACGGACTGCGTGATTTCGCGCGTGGTGAAGAACTCTTTGCCTAGCTTGAATTGCTCTTTGCGTTCGTCGTAGTCGATGGCGTCGAAGGGCAGGCCGAGGGTGGTCGCGAGCATCTGGGCGGCCAGGTCTTCGGCGTACTTCCCGGTGGCCTTTTCGGTCATCCCGTAGCAGTGGTGTTCGCTGAGGTAGCCGTAATGTTCCTGGTTTTTGGGAATCGCGACGCCGATGGAGGCCGCGATCAGGCGGTTGGGTTCGTTGGTGTCGGCGCGGGCCATGACGCAGTGCACGATCTCGCCTGGGCGCAAGTACTTGTCGCCTTGCGCGCGCGGGATGATTTTGCAGCTCGGCGGCAGGATCGAAGAGATCATCACCAGGTTGTAGCGGGCGATGCCGGCGTCGCGCAGGGCCAGCTCGAAGCTGGTCAGGCGTTCCTTGTGGCGGCCCACGCCTTTGGTGAAGAAAATCCGGTCGGCGACGAAGCCCATGGTCGGCACCCCAGGCCACCACCTTTCAGGTGGCGGCAAACTGCTGTTCAAAAGCCGGCTTCAGCCGGCCTTGCCTACTTGCCCAGATTATAGAACGCCTTCTTGCCGAGGTACTGAGCGATCTCGCCCAGCTCTTCTTCAATGCGCAGGAGCTGGTTGTACTTGCAGACGCGGTCGGTGCGGCAGAGCGAGCCGGTCTTGATCTGCCCGGCGTTGGTCGCCACCGCGAGGTCCGCGATGGTCGTGTCTTCGGTCTCGCCCGAGCGGTGCGAAATCACCGCCGTGTAGCCCGCGCGCTGCGCCATCTGGATCGCATCGAGCGTCTCGGTCAGCGTGCCGATCTGGTTGACCTTCACCAGAATCGAGTTGCCGATGTTCTTGGCGATGCCGTCGGCCAAGCGCTTCACGTTCGTGACGAATAGATCGTCGCCGACAAGCTGCACTTTCTTGCCCAGCGCCTTGGTCAGCTTGCCCCAGGTATCCCAGTCGTCTTCCGAGCAGCCGTCTTCAATCGTGATGATCGGGAAGCGTTCGCACCAGTCGGCCAGGAACGCGACCATTTCGTCGCCGTCCTTTTCCTTGTTCTTCTTTTCGCCGTCCAGCGTGTAGCGCTTCTTCTTCGAGTCGTAGTATTCGGTCGAGGCGCAGTCGAGGCCCAGGGCGACGTCCTTGCCCGGCGCGTAGCCCGCGCCTTCGATCGCTTCGATAATCACCTGCAGCGCTTCTTCGTTGCTCTTCAGGTCCGGCGCGAAACCGCCTTCGTCGCCGACGCCGGTGTTCAGGCCCTTCTTCTTGAGCACCTTCTTCAGGTTGTGGAAGACTTCGGCGCCCATGCGCAGGGCGTCCGAGAAGCTCGCCGCGCCGACGGGCAGAATCATGAATTCCTGCATGTCCACGTTGTTGTCCGCGTGCGCGCCGCCGTTGATGATGTTCATCATCGGCACGGGCAGGACGTGCGCGTTCGCGCCGCCCAGGTAGCGATACAGCGGCAGGTCGGAATCCGCCGCCGCGGCCTTCGACGCCGCCAGCGAGACGCCCAGCAGCGCGTTCGCGCCCAGCTTGCCCTTGTTCGGCGTGCCGTCGAGTTCGAGCAGCGTGCGGTCGAGGCCACGCTGGTCGCCGGCATCCAGGCCCGCGAGTTCCGGGGCGATGTTTTCGTTTACGTTGCGCACCGCGCGCAGGACCGACTTGCCGAGATACTGCTTCTCGTCGCCGTCGCGAAGTTCCAGCGCTTCATGCGCGCCCGTCGAAGCGCCCGACGGCACCGCCGCGCGGCCGCGGACGCCGCTGTCCAGCACCACGTCGCATTCGATGGTTGGATTCCCGCGCGAATCCAGGATCTGGCGGGCCATTACGGAAGCAATTTCGGACATGTCACGGCTCCTCGCTTAAAAGCGCTCAAAGGTGGTTTGGCGAAACGCGCGGGATTGTAGTGGGCGGGCTGCGGAGGGCAACAGAAGGCTGCGCGCTCTCCACGCGCCCGATTAGCGCATTTCCTTGCGCGGGGGCCTTCCTTATATATGGCCATTACAGGAGCCCGCATGAAGGCCATAGTCATCGCCATCGGCAGTTACGGGGACGTGCACCCGCTGGTCGGCATCGCTGCGACCCTCAAAGCGCGCGGCCACAACGTGCTTTTCGCCACCAACGGGCATTTCGAGTCGCTGGCGAAGGGCGAGGGCCTTGAATTCGCGGAACTCGGCAGCGCCGAAGAGTACCACATCGCGATCAACGATCCGGATCTGTGGGACGCGCACAAGGCCGCGGAGAAGGTCGCCGAATGGGCTATCGGCGGCCTCTTGCGCCCGGTCTACGAATTGATCGAAAAGCACCGCGTGCCGGGCCAGACCATCGTCGTCGCCGCAGCGCTCGGGTTGGGCGCGCGCCTCGCGCAGGAAAAACTCAACCTGCCCACCATCACCACGCAATTGCAGCCCGTGGTCTTCTTAAGCCTCGACGATCCGCCTGTCTTGCCGATGGTCCCGCGCTGGTCTCCGCGCTTTTACATGCGCTTCATTTATTGGCTCGCCGCGCGCGTGATCATGGGCCGGCATGTGATGCCGAAGCTCAACGCGTTTCGCAAAGAGCTCGGCCTGGCGCCCGTCGCCAAGGACGCGCTGTACACGTATTGGAATTCCCCGCAGCGCGTGCTCGCGCTCTTTCCCGAATGGTTCGCCGCGCCCGCGCCCGATTGGCCCAAGCAGGTGCGCCAGACCGGCTTCCCGCTCTACGATGAAAAAGGCGTCAACGCCTTCCCGCCCGACGTCGAAGCCTTCTTAAAGGAAGGCGCTGCGCCAATCGCGTTCACGCCGGGCTCCGCGATGCTGCAGGGCCGCCCATTCTTTGAAGCCGCCGCCGAAGCCTGCCGCATTCTCGGCAAACGCGGCATGCTGCTGACGCGCTACGCGGAAAACATCCCGCCCAGCCTGCCGCCGGGCGTGAAACATTTTCCCTTCGTGCCCTTCAGTGAACTGCTCCCTCGCGTCGCGGCGCTGGTGCACCACGGCGGCATCGGCACGACGGCGCAGGCGCTCGCCGCGGGCACGCCCCAGCTCATCATGCCCATGGCCCACGACCAGCCCGACAACGCCGCGCGCGTGGAAAAACTCGGCGTGGGCCTGACGATTTCGCGCAAAAAGTTTCGCGGGCCGCAGGTTGCCGCGCGGCTCAAACAATTGATTGACGATCCAAAGTACAAATCGCGCGCGCAGAGTGTGGCCAAGCTGTTCGTGGACGCCCGCGCGCTCGAAAAAGCCGTCGAAGAGATCGAAGCCCTGGCCCGTGATACCGGCGTCCTGCAAGCGCGCGCATCGTCCTCGGCGCGGATGTAGCTCCCCTACCCTTCCCTCACCACCCGCAGCATCTCGTTGCCGCCCTTCTGCAACTCGAAATCCACCTTCTCCACGCGCGCAACATAACCCGCCGACTTCAACGCCGTGCAGAGCGGATCGACGTACGCCGAGCGCTCCTTGGCCAGCGTCAGCAGCGGAAACAGGCGCACCTCTTTTGCCACGCGCAACATCTCGAAGACCGCATCGCGGTGAAATTCGTACGAAAAGTGTGCCGAATACAGAAACAGAAAGTGCGAGCACAGCGCCAGGTCGAACGATGCGTCGGTGAGCGCGAGCTTGGGCAGCTCGCCGATCTGGTAGCGTCCTTCTTTGCGCCCGGTTTCGTAATCCGCGAGGAATTTTTGCAGTGTCTGCGTACGGCTTTGGCGCAGAGCGTCGGGCGAGCGATGGTACGTCCAGACCCAGTCGTCCGGCGTTGCTTTGACCTGCGCGCAGATGTTGTCGACGACCGCGTGAAACTGGCGTTCGATCTCCGCGGCGTGGAAGACGTACACCGGGTCGAGCGACAGGACGCGCTTGCCGAGCTGGTGCATCTCGGCGTTGAAGCTCGCGGGGCCGTCGCCCACGCCGACGATGTTGCGCGATAGGTCGGCGTCGCTCAGCGCGAACATCCGGCGGTATTCATCCAGCGAGCGCCCGAACGGCACCACTTTTTCCAAAGTCATGGCCATGCGGGCAATTTACCCGCCGGCCGGGAAGTTGTCATGCCGGAGCGCTGAAGTGACCCCGTCTTTACGGTTCGTACGCCAGGATCAGCTTCGGCCGGAAAGGTGCGTCGTCGATCTCGGAACTCAGCATCGTCCCTGCGTACATTTCGCCCGCGCCTTCGACCTTCAGCAAGAGGCCGTTGTTCGGCGCGCCGCCGGCCCAGGCTTTCACCTGCTCGGTCACGTCCAGGGTCACAAAGCCGCGCGCGAAGTCCTTGTCGAGTTTCAGTTCCGCGACTGCTTTTTCGCCGCGGTCCACCCCAGGCTGTTCGCAGCCCGGCGCCCCCCAGGCCACGCTCTTGGGATCCTTGTCGGTGAAGTGCGCATACGTCCAGCACGCGTGGCCTGCGCCGCCTTCGCCCCAATCGCGCAGAATCGGATAGGCCCTGATCGCGCCGGGGCCGGAGACCTTCCCGTAGCCTTCGTTATGCAGATAAATCTTGAGCAGCGCCGATTGGACCTTCGCGCCCTTGGGCAGCATCGAGAGCCCCGGTTTGAGGAACACGCGGTTGTCGCCGCCGAACCATGTCCCCAGCCGCAGATTGCCCGCGCCAGAGTCCTGCAAGTCGTTGCCGTGGTCGTTGCGCACGCTGTATCCGCCCGCGTCGGCAAATTCGCCCTTGGCGCTCGCGCCGCCGGCCAGTTTCAAATCCGCGCCGCGATAAATGTTCAGCACCGTGGCTTTGGGAAATTTGTTTTGCGCCTCCGCGATCAGCGGATCGGGGTCCAGTTTCCCGTAGAGCGGGTTTTCGACGTTCACTTCGTAGACGCGTTCGACGGCCGGCTGCAGCGCGCTCGCGGCTTCCTGCACCACGATCTGATGTTTGCCCGGGGGCACGCGGCTCGGCACGCGCGCGTTCATCACGTAACCGCCGCCGCACGCGCAGCCGCCGGTGAACGGCACTTCGTCGATGACCTTCGCATCCTTCAGTACGCGCAGCACGGCCTGCGGCTGCTTGCCGTTGCAGCTCGCGTTGTAAAAGTTGAGGTTGTTATTCCCCAGCGAGCCCGGCGTGCCGAGCGAAATCGAAAAGCTCAGGTAGTCGCCGACCTTGGCCGTGGGAAACGTGGTCGGCGCAACGATCATGTTGAGCGGCCCGCCCAGGTGATAGACCGGCGCCTTGGCCAACGTCTCGGCCGTCGCGAGCGCGCTTGACGTCGGCAGCAGTTGCATCCCGAATTGCGCGGGCTTGGCCTGTCCCGGACGCAGCACTTCGACGTTAAAGCCGCAGGTGTAGTCGTTGAGTTTGAGCTGCAGATTGAACGTAAACGCCGAACCGTCCGCATCCTTCAGCGCGATCGGGCCGACTTTAAAACCATCTTTTCCACCGGCGGCCTTTTCGTCGGGCTCGCTCAAATCCCCGTTCAGGTTCTTGTCGAAGTAAACCGTGTCGTAGCCTTTGCCCGTCCCGCCGCTCTCGTCGAAAACCACCGTCAGGACTTTGGACCCTTCGGCGCCGAGTGCGAAGAGTACATACTGCGGCTTGGCCGATTTCAGGTCCGGCGCTTTCTTCAAATCGCGCGGCACCTTGGCGAAGTCCAGCGCCGCGGCGTCGAAAGTCAGGCCCGTGATCGCGAGCAAGAGGGTGGCACAGAGAGCCGTACGAGGCATGGTGTCGCGCTCCTTTATATAGATCGGTACTCATCCGGCATTCGAATCAGCTTGTTGTTGGCCCTGCATGTCCGCGCCAGCTTGCTCCGGTTTTGGTGGCACTGGCTGCGGTCGTTGGCAGCCAGTGCGAAGCCGTTGGCGGAACGTGCTGCATCAGCTTGCGTCGGGTCGTGAGCCACTACTTTTTCGCGACCGTCTTGGCCGCCGGCGTGTTCTTCCCCGGCGCCTGGACCGGCGTGACCGCCGCGCTCTTCAGCGGCGTGCCTTCGTACGCGAGCACCAGCGTCGGGCGGTAGACGAAGTCCTGGAACTCGCTCGAGCGGAACTTCACGCAGCCGTCGCCGCTCCATTTCAGCATCACGCCGTTGTTGGCGACCGTGCCCGCCTGCCACTTCTTCGCGATCTCGGTCACGTCGATGGTCACGAAGCGGTACTTCTCGTCCTTGGCCGGATACGCGGCGATCTCGGTGCTCGACGAAGGCTTTTCCAGGTGATCCATGGGCCCGTCCCCGCCCGGCGCGCCCCATTTGCCGGCCTTCGACGGCGCGTTCCAGCAGGCTTCTTTTTCAACCCATGCCGTCAGCAGCGGGTAGCAGTCGATCTTGCCGCCTTTGGTGCCAATGTATTCTTCGGTGTGCAGCGCAATGCGGATCAGTGCGCCGGAGATCTTGGCGTCCTTGGGCAGCGCGGCCAGGTCGAACTTGAGCAGCGTGCGCGCGTCGTTGTTGTGGTGCATCAGCGTGCCCAGCGCGGAAAGCACTTCGCCGCCCTGGTTGATCGGCGACATGTTCCAGTCGCGTGTGTTCCCGTACAGCGTGTCGTCGGCCACGGTACTTGGCACCAGGATCTCTTCGGGGAAGGCTTTGCCCGCTTCGGTGGTCGCGGCGCGGCGCAGCGAAACGATGTTCGCGCTGGCGAACTTGGCCTTGAGCGCCGTGTACGCCGGGTCCACCAGCGCCTTGCCGAAGTCCGCGTTCTCGACCTTTACCGGATAGAGGTAGTCCGCGTTGCCGCCCAGGCTGGCCGCGCGTTCGATGCGCACCACGACTTCATGCTTGCCCGGTGGGACGCGCGACGGGATCAGCAGTTCCTGCCCGAACGAACCCGCGCAACCGCAGCCGCCGGTGAAGGGAATCTCTTCGACCGTCGCGCCGCTTTGCGGGTCCTTTACGCGCAGCATGATTTGCGGATCGCGGCCTGGCGGCGGCTGGCTATGATAATAGCGCAGCTCCGCGGCGGTCGAGCTCCCGAACAGGCTCACCGTCAGCCAGACATTGAACGCCTTGCCCGCGGAGAGCGTGCCCAGCTCTTCGCCCGCGTGCTTGCCCAGCGCCATGACCACGGCGGGTCCCCCGCCCAGGCGGTAGACCGGCGCGGTCTTGATGTCGTTCGTGAACTGGATCTTCAAGTTACCCGGCAGCAGGCTCAGGCGCTGCGCATCGGGGCCCCCGACGTCGAATTCGCTGCGCCACTCAAAGTTGTCCTTCTCGGCGATGAACTTGATGTGGTAGGTGTGCGGCCCGTCGGCTTCCTTCGCCGTGCCCAGATCGGCGGCGGGCGGGTTGCCGGCCACGATCCCGGCGGACTCGCCGGCTTCGGTCAGGTCGCCGTTAAAATTCTTGTCGAAGTAAAAGGTGTCGTAGCCCTTGCCCGGACCGCCGCTTTCGTCCCAGACCATGAGCGCGACGGACTTCTGTCCGCCGCCCAGCGCCCAAAACGTGAAGCGCGGCTTGTCGGATTTGAACGCGGGCAGCTTGTAGCCGTCGCGTTTAACCCATTTAAAGTCTTCCAGCCCCGGGAACGCGCTGATTTGCTTGTAGCCGTTCACGTCCGGGGCTTCGTTCTTCGCGTCCCCCGCGTGGAGGCTTGCGGCGATGAGTGCCGCGGCGCCGCACAGGTTCAGCAGGATTCGAGTGCTTTGCATAGTTTGGTCTCCCCTTCCCTTTTAGCCGGCTCGTGGCTCTGAGCTCGTAGCTCGTGGCCAACTACACTTGGTCTTCGTAACCGTTCACCGTCAGTACAGTCGTCTTGCTTGTCGGGCGCCGGTCGTGGTCTTCTCTTCCAAGAGCCACGAGCCAAGAGCTACGAGCGCGTGGTTGTATTCCCCACCAAAAGTTGCGCCGGGACGCGGCTTGGTTCTTCCCGGGCCGGACGCGGAGATTGGCAGCGTTCGGCCAGGACCTGCACCGCGCGGCGGCCGAGTTCCGTGAAGTCCACCCGCGTGCAGGTCAGCAGGCGCGTGCCCTGGCGGTCGTCGCCGGCGCCCACCACCGCGGCCACGGAAACATCCTGCGGCACGCGCACGCCGCGCTGTTCGAGTTCGTGAATCAAGTTCCACGCGTAGCCGGTGCTGTAGCAGACCAGCGCGGTTGGGCGGCGTTCCGCCGTGATCCACGCATCGGCGGCCAGCGCGGCGCTCGCCGCCGGATCCTTTTCGGAAACCGGAAAGACGCGGCCTTCGCTGCGCAGGCCGCGGCGTTCGAGCGCGGCCCAAAAGCCGTCGCGGCGTTCGAACGCGTCGCTGCCTTCGACCACCGGATCGCCGGGCAGCGCGGTGTCGGTCGTGTAGCCGTCGAGGTACCCGAGACTCGTGTGGCCGAGGTCGTGCAGGTGCGCGACGATCGCGTCGGTCGCCGCGTAATTGTCGACCACGACGCAATCGAGATTCACGCTGAGTTCACGGTTGTCCACCAGCACCGCGGGCGTTTGCTGCACCGAGAAACTTTTCAGCAGCGGTACGTTCGTCACGCCGACGAGGATCACGCCATCGACGCCGCTGGTCTCGACTTCTTCCGGGCGGATCTGGCCGTCGCTCTTTACGGAGAACAAACGCGCGTCGGCGCCCGCGTCTTCGGCGGAGAGCAGCACGCCCTGCAAAATTTCCATCAGGTAGCGTTCGGAAAACACGAGGCGGCGCGAGCAGTAGAAAATCACGCCGAGCTGCGAGAGCTTGCCCGACTGCGGCGCGAGGTCCTTGCCCACGAACACGCCCTTCGCGGGCTGGACTTCGACCAGGCCTTCTTTGACGAGTTCGTCCATCGCGCGCTTGACCGTAACCAGGGAAACTTTGAAGCGCTCGCAGAGCTCCCTATAAGAAGGAAGCGGGTCGCCTTTGCGCAGGCCCGACCGCGTGATCAGGCTGAGGATCCGCGAACGGATGAGTTCGGGGAGGCGGCGTTTGGTCTGAATCGTGAAAGTCGTCATGGACTGTTCTACCTGTTATACTGTTCTATCTGTACTAAACCACAGCCGGGTAGAAGCGCTAAAAATTCCGGGTTGAATTTTAAATAAAAGTTATAAAGCTTGTTATAGTAATTATTTATATAATCAATGCAGTCCATTTTGTTATGTATGAATAGCACAGATAGAACAGATGCGTTTCTGAAGGCGAAAGTCAGAAATTATGGCATGACGACCAAAAAAAGTAAAATGAGAAGCAGAACGGGCGG
>Ga0265314_10000302_pt1 | contig 70785 bp, 31 predicted proteins | sample 4126metaG_FD_203106 | JGI IMG/M metagenome (GOLD analysis project Ga0265314, IMG submission 203106) | Rhizosphere microbial communities from Carex aquatilis grown in University of Washington, Seatle, WA, United States - 4-1-26 metaG | ecosystem: Host-associated > Plants > Roots > Rhizosphere >...
AGCGTCGCGACAGATGAAATCGAGCTACGAACAAGCGGCCGTGTACGCGCTCTTGGTGATCATTGTCGTGTTGATCGTCGACCTCCGCAGCCTGCGCTATTCGCTTTTGGCCGCCTTGCCTCTGGGGTTGGGACTGCTGCAAATGTTCGGGCTGATGGGTATTCTAGGCATCCCGCTCAACCCGGCCAACATGATCGCCCTGCCCTTGATGCTGGGGATTGGAGTCGACTACGGCGTGCATTTGATCCACGAGTACCGCGAGCAGAGCGGGCCATACAAGATGTCGCAGGCGACGGGCGTGGCCGTGCTGGTCGATGGACTGACGACCGTCGTGGGCTTTGGCTCGTTGATGATCGCCAACCATCGCGGCCTGCAGAGCTTGGGCCGGGTGCTGACGCTGGGGGTGAGTTGTTGCATGTTCACGTCGATGATCATGCTGCCCGCGCTGTTGACGTGGATGTCGCGTAACCGTCGCGGCTCGGAAGAAGAAGAAATCCCAATATCCGGTTCAAAGCCGCGCAAAGGCGTCGCACGTCGCATCGACGACGCCGAGCATCCCGGCACAAAGCCGCACACGGCCCCGGCGACGGCGCCGAAGGCAGCAGGCCGAAGATAGTAGATAGAAGGCAGGCGGCTTCGTTCCCACGCTCCGCGCGGAAGCGTCTCTTCGGTCACCCCGGAGCGTCTATTACAACTTCCCTCTCCGAGCTATTGGACACGGCTCGGATTCCCCGCTCCTATTCCGGCAATGGCTTCCCCTTGGTCTCTGGGGCGAAACAGATTAAGACAAGTCCGAGTAAATAGATGGCGCTCATGGTCGTGCAGGCCAATGGGTAGCCGCCAGTGAACGACCGTCCGAGGATCGTGACGTCTTTACTGAACTTGCCCATCAAGTTGCCCGTCTGAAGCACGCCGACCGCTGCCACGATGCGGCCGAAGTTGAAGCCGAAGCCTTGGCCGGTCGCGCGAACTTTGGTGCTGAACAATTCGGGTAGATAAAGCGGCAGCCAACCGTAGAACGACGCCGTGCAGACGCCAACCACGAATGACGAGGCCAGGAACGCCGGCCCGAATTCGGGATTGAACTGGTAGAGCCAAATGAGTGAAGCGATCGAACTCAGGCATAACATGCAGTAGGTGACGCGCCGTCCAAGCCAGCCTCCCACCAGTGCGGCGGCGATCGTGCCGACGATCGCCCCGATCGCCGACCACAACTGAGTCTGTTCCCTGGCCCCCGCCAATCCGCTTGTCATCTTGTCGGCCCACGTCGGTGCCCACTGGGCGGAGGCCCAAGTGCCGAGCAGGGCCGTGCCGCTAAGCCCAGCAGCCAAAAGCATTCGCCCGACGGTGCCGCGCCAGGCCGTGGTCGTCGCACCGCCGGCCTCCCCCTGGCGTTGCAGAAAACGAACGACGGGAAAGGTATATCCGCCGGTCGCAAGCAGCAGCCCAGCCACCGAACCGGCCAGGCGCACAGCCAATGAGAATTCCGTCGTCCAAAGATAGATGATCGTTGCGGGTCCTGCGGCACCCACCAAGACACCGACCAGGTCGCGTGTCGCCCAGTGCGAGGTGGCGCCGCGACTCTGCTCGTGTTTCCAACGCTCCGACTCGGGCACGAACAACCGGATCAGAAACGTCAGCAGTGCGGGCGCGGCCCCCGAAATCATCATCAACCGCCAGCCACTGTTCGAAACCAGCACGGCGGCCGATTCCTTCGAAAGCCCGATTCCCGCCAGCCAAGCCTGCAGATGGGCCGATGAATTTGCGTCGCTCAGCGCCTTGTTCACCGCCAAACCGACCAGGCCGACCAGCAAGAAACCGACGTTGGCCGCCGCGCCGATCAAACCCGCCATCAGCGCCCGCGACCGATTCGGCCAGACCTCCATGACCAGCGCGACGCCCAGCGACCACTCGCCCCCCATCCCCAGTGCAGAAATGAAGCGGAGCACACCAACCTGCCAGGCCGCGCCCGCCATGCCACAAAGGCCCGTAAAGATCGCGTACGTCAAAACACTCAGCGTCATCGCGCGTACCCGGCCGACACGGTCGCCGAGCCAGCCGAAGAGTACTCCTCCGGTGGCCGCGCCAACGAGAAAGACCGCCGTCACGACCCCAAACCAAAGTCCGATCGCCGCTTCTTCCTTCGACGAGGGAGTCTTGCTGGCGTAGCCCAATAGGTCCTTTACCGCCGACCGGCCGACGAGCGAAAACAATCCTTGCTCGGCGCCGTCGAACATCCAGCCCAATAGCGCTGCGGCCAGCACGAGCCATTGTCCGCGTGAAATGCGGTCGCTCATTCAGGAAGTTCCTCGCGCGAGGGCTCAGGGAGCCAGAAACAGGCGACACTGCCGACCAGATACACCAGCGCGGCGACCGCCGCCGCGGCATAAGCGATGCTCGCGGGCCGCGTCAAACCTGGGAGCGAGGCAAGTAGCCATGGCGCCAAATTGGTGGCCAAGGGATTCGCGGCCGTGCCGACCATCCGTCCGCCAACGTTCGCCGCGAAACTCTCACCCGTGCCCCGCAAATATGTAGGGTAGACGCGCGGCAGGTAGTTTCCCCAAAAGCTGAATTGAGCCACCGTGAACAGGCCGGCGGCGAACATTCCCCATTTCAATACACCCAGACTGCTTTCACCCAGGTTCCCGGCGGCCGGCAGCGCGAAAACGAGCGGAATGAGTACCAATCCGGGCAATTGGAAAACCCGCAATAGTTTGCGCCGGCTGACGATGCGAATCGCCAGCCATGCCAGCACAAAGCGCCCCACCAGGCCACCAACCTCCTGGTAGAGCTGGACGTTACCGACGACCGATTGCTGCTCCTCGGTAAGCGGAACGATCTTCGCCAGGAGTTGATCGAACTCGGCGGTTCCTTCCTCGGCGCCGTCGATCTGCTTTCGCAGCTTGACCAGCGCGCCGAGCCCGGGAACGAGGCCGGGGACGATTTGCGGCGTCAGTTGAATAGCGCCAAACGCCGCGCCGTAGCTGCAGGCAAACATCAATGCGGTAACCAACGTCGTTTGTCGAAACGCCGGTTGAAACAATTGGCCAAAGCTCGGTCGTTTCAGCGTTCCGGCCGCCTTCTTTGCCTGCCAAGCGGGCGACTCCGGCAAGAAAGGCCGGATCACGATCAAAGGAATCGCCGGTATCAATCCAGATGCCAGCGTGTATTTCCAAAACCCGGTCGATTTCTCGAACGGCATCCAATCGGGGAAGTACTTGGTGTAGCGGACGAAAAAGATGAACGCGCCCGTCACCATCAGGCCTCCAATGGATGAAAATGCCTGCGTGTATCCCAAAACCGCCTCGCGTTGCTTGGGGTCGGGAAACAATTCTGAGAGCCAGGCCACCGCCGCGACGAATTCGACACACACGCCAATGAAAGTCGTGCAACGAAGTACCAACAGCATTTCCGGTGAAGTGCTGAAACCCGCGGCTCCGGCCGAGACCGCATACAGCAGGATGCTCCAGACCAGCACCCGCCGGCGGCCTAATACGTCGGTCAAGTACCCGCCAAGTAATCCAAAAGTCCCCCCGCACAATGCGCTGCCCCACATGATGTAACCGGTCCAACGTAAAATCTCCGCATGTCCGCTGTCCGTGTATTGATTGACCCCCAACAATTCAGCCAGCGCGGGCCGCGCAATGAGCGGCATCATCAGGAGTTCGTAGATGTCAAACGCGAAACCGAGCGCGGCGATCACGCAAATCAACCATTGCACGCCGGTCAAACGTTGCGGGGCAGGGCTGGTGGAACTCATGGCGGGCTGCCAGGGTGGGTGGAATGAAGGCAGGACATTCGTGCGGCGCAGGTGGTATCGAGCGCGCGCAGGCTTGCCCCTGGAACCTAGGAGCATAACAAGCAAGGGACCGCGATGCTAGCGCGGCGGCGCAAGAAACGGCCGCAGCCATGCGCACGACATCACCATGAACTCCCGGCGACGAATCACCAAAGCAGCCCGCCTGCGGACGGTTTTACCTCCCGCGCTTCTTCTTTTTCTTTGGATCATCACTGTTGAAATCATCGCCCAGTTCGAAGATTTCTTTCTTGCCGCCATCACCCGCATTGCGACGTTGGCCGCCTGGCGCCGAACCCGGTGACTTGTTCTTTAGACTTTGTTGCCGCCGCTGTTCTTTGTCGAACGTCGTTACGTCTGCGAACTGATCGAGCACGGCCAACTCGCCGTTGGCTTCGACGACGAGCACCCGGCCGGGCGCCTTGCCGCCGCCAGGCAGCTTGTCGCCCCCCAGCATGTCGATGCAAGTCGCATTGGTCTCGAAATCGACCGACTCGGTTTTCGACCCGTCGGCGGTGGCGTAGTCAGGCACTTGCACCGCGACGTTTTTCTCGTTGATCAGCGTGCCTCGCTTCACATCGAAGACCTTGATGGGCGCGATCCCTTTCTCGGGATCGAGCGACTTGACCATCACCTGGGCTTGAGATTCCTTGGCGCCGGTGGCAGGCGCCGCTTCGCCGGCCAATAAACCGCCGGCGCGTGGAACGAAGATCTCGACCGAGGGTTCGCTCCATGCCGTCGCCCTGGTTTCTCCCATTGCCAGATCGCGCTTACCCGTGTCGAGGAACATCGCCTCAAGGCCAAAATTCGGGTTGTTCAACTCCAACCGCACACGGTAACGATAGGTCGTGCCCGGTGCGACCGTGGTATCGAAAAAACGGAATAGCTTGTTATCGGCCCGCTTCGGCTTGGCATCACTACGGGCTGAGCTCTTGCTTCGATTACCCCCGGCCATGTTGCCGCCGGCCATGTCGCCGCCGGGCCTGCTCCCGGCCATATCGCCGCCGGGCCTGTTGCCGCCGGCCATGTTGCCGCCGGGCCTGTTGCCGCCACCTTGGGCGCCATCGCCGCGATTGCCGCGCGCCGCGCCGCCACGGCGATCGCCTTTCTTTTTGTCGACAGGTTTGTCGTCGTCGGTCGGGCCCGCCTCCTTCGTGGCTTGCCCGGCCAATGGAATCCGCGGGTGCCGCACGCGATCGGGGTCGTGGTTGGCGCCCACCAACGGCGGCATGAACCAGGTCACGGCGTCGTCGATGTACATCGGGTCGACGACTTCCGGATACTCAAACCAGGTTTTCATGTCGTTGTAGGCGTCGTCCATATCGAGGTTCTCCCAATCGGCCTCGTCGATCGGCTGGCCCGGCGCCTTGACCAGCGCTCGTTGGACCTCGAAACGATCGTACCTGGGCTCATCCAATTCAGCATCCTTCTTGGTTGCGTGTTGGAAAACCTTGCTGTATTCGACCACCTGCTCGGAGTAGGGCACGAGCGCAGTCACACAAACCCAATAACGTCCTTCGTATGTGGCCCCTGCAGGAGGCCTCAGTGCAAAGCGCTCCGGTTCGTCGGCCTGCGGCGCGGGTGGTGGATTGTCAGCCTTTTTCTTTTCATCCGGCTTCTTGTTATTGTTCTTCGCGTTCTTTCCTCGCGCGGCGCGCCCTCCACCGCCTGGCATATTGCCGCCGCCCGGCATATTGCCGCCGCCCGGCATGCTGTCGCGACCTGGTGCGTTGCCGCCACCCGGCATGTTGCCGCCACCCGGCATGTTGCCGCCACCCGGCATGTTGCCGCCACCCGGCATGTTGCCGCCACCCGGCATGTTGCCGCCACCTCGTTTGCGCTCTTGCTCCTGTTCGCCCAATGCCAAAATGCCGACGTCGCTATAGACCACGAGGTCGCGCGCGGCGAGAAAAACCGGCTCCTTCCGACGAACTTTCTGCTCGACGGGGGGCCGGTTCAAAGGGGCAATTGGATAGTCCCGCGGGTCGATGTCGCGCATGCTGAGCCTGACCCTGCGGCTGAAATCGCCGATCTTCTCGACCCCGGGAAGCTGGCTGGGTGGCTCTGATTTTTCGACTTCCGATTGGACCCGGCTGGCTTCCTGCTCCAGCTCGCCCGGCTTTTTGGGGTAGGGCTTTACCCCGAACGACTTCCAGAGGAGCAACAGAAAGCAGACCACGACGACACCGAATACGGCCTTCTCGACGTGCGCCAGCAGCAGCGCCTTGATCTGCGCTGGGTCCATTTTCAACTTGACTTTCATGCCATGATGCTCCTGATCGTTCATTCCGTCCGACAATGATTCTGCGTCAGGCTCGAAAGCCTGACCTGCGCTACTTGCCCGAAGCCGCCCGCGGCGCTTGCACGGTCCCTGTGGGAACGCCGAACGAACGCTTGCCGGGCGAGCGAGCTGTGCCTTTCCCCAAGTTGCTCTTTTCCGGGTCTTCGCCCGGTGGATTGTAAAGGTAGATGATGCCGCTAACGTCCACCAGCATGTCGTAGGGTGTCACAGCCAAGTCACCGGCCGCGCCTCCTCCGCCCCCATTTCCAGCATTGCCGGGCATCGCGCCGGCGCCTGGCCCGCCCGCGTTTCCCGCTCCGCCGTTGAACATGCCCCCACCCCCACGCGCGCCACTGCCACTCGTGCTCCCGCCGATTGGCCTGATCCTCACCTGACGTGTTTCGATCGGCAAAGTCGAATTGGCGCAGGCGGCCAGTAAGTCCGGCACTTTACGTTGATCCATGACGAACTTCATGTAGACAAAAATCTGCTTGAATTCGGCGAAGGGGCCGGAGGTTGGAGTCTTCGCCGCGCTGGCCGCGAGCGGTTGGCCATTTTCGTCAAGATAACGACCATTGAGTAACTGCTCGTCTCCGTCCTGGGCACCGCCTTGCCCTGCTCCGCCTGCCGCTGGGCCACCTGCTCCGCCCGCCGCTGGGCCACCTGCTCCGCCCGCCGCTGGGCCACCTGCTCCACCCGCCGCTGGGCCACCTGCTCCACCCGCCGCTGGGCCACCTGCTCCGCCCGCCGCTGGGCCACCCGCTCCACCCGGCATCGCACCACCCGCGCCGCCCGGTTGCCCACCCCCAGTTCCACTTCCCTCACCCGTTGATGCCACAAGGGAAGTTGGATCGCTCTGGGCGTCAACGATCGCCCACTGCGCCAAATCAAGTTTGTCGATTCGCTTAATCGTTGCCATCAGGGGATCGTGGATACCCAGTTCCATCTGAGCGATGGCCACCTGGTTCATTTGGTTCACCAGTTCGACCAGCGTCCTGAAAACCCAAAGATCTTCCTGTGTCAGACGCACGCTCAGGTCGGACGGTATTCCCTTGGAATAGTAACGGTCGATGATTGCCTTCTGCTGAGACTTGCTCCACTCGACGATCCCCACGTATCGACTCCCTTTGCGCGGCCCCTCTTCCTCGTCCGCCTCATCGTCCTCCTCGATCCGGCGGACGGGAACCTCATCCAGGAGAGCTTCCCACTCCGCACGCACGACGTTTTCGTTGTAGTACGCGCGCCGCTCGCGGGGAATCTCCTTATCGCCTCGCGCGTAGTTGGCCAGGTCGGGCATTTCCTTCGGCCAAACGAATTGCGAAACCTGCGACTCGTAGAGCTCTTGCCAGGCCGTAAAAACATTGCTTTTGAGGCCCTTATGTTCGCCCTCAACCTTAGCGGTGAACTTCGGGTTGGGGGGATTGCCATCTCCAAGGACTCCCTTCAGCCCGTTGGCGGCGCCGTCGACCTGGGCCTTGTCACGCTCGAATTCCGCAGCCAACTTCCCGGATGAGACCGACCAGGAAACCAAACTGGCGATCACCACGATGACACTAAGCAACCAGAAGTGGTATTTCTTAAGCAGACCCAAGTAAACCTTCACCTGGTCCATGATTCAACTCCCAGTTGGGTTGGTGGGCGTGTCCAAATTACTTGGCATCGGGCTTGGCATCTTCCGGTTCAGTGCTGTCCGGTTCAGTGTTGCCCGGATCGCTCGCTTCCGGTTCGTCATCTTCCGGTTTGTTTTCGGTCGGTTCCATTTCGTCCGCTTCACTTTCGCCGACTGGCGCCTCTTCCGCAGTTGCCTCTCCACCAGCATCGCCACCGGCTGGATCGTCCATTGCTTCACTGGCTTCGCCAACTGTAGAGGCCGGTTCATCAGCGGCTTTATCCCCCTCTCCGTCCGCGGCCGGTTCGGCCGGAGTGGCGGCGGGCCGTTCGATCGCATTGCTTCCGGCATCCTTTCCGGCCACGACTTCCGAATCATCCTGAGGTTTGCTTCGTGAGAGGTTTGCTTCGGCGAGCGCCGGCGCATTGGGCGCCGGTACTTGCCAACAGAATTGAATCACGAAGTCGAAGCGAGGCGCGTCGATCATCTTGAATCCGCCCGCGCCTTCTCCTTGATTCATGCCGGCCCCGGCATTTTGATTCGCACCGGCCCCGGCATTTTCGCCCTCGGCGTCCAGGTCTTCGACCCGTAGCTTGTACGTGCGCTTGATGTTCTCCGGGTTGATCAATACCGGAGCACTGATCCCCAACTTCCTAACCGGGTACGTCGTGGGTCCTCCCGGAGGCTGCTCTTCGGGCGGCAACGGGACCTCGTCGAGCCGCAGTTTTTTGAGAAAACTGTCGCGGACGAATACATAGCCTTGGTTGGTGTCTTTCGGATCGTTGTGATAGTGGTGCCCTTTGAGCTGGAACACCCAACCTGGGCCTTTAGGCGGGGCCTCTTGGGCTGCGGCGTTGGCCGGGGCCGTAGCGTCGGCTGGTGGCGGCGCGGCATTGGCCGGGGCCGTAGCGTCGGCTGGTGGCGGCGCGGCATTGGCCGGGGCCGGAGGCTCGGGCTTTGCGTCGGCATTGACCGGAGCAGGCGCTTCAGCGGCCGACTCGGCCTCCTTCTTGTCATTCGCGTTGAGGCCCGCATACCACGCGCTGAGGTCGTCGACGTAGAAACACTCGAGCGATTCGATATTGAGCTCGTTGCGCTTGGTGATCTCTTTGGGACGCTCGCCCACGTCGTAAGGCAGGCAAAGATTGATCGCCTTCCAGACCTTCAATACCATATCGCGACCAGCGGCGTTTTGGATGAAGCCGTCGCCGATTTCAACCGTCTTGGCGTAGTCTCCCTTCGCTTTTTCGAAATCGGACTTGTAAGTGGAGGCCGTCGTAGCCACCGTTTTGGCTTTTTCGACCGCCGGCTTGAAGTAACCGTTGCCGTGCCAGTCGACCATCGCGACCGAGTTGGCGGCGCGCCAGTAGCTGAAGAAACTCACGCTGAAACCCAACAGCAGCGACGCCGCGGCACCTACCGCCCAGGGCTTCTTGGCCCGGATCATCCGGTCCAGCGCAATTTCGCGCGGCAGGAGGTTGGTCTTGATCTTCGTATCGCGCAGGCCCTGTAAAGCAAGGCCGTAACAGACGCCAAACGCCAGTACGTTTTCCTTGAAGGCAGGCGCGTCGACGACGGCCGCGCCGCTCAAGCCCCTGAACGATTCGACCCGCGCCAGGTCGAAACCCAGGTTCTGCGCCAGGTAGCGCTGCAATCCCGGCAGCTTCATCGCGTTGCCCAGGGCCAACGCACGGCCGATCTTCGCGCGGCGATCGAGGTTCGTAAAGTAGCCGATCGATCGCTGTACTTCAGTCAAGAGGTCGTTGAATACGGGCCGCATTGCTTGGAACAGGGCCTTAGGATCCTCGGCCTGCGCGGCGTTGCGCTTCATGTGCTCGGCCGAGGCGAACGTCAGCTTCAACTCTTTCGTCAGTGCCTTGGTGAAATGGTTTCCACCGATGGGAATGCTCCGCTGCCAGATGCGGAAACCATTGGTCACCACCAGGTCGGTCGTGTCGGTGCCCAACGAAACAAGCACTACCGATTCCGGCGGACTCTCCGGGTCGTATTCCTCGGGCGGCGGCAGGTGAGTCATCTGGTCGAAGGCCACGAAGTTGTATAACGCCAAGGGCGTGAGCTGGATCACGTCGACTTCGATCTCGGCGTCGCGGAATGGCTTTAAGGCGCGGAATACCTGGTCGCGCTTCATCGCGAACAGGCCGACCTCGGTTTCCATCGCGAAGCCTTCGATTTCTGTCCCTCCAGCCATCCGCTGGAAATCCCAGACGACGTCCTCCAACGCGAAGGGGATTTGCTGCTTGGCCTCGTACTTGACAATGTCGGGAATCTTCTTGGCTTCGACAGGCGGCAGCTTGATAAACCGCGCCAGGCCGCTCTGCCCCGAAACGGAAATCACCACGCGGTCGCCGCGCACGCTGTTGCGCGAGAGAAACTGCTTGAGCGCCTCGCCGACCAACTCGGCCGGATCGGCGTCGGGCTGGCTGAGGATCTTAGGGTACTCGATGTAGTCGAAGGCCGCGGCCACCACGCGGTTTGAGTCCTCATGTGGCCGACACTGTAGTGCCTTGAGCGCACACTGGCCAATATCGATGCCCCAGACGGCGTCGCTTCTCGCCATGATCGGATTCCTCACTCTGTCCACTTCCATCCGCCGCCGCTGACCAGGAACGAGTCAAGGACGGGATTGCGCGCGGTTCAGCGGACGGTGCTCTCTACACGCTTCAATTTAGCGGTTTCGAGATCCGGTTGTCAACCAAATTCGCAGATTCCGATTCCTTCCAATATCCAGTATAGCTGTCCCAAATCGTTTGTATATCACCGTCTCGACTGGCGGCCGCCTGGCGGATATGGTGGGGTTCTGCGCCTGTGGGCCTCACCAATTCGATCGTTCCTTTGGCCCCTTGAAAACCCGCCCCACATCATGCAATTCCAAGAACTGATCGTCCTGCTCCCTTGCCATAGTCTCGAGGATTTTCCGGTTTACCAGGAGGGCGATCAAGCCGAAGGGCTCTTGGCCGCCTGGTCGGCACTCTGGCATCCGGCGTTTTTGGCCTCGGCCGGAAAGCTTCCGACTTGGCACCGTGCCGATGGCCCCCCCACCGACCTGGGCGGCCGGCTGCTGGTCGTTCCCCAGGCCAGCGAGGCCCTCTTGCTGGCCGGCTGGGCCAGCCGAGCTCAAAGCGAGGGGGCCTGTGTCGTGCGCAAGCTCCAGCGCCGTGCGGAGATCGTGTCTGCGGCCCTGGAGAAGCTCGATGGTGGGCCCGGACTGGTTGACGACGGCCTGGCGGCCGATTTTCTCGCACTCGGTCTGGGCTACCTGCTAGTCGAGTTGCTTACTCGCCAAATGCGGTACATGAGCAATATCGATGAAATCCACCTCCGCAACGAGGCCGTGTCCGCCGCCCGTGCGGCTGTCGACGGCCAGTCCAACACGGCACGCGACCACCTTCGAAATTGTTTCGACGTTCTGACCGAAGCCCGCGAACGGTTTTATCCGGTCGAGGCCTATCTCGTCGATCTGGTGCTTGTGGCCCCCTCGACGCTGGGCCCCAGTTTACTCGGCGAATTGGCCGATGGCGTTGCGAAGAACCTGTTGATTTCCGGTGAGCTCGTCGAGCGACTCGCATCCGCCGAGCCCAAGACGTTGGCCGCGTTACGGCTGGCCTTGGACCATGGCACGGTGAGCCTGGTCGGCGGCGAATTCGACGAGCGTGAACTGCCGCTGCTGCCGATCGAGTCGACGTTGGCCGAATTGCGCCGCGGCTCCGCGACCTATCAAGAGCGGCTCGGCTCCGCTTGTGTGGTCTATGGCCGCCGGCGGTTCGGTCTGTCGCCGTTCTTGCCGCAAATCTTATCGCGGCTAGGCTACCAAGGAGCGCTCCATACCACGCTGGACGACGGGCAGTTTCCCAAGGGGGTCCAAAGCAAGATCCGCTGGGAGGGGCCCGATTCCGGCGCGATCGACGCGTTAGGACGTTTACCGCTCGACGCCAAGGCGCCGGAAAGCGTGTTGGGGTTTCCACGTAAAATGGGCGAGGCGATGGACCACGATCATGTGGCCACGTTGGTCTTCGCCCACTGGCCCGGTCAGACCAGCCCCTTCTTCGACGACCTGCGGCGGATCGCCGCCTACGCCCCGGCCTTGGGGAAGTTCGTCACGCTTGCCGATTACTTCGCCCACACCGATCGGCCCAGCGAGCTCATCCGCTTCCGCGCCGATCAATACCGCGCCCCTTATTTGCGGCAAGCGATCATCCGCCAGCAGGTCGATCCGCTCTCGAGTTTGGCGCGGCACCACCGCCGCCAACTTCTCGCCGAATCCGAACAGTCGCTGGCGATGTTGAATGATTCGCTGTGCGGCGCCGCGCCGCCAGATCGCAGCGATTGGCTTCGGCAGGTCGAACGGCTCGGCAACGCGCAAAAGCCCGGTGTCGTAGCGGTGGGCGATGACCTGGGCTCTCTCGATCTTCGAATCGCCGAAGCACAAACGGCCGCGGCCCGGCGGCTCGCCGAATTGCTCAGCCGCGGGTCGCCTGGTGGCGTGGCGGGCTATCTGGTGGCTAACCCTCACATCATTTCGCGGCGAGTTCTCGTCGTGGCATCTGATTTGAAGGCGCTTCCAGCTTGCCAAGGTCCGATCGTCGCCGCGCAGGAGTCGCCAGATGCGATGCATGTCGTCGTCGATGTGCCACCAATGGGTTTTGCCTGGATCGGACCCGGCGCGCCGGGTCCGCCGAAGCCCAAATCGAAAACAAGCAAGTCCAAGCCGCCGAGTGAGATATCGATTCGAAACGAATTCCTGGAAGTCGTCGTCCACCCGGAGACAGGTGGCATTCGCGCCATTCGCGAGACCAACCAGCGCGGCAACCGCATGTCGCAGCAGTTGGGATTCCGGTTGCCAGGCCCGCGCCCTAAGCCGGGCGATGTCTGGCGCGACCCCGACTCAGAGGCCGTTTACTCACCCACGGCGGTCGATTCCATTGAAGTCACCGCCAGCGGCCCGGCGCTGGGTGAAATCGTCAGCCGGGGTCGATTGCTCGATTTCGAGGGCCAGGTACTGGCGGTTTTCCGCCAGGCCATTCGACTCATCGGCGCATCGCGCGTCGTGTCGCTCGACATCGAATTGGACGTGCGGCAGGATCCTCGTTCCGATCCCTGGGGCTCTTACTTTGCCTCTCGCTTTGCCTGGGGCGACGAATCGGCCGAGCTTTGGCGGAGCGTGGGCCTCACCAGCCAGGCGACTGAAGCGAAGAACATCGAAGCACCGCATTTCGTCGAGGTCCGCGCCGAGAAATCGCGAGTGGCCATCCTGACCGGCGGCTGGCCGTATCATCGCCGCGTCGGCCCCCGCATGCTGGACAGCCTGCTCGTCGTCCGCGGCGAAACCGCGCGCCGCTTCCAACTGGCGGTCGGCGTCGGCCTGGCACACCCAGTCCACGCGGCGCTGGACCTGCTCTCGCCCGCCGTCGTTGTACCCGCCGCCGCGGCGCCGGCGGCGCCCGGCGGCGCCGGCTGGTTGTTTAACCTGGATGTCAAGAACATCGTCGCCACGCACTGGGAGCCGCTCAGCGATTCTTCAAGCGACAACGCCTCACTTTCAGGTCGAAACGTTGGCTTCCGGGTGCGGCTATTGGAAGCCGAAGGTAAAGCGGGCTCGGTTCACCTGCGTGCCTGCAAGCCGGTGTCGTCGGCGCGGCACGTCGACTTCCAAGGGCGGACTCTGGCCGAACTCTCCGTCGAGGGCGACTGCGTGACATTCGACTGCGTTGCCTACGAGTGGATCGAGATCGAAGCCCGCTGGGTGTAGATCGGAATTCATTCCGTTTCCCGCGTTCAAACGGAATAAATTCCGTTCTAAGTGCGGAACAAAACCGGCATAGACCGGCGAGCGAACCAGTTTTGATTACGACTCCAACTCCCAGGTCGTCCGCGTTCAAAACGCGCTCGGCCAGATCACGACCACGCTCCACGATTCGATGAACCGCGTGCGGGCAATTGTCGATCCGCTGCTCGCGCGCACCTCATTTACTTACGAGAGCGACGGCCGGCCGCGGATGAGCATATCGCCATTGGGTTTCATCACCACGACTCTTTACGACGCCGAGGGGCGAACCCGCGTCGTCATCGACGCCAATTCCGGCCGTGTCTCGATGGGCTATGACGCGCGTGACAACCTGGTCACCGTCCAAAACGACTTCGCCGGATCGCGACGGCCCCCTGGGTTGCCCAAGACGTCCGATGCTATGCCGCGTTCGCCTTGGCGAGCATCACTCCCCAGCGGCAGGTTGCGAAGCAGTGCCTCGAGAACTTGGCGCTTCAATATCATTTTCTCCCCGCCAAACTGCTGGAACGAATCAACAACGCGCCTACTCCGATGACCGACTGAACGAGAAGGGGCGAGCCGCAGACACTATGTTGCCCACTACCCCGCCGAATTCGCGCTGGTGGGTTCGATTCTACGCGGATATGATGACGGCGTTTCACGCTAGCGAAGGAGAAGCCATGAAGAATTTGATCGCGCTGGTATCGCTCGCTCTGTTCGCGACGGACGGGCTGGGAGCCGACGCGCCGCTGGTCTGGCCCCGATTCCGAGGGCCGAACGGGTCGGGCATCGCCGACGGGCAAAAGCCGCCCGCCGAACTTGGCCCGGATAAGAACGTGAAATGGAAAGTAGCGGTCCCGGCGGGAATCTCATCGCCGATCGTCGCCGGCGACAACCTCGTAATCACCGCGTTTGACGATGGGAAGCTCTTTACCATCGCGTACCGCCGTAGCGACGGCCAGGAGGTCTGGCGGACCGAGGCCCCGGCGAAGAACTTCGAGGTGTTCCACAAGACCGAAGGAAGCCCGGCCGCGTCGACGCCCGCCACCGACGGTGAGCGCATCGTTTCGTACTTTGGTTCTTGCGGACTCTTTTGCTACGACCTCTCGGGAAAGGAACTTTGGCGGTTCGAGATGCCGACGGCAATCACCGGCGGCGGCTTCGGCAGCGGCGTCTCCCCAATTTTCGCGGACGGCGCCGTGGTACTCGTCCGGGACGAGACGACGGAGCCAAAAATCGTCGTGCTCGACGCGGCGACGGGCTCGCTCAACTGGGAACAGAAACGGACCTCGACCGCATCTTGGTGCACTCCGGTCGTGTGGGACACCCCGAAGGGTAAGCAGGTGGCAGTGGCAGGACACGTGCGGATGATCGGCTACGACCTCAAATCCGGCGCCGAAGAGTGGTCGGTGGTGGGCATGCCGTCCGGGTGCTGCTCGTCGCCAGTGGTTGCGGACGGCAAGTTGTTCTTCGCCGGCTCATCGTCCGGCGGCGCTGAGGAGACGGGGCCCGCGATGCCGAAATTCGACTCGCTGCTCAAGGATCTCGACAAAGATCAGGACGACGCGATTTCGCGAGCCGAGGGAGAGAAAGCGTTTCAAGGCTTTTTCGACAACCAGGACACGAACAAAGACGGTAAGATCCGCCGCGAGGAGTTCGAAGCGATCGTCAAATTCATGTCCGAGGGGAAGAATAGCGCGTTTGCACTCAAGGCCGGCGGGTCGGGCGACGTCACGGCGTCGCATACGCTCTGGAAACGGACGAAGGGGCTGCCCTACGTCGCCTCCGCAATTCTGTACGGCGGCCAGTGCGTGATGGTCAAGGATGGCGGAATTGTCATTGCCTGTGACGCGGAAACGGGAAATCCGGCGTATCAGCAACGAGTCGCCGCGGCCGGTCGGTACTACGCCTCACCGGTGGCGGCGGGCGGACACATTTACTTCATGTCGCTGGAAAACGGCGCTGTCACCGTCCTGAAGGCTGGCTCCGAGAAACCGGTGATCGTGGCGGAAAACCCCGAGCTTGGTGAGCGGTGCTCGGCCACCCCCGCGATTGCGGACGACGCCCTTTACATCAGAACCGCCGCGCACCTGTACGCGTTTGCCGAGTAGAAGGGTATACTTAAACAAGATAACTTATGTTCTGCGACATCGAGCACGTTTACCATGAGCACCGTCACCCAGCCACGCTCGTCGCCTGCGTTCGAGCTGGCGCCGTTAAAGTCGCTCGACAACGAGACGCTGCAATCGCGCATTCAGGCCGTGCGCGCCGAAATGGGGTCGAAGCTACTGGTGCTGGGGCACCACTACCAGCAAGACGAGGTCATCGCGCTGGCCGATCTGCGGGGCGACAGCTACCAACTGAGCCAGATGGCGGCGTCCAGCGGCGATTGCCGGACGATCGCCTTTTGCGGCGTCCATTTCATGGCCGAAACAGCGGACATTCTGGCGAACCGTCCGGAGAAGCTATCGCAGCGCGGCGGTGAACGAGTGACCGTAGTCCTTCCCGACATGGCCGCCGGCTGCTCGATGGCCGATATGGCCGCCATCGAACAAGTCGAGGCCTGTTGGGACGAGCTGGGCGAGGTCCTCGATACGTCTGATATCACTCCGGTGACGTACATCAATTCGGCCGCCAGCCTGAAGGCGTTTTGCGGCCGGCATGGTGGGATCGTCTGCACGTCGAGCAACGCCGCGGCGGTGCTGCGTTGGGCGTTTCAGCGGACTCGCCGCGTGCTCTTTTTTCCAGACCAGCACCTGGGCCGCAACACGGCCTACGCGATGGGAATTCCGCTCGACGAGATGCCCGTCTGGAACCCGCGCGCCGACGAGCTCGGCGGAAACACCGCCCATGCGCTGCAAGCGAGCAAGGTCTTGCTCTGGCAAGGGCATTGCAGCGTGCACGCGATGTTTCGACCCGAACACGTCGACCAGTTCCGGGCGAGGTTTCCGAACATCAAGATTTTGGTCCACCCCGAGTGTACGCGCGAGGTGGTGGCCAAGGCCGATATCTTTGGCTCGACGGGCAAGATCATCCGCGAGGTCGAATCGGCGCCGGCCGGCACCACCTGGGCGATCGGCACCGAGTTGCACCTGGTGAATCGGCTGAAGCAAGAGCACCCGGAGCAGGAGATTCATTTTCTCTCGCCCGTGGTCTGCATGTGCGCGACGATGTACCGCATCGACCTGGCGCACCTTTGCTGGAGCCTGGAGAACCTCGCCGCCGGGGCGCCGGTGAACGTGATTCGCGTGGATGACGAGACGGCGCGCTGGTCGCTGGTGGCGCTGGAGCGGATGCTGGAAGTGCGATAGGACCTCGTTCTCGCGCTCCGCGCTCACGATTACCTTGTTGCCCCTGGCGATGTCGCCAGTAATTCGGACGACGGCGCGCGTGGGCTACGGCAAGGACAATGATTTCATCCAAGCGGCGCTCAAAAACCACGCTAAATGGAAATCGCCAGAGAACGCAGTCTCCTGCGCCGATTCGACTTTGACTGATCCTTCAATGCCATTGGGGCAGCTTGGCAATTAGTCTATTCCCTTGTTACGAATTCATCGAGGTTCAAAAGCACACGCGCCAATGCCGTCCAAGCGGCGGCCTCGGAGGGAGCTGCTTCGGCGGGACGGTCGGCCGGGGCGACCGTCACGGCGTCGGCGCCTGCCGCGGTGAATTGGCGGCGCTGTAAGTCGAGCAATTGGCCTAACCGTGCCGCCTCTTTGGCCGAAGGTTCCCGTGCGAAACAGAGCCGGAAAGCGTAGCGTACTCGCTCGGCGTCGGCGGCTGAAGGCGCCTCACGCAGCACGCGCGCGGCGAGCGCCTGGGCCGCCTCGACGAATACGCGATCGTTGGCCAAGGTCAGAGCTTGCAGCGGCGTGTTCGAGCGGACTCGCCTCGTGCAGGCCGTGTTGGCGTCGGGAGTGTCGAACGTCATCAGAAACGGGTAGGGACTGGATCGCCAGAAATACGTGTACATCCCGCGGCGGTAACGGTCGGGGCCAGTGCTCTCGTTCCAGTATTTGACCTGTTGCGTGAAGCGATAGATGCCTTGCGGTTGCGGAGGGTAGACACCCGGCCCGCCGATCTCACGTGTCAACAGACCGCTCGCCGTCAACGCCGCGTCGCGAATCACCTCGGCATCGAGCCGCAACCGGGGCATGCGGGCCAAGAGCTTGTTGCTTGGGTCGCGCTCTGCCAAATCGCGGCGATAGGCCGACGACTGCCGGTACGTGGCCGACGTCACGATAAGCTTATGCATCGACTTCCAACTCCAACCGCGCGCGATCAATTGCCCGGAAAGCCAGTCGAGCAGTTCCGGATGGGTCGGCGGACTCCCCTGCGCGCCGAAGTCGTTTTCGGTGTCGACGATCCCCTGGCCAAAGTACTGCTGCCAAAGGCGATTGACCGTTACCCGCGGCGTGAGAGGATTGTTGGCCGCGACCAGCCAGCGAGCCAGGTCGAGTCGAGTTGGTTCGACACCTTCAGCGGCCGCCAACGACGGCAACACGCGCGGTACGCCGGGCTTCACTGGCGCACCCTTGCGCAGAAAGTCGCCACGGATGTGGATGAAGTTCTCTCGCGGCTCGGTGCGCTCCTTCATCACCAGCGTCGAGGTGATCGAAGCGGCAAGTTGATTTTGTCGCAGTTTGAGACCCGCATGGACAATGTTGAGCGGAATCCGCTCGGGATCCAGCTGCTTAAACTCTTCGGCCAGGTCCTTTTTCTGCTGATCGGTTCGCGCTTCGGCGGGGACGGCCAAAAGCTGGCGAACTTTTTCCGGCAGGGCCAGCAAGTCGCCGGGGGCGCCAGCGAGCTTTTTTTCCCATTCGGCCTGGCGAGCACTTGCGCTCGTGTCGACATCGCGTATCCGTTTTTCAACTTGAGCGAGTTCGGCCAATAACGCAGGTTCCTCCTTGGCTTGTTGGGTGGTCGGTACGGGATACGCAGGCTCGTCCGCGTTGTTCAGCAGGGCGAAGAACTGGTAGAACTCGCGTTGCGAGATGGGGTCGAACTTGTGGTCGTGGCATCGGGCGCAGCCGATCGTCAGCCCCAGGAACACCGCGCCGGTCGTGCTCACGCGGTCGACCACCGACTCGACTCGAAACTGCTCTGGGTCGGTGCCCCCCTCTTCATTCACCAGCGTGTTGCGGTGGAACCCGGTGGCGACAATCTGTTCGACGGTCGCGCCGGGTAACATGTCGCCGGCCATCTGCTCGACAGTGAACTGATCGAACGGCAAATCGCGGTTTAGCGCGTTGATCACCCAGTCGCGGTACTTCCAGATCGAACGGCCGCCGTCGATCGTATAGCCGTTGGAGTCGGCGTAGCGGGCCTGGTCGAGCCAGTGCCGTCCCCAGCGTTCGCCGTAGTGCGGCGAGATCAGCAACCGATCGACGAGTTGCTCGTAAGCGTCGGTCCGCTGGTCGGCCAGGAACTGTTCGACCTCCGCCGGCGAAGGGGGCAGCCCCAGCAGATCGAACGAAAGCCGCCGGACGAGCGTCACGCGGTCCGCTTCGGGTGAAGGCGTCAGCCCTTCGGCTTCCAATCGCGCCAGGATGAAGGCATCGATCGGGTTGCGCACCCAAGCGGCGTTGGCAACCGCGGGAATAGCCTGGGCGGTGAGCGGCTGGAACGACCAGTGCTTGTTGGCGCCTTCCTTTGAGGCTGCTGGAGCATCGTCGGCCGGCGCCGCCGCCCCCTGGTCGATCCAGGCCTTGAGAACGGCGATCTGGGCATCGGAAAGCGGCGGGCGTTCGGGCGGCATTTTCTGTACGTCGCCGGAGCCTGTGATGGCGGCGATCAAGAGACTTTCACCGCTATTGCCGGCGACGACGGCCGCACCGTTGTAGCCCCCTTCCCGGGCCGCGGCGACCGTGTCGAGGCGCAAGCCCGACTTCTGCGCATCGGGACCATGGCACTCGTAGCAGTGTTCCGCCAGGATAGGCCGCACGTCGTTACGGTAGTCGACCCCTCCAGCGGCGAAAGCCTCGGCGGCAAACAACGCCAAACAGGCTAAAAAACGAGGTAGCGAGGATACCATCCAGACGGCTCTCGGTGGGAGAACGGAGCAGGTGTGGCGGGCGCAGGTTTGATGTCCATTCAGATTCTACCATAGATCGGCCTGCTTTGATAACGGTTCGTTTTCGCTCACGTTGCCGGATCCGCCACTTGTTGAGATCCTTGAAACATTACGGTGGTTGTTGTATGTAGCCCCCCGCCGGGTTATTCTGTCATGTCTGTAAAAATGGGCAAAATTGCGCTCTCCATAACGGGCCTCTGCGAAAACGCGAGACAACGTTCGGATTAACAACGGGAGAAATTGGCATGTGGCGATTCAGCTCAGTCCGTCGTACTGATTCACTGGAGCGCGTCGTCGGTTCTAAACGCCACCGGAAACCAGCCTGTACGCGGGGGCAGCTCGCCCGGGTGTCGCACCACCGGCCGCTCTTGGAAACGCTCGAAGATAGGGCCTTGTTGACGAACTTTTTCACGGTCATGAACACCAATTCGAGCGGTGCGGGGAGCCTGCCGGCCGAGGTGGCCGCGGCCAACGCGAATACTGACGAATCGATCATCAACTTCGATCCGACGGTCTTCGCCACCCCCCAGACGATCACACTGACCAGCACCCTGACGTTGGACCACTCCAGCGAACCGAAAATCCCGATCTCAATCGTCGGACCGGCCGCCGGCGTGACGATCGCAGGCGGCGGGGCCAGCTCCGATTTCAGTGTGATCACCGTGACCGCCAACACGCAACAGGCGGCCATCAAAGGCGATAGCCCCAGCGCGCCAATCACGATCACACAAGGCAATTTGGCCCAATCGACGGAAAGCGGCGCCGGAATCGACGACCACGGCGATCTGACGCTGGAAAATGTCGCTATCAACAACAATTTTTCGAACGGCAACGGCGGCGGCGTCGAGGTCATTGGCGCGCCCGATATTTTCGGCGGAAATCCGGGGGCCGCACTGCTTGCGTCTGACACAACCTTCTCCAACAACGTTGCCGAAGGCGCTGGTGGCGGCGTCGACATGGAAGGCACCGCCGCCTTGATCGTCAACTGCACATTCTCTGGAAATTCAGCAAACACCCATGGCGGCGCTATCAACAACGGGCCCTTGGCGGGGCCGAGCTCGATCGTGCCAGTGAACCTGGGTGTAATCAATACAACCATCTCCGGGAACGACGCGGCGGACGGCGGCGGCATAAATAACAACAACGGCGGCACCTTTGGTGGTGGAATCATGGGGCTGCTCAATACGATCGTTACCGGCAATACCACCTCGGCACTCGATCCCGACCTGGACGGCGGATCGGTGTTGCTGGGCAGTGGCCACGACCAGATCGGCGACGCCAACGGGCTGGCCGGGACAGGAATTGTTGGCGGCATCAACGGCAACTTTGTCGGCGCGCCCTCCTTCCTCGCGCCATTTGGCGATTACGGCGGCGCCGACGATACCGGTGCCCTCGTAGCCGGCGGCGAACCGAACCAGACGTTCGCGCTTTTGCCCGGCAGCCCCGCCATCGGCGACGCGTTTATCCTGGCCACCCTCACGGACAATGTCGGCATCAACGACACCATGATCCAAGCCGGTACCCCGCTGCCATTGCCCACGTTGAATGGATCGACCTTTCCCTATCAACAGGGCAAAGTGATCATGATCGGCAGCGAGAAGATGCTCGTCACCGGCGTCTCGGGCAGCGCCCAAAACGGCTACACATTGACGGTCACCCGGGGCGTGGACGGCACGATCCCCGCCAGCCATGTCGTTGGCAACGAAATCGATTTGCCCGACGAGCGAGGTGTCTTCTCCGCGAGTGATTCGATCGGCGCATACCAGACCCAGGGCTTCGTGGTGACCGCGAACTCCGGCGGCAGCCCGCAATCGACCACGATTTCGACCGCGTTCGCCAATCCTCTGGGTGTAACCGTGACGGCCAACGACCCCGGCGCACCGGTCGATAACGGCGTGATCACCTTCACGGCGCCGGCCAGCGGTGCGAGCACGTCACTTGGCGGCAACCCGGCCACCATCAGCGGTGGAACCGCGAGCGTCAATGCCACGGCCAATGGCACGGCCGGAAGCTATGCCGTGAGCGCCTCGGCGGGCTTTGGCACCAGCGCAACATTCAACCTGACCAACACGGGCACCGGTGGCACCACCTTGCCCACCAGTAATGTCGCCTCGCTGCCGGCCACCGAAACCGCGACCAGCTTCACGGTTTCCTGGAGCGGCAGCGATCCCGGTGGGCCGGGTATCGCCAGCTTTGATGTGTTCGTTTCCGACAACGGCGGACCCTTCACGGTATTCCAATCGGCGACGACCGCCACGTCGGCCACGTTCACGGGTGTCAACGGCCACACTTACGGCTTTTACAGCGTGGCCACCAGCACCGACGGAAATCAACAGACGATTCCGGCCGCCGCCCAAGCGACGACTAAAGTCGTGGCGGAACCCAACGCCCTGTACGTCGTCGCGGTGTATGAGGATGTGTTGGGCCGCTTGCCGGATGCGGGGGGCATGTCCTTTTGGACGCTGGCGCTCAATTCAGGCACGCCGGTCAGCAGTGTTGCGGAGGCGATCGCGCATAGCGACGAATACTACCAGACTTTCGTCATCAGGCCCGCCTATTCGAATCTCTTGGGGCGCACGGCCGATGCGGGTGGCGTGACGTTTTGGACGGTTAAGATGGACGGCGGCGTAACCGATCAGGAACTCGAAGCCGACCTTGTCTCATCCCCCGAGTTCTACGCCAACGCGGGCGGAACGAATACCCTCTGGATCGACGCGGTTTACAAGCTGCTCTTGGGCCGCGCTCCGGACGCCAATGGCGAGACGTTCTGGAACGGCCGGTTGGCCGCCGGCCAGACGCTGAACCAGGTCGCCCAAGGAATCGCCGGAAGCCAGGAGAACAACACGCAACTCATCAACGAAGACTACTTCCACTACCTGGGCCGCGCCGCCGACTCCGGAGGGCTCGACTTCTGGCTCAGCCAATTCGCCGCAGGCAAAACCAACGAGGACGTGATCGCAGGGTTTACGGGCTCGCCGGAGTACTACACCGAGCACACCAGCTAGCGATCTCCATTCAGCCAGGCCTCAAGGGTTGGCCCATGGATCAGAGCGATATCTCGACCTGGTTGGCGGGCGTTCTCGCTGGACGTCCCGGTTCCGAGGCCGAATTGGTCGAACGCTATGCGCTCCGCCTGCTGGGAATGGCGCGTGCGCAATTGCCCGAGCGGCTCCGCAAACGGTTCGATCCTGAAGATGTCGTACAATCCGTCTACCGCAGTTTCTTTCGCCGGTTGCAGGAAGGAGAATTCACTTTCGACGACTCGCACGACGTGTGGCGTTTGCTGGCCACGATGACCTATTGCAAAGCGCGGAACCTGGTCAAGTTCCATCAGCGCCATCGCCGCGACGTGCGCCGCGAAGCAACGGTGAATGACGAATTCGATTTCGCGGCTCCAGTACGGGACGCCCGGCAACCACCCGGAGAAGACGATGTGGCAATACTATTGGAGTGCCTCGAGCAACTGCTGGAGAAATTGCCCGATAACCATCGCCAGATTGTCCTGCACCGGCTCGAAGGCGATTCGATCGAGGTCATCGCGATGAAGATCCAGCGCTCGCGGCGCACGGTGTTGCGCGTGTTGGCGCACGTTCAAGAGATGGGTGCGCGCCATCTGGAGCAAGTTGGTTAGCGGCCGGCGTCATTAATCACCGGGCGAACGGGCGGTATGCGTGGCATGCTCTTGCCCGGCTACCGCCGGCGTGTCAAGCTATGGTCATGTCCGGCCCCACGAACGCGCCCGACCCCGCGCCGCCCAATGACCCTGCGCCGCCACGGCGAGTCGACGGTTCCGCTTTGCCCAGCGACGACATTAATTGGCAACGCTCTGAAGAGGTGCTCGAATGCTTCGAGCTCGCTTGGCGAGAAAAAGGTGAGCCAAGAATCGAGGATTTCCTTCCCGCTGAAGAAACGGCCCAGCGCACGCCGCTCTTGGCAGAGCTGATCAAGATCGACCTGGAATACCGCTGGGATCGAGGCGGGCGCCCCAAGGTCGAGGAATACCTGGAGCGGTTCGGCGAATTGACCAATTCGCAAGCCGTCGTCGAAGAGCTGATCCATGAGGAGATCCAAGTCCGCAGCCATCACGGCTGCGGGCCGTCGGCGGAGGAACTGCGAGAGCGTTTCCCCAACTGGTCCACGGACGATCTTCTTTCGGCGATGGCGACCAGACCGCTCGAGTCGCGGTCAGGCCGCTGGATCGGCCAGACCAGGGTACCCGCGCGCCTAGGCCGCTATGAGGTCCGCGAGATCCAAGGGCGCGGCGGCTGCGCCACCGTCTACCGCGGTTGGGATCCGGAGCTGCGCCGCGAGGTGGCAATCAAAGTCCCTCGAGCCGAGTTGCTGGCCGATACCGAGGGGCAGGCCCGGCTGTTACGCGAGGCCACCAGTGCCGCCCGGCTGCGGCACCCCGCCATCGTGCCGATCTACGAGACCGGCAGACAGGGCGATACGGCCTTCATCGTTTTCGAATTTGTCCCAGGGCCTTCGTTGGCCGAAGTGCTTCGACGGATAAATCCCACTCCCCGGCAGGCCGCCGAATGGGTGGCCCGCATCGCCGACGCGCTCGATTACGCTCATCGCCGTGGCATCGTCCACCGCGACGTCAAGCCTTCGAACGTCTTGATGGACGCTGAGGGGCAGCCGTTGTTGAGCGACTTCGGGCTGGCGTTCTATTCCGAAGGAGGGCCCACGCTCACGCAGGAGGGCGACCTGCTCGGTACGCCGGCGTACATGTCGCCTGAGCAGGCCCGGGGCCAAAGCCACGAGGTCGATGCGCGCACCGACGTCTACAGTCTGGGCGTGCTGCTCTATGAATTGCTCTGCGGCCGGCTCCCCTTCGAGGGACCGGGCCACAGCGTCTTGCTCCAGGTGTTGCACGACGAGCCCTCGACGCCGCGCCGGCATCGGACGGAAATTCCCGCCGACCTCGAAACGATCTGTCTGAAGGCGATGAGCAAGGAGCCTCGGCGGCGTTATGCCACCGCCGGGGCCATGGCCGACGACCTGCGCCGCTATCTCGAGCACCGGCCGATTCAGGCGCGGCGGATAGGTCCGCTGGGCCGGTTCACGCGCTGGTGCCGGCGCCGGCCCGCTCTGGCCGCCACGATTGCAGTGGCGCTGGTGACAGTCGGTGCCGTCTCCGCCGCCAGCGTTTGGCAAATCATCCAGGAGCGCAATCACCTTCGAATCGCCCGCGACAGCGCCGAGAAGAACCTCTACCGCGCGCTCGTCAGCGATGCGCGCGCCCAACTGCGGGCACGCGACACCGCCTGGTGGTGGAAAGCGATGGATAACATTCGCGAGGCGGCTAGTCTCGAAGTCGCCGACAAGAACACCGACGAGTTGCGTGAGTTGGCGCTGGAGTGCATGGGCACGTCGTATCCCTGCTTCCGCTTGCGGAAGACGTGGGAAGGACACGACGGGGCGATCACCGGAATCGCTTTCAGTCCTGACGGGAGCCGCGTGGTCTCAGGCTCGAAGGACAATTCGGTTCGCCTATGGGATGCGGCGACCGGCCGGACGCTGGCGGTTCTCTCTGGGCACGCCGGTGCGGTCACCGGCGTGGCCTATCATCCCGACGGCCGGCGCGTGGCATCGGCATCGGCCGACGGTACGGTCCGAATCTGGAACGTCGCCACGGCAGTCAAGTCGCCGACGGCGAAAGCGGACGAACCAGCGACAGGTGGCGCCGAAGCGCCGACGCCGCAAATTCTCCGTCTGGGGAGCGCGGCGGTTAGCGCGATCGCTTTCTCGTCCGATGGCCAAAGGCTGGCGGCCGCTTGCGGCGCTCATGTGTACCTGTTCGACGCCGCCGCGCCTACGATTTTGGCCGACCGAGCTCTTGACGTGCGCGCCGAAGTCACGTGCCTGGCGTTCACGAGCGAAGGGAAACGAGTCGCTACGGGCGCCGTCGACAAAACCCTGCGAATCTGGGACGTGGCAAGCCTGCAGCCGATCATCACTTGGACGACCGGCAACGTGCCCCGGACGATCACGTTCGATTTCGGTGATTTCGCCCTGTTCTGCGCCGACGCCGAGAGCTTCAGGTTTTTCGTCCGCCTCGTCAACACCGATGTGTTCCACGACAATATACCCCTCCACACCGGCCCCGTGCGGCAGGTATTCGTCGCCGGTAACTCGTCGCTGGCTCGCGCCGTCACGGCTTCCGACGACGGAACGTTGAAAGTCTGGTTCGACCCACGGCGCGCCACGGAGGCGGCGGTCGCGAGGGGGGGTTTCCGCGAGGTGCTTTGCGCCGCCAGTGATCCGAGTGGACATTCGATCGTCGCGGGCCATGGAGACGGGCTGATCCGAATTTGGGAGCTCGCCCTACCGCCCCAACACATGCCTTATCGGATCAGTCATAATGTGGCGTTCATCGGCGACCAGCACCGGTTGGCTTGCAACGATCGCGTCATCGATGTCTCAAGCAAATCGCCCTCGACTGAGAAACCATTCGATGTGAGTCCTGTGACAGCGTTGGTGACTTATCCCGATTCCATCCGCTTCGCGGCGGCGCGAGAAAGCTGCGAGCTTTTCGTTTGCGACGCCGTGGCCCACCGCGAGTTGGCGCACTGGTCGGCCCACGACCTCCCGATCACTGGTCTGGCGCTCGATCCCGAAGGCCTCCACCTCGCTTCGGGCTCGCTCGACGGGCAAGTCAGAATCTGGGATGCAGATACGGGCCGCCTGGGCATTTCCCTTCACGCCGACGTCGGCGCGGTCCATCAGGTCGCATGGAGCCTTGACGGCCACGGTTTGGCGGCGGCCGGGGAACGCGGCGCGGTACTGTGGAACGTTGCCGACGAACCGTCGCTCTCGGCGTCGCCCGCTGCAGGTACCGAAAACCTGCCGGAGGCGGAGTCAACCCCCGAGACAAACAGGGGGCTAATGCCCCCCGCTCGCTTGCACGATCACACGCTTCCGGTCGGCGTGGTGGCGTTCGGACCCGAAAGGCTCGTGACATCGTGTGCTGACGGAACGATCGAGTTTCGCAACCCGCGCTCCGGCAAAGTCACTGACAAATTTCAAGGGCACACGGCTCCACTACTCGCCGTGGCCTTTTCGCCAGGCGGCCGTTGGATGGCCTCGTCGGCCCTGGATCGCACGATCCGTCTTTGGGAGACGGCAACACGAAAGGAGCTGGGTAGGTTCACTTTCCCCGATCGGCAAACAGGTCGAAACGCGACCTGGCTGACGTTTCATCGCGACGGGCGTTTTCTCATGGCAGGCGGCCATAGTCGGATTGGGGGAGGAGCTTGGACGAACGTCTGGGACATCCAAACCCTCGCCACCGTCGCAGGGGCGGGCAATAACAGTCGCGCCGGTCGTTTTATGCCCGACGGTTCAGGCGTGCTTGTCGCCAACCCAGTGGGCGGTGTCGATTGGTACGCCCTGAAGGATATCGAAGCGGCGGCCAAGGCCACGCTCGACCGAGTTCGCGAGGCGCCTAAGGCTGACCCCATCGCCGTCGTGCCAACGATCGTGACACATGGCGGCCACACCGAAGCGGTCTGGGGAGTCGCCGCCAGTGCCGATGACCGTTGGGTTGCAACTGCCTCGCACGACAAGACGGTCAAGCTTTGGGATACCCAAACGCTCAAGCTCGTCCGCACACTGGAACCCCGCGAAAGCCTTGTCTGGTGCGTCGCCTTTAGCCCCGATTCAAAATACGTCGCGTCAGGCTCGGGGACCGTCAGGGTGTGGGAAGTAGACACAGGACGGGAAATCCACAGCTTTTCCGGTCACGAACGGCTGATTGTCTCGGTGGCCTTTCACCCCATGCAACCGTGGTTGGTCTCTTGCTCGCTCGACGGCGCAGTTCGGCTTTGGGATCTGAAAACCGGCGGCTCATTAGGACTGCTGCACCAGTTCGACCACGCCGTACACAATCTCGCCTTTCGACCCGACGGCCGTTGGCTGGCCGCCGCCTGTCACGACCAGAACGTCGCCCTTTGGGACCTGGGCGATCTTTCGCAGCCACCCACGCCCCGTCCTCCCGATCGCCTGCTGACGGGCCACACCAGCGCGGTCTGGGCCGTGAGCTTTAGCGCCGATGGCCGCTGGTTCGCGTCGGGCGCCGACGAGGGCGCGATCATCCTTTGGGACGCCGCGACATTCGCCCGCACCGCCACTTTGAAGGCCGGCATCGGGCAGCTTCGCTGCGTGGCATTCAGTAGCGATGGCAGCCTGTTGGCCGGTTCGGGTGCCTATTCCATCGGCCCTGATTTGAGCCAGACGATCGTCTGGGACATCGAAGCGGTGCGGACCAAATTGCGGGAAATGAAGCTCGACTGGTGATTGGTAAGTAGGCCTTTATCCCATCATTCCCTCCGCGCACCACACCGCGCGTCGACAACCAAGGGGCTCACGTCCCCAGCTCGCCTGCATTTTTTCATGTCACCTTGGCGGGCCAAACGTTGATTTACCCTCCAGGGGCAATTAGGATAATCGCACAAGTAGCCCGCCCGAACAGACCGTCAAGGAACAGTGTAATGGCATTCATCGATTGGCGAGGAGTTCGTAAGTCCAGCGACAGGCACCTTCGCAATCGCCGGCGGTCACCAACCAGCCGCCGACGGCCCAGGCTCGAACCCCTGGAACAGCGGCGCTTGCTGGCCGTCGTTGGGGGCTTCAGCAACGAGGGGACGTTGCCGGCCAACGACGACGGTTCCAGCGACTCCGCCGCTTCGATTGGATTCACCGCTAATCTGTTCGGTGCAAGCTTCAACTCGGTCTTCGTCAACAACAACGGCAATATCACGATCGACAATCCCCTGAGCGGGTACTCTCCGTCTCCTTTGTCGGCATTGGGCGAGGAGATCATTGCGCCCTTCTGGGCCGACGTCGATACACGCGCCAACAGCGGCCTGGTCACTTATGGCACCGGCACGATCGACGGGCGCAACGCTTTCGGCGTCGAATGGCCCGGCGTCAATTATTACGAAGCCACCGCCACCGATCCACAACACGTCGATCTTTTCAACACGTTCGAGCTCGTGCTCATCGACCGCTCGACCGATCCGGGCAATTCGCCTGGCGATTTCGACATCGAATTCAATTATGACGCGATCAACTGGGAAACCGGCGACGCCAGCGGCGGCGTGAACGGACTGGGCGGCGACTCGGCGCGGGTGGGCTATTCCAACGGTACTGATCAGTCGTTTGAATTGCCCGGTTCAGGAACACCCGGTGCTTTCCTTGATGGCGGACCGAACGCCCTGGTCTCGAACAGCCAAGGCAGCAATGTTCCCGGCCGGTACATTTTCGCGGTCCGCAATGGCACGATCGACGCCCCTTTGACGGCGGGAACGAAGCCCTCGATCAATGTCAACGAAGGCGATGACACCGGCAGCATCACGGTCGCCGCGTTCAGCGACGGAGACGCCAACGGGACGGCGGACCAGTTCACCGCCGGCACGACCATCGACTGGGGTGATGGAACGGTGACGCCTGCCGACGGCATCACTGGTACACCCGGCCAGTTCAATGTGGTCGGCCACCACACGTACAAGGAAGGCGGAAAGTACCCCGTCACGGTCACTGTCGTCGATTCGGGCGGCAGCACGACGACGATTAACGGAACGGCCACGGTGGCCGACGCTCCTCTAAGCATCAACGACACCACCGGGGTCTCCGCGACGGAGGGAGCTTCGTATACCACCGACTTGCTTACGTTCAGCGATGCCGACAAGAGCAACCCAGCGCCGGGCAATTACACTGTGACGGTCGACTACGGCGACGGCACAGCGATCCAGACGGTGACCCCCAGACAAGACGGTGGGGCAGGCAGTGCCTTCGAGGTGCCTGCCGATCATAAGTTTGAAAAAGCCGGTAGTTTGACGGTCCACGTTACCATCGTCGACAACAGCGATCAGACCGTTCCGAAGCAGACGATCACCGCCGATATTCCGGCATTCATCAACGACGCCGATTTGTCGATTACCCCAAACACGCCGACAGGAGTGACCGAAGGGCAATCGTTCACACAGCTCCTTGGCACGTTTTCGGACGCCGATTCGACGAAGCAAGGCAAGGTCGGCAATTACAGCGTGTTCGTCGACTGGGGCGATGGCGAAACTATTTCGCAGGATGATCCGAATCTTTCGATCGCGCCCAGCAGCAGTGCGGGCGGAGCGGCGTTTTCCATCACCGGGACGCACACCTATACGGAAGAAGGCCCTGAGGTGATCAAAGTCTACGTCACCGACCTATCGGGAGGGGCGTCGGCTTCGACTGCCACCAGCAGCTTTACGGTCACCGTGGCCGATGCGACACTTGATGCCAGCGCGGTGAGCGTTTCGGCGGCCGTCGGGACCCCATTCACCGGCGCGGTGGCGACCTTCACCGATGCAAACCCAAATCCCGATATGCAGGATTTCTCGGGCACGATCGACTGGAATGGCGACGGCAGCCAGGTCGACACGTTCGGCCCGGCGAACGTCAGCGGAAGCGGCGGCGTGTATACGGTCACGGGCACCCACACCTATTCCGTTGCCGGTACGCCAACCATCAATGTAACCATCAACGACAAAGGGGGGGCAACCACTGCCGTCGGTAGCCAGGCGACGGTCTCGGCGCAAACCGGACACATCAATTTCGACGTGATCCAACCGGTGGACGGCACCCAACAGGACATTGGCTTCATTGACGCGACGACGATGCTCATCAAGAATCCTTTTGGCAAGATCGTCACCGAGATGGACACATCGTTCTATCTCGACCCGAATTTCAATTATATCCAGGGTTGCTTCCAGCTTCATTGGTTGCAAGTCGCGACGGCCGTCAGTAACGACACGACGAAGACGTTCCATACGACACCGGTCAATCTGCTGACTCCGATCGACGATCCGCCGAAGGACGGGTACGATCCGCTTGGTTCCGACGACAACCAGCCCTGGTATTGGAATGCCACCGAGGAGAAGGGCCATTTTCAAATGACCGCGGCGGGGACCCAGGTTTTCAGCATGGATGATGAACCGTCGGCGACAGGCGCAAGTTTCGACACCTGGCTCGTGGCGTCGTACATTGGTATCAACGGCCCCGCCTTCAGCGTGCTCGGCGGCTTCCATTGGAATGGGGGGATAAATGGTGGAACGTTCGGCGGGCCCGCGACGTTGGCCGTAAACGGCGCTCCCGATCTCGCCGTGATCACGACCGCGTTAACGAATGCTCGCTTCACGGGCTATACGCCTACCACGAATACCGATCTCGGTTGCCACGACATCGATTTCCAATTCCCCGGCCCAAGTGACGTCACGCGTGGTGTGCCGATTCCAGCGAACCAGGTCATCTCCAACGTGACCGACCGCGCCGATCCCAACCCCGCTGTAAACAACTTCAGCGCAGTAACCGTCAATTGGGGTGATGGAAGCCCCACCGAGCAGGCGAATCTCACGCAGACGGGTCAAATATCGTTCAATCTCAATAGCCTGGGAGGACATACCTACAATCAAAACGGAAATTTCACGGTCACGGTTTCGATTACACAAATCAGCGGCACGACATTCACAGGCACCACCACGATCTCGGTCCACGATCTGGCGGCGTTCCCACGGCTCTTCAGCGTCACGGAAGGGGTGGAAACCACAGTGGCCGTGGCCACATTCGCCGATTCCGACCCGAGTGCCACAGAAGGCAATTTCTCGATCTCAATCGATTGGGGCGACGGAACGCCGATGAGCAGCGGCAGCGCCGTGGCCAACGGCGGCGGCAATTTCACGGTGATGGGCACCCATCTCTATTTTGAGCAACAAACCACACAGCCTGTTAACGTATTTATCAACGATTCCGACGGCGATACGGCCACCGCTAACAGCGCTGCCCAAGTCGTCGACGCGCCTCTGCACTCCGTCGGCGATCCAACGACCTATACGGTGCGCGAAGGCGATGTAAACAACAATTTTGTCGTCGCCACGTTCACCGACGACGACACCCAGTCCACCCCCGACGATTACGTGGCCAGCGTCAATTGGGGCGACGGCACGTCCGCTACGGTCGGAACGGTCCAGCGCGAGCCCAACAGCAGCACGCGGTTCCAGGTGCTCGGCTCGCACCAGTACGCCGACGAGAGCCCCGGCGCCGCCCCTTTCGTCGTGACCGTCACCATCGACGACGAGCCCGGCAATCCGGCGGGAAGCAGCACCGTCATCGCTACGAATGCGTCGTTCGTCGTGACCGACGCCCCCTTGGAACCCAATGCCGCGGTGATCGTGCCTACCGAAATGGCCGTTTTTACCGGTGTTGTCGGCACGTTCGTCGACGATTCCCCCACCGCAAACGCCGCCGACTTCACCACCGTCTCGATCGACTGGGGCGACGGCACGCCGACGACCACCGGCACCGTAACGGCAACGCTGCAGGACCTGAATTCGGTGCATTTCAATGTGACTGGAACGCACACCTACACCGAAGAAGGTTCACGGTCGATCAAGATCACACTCGTTGACGACGGTGGTACAACGGGCACGATCAACAGCGTTGCCAATGTCGCCGACGCGCCCATCACGGCCAGCGGCGTTCCGGGCGGCCTGAGCCTGACCGAAGGCAGCACGTTCAGCGGTCTCGTCGCCACGTTTACCGACGCGGGCACCGACGGCACGATCAACGACTATTTGTCCACCACCATCAACTGGGGCGACGGAACCGTCACGCCCGCCACCGTGGCGCTCGGCGCCGGCGGTGTCTTTAACGTGACGGGCAGTCACGTTTATGAAGACGGCGTGAGAACGATCACGGTCAAAGTCGTGGACGTCGGCGGCAGCACCGCGACGGCCAGCACCAGCGTCAGTGTCGCCGACGCCCCCTTGACGATCTCCGCGACCACCAACCCCGTCATCACCCCTCTGCCGCTTTCCGTCAATAACGCATTCCCTCAGGAAATCATTTCCGGACCTGGCGGCAACCTCTGGTTCATCGAACAGAACACCGGCAAGCTCGGCCGAATTGATCCTAAAACCGCCGTGCTGACCGAATTTACCTTGCCCGACTTCAGTGGCAATGCGACTGGCATCACCAATGGGCCGGACGGAGCCTTGTGGTTCGCCGAGACGAACCACAACAAGATCGGCCGCTTCGATCCTACCACCGACGCCATTACTGAGTTCAACGTCCCCACAGCGAACTCATTTCCCACCGGAATCACCACCGGCGCCGACGGCAAGCTCTGGTTCACGGAGCGAACGGCGCAGAAAATCGGCCGACTCGACCCCGCCACGGGCACTATCGTGGAATTCCAACTCCCAAGCAACAATGCCGTACCATTCGACATTACCTTGGGCCCCGACGGCAACGTCTGGTTCACTACAGCGGCCCTGGCCGGCCAAGGGGTCGCGAGAATTCAGCCCTCGGGCACAATAACGGAATTCACGACCACGACGGTGACTGATGCGCTGGTTAACGACATGGTTTCCGCCGACGGTGCCATTTGGATCACCGAATCGGCCGCCAACGTGATTGCACGGATATCGCCGTCCGGTGTAGTAACGCAGTTTTCGGTCCCCACCGCAAACAGCAACCCCCAAGGCATCACGGCCGACTCCAACGGCAATCTGTGGTTCACCGAGCTCGATGCCAGGCAGATAGGAAAACTGACACCAGGGGGCGTGTTCACTGAATTCCCATTGCCAAACGCCGCCAGCCGGCCCACGAATATCACTTTGGGGGGCGATGGTTACTTGTGGTACACCGACAGTGGGACCAACTCGGTTAGCCAATTTGTACCCCCTGCCGGACAGAGCTCGTTCACGGCAGGCGTGGCTTTCACGGCCGCGCTGGCCTCCTTCACCGACGCTTTCACCGCTGCACCGATCACGGATTTCACTGCGCCAATCAACTGGGGTGACGGCGCGACGAGCGCCGGCATATTGATCGCGAAGGGGGGTGGGGCGTTCGACGTCAAAGGTACTCATACTTACACCCACGCAGGCAATTTCACCGTTTCGGGCGTCATTCGGGACACCGGCGGGAGCACGGCGACGTTCAGCGAATCGCTTGCAGTAAGCGCGCCGGTGACGTTAACCAGCAGTGTCGCGGCGCTACCCGCCACCGAAACGTCGACAACCTTCACCGTGAGCTGGTCGGGTACCGACGTCGGCGGACCTGGAATCGCCCACTACGACGTTTTCGTCGCCGACAATGGTGGGCCATTTACCCCGTTCCAGTCGTTCGCGACCTCCACCTCGGCCACTTTCACGGGTGTCAACGGGCACACCTACGGCTTCTACAGCGTGGCCACCGATAACGTCGGCAACCGGCAGGCGACGCCCACGGCCGCCCAGGCGACCACGGCGGTCTCAGTGGTCACGGCGCTTCCCACCAGCCACGTCGCGGCACTCGCCCTTTTGAGCCCGGCGACCTTCACCGTTTCTTGGGTCGGCAGCGACGTCGGCGGGCCGGGGATCAGCAGTTTCGACGTTTATGTGTCTGACAACAACGGGCCGTTCACGGCATTGTTGACGGGGACTACGGCCACTTCGACGACATTCAACGGTGCGAATGGCCACACCTATGGGTTCTATAGCGTGGCCACCGACACGGCCGGCAATCATCAGGTGACGCCCGCCTCGGCCCAGGCGACGACAGTGGTTGCAACCGATCCAAACCAGCGGTACGTCGGGGCAGTTTACCAGGACGTGCTCGGGCGCGCGCCCGACGCCGGCGGCGAGTCGTACTGGACGCAGTTACTCGACTCGGGCATGACAGCCAGCAGCATTGCCGAGGCCATCGCACACAGTGACGAGTATTACGCAAATTTCGTCATCAGGCCGGCCTACGTGAATCTGTTAGGGCGCTCGGCCGATGGGGGCGGCGTGTCGTTTTGGACTACCCAAATGGACACCGGCGTGACCGACCAGGAGCTCGAGGCCGATCTCGTTTCCGCCGGCGGGACCAGCGGCGAGTTCTACAAGAACGCTGGCGGGACGAATACGGCCTGGATCGACGCGGTTTACAGGCTGCTCCTGGGACGCTCTGCCGATGCGACTGGCGAGAACTTCTGGAACAGCCAATTAGCCGCCGGGGCGACACTGAACCAGGTTGCCCAGGGGATCGCAGGCAGCCAGGAGAACAACACAAATCTAATCAACGACGACTACTTCCACTACCTCGGCCGCACCTCCGACGCCGGCGGACTCGCCTTCTGGCTCAGCCAATTCGCCGCCGGCAAGACCAACGAAGACGTGATCGCGGGCTTCACGGGCTCGGCTGAGTACTACAATGATCACACGAGGTAAGGTAGGTCGGGCTTTCGAGCCTGTTCAGGTGACAGTGATTACTCGACAGTAATTAGTCGTACAGCGATTACTCGACAGTGATTACTCGTGACGACCATCGAGGAGGCGCGATCATGGGGCGATGCGAGGACCGCCGGCCAGGCCTGCGATCCTCGTGGCGATACCGCCTGGGGCTTGAATCCCTTGAAGATCGCACCCTGTTGACCGCGGGAGTGCGCGAGGAGTTCATGCTCGAGCTGGTCAACCGCATGCGCACCGACCCCGCCGGCGAACTATCGCGGCTGCTCAACTCCAATGACCCCAACGTAGCTTCCGCGCTGAACTTCTTCAACGTCGATCAGACTCTGCTGGCGCAGCAATGGTCGACACTCGCCCCCGCGCCGCCTTTGGACTTCAACGACGCCCTGACCACCGCCGCGCTGAGCCACAGCGAGCTGATGAGCCAGGACGATCAGCAAAGTCACCAATTGCCGGGCGAGCCAGACTTTGGGACTCGCGACCAGAACGCCGGGTATACCGCCGCCTCCGGTGGCGAGAACGTCTATGCCTTCGCTCTCGAAACGTTCGACGCCTATGCCGGTTTCGCCATCGACTGGGGAAATGGTCCTGGCGGCATGCAAAGCCCGCCCGGCCACCGCCAAAACATGATGGACTCGAGTTTTCGCGACATCGGGATCGGGCTGGTCGATGGCGGAGGCTCAGGAAAAACGACCGGCCCCTTGCTGGTTACGCAAGATTTCGGCGCCCCCAGCAATCCAGGCAATCCGTTCCTGGTAGGGGCGGTGTTCACCGGCACTAACGCCGATCCTTACTATAGCCTGTCGGGAGAGGGCACCACCCAGGTGACCAGCAATGGTCTGCCTAACGTAAGCGTACGCGCCACGTCCGTCAGTGACCCGGCGATCGCGTTCACGACCACGACCACGGCCGCCGGAGGTTATCAAGTTCAGTTGCCCGCGGGGACGTACACGGTCACCTTCTCGGGAGGTGCCCTGGTCTCCAATGTGGTCAAGACCGTGAGCGTGACCACCAACAATGTCTTGCTGAATATCGATACCCACCAGCAATCCGTTCTGCCAACCAGCAGCGTCGCGGCGCTTCCCGCGACGAGTCCGGCAAGCTTCACGGTTTCGTGGAGCGGGAGCGACGCCGGCGGGCCAGGCATCGCCGCCTACGACGTGCTCGTCTCCGACAACGGCAGTCCCTTCACGCCGTTTGTGACGGCGACCAGCGCCACTTCGGCCACTTTCAGCGGCGTCAACGGCCACACCTACGGCTTCTACAGCGTGGCCACCGACACCGTCGGCAACCAACAGCCGTCGCCCATCGCCGCGCAAGCCACGACCGTGGTCGCTGATCAACAAGCCAACGCGGAATTCGTTACGGCGGTGTACCACGACGTGCTCGCGCGCACGCCCGACGCGGGGGGCCTTGCCTATTGGACGCAGTTGCTCAATTCGGGCACGGCGGTCAGCGGCGTCGCCGAGGCGATCGCGCACAGCGACGAGTACTATGCCAATTTCGTCATCAGGCCTGCCTACTCTAAACTGCTCGATCGGATCGCGGATGCGGGGGGCGTGACGTTTTGGACCACCCAAATGGACGCCGGCACGACCGACCAAGAGCTTGAGGCTGATCTGGTATCCGCGGGTGGGACGAACGGCGAGTTCTACCAGAGCGCGGGCGGAACGAACACCCTCTGGATCGACGCGGTCTACAAACTGCTCTTGGGCCGAACAGCCGATGCCAATGGTGAAAACTTCTGGAACAGCAAGTTGGCTGCAGGGGCGACGCTGAATGAAGTGGCACAGGGTATCGCAGGCAGCCAGGAGAATAATACGCAAATCATCAACGAAGACTATTTCCACTACCTGGGCCGCGCCGCCGACTCGGGCGGGCTCGACTTCTGGCTTGGCCAGTTCGCCGCCGGTAAGACCAACGAAGATGTGATAGCGGGGTTTACAGGCTCGGCCGAGTACTACACGGAGCACACGAGCTAGCTTTGCCCCAAGGTGCCAATTGGCACCTTGGGACTCTCCTTACCGGCAACGACTTGCGCGCGGCGATCCCCGCTGCAGTGGGGCATCCGCCCTTCGTCCTCCCTGGACCGAATTATAGAACCTCTAAGCATTTTGGGTCGATTCTGCCGATAGTAACGATGGTATCGTGGCGCAAGAGACGAGCGCCCCGTGATCGCGATTCGGTCAGCTTTCGGCTGGAGGGGTTTTCATGCGAGTCATCCGCGGCAAGAGGGCCCTGGTTACTGGGGCGGCCGGGGGAATCGGTCGTGAAATCGCGCTGTCGCTGGCGGCCGAAGGCGCAAATTTGTTTCTGCTCGACATCAACGAGACGGGACTGGCTGATGTGGTTGACCGTTGCCGTCAGCAAAGTGCCGATGCCGTGGGGAGAATTTGCGACGTGTCGCAAAGCCACGAGATCAGCGCAGCGGTGGCGGCAGTGATTGACCATTGGGGCGGGCTCGACATCCTGGTCAACAACGCCGGAGTCGCCTATTACGGTCGCACCGAATTGATGAACCCGCAGCAGTGGGACCGCCTGCTGGCCATCAACTTGCTGGCCCCCATTCAATTGACCAGGGAATTGCTGCCCACTCTTCTGGAACAGGGCGAGGCGCATTTAGTGAACGTGTGCAGCGTCGCCGGCCTTGTCCCGTTCCGCAAGTTGGCGGCATATCAAACGACCAAATTCGGGCTGGTCGGCTTTAGCTTGTCGCTGCAGGCCGAGTATTGGCGATATGGGCTGGGAGTGACAGCACTTTGCCCTGGATTCGCGCGAACAGGCATTTACGACAGTGCCATGCGCAGCCGGAACGATCGGCCACTCAAATCGCCTCCCTGGTGGACGCTGGGCTCGGCGGAGAGTGTCGCCGCACGTTGCGTACGAGCCATTCGCCGTAACGAGCGTTTGGTGACGGTCACTCCCTTCGCCCGCCTCCTCTGGAGTCTGCAGCGACTATCGCCGTCGCTTATGAACAGAATGGTCCGAGGCCAACGTATCCCCTGGCAACCCGAGACCGCTCAAACGGACCGGCCGGCGGTCGACACAGACGTCATTCCGCTGAACACGGGCGGGGCTTTGACGCGAACTCGCGGTCAATCACTGCGTCGGGCTGCTTGACACGCTCCAGGCGCTACCGGGGTCGCAGTGGCCGGCTGTTTCCCAACACGGCATGCGAACGGTCGCGAAAACTCGGGAAGCGACCGTTGAGCCGGCAGCGCTCGAGTACCCGTTGGTTAAGCTCGGTAAGCCCACACAATCGTAGCAGTCCGTCGTGCTCATGGAGTCGCCGGTCGAGGACCAGCAGTTGGGCGACCAGAGTGCTATCGAGGCGGGCTAGCTCGTCGCACTCCAGCAACAGCCGGTAGGTGAAGTGACGCTCGACGAGCGACCATAGAGTGTCGGCCAGGTCAGTGCCGTCCGGCACGCCCTCAGGCGGTGGACTAAGCCGGATGAACAACCAATCAGGACCACGTTCGACGTCGGCAACCCAACCCTGAGCAAGTTCCACCATGAGAGTTGTTCCTTCAACGCGCGCTAGAAGAAATGTTTCGAGGTCGGCTGCCACGTTCCTCCCGACCCAAAGAATTATCATATGCCCTACGCGCGGTCGTGCAAGCGCGAACGAAGTTTTTTTATGGTTTTCTCGACGGTGTGCTAGCACTACAAATCCGCACCGGCCCCTTGAAGACCGCGACGAAAACGCGATACTGGCGTTGCGATCAGCTTGTCGTCGTCCCTGACGCACCCCATAGACCCTTATGCACCGATAGAGGAGTTGAGCCATGTCGCGAGCAGGAGCCGTAACATTCAAAGGAAATCCATTGACTTTGGCCGGCAAGGCCGTAACGGTCGGAGATCAGGCCCCCGATTTCAAACTGCACCGTTTCGCTGACGGCGCCATGCAGACGATCACGCCGGCCGACCTGAAGGGGAAGCCGTCGATCCTGAGCGTCGTCCCCTCGCTCGATACACCGGTCTGCCAGAAGCAGACCAAGAACTTCAATCAACAGTTGGCCTCCTACGGCGATCGAATTAACGCCCTGACCGTGAGCCTCGACTTGCCGTTTGCCATGAACCGCTTCTGCGGCGCCGAGGGTATCACCAGCCTGAAAAGCGCCAGCGACTACCAAGACCGCAGCTTTGGCAAGAACTGGGGTATGCTGATCGAAGAGCTCAAGATTCTCGCACGAGGCACGTTCGTGCTCGACTCCCAAGGCAAAGTCGTCTATGCCGAGCAGGTCAAGGAAGTCGCTGAAGAGCCGAACTACGACGCGGCGCTGGCGGCGTTAAAAGGCCTGCTGTAGCCCTGGTCATCGCGCACGCCCCCTAAGAAAATGGCCCGATGGCCCTACCATCGCTGGACGTGGGTTTTTACCTATGGCTCGGTGTTTGTGCTGTTTCCGCTCTGTTGCCTGGCGGCTTACCTCTGGGTGCGCGGCTGGCGAATCGTACCCTGGTAAGGGGTCGATCCCATTGACAAATGGGCGTTTCGAGGCTCAACTGGTAGCTTAATGGACCCCCCCACCTGTTGCCATGCTGAGGGAGCGATCGTGGAAAACCCAACAACCACCGCGGCCAAACCGATGAACAAGACGGAACTTACCAACGCGCTGATCAACACCACCGGCCTGACCAAAGCTCAAGTGAGTGCGTTTTTCGATGAGCTGGCCAAGCTCATGGGACAACAACTGGGCGAGGGCGGACCGGGCGAGTTCACACTGCCCGGCCTGGCCAAGATCAAGGTCGTTCGTAAGCCGGCTACCCCGGAACGAATGGGGATCAATCCGTTTACGAAGCAAGAGCAGTTGATGAAGGCCAAGCCCGCCAGAAACGTCGTTAAGATCAATGCGCTCAAGGGTTTGAAGGACATGGTTTGATTGGCGAATCGACGTCATGCCGGTGGATCAATACGCCGGAGTAGTGCGATTGGCGTCCGGACGGCGTGTCGAGGAGCAAGGCGCCGTCGAGTGCGATTCCGGCGCAAACGCCGGTCGTTCTTCGATGCCCCGCTTCGATCGTCAGCGTCCGACCGCGTTGCAGACATGCGTCATCGGCACGCCGGCCCACGGCCTCTGGTTGCTTTGCCAGGCTTTCAAGAAGGACGTTGAGCCGCGACAGCGCTTCGACGAGCAGCAATGTGCGGTCGTGTGGACCGCGCGATAGATCGCCGAGCGACGTGACTATCGCGGCCAATTCCGGCGGTGCTTGGGACAATGAGTTATTCACGTTCCAGCCGATTCCCAAGATGTGCCGACCGTCCGCCAAGGCCTCAACCAGCACTCCCGCCAATTTACGGCCCGAAGCGAAGACGTCATTGGGCCAATGCAAGCCTAGGCGCGCTTCCGGCGCCCGTGGCGCACTGGTTTCGACAACTGCCAAGGCCGCTGCCAACGAGATCATCGGAAACCAGCGGCGTTGGACGCCGAGCTTTGCCGGATCCAACAACAGGCTGAAGGCCAGGCTCCCAGGTCCAGTCCACCAGCGGTTCGTCCCCCTCCCACGCCCCGCCGATTGTTCTTCGGCGATGACCAGCGCCGGCAGCGTGCCATTCCCGTCCTCCGCAAGCTGCCGGGCCCGATCGTTCGTCGAGCCCAGCGTCCGATGGTACTCAACCCTCGAGACGAATGTCTCGGTTCGCAGTCGATGGAGTTCGAGGTCGTTCATGCAAGGCTGAATGAAAAAAGCCGGGCCAGCGACGAAACTGGCCCGGCTGCGAAAAGGATTTTACACGCCTGATTCAAGCATTACCAGAGGTATGTGAACCGGGTGGTCAAACCGTCGAACGTGATGGCACTGCTGTTATTGATGGTGCTGTTGTAATTGCTGGTCTGCACGGTCTGGATGTAATTGCCGGTCGAAACCGTGTTGAACCAGACGCCGAAGTAATAGCCCGCGGTGATTTGTACTCGACCGTTGGCGCTCCTCCAGCCGCTGCCCACTTCGTACTCGAGAATCGGCACGCTGCGGAAGTCCTTCCATGCGTTAAACGACTGTACGCCAGCGATGCTGTTGGTCTGCAAGAAGCTGGCGCGGTTGTTGCCGGCCAGGACGCTGCCAAAGGTCTTGCCGTAGATGAGGAAGCCTCGATTGGCCATTTGCCGCGCGGCTTGCAGGCCAAAGCGGGCACCCACGCCTTCGAAATTGATGTTCGTTCCTACATTGGTCGTCGAGCCTGGGATACCGACGCCGGGGGCGACGTCCGCGGACCGGAACTGCTGTGTGAGAATGCCGTAGCGAGTGCCCAACGAGTAATTCACGTACCAGTTCCGCCCGCCGGCGAGCAAGCGGCGGTAGTCGACGTCGGCGAATTGGAACCGTGTCGTATAGCGAGCAAAATCCCCCAGGCCGGTCGCCGGGCCAATGGGGTTGGTCACGAGCGATTGGATTGCAATCGGCGGCGACGCGAAGATCGATGCGTTCGACTCACTTTGAAAATTGCTATACGCGATCTGAATGCTCGTGGTCCGGCTCAATGCGAAGGTCGCGCCCAAGCGGTAGCCAATCGAGTAATCGGGGTTGATCGTGCCCACGCTGCCGTTCGACACGCCGCCAAGCTGCGGATCGCCGTACGCCACGGTGGCGCCACGCGGACGCAGATAGAGCGCCTCGGCAAAGGCGCCGGTGCGGTGCGCCCAGAAGGGGTCGGCGGCGATTGGGGCCGCGAATCCATAGCCGCCGCCGGCGCCACAGCCAGAACCACAGCCGGTGCCGCAGCACGAGCCGGCGCCATCGTCGACCGCCATGGGACCGGGATTGGCGGCCGGGGCGGAACCGTCGGCGGGCGTGGGCTGGTCGGCGTAATAATCGTTGTAAGTCAACCGGTCGGATTCGCTGGCGGGCACCAGGTCGTAAGCACTGCTGGTAGCCTCGGCGTTGACGGAAATCGAGGGGTACTGGTAAACACGCGACACTTCAGGCTGTGTCGAAGTTGCCGGCGCGGCTGAGTCTGCGGCTCCGGCATAGGGATATGGTTGTTGCGCGTGCGATGGTGTGCCAACGCACACCAGCGTGGCCGCGACCACGGCTTGGAGGGTTTGCAGTTTCACGTCATATTCCTTGGAGTGCGGTGGGGACGATTCGTTGGAAACAATTGCCTTCCGGGATTCTCCGGATTGGTTCCACGAGTCTCAATCGACGCACCGACCCAGTTGCCCTACCATTTACGTTGGTGGCGCCAAATGCGCTACCGGTGCTAGAACTGGTAAGCGTGGCAGGTCCGCCACGTGGAGAACAACCGTTGCAACCGGACCACCGGCTAGGCCAGAAGCTCACGCGGCAGGTACCGCGCGGCGAACCAAGAGGCGATGGTGCAAAGAGCGCTGCCGGCCAACAGCAAACTAAAGGCCGTTGCGGAGTCCCAGCGCTGGCTACCGAACTCGTACCAGTAGCCGCCCAACCAGGTGGAAAGCAAGGCACTGATGTTGGAAACCGCCATGAACATGGCGAACACCGTGCCCGCGGCGCTTAGAGGACAGGCCCGAGCGGCCAGATCTAACTGGATCATCATCGCGGTCATGTACGTGAAACCTGCCAACACGCTGACCGAGGTGGCCCACTGACCGTCGGCCAGGGGCCAATACGCGAGCGTGCTTACGACGCCGCAAACGATGGCGCCGGGCACCAGCCAGCGCATGGGCACTTTTCGGCAATAGAAGCCATATAATACACACGCCGCGATTGAGCCGCAGGCGGCCCATGAAACGGTTGCGCCATACGATTTTTCGGTGAAGTCCAAGGCGCTGGTCATGTGCAGATAAAGCACCGCTTGCGAAAAGGGGTTAAAATGCCAGGCGAACATGAACGCGCCGACGCAAATTACCGAGGGGGAACACAACGTGCGCCATAGCATGCCCCGGGCCGTGCTGAAGTGGGGCCGGGGCAACGTTTGACGGGGCTCTCGAACATAGAACACCGACAGGAGCGATGTCATCGCCATCAACCCCCCGCAAAGCAAGTAACCCAGTTGTTGATGGTGCTCTTCGCTCAAGCAACCGCCCCAGACGCCGGTGAGTAGGGTGGCCGCATAGCCGGCCCCGGCGGCGATCGACTGCAATCGACCGGTCATCGAGAGCGTCTGGCCGGCTTCGATCAACAGGGCGTCGAGCACGACGTCGGAGAAGGTGATCGCCAGCGCGGGTAAGAACAGGGCCGCGAAGAGCACGTGCCTTGCTCCGCTTGAAAGCGGCAACAGGTACAACCCCAGGAAGCAAACCGTGGTGGCGACCGCGGCCACCACCAGGTAGCTCTTACGGCGGTATCCGGCCAGCGGCACGAAGTCGCACAGCAGCCCGCACAATGGTTTCAAGCACCAGGGGCCGCCCAGGAGTGCCACGAAGGTGGCTATTTCCTGCGCCCCGCTGCCCCATTCCTTGAGCAACGACTGCGTCGGTTGAGTGATCAGGCCGGTGGTTGGCTCGCCGATTCCTTGGAGAAACGAGAGCGTTCCGAACAAGATCGATATGCCAAAGACTTCCCGCCGCATTCTCCCAGTGCTCAAAAAACGTGCTGCCGGGAGCGCGCCATGGGGCAAAACTGCCCGAATGCTAGCATTCCCGTGCTAAAACGGTAAAAAAACAAGACATCCGCAAAAAGCGCGCCGAGCGTTAAGGCTCGCGGCGAGCCGCATTCCCCTCTTGGTTGCGACGCCCGTTTCCGCAAGTTCCGGCGGGAGATGGGATCAAACGGAACTCTCGGTTTTGGGGAGCTGGGCTTCAATGGCCTCCAGCGGCGGGAGATGTACTTCAATCGCTCAGCAAGGTCAACCCCGCCACTTGGCGCGACTGGTCCGCCGAGCGCGACTGGGGTTGTCCGCCGGAGTCCGCCTAGCATAACCTTGAGACTCATGGACATTGGCACGGGACTGAATCGCCGTGGGTTAGAAACGGTTCGGGATGAGTGCGATTGTGAGTAGACGGACCGAAATCGTCGATGCATTCAGGGCAGTCCTGGCCCCTCGGGACGAAGTGGTGGTAATCCATTCGTCGCTCGTCGGGTTAGGCCTCACGCCGGCCGGACTCAAGTGGGACCTGCTGGCAGCGTTGTCGCAGTTAGTCAGAGAAGGCAGGACGCTGGCTCTTCCGACCTTTACTTTCGGCTTCTGTGGCGGCAAACCTTACCAATTTCGCCGAAGCCGTGGAGAAACAGGCCAGTTGGGCAATTGGTTCCTCGAGCTCACCGCCGCGACGCGAACACCGCAGCCTATCTATTCTTTCGCCGTGGCCGGCCCCAGGGCCGCCGAGCTGGCTGCTACGGCCAATTCGACGGCGTGGGGCGACGATTCGATCTTCGCGCTCTTCGAACTGCTCGACGCGCGGCTGGTCATGGCCGGTTGCGGTTGGGAGGCCTGCACTCAGTTCCACCGCTATGAGGAACAGTCCCAGGTACCTTACCGGCAGTATAAGACGTTCTCGGGCAACGCAGATTTCGGTGGCGGCTTCGTCCAAGCCTCCACGCGCATGTATGTCCGCGATCTGCACTTGCGGCCTGTAAATGACTTTTCGCCCGCAGTGGCGAAATTGCAATCGGCCGGGCTGATCGCGGTACATCCCTTAGGCGCGGGATTGGTCCAGGCGGTAAACGGCCAACCTCTTGCAGACGCGTGTCGCGAACTATTGGTTCAAAATCCTATGGCGTTTGTATGTCGCGAAGGGATCCGGTATGGTCCACCGCTTCGCATCGCACTTCTGGGGCAGACCAACTTGGAGCTTCTCCGTAGCGCCCTGGTGAGGTCGGCAGAACTGCTTTTCCCCGATCGCGAACTTGAGATTTACTCTCCAGCGATCGGTCAATGGTTTCAAGAAATCGTGGAGCCTGAATCCAGGCTGAACCACTTTCAAGCCGACGTCTCGATTGCCGTCGATCGCCTCGAAGACGTGCTGCAGGTGGAGTCGCTCGATGAGCTGCCGAACATGGCCGACCCGGACGAACGCTTCGAGAAATACCTCGCGCTCGTTGGTGCCTATGCCCGCGGAAGGCCGGAGAGCCTTTTCGTCAACACATTCGCCGCTTTCCAACCATCGGCGTTGGGCACGGGTACTGCGGATGCGGACCAGGTGGCAAGGTTCGTCGCGCAATTTAATGCCCGGCTTGAGGCATTTCTGCAAGAACTGCCCAACGCCCGCGCGTTCGACTTTACGCGTTCCGCCATCACGTTTCGCGGCGGACCGCTTGTCGACTTGCGACTTTGGCACCTGGCGCGGTTCCCCTATTCGGCCGCGTTCAGCGACCATCTGGCCCGTCGCTATCTCAGTTGGCTCTTGGCGATGCAAGGCCGGACAGCGCGGCTCGTGGTGCTCGACCTCGACAACACGCTTTGGGGAGGAGTGCTGGGTGAAGATGACCTTGGCGGTTTACAGCTTGGAGGTGATTATCCGGGCAATGCGTTCGCCGGCTTCCAGCGTTGTCTGAAGCGATTAGCCAGCCGAGGCGTGACCCTGGCGGTGTGCAGCAAGAACGACGAGGCCGAAGCATTGCGCGCGATCCGCACTTTGCCCTCGATGGTGCTGCGCGAAGACGATCTCGCCGCCTGGCGGATTAATTGGGAACCGAAATGGCGCAACATCGAGTCGCTGGCGTCCGAATTGAACCTGTCGTTGGAGCATGTGCTGTTCGTCGACGACAACCCAGCCGAACGCGAGGAGGTCCGCCTCCGGCTTCCCGCGGTTCGCGTTCTGGAGTTACCGGCCGATCCTGCGTGCTACGCCGAGGCGCTGCTCTGGTCGCCCTTCTTGGAGTGCCTGACTGCGACCGACGAGGACCGCCGTCGGGGTCGTAGCTACCAGTCGCACCGCGCAATGCGGAGACGGCGGCACGAGTTTGAGCGGGTCGAGGATTTCTACGCTTCGTTGGCAAGTCGCATCCACATTCAGCCGCTTGATGAGGGCAATGCCAACCGAGCGGAGCAACTCGCGCAGAAAACCAATCAATTCAACGCCACGAGCCGCCGCTACACCCGCCGAGAGCTTGAGGCCCTCGCCGATAACTCGTTTAGTGCTGTCGGTGTACCGCCGGAAAGCTCAAGTGTATTCGTGATCGGCCTGGAAGACCGTTTCAGCGAACGAGAGAACGTCGGCTTGCTGGTCACCCGCTGGAAGCGGCCACACGCGGGGGCGGTCGAGATCGACAACTTCCTGCTTTCCTGCCGCGTTCTGGGGCGCGGGATCGAGCGTGGCGTGCTGGGGTGGCTTTGCCGCGAGGCCACGACGCGGGGTCTGAGCGAGATCGTGGGGCAGATCGTCCCCACACCACGTAATACGCCGGTCCGATCGCTATACCGCGATCATGGTTTCAAACCCGGCGAGTTCGACGGCGAGTGGCGGCTCGATTTGCGCTCAGGGACTACCGACGTGCCAGAGTGGCTGACGGTCGTCGACGTGGCATCGAGAGGATGGTGAGGCGAATGGACCGCCAATTCGACGACTTCTCTGTCGGTGACAGCGTTAGCTTCGGCCGGCAATTCACGCCCGACGACTTTGCCGCCTTTTCGGTCCTCAGCGGCGATCGCAATCCACTGCACCACGACGCCGCCTACGCCGCGAGATCGACCTTCGGCCGGGCAATCGTCCCCTTGCAGCTAGTCGCCGCTCCCCTTTCGGCCATTGCCGGCATGTTCATGCCCGGCCATCGTTCGCTCGTGCTTGACAGCCAGTTCCGGGCGATCGAACCGGTCGATTACGGCGTGGAGGTCGTCTATTCGGCGCAGATCGTATCCAAACACCCGGCCCTACGCGCCCTGACGATTCGCGTGATCGCTTTCGATGGCCGCCGCGTCCTGGTCGAAGGCCGTTTGCGCGTGCGGGTCCGCGACGACGTGCCAGCCGGCGTCTGGGCCGACGTGGACTGTCCGGAAATTGAAAACTCGACGCGACATCGTGTCGCGCTGGTCACCGGCTCCACAGGCGCCATTGGAAGCGCCGTGTGCGTGGCGCTTGCCCGCAACGGCTGGACACTGATCCTGCACCACCGCGGCAACGAAGATCTCGCGGCGCAATGGCAACGAACATGTCGCCAAGAGGGATCCGAGGCTCATCTCTGGCGGTGTGATCTGGCATCGACCGCCACGCGGCGCGAGGCGCTGGTCGCGCTGGCAAGCCTGCCCGCCGCTTCGCTGCTCGTCCATTCGGCCTGTCCATCTGTCGTCGCTCCACTGGTGGAAACGATGGAAGTCAACTTTGCCGCCTTACGCGACCTGGGCGAGGCGTTGCTACCTGGTATGTTGCAACGGCAATATGGCGATATCGTTTTTCTTGGTTCCAGCGCTCTCGAGCACGCGCCGCAGGGTTGGGACGATTACGTCGCGGCCAAAGCCGCCGCAACACATTACCTGCGCACGTTCGACAGGCGTTATGCGACCTACGGAATACGCGGCACCGTCGTCGCGCCCGGCCGTGTTTCAGGCCCCTTCTCTCAAGAAGCAATCTCATTATCTCCTCCTGATGCCCACATCCCCTTTCAAGATCATCACCCAAACGACGCTGATTGCCTGTTGCCGGAAGAAGTCGCCGAGACGGTGTTGGACCTGGTGGAACGGAGAGACCGCCCTTCCGGCGGGTACGTTTCAGTCTCTCCTGGCGTCATCCGTCATGGCGCGTGGGACTTTCGCCCATCGCCGGCGGCACCGGCCGGTACGGAGCCGAGCTTGCCGACGAGGTCAAGCTTGGACCACTCCGAACGAGGTCCGACGCTTCACGCCTCGGTGCCTGCGTCCGCTATGTCGGACCACGATGAATTGGAAACATTGGTCAGGCGAATGTTGCATTTACCCGAAACGGCCGATCTGAGCGAGGCCGCACTCGACAAGACGCCCGGCTGGGATTCGCTGGGGCACCTGCAATTGCTCCTTTCCGTCGAATCGGCACTGCGGGTCTCGTTCAGTTCTCAAGAAATGAGCCAAACGACGCGTTACAGCGAACTGAGCCGACTCGTCGCGGGGAAACTACGCGGGCGATAAACGCAAACTCCAGGCTGACATCGCCCTAATTCAGTTATCAAAGGCAAGAGAAAAAAGGAATTCAGAGGCCACGCAATACGGTCATGGATCTGAGATTCCGGTTCCGAACTGCTGGCGGACCCAGGCGCGGAACTCGCCGATCCAGGCGTTCGAGTCGGCCCCACAGCGGCGCGCGAGGAAGGGCACCAGGTACGCGACCCTAAGGAACGGGAGGTTCAAGCTCAATTCCTGTTCGACGTACTCGCCGCCAGACGTCAGGTGGAACGATTTCAACGATTTTCCGTCGCAGCGCCAGATTTCGGCCACACGCAGACCGGCGTAGATCGGCACTTTGGCGACGGCACTTCGAGAGACTTCGATCTCGACGGCCAGGTCGGGAGGCGGGTCCGACTTATGATCGACTTCCTCCTTCCCTCGCACCATCGGCTCATTGACGATGTAATAGCATTGGTCGGCCTCCAAACCACCCCGGTTGTCGGGCCGTTTCCAGGTCGTGGAACCGAAGCCCTCAATGGGAATCCGCAACTCCTCCGTTAGGGCCTCGATCAATCGGCCGATCCGTGTCTTGAGCGATTCGTCTTTTGGCGAAGGTGACTTGCTCGAGTGCGGCAGGCTGTTCGACGGTGGCCATCATCGACTCCTAGAGATCCCAAGTTCGTGGGCGACGCGTTCGTGGCCCTACGTAGCCCTCTTCCGTCGCTTCCCACGCGCCGACGTCCACTCGCCGATCGTTACGGCACACGGCGTGCACGGCGTGTGCTTACTACTTTGTCCACACCGATGTCATGGTCCAGCATTCCCGGGACGAAACTGGTCGCGCACCCACTGCCGAAACGCCTTGATCCAGCGGGTCTCATCGTCGTGGTTCGTTTCGAGAAACGGCTCGAGGTCGGCCGGCTTCAGGAAAGGAAGGTTGAGACTGCGCTCGACTTGGGCATATTGCCCGTCCGGGCCGAGCTGCCAACTTTCCAGCGCCGAACCATCGTAGCGCCAGATCTCCGCGACTCCCAACGTGGCGTAAAGCGGTAGCTTCGTTTCAGCGCTTCGCGTGATTTCAACCTCCACAGCGAGATCGGGAGTCTCCTCCCGTTGCAAGTCATTGGCCTCCCGCCCGACGACTCTCGCGGCGTTGCGGATGAAGTAGCAACGATCGGCTTCCAGGCCAGCGACCTCCGCCCGCGCTTTCCAGGTGGTTGAGCCGAGGCTGCGGATCGGCAGATCCAACCCCTCCACCAGAGCATGGATCATCAGTCCGATCAACTCCGCGTAATCCTCGTGCCGAGCGGAAGGGGCCGTCAGTTCGAGACTCCCGTGATCGTAGGTCATGCGGACATGCCAATTCGCCTCGATGTCGCGCAGCTCCTCATACATGGTCCAGGGGATGCCGTGGAGCACGATCGGTCCCGTTGGTGCTCGTGTTTTGGTTTTTTCGACGGTCGCCATTTGAGACCCCTTTTTCACGGACGCGTGGCATTGAAAATGCTCGCTTGATTATAACAACAGAATCACAGTCACCGTACCTACGGACTCTCGATCGTCACTGCCATCACGACGGGTGCCGTCCCATCGGGACCCTTGACCAGTTCGATTTCGCCGATCGGCTCGGGACGCCGCGGATGGACCGCCAGGTAGCGCAATTGCTGTCCCCGTAGCTTGAAGGCGAGCTTCGATTCTGGTACGTCGACGATGCGGATGTAGTCGGCGAAGTGGACGCCGTTCTTCAACTCGTGGTCCTCCGTCTGGCCGTCGGCGTACTGCAGCCGCACGACGAGCGATACGCTGCCGGCCGGCGTTGCCGGAAAACCCCAGCCGCTGATCCCACTGAGGAAATGGACCGCGCGGGCAGGTGCGTTGCAGGGAAGGCTCACCGACTTGGGCATATTGGGCGGAAACGCCCCCGCGGGGCCATAAAGCATGATCGCGTTGGGTATTCGGTCTCCCTGCGGATCGACGAGTTGGAACGGTACGCCGTCGAATGTCTTGGGCGACCAATCGTCGAAGATTAGCCGCTCGGCGCCGGCGTCGGCCGAGTAAAACATGCCGCGAGTGCTTGCGATCGTGGCCACTTTCCGCAGGTCGAGGGGCAAGTACTTGCCGCGCTGGGTGAGGAACTCGAGCAGGTCGCAGATCGCCTGCGGCGGGACTTGTTTTTCGAATCCTTCGGGCATCAGCGACTTGCGGGTGACCACCAGTTCTTCGATGTTCTCTCGCAGGACATTGTGCCGCTTGGCCTCAGCGTCGATCACCTCGATCGATGTTTTCGTCTCGGAGGCCAGCAGTCCGTTGAGAATTCGACCGTCGTCGACGACCACCGTGTACTGGCGGAAGTTCCCCTCAACGCCGCGGCTGGGGTCGAGAAGGTGAATCAAGAGCTCACCCTTGGGGTGCGCGGCCATGCCCGTCAGATCGGGGCCGATTTTCGTCCCTTCGCCGCTGTGCGTGTGACATTTCATGCACTGTTCTTTGAAGACCTGCTTCCCTTTGGCGGCATCGCCGGGCTTGAGGACAACGGGCGAAAGCTCGTCGATCACCTTTTGGCGGTCGGCGTTCGGCAGGCCGCCGCCCGTCGCCAGCAACCGCTTCGCCCGCTCGGCGATCGCCGGATTGGGATGGTTGACCAAAGCCTGTTTCTGGTCGAGCGAGAGGTCGGCCAATTCGACCTCGTGCCGTTCGAGCGCCTCGAGCAAGGCGCTGGTCCAGTCGGCTCGTCCCAAGAGCGCCCGCAACACCGCGGGCCGCACGGCCGGCGTGACGCGAACCAGTCCTTCGACGAGCGCCGCGCCGACTTCGGCCGCTTCACTGCGGCTGACCGCGGCAACCAGGCCCAGGGCCAGTTCCTGCGAGCTGCGGGCGGTGATCAGGTCCAACAGCGCACTGGCGGCCGCGGGGTCGGCCTTGCGGAACTCGACCAATTGGCCGGCCGCTTCGATACGCTTGGCATCGCGCTGGTCATCGTCCTGGGCTGTCGCAAGAAATTCGGCTGCAATCTCGGCGGCATACTCCTCGAAGCGTTTGCTTCCCCAGCGGTTCGCCAACCCTACGAGCCGTCCCTTGGCGGTGGGAGAGACGATCGAAAGCAGTTTCAGCATCGCCCTCTCGACTTCGTCGTCGAGTTCCGCTGCTTGGTCTTTGGGCCAGCCGGCCGCCAGACCCGCAACGATCGTATCGGCCACGCGCGGCTGAGCTTCAGCCACCTGGGTGAGAAGCGTGCCAACGGAACCTGACGGCGCGCCGCGCGCAAAGTGTTCGGCCACTCGAGCGGTCACGTCCAGTAACACGTCGTTCGTCTCGCCGGCTGGATGCTGGGCGGCAACTGAAATCAGGAATCGTAGATCGTTGGCGGCGGCGGCGGCAATGGCCGCATCCGGAATCCAGCGATCGCGGGCGTTTTCCGGCTGCGTCAAGGCAGCGGCGATGGAAGCGGCCGCGTCGATGGAGGGAGGCGAATCGGCCAACGCCAAGAGTGCCCTCATCCGCACCTGAGCGTCGGCATCCGCGACCAGGCCGGCGGCCAGGATCGCGCTTGCCGTTTCCGCTCCGGGCGGCAAGACCTGCGCCGCCGCTCGGCGCACACCGGCCGATGGATGCGCCAGTGCGGCCACGGCTGCTTTCGTCGCCGCGGCGTGGCCGCCGTCGAGCAAGCCGAGGCCGTGTAATGTCCAAAGTGCGTGGATTGCGGCCGTATTCAGCCCTGTCGAGTCGATCGTCTGGTCCAAAACCAATTCGATCAAATCGGCCGCCACGTCCTGCTCGCCGCGCTCGACCAACAGTCGTTGCGCATGTATTCGCCAAAGCTGGTTGTCGTGCCGTAGCGCGGCGACCAGCGCCCGCGGCACGTTCGGATCGAGTGCAATCTGCGCCGCTGGTTCCGCGGCGGTGTAGACCACGCGGTAGATGCGGCCGTGCGTCTTGTCGCGCAACGGCGTTTCGTAGGCGTTTCCCTTTCCGGTCGTAAAACCCTCGGGTTGAGGGTTGTGCTGCACGACGTAGTTGTACCAGTCGACCACCCAAATGTGCCCGTCGGGCCCGACCTCGGCCGCGATCGGCGCGGTCCATTCGTCGTCGCTGGCCAACAGATTCCAGCCGTGGGTGGCGGTGAAGTCGCTGCCTCGCGGTTGGAGCAGGAAAGTCGCCGTGAGGTGGCCCGTTGGGTCGCTGACGAACGACGTGCGGTTCCAGTAGTGCTTGGGGTAAGTGCGCGCGGTGTAAAGCGCGTGTCCGGCCGCCGAGGTGAAGCCGCCATGAAAGTCGACCTGCCGCACTTTGTCGGTGATGGGGTAATACTGGTTGCTCGCCGCGATGCTCGAAAGCACTTGGGGCGACCATCCACGGACCGCTTCGTAATAGCGGTTCGGGATCGGCAGGTAGACGCTCGGGCAGCCGTTGGCCGTCGAACCGAAGACGATTCCCTCCTCGCTGAAGCCGACGCCCCAGGAGTTGTTGTTCGTGTTACGCAAGAACTCCAGTTTCGAGCCGTCGGCCTTGAAGCGGTAGAAGCCGGTACGGAAACTCTGCCGCTCGCCGCCGACGTATCCTTCGAAGCCCGAGTAGCCGACCATGCCCCACAGCCAGTTGTCGAAGCCCCAACGCAGGTTACTCGGGCCCGCGTGCGTGTCGCCTATGTTCCAGCCGCTGAAAAGCACCTCACGGACGTCGGCGTGGTCGTCGCCGTCGGTGTCCTTGAGAAACAACGTATCGGGCGCCTGGTGGACGACCACGCCGCCACGGGTGAAGCAGATGCTGGTGGGGATACTGAGCGATTCGGCAAAAACGGTGAACGTGTCGGCGCGGCCATCGCCATCGGTGTCCTCGCAAATCTTGATCCGGTCGTGGCCCTTGCCGGCCGGCTGCAAATCGTTGGGATAATCGATCGTTTCGGCGATCCAGAGTCGGCCACGGTGGTCCCAGGCCATCGCGATCGGCTTGGCGATCTCGGGGTCGGCGGCAAAGAGCGAGAGCTCAAAACCGCGCGGCACTTGGGCATGCTTCATCGACTCCGTCGGATCGAGGGGCCGTTGCATGCGATCGATCGGCTTTCCCTGCGCACCCCGTGACTTGCCTGGCAAGTAATGGGGCAGCTTCGCCGCGGTGTATTCGAACGGTTTAATGTCGGTCCGCTTGGCTGGGCCTGAATCGAACACGTCCCCTTTGCCCGCGGCCCAACGGATACCCCGCTCGACCAGCGCCTGGAAGCCCGGGTTGCTCCAAGTGCGCTCGTCGTGGCCGTAGGCGGTGTAGAACACACGCCCCTTTCCATGCGTACGGACCCAGGTCCACGGCTCCTCGCTGTCGCCTTCGGCGCGCACTTGCAACACATGCCGATCGCGCACGTTGTGCTGGTGATGAACATAGGTTTCATCCCAGGTGGTGAAGGGCTCCAGGCCCCGCATGATCGGATGGTTCGGATCAACCATCTTGGTCTCGAAGGTGCCGGTGCCGTGGCTCCGGAATTGCGCGCCCACCAGGGCGATGAATTCGGGCGAGTTGAGAAAGCAATACGAAGCGCAATGGATCGGCACGAAACCGCCGCCGCTCGAAACATAGTCAAGCAGGGCCTTTTCCTCACGCGGCTCGATCCGCTCGATGTTGGCGTACAGCAACAGAGCGTCGTAATGGGCAAGGTTTTCAGGATTCAGTTCAGCGAGATTGTCCTTGTAAGCGATCTCAATTCCGCGGCCGGCCATCACAGGGGTCAATTGCGCCGCGCGGTCCGCCGGCCGGTGGTGTCTCTCGTCGCCGAGAAATAGAACCTTGAGCGTGTCGTGCTCGGAAGCGGAAGCCCACGCGGCCGTCAAAATGCAGGTGAATACCGTCGAGGCAAGTAGAAACCGCGTACTGCGACAGGACATGACCGGCTCCGAGGAATGGGGTTTTATTATTCGGTTCATAATAACAGAAGAATGGCGCTTCCGGTGACACTTCGTGTACCGCTACCCTCGGCGACTGAATGTCGGCAGTTGGACAGCGACAGCACACGGCGTGTGGCCAGCTGCTATGAGTATTACGACAGCGTGAACGCCGGTAGCCGCACGATCTCACCCCCGTTCAACGCCGACTGGTGCGCGCAAATCCCCACGCAAGTCCAGTTGGCTGATTGCACGGCGTTGGGGTACGGATCGCGCCCTGCGATGAGCGCCGAAACGAACTCATGGGCCAGGTGCGGGTGCGAGCCGCCGTGCCCTCCCCCTTGCACGAACGAAAGGTGCGCGTGCTCACCCGCGTCGTATACGCCGCCCATCGTGAACCGCCGAATCGGCTCTGGCAAGCGGTGGGCGTAGTCGGGCACCTTGACCCTTTCGGGAATCTCCGGTTCCGGCTTCTTGGCGGTATGGATCACCGGCTCCTCCCCTTCGATTAGCGGCCACTCGAACGCTTTCTTCGTGCCGTAGACGTCAAAACTCTCGCGGTACTGGCGGGCCGTGTCGAACAGCGAGCGATGAATACGGGCGGTGAGATCCGAGTTGCGGAACTTGATGTGCGTCGTCTCGACGGCGAAGGGGGAGTGGTATTTCCCAATCAGCTCCTCGCGGATCGTGCCCGACCCAAAACACGAGACGTACTCGGCTTCGGCCTTGGTCAACGCCAGGCAGGGACCGACGCAATGGGTGGCGTAGTGCATCGGAGGCAGGCCCGGCCAGTAATTGGGCCAGCCGTCCATATCCTGTTGATGACTGGCTTGCAGGAACTGAACCTTGCCCAGCTCGCCCTTTTCGTAAAGCTCCTTGACGAACAGGAATTCGCGGGCGTAGACGACCGTTTCGGCCATCATGTATTTCAGGCCTGTCTCCTTTGCCAGCTTGACGATTTGCTCGCAGTCCTCGATCGAAGTGGCCATCGGCACGGTACACATCACGTGCTTTCCGGCTTTCAGCGCGGCGATGGCCTGAGGGGCGTGGTCGGGAATCGGAGTGTTGATGTGTACGAAGTCGACATCGCGGTCGGCCAGCACGTCGTCGTAGCGAGTATAGCGGCGCTCGATGCCGAAGGCGTCGCCGACCTGCTTGAGCTTGTCGGCCGACCTCTGGCAGATCGAGAGCATGTTGGCCTGCGGGTGCCGCTGGTAAATGGGGATGAACTCCGCGCCGAAGCCCAGCCCGATGATCGCTACGTTGAGTTTCTTGTCGTTCATGGCGTCGTCCCGTGGTTCGTGTTCCGTCGACCAATTGTAGGTCGCGGCGGTTTTTGCCGCCAGTGTCCCAGCGCCGGCTTGACCGCGGTCGTTGTCGCGTGCTAATTCCGGGCGAGCGGAGCGAAGAAAACGGACATCCGCCATTCCCATGCCGGCGAGCAAGCCGCGTAGCGGCACTTTCATTGACGCGCCACACTTGTTCCCGCCGGCAAGTGCGGCCGCCAGAGCATGTCGGGGAATGCGGAGCTGGGCAACAAGAAGACAAAGTCGATCCACTGCCGCGAGGCGGCGCGCTGGCGAATTCAGCTACGTGGCTCGATGACCCGCATCGCGCGCCAGCGCCCTTGCATGAAGCGGAGCAGGAACACGATACCCAAGACACTGATCCAACCGGTGACGACGAACCATGCGCCATGCAAGCCAAGGTGCAACCATTGCTGGCTGACCCAAATGAAGCCCGCCGCGCCCAGCGCCGCCGAGACGGTCGTGAGCATTGCGAAGCGGGTGTCGCCCGCCCCCTTGATCGCGCCGGCGAAGATCACGTTCATGGCGTCGAACAACGAGTAGAAGGCCACAAAGCGCAACAGGACCGCCGCCAACTCGCGCGGCACGGCGTCGGCCGTCGAGTCGTCCGCATCGCCGTAGGCCCACAACAGCGCGTCGGGAAACAACACGTAAATCGCCGCCAATGGCAAGAGCACGACGACCGCCAGCCAGAGCGCCGTCCAGGTCGAGCGGGCGGCCAGGTCGGGCCGGTTCTCGCCCAGGTGCCGGCCCACCAGCGTGCTGGTTGCCACGCCGATACCCAGCACGGGCATGAACACCAGCGCATTGAGGTTGAAAGCCAGGTTCGATGCGGCCAATTCGTTCTTGCCGATCTGGCCGACCAGCACGATGAACACGCCGAAAGCCCCGACTTCGATCAGATACTGCAAGCCGTTGGGCGCACCGAACCACAACAACCGCCCAAACAGCTCACGATCGAATCGGCAGCCCGCCAGTGTCTGGTACTTCTCGCGGAACACGGGTCGCAGCCAAAGGGCGACATAGATCGATACACGAAACAGCGTGGCCGCCGAGGTCGCCCACCCCGCCCCGGCAGCGCCCCACTCCGGAAATCCGAAATTCCCGAAAATCCAGGCGTAGTCGAGCACTACGTTCAGGCCCGCGGCCAGGCTGTCGACGATCATCACCGTCCACATATCGCCGCGTCCGGTGAAAAAGCTCGAAAGCGCGGCAGCCAACACCAGTGTTGATTCGCCCCAGCAGAGCGCCCGGTAAAATTCAATCTCCAACGAGGCGACCTCCGCCGGATGCCCTGCCCAATGGATCACCGCCGGTGCCAATGGGATCGTTAGCAGCATCAGAGGTATCGTCGCCAGGCCCAGCAATACCGCCTGCCACACCGCCCGCCCGATGCGCTCGGGGCGCTCGGCCCCGTGGTACTGGGCCACGAATGTATTGACGTAGCCGGCCACGCCCAGTGGAAAGCAAATGGCCAGGTAGATCAGGTTTCCGGCGGGCAAGGCGGCCGCGACCGCGTCGGTCGAATAATGGGCCAGGAACACCCTGTCGGTAAAGATCATGATCGTCGACGAAAGGTTCGAGACGATCAGCGGCAAGGCCATCACCAGGACCTCCCGCACTCCCGCCGGGCGCCGCCACAAGGTTTCCACAGGATTGCGCATCGGCACACTATACGCGGACGTGAAACATTGACATAGGAGGGGGCCGGCTGGGACGAGGTTCACCGGCTGCGCACATCGGCGCGTTCTGCGAGTGCTAGGTGGACGCCATGCGGGATCGCGAGAAATCACCCTTGGCCGGCCCCTCGCCGGCTTGGCAGGTGGAGGAGATTGTCGGTCGAAAGAGCAGAAGGGGCGGTTGTCGCGGTGTCTTCCGTTTCCGCCTCTCGCACCGCGCCTTAGGTGTCAGGACGGTAAGCCAGCCTCATTGGCCCGCAGCCCCGTTCGACCGCGATTCCAAATCAGCCAACAGCATCTGCCATTCCGGCTCGCTTTCAAGCGTGCGCAGGTCGGGATCGGTCGCCAACACCGTCCGGTCGCGGAAATCGTCGTCGGTTGCGGTACGGATGGCGCCCATGGCCAGTCCAGCGTAGTGTGCTCGCTGGGGCGCTTCGGTCGTTTTCTCGGAGCACACCGCGAAGCAGCGGGCCGCTTGCAGCAGAAGCAGGCGGCCGTGCGGCGCGCGGCGGACGGTGTCTTCGGCCTGTTTCGCCGCCTCGACGACCTGGCCGCAATGGGCTAAGGCCAGGGCGTAAGCCGATTGCCACGAGAGGTTCACCGGATCGAGGGCCCACAAATCGGTACGGATCTTCAGCGCTTGCTGATAATGTTCGTCGGATTCGGCCAAGTGCTGCTCCACTCGGTCGATCGCTCCCAGTCGCTCGTGAGCCAACGCCAGGAGTCCCAGACGCGCGATGTATTCCGGACTTTCTTTCCCAAGGCGTTCGACTGCGAGCGAGACATGCTTGAGTGACTCTTCATACGACTCGCGTGACGCGGCCGGATGACCTAAACGCCACCGGGCGTCGCCATGGTTGCCATGAATGTCGGCCAGGTCACCCAGGAAATCCCAATAAGTCGGGTACTGGGCAATCAGCGCGTTGATGATTTTCAGACACGCGGTGAAGTTCTCCTCGACAGCCGGAGCGTCGGCTAAATGCCAAACGGCGATCCCTACCCAGAGATAGCTCTCGGCCAAGTTGCCGATCGATACGGTTTTGTCGGTCTGCGAGCCGCCGGCTTCCATCGCCTGGTACCAGGCCCGGCGGTGTTCGCGTGCCGCCTCCAAGTGCCGACGGGCATCGGTGGGATGCCCGAGGGCAAGTTCCGCCTGTCCGGTGTAGAGCTCGTAGAAGCTCAACAATCGGTGGTGGTCGCTGGACTTGAAAAGATCTTGCTGCCGAGGATGGTCAAGGATCTCCTGTTGTAGATCGTGGGCCTCGACGAAGTGTTCTCTCGCGGCACGCGCGTCGTCATTGAGCTCCATTTCCATCTTGCCCATTTCCATGAGCATCAAACCCAGATTGGCGCGGGCCTGATCGTTGTCGGGGTTGACGTCGGCGAATTGCTTGGCGATGGAGTAACCTTTCTTGAATTGGCGCATCGCTTCGGCGCCGCGACCTAGCTTGGCATAAACGTTTCCCATCCGCTGGCAAGTAGCAACCAGGCCATAGTCGGTTACCCCGCTCTGCTCGATGCGATCGCCTAAGGAATCCATGCCCTTGTAGACCAGGTTGAGCACATCAGTAGTTATCGCTTGGACCTCAGGGTTGGGATGCTCACCGACACGTTTCGGCCGCAATCGCTGTTGCAATTGGCTGCTCAGATTGGCGAGTAAATCGGCCGTTTGCGTAAACTCGGCTTTGGCGACTTTGGCGTTCTCGGTAGCAACCTCCGCGTTATGTTGGGCCTCGGCCGCGTTTCGGTTGGCCTGTTCTTCCTGCTCCTTGGCGTCTTGGGCATTCTTTTCAGCTTCTTCCGCGTTCCGATCAGCTTCTTCAGCGTTCCGCTTGGCTTCGGCCTCCTTGACCGTCGCCTTTTCGAAGTTCTTCTTGGCGTCGACGAGCGCCAATTCGGTCTTGCCTTTCTCTGTGTCGAGCCGCACGGCCAGCCAGGAGGCGGTGCCCGCCCAGGCCACTACCATCACGGCGACCGTGGCGCTGAGCGAGGCGATCTTGGGGTTGCGCTGGCACCAGCGCCAAGCGCGCTCGGCCGGACTGACGGGGCGCGCCACGATCGGCTCGCCGACCAGGTAACGGCGCAGGTCCTCAGCCAGGGCGGCTGCGCTCGCGTAACGCTTTTCGCGATCCTTGTGGATGCACTTCAGGCAGATCGTCTCCAAGTCGCGAGGCAGCTTCGGGTCAAATTGTGACGGAGGAACCGGCTCCTTGCGCAGGACCTGTTGCAACGTGTCAAGCATACTTGCCGACCGGAACGGGGGCCGGCCGGTGAGGAACTCGTAGAACATCGAACCCAGCGAATAGACATCGGCCAAGGGCCCTACTTCCTTGGTATTACCGGAGGCCTGCTCGGGGGACATGTAATCGGGCGTGCCCATGATCGTGCCCGAACGAGTCTGCGAATTATCCTCGTCCTCGACGCGCTTCGCCAGTCCGAAGTCAGTGATCTTTGCGGTACCGTCGGTCGCGATCAGAATATTGCCCGGCTTGAGATCGCGATGGATGATGCGGTGCTCGTGGGCGTAGGCCATGGCGCCGGCCAAGACAGCGAGCAATTCGGCCGCTTTGCGGTGGGGTAACGGGCGGCCGTCGAGTTCTTTGGTCAGGCAGGCGCCTTCGACAAACTCAAGCGAAAAATAAGGTCGGCCGTCATCTTCGCCGACTTCGTAGATTTGCACGATGTTCGGATGGTGCAATTGCGCTACTGCCTCAGCTTCGCTGCGGAAGCGAGCCAGATCGTGCTCGCTGGCGTGCCCGCCGGCGAGAATCATTTTCAAGGCCACTAGTCGTTTCAAGCCCGGTTGGCGCGCCTTGTAGACCACACCCATTCCGCCGCGGCCGAGAACACTCAGAATTTCGTAACCGGCCACCTGTTTCGGGATACGGATCGTCTTGGGTTCGGGTACCGCCGGGCCTACTGAAAACTCGCCGTTCTCGCTGTCGACCGTGGCATCGGGATTGGGCGGCTTGAAATCGACGGTGTTGTGTGGAGAATTGTCGGTCTTGCGCGACGCTGCTTCGGAAGGCGCGGCTACTTCTGAAGAACTCGTGACGCCGTCAAGTGTCCGCTCGCCCTCAACGGTACCCGCCTTGGCAAGCGAGTCGGACTCGATCGTCGCGCCGTGATTCCCTGCCGACGGAAAGCCGGCATCCGCCGAGAATCGTTCGGAAGGTTGGTTCATTTCCTCTGAGGGCGCGTCGATCGTTTCTGCAAACCGCTTCGGTGCGTCGCTCATGCCACTTCCCTCATCACGATAGCCAACAGACCAATTCGCAGCCCCCCCATTATTACAGGTGGCAGCCGAGTGTAAAGAAGGAAACCGGTCAGGCTCAACCTCGCCTGGCAGCGCAGGCGTCTTCGTAAAGGTGCAACATCCGTGGCAGGCAGACATCGAGGCTGTAGCGTTCACGAATCAACTCCACGCCAGCCAGGCCCAAGTGCTTGAAGTCGCCTGGTGCGTCCAAAACCCTGCAGGCCGCGTCGGCCAGGCCGTCGACGTCGAAGAAGTCTGCCAACAGCCCGTTGCGGCCGTGCTCGACCATCTCGCGCACCGGCGCCGTGTTCGAAGCCAGCACCGTGGTCCCGCACGCCAGGGCGTCCATGAGCGACCACGAGAGTACGAAGGGCACCGTCAGGTAGATGTGCAAGTCACTGATTGAAAACATCTGGGCCAACGCCGGCGTCGGCAGCAGCCCCGTGAACAGAAACCGCGACATGTCGAAATCGTCGCGGGCCAGTACCCACTGCTTGAATGTTTGCCCACCGGTGAAATCAAGGTCGCCGCCATAACACACCCGATCCTCACCAACAACGACGAATAGGACGTCGTTGCGGCGCTGATAGATGCGTTTTGCGGTCTGCATGAAAATGTCGAAGCCGCGGATGCTTTCCATGCCGCGCGAGACATACGTCACGATCCGCACGTCGGCGGGAACAGTTCGATCGCCGATCTTTCGGGACAAGCCCGGTTGCGGGCGCCAGACGTTGGTGTCGATGCCGTCGAAGATCGTTCGTACCTTGTCCTGGAAAACACGGGGAAAAAGGCTCCGCTGCCAGCGTGTCGGGCTGTAACCGGCGTCACAATCTTCCAGGTCCATCAGCAGCACGGCGTTGCGAGCCCGCGCCCGAAGGCGGTTGATGGCCGGATAGGGGAAATCGGGCCGAAAATCGAGGTCGGTGCCCTGGGTGTGGTAGAAATATTCGAAGTAATTGACGATCGGACAGCGGTAGAGCTCGCGGAGGAAGACGGTCGAAAGAAAACCGGAGTGAGCGACGATCAAATCGGGCTTGATGTCGGGCCGCGCGGCCAGTGCTTCGTGGATGGCGTGCGAGTGCCAGATGGCGTTTTCATAGGAGCGGCTGCAATAATGGGTTTGCTCCGTGGCCCCGCCTGCGATTCTGTACTGGATGCGTTCGATGCCGCCGTCGTTTCCCGGCGGCTGCTCCGAAATGAACGAACAGCGAAAGCCTTTGCGCTGGACCAGGTAGGCTGCGATATGGCCAAATTGGGCCGGGAAATTCTGGTGGATGAAGAGGACGTGCATCGGGAAGGATGAAAGTTGAAAGAGGCGAGCGGGGGGCGTGAGCCCCCGGTTACTCGCTTCCGTTCTCCGCGTTCAATACGTTACTCGTTCACGCGCGGTGCATGAGAACAAGTGACCAATGACAAATTACGAATGTCTCGCCTAGAATAGATCGGCGGGGATGTAAACGCCACCCTGGGCCATGCTCAAAACCTCATGTTGGAGCAACTGATCGCGAAATACCCCTGGCCGGATCATCCACCGGACGTTCCGCGCGATTGGGGGCCGGCTTGGTTTCGCGACGACGACGCTACTGGCCACACCGCTTCGCTGAAAAGCCTCGTCGGTCCTGAAACACACGTCCTGCTGGAACTTGGCAGCTTTGCCGGCCGCAGCACCGACGCGTTTCTGCGAATCTGCCCGAATGCTCATGTGATCGCTGTCGACACCTGGTTGGGGAGTCCCGAGTATGATTCAATTCCGGAAGCGCTCGCGCTGTTGCCAAGGCTTTATGAAACGTTTCAAGCCAACCTTTGGCCGCACCGACGTCGATTGACGGCGATCCGTGCGACAACGCTGGAGGGGATGCAGATTGTTCATGACCACGGCGTCGTGCCTGACGCGGTCTACGTTGACGCCGAACATGGCACCGAATCGGTGATGGCCGACCTGGCTTGCGCCCGCCGCCTGTTTGCTCGTGCGCAAATCATCGGGGACGACTGGTTGTGGCCGACGGTTCGCGCGGCCGTCGAACAGAAAGCCCGCGAATGGGGCGTGTCGATCGCCTATTCGGGCAACGTCTGGTGGTTGTTCTCCGAGACGTCTTCCGCGCACCATACCTCAACTGCACCCATGGCCTCCCCCGAAGCCCCATCGCTGCACCTACCTCAGGGTCCCATGACGAATGCCACTTCGTTCGACGAAGGCTGGAAGTTTCACCAGGCCGGCCAACGGCGGCAGGCCGAGCAAGTGTACCGCCGCGTCTTGCAGGCCGATCATCGCAATGCGCGGGTCTGGTACGCGCTTGGCCACCTGCTGATGGAAGACGGCCGTCCGCGGGAAGCGATCGCGCATTTCCGTCAGGCCTTGGAACTCGCTCCACACGAGCCAGAGGGATATTTCCATTTGGGCAATTCCTTGCTCCAGCTCCAAAAGTGGGCCGAGGCCGAGGCGCCCTACCGCAAGTGCCTTGAATTCAAACCCGATCATCTCGAGGCTTTGGTGAACCTGGGCTGCGCGCTCGGTGAGCTGGAGCGGCACGCCGAGGCGGAAGCTTGTTATCACCGAGCGATGGAGCTCAAGCCCGATATGCCCGAGATCCACCACAACCTGGCCAATGCCCTGCGCGATCAGGGTCGACCCGGCGCGGCGATCGAACATTACCACGCCGCGCTGGCCTTGCGGCCCGATTACGCCAAGGCCGAGATCAACCTGGGTGTGGCCTTGGCGACGTTGGGCGATGTCGAAGAGGCTGTTGCGCGCCTGCGGCGCGGGGTGGCGCTGGAGCCCGATTTCGCCGAGGCCCACAGCAGCTTAGGGGCGGCTTTGTCTGCCCAGGGAAAGATCGACGAGGCACTGGCCGAATACGATACCGCCATCCGGCTCAAGCCCGACTACCCCGACGCTCACTGGAACCGCTCGCTCAACTGGCTGCTTTTGGGAGATTTCGAGCGCGGCTGGTCCGAGTATGAATGGCGCTGGCGCTGCAAGCGGACTGGTCCCGCGCCGAACTTCAGCCAGCCACGCTGGGACGGTTCGCCCTTGAATGGCCGCACGATCCTGTTGTGTACCGAGCAGGGGCTGGGCGACACGTTGCAATTCGTCCGCTACGCGCCTTTGGTTCAGGCGCTGGGTGGGCGCGTCGTGCTGCGGTGCCAACGATCGCTCGTGCCGATCTTGGCAAGCCTGGTTGGTGTAAGCCAGTTGATCGCCGATGGCGATCCGTTGCCGGCCTTCGACATTTATGCGCCCTTGATGAGCTTGCCCGCCATCTTGGGCACGACGTTGGAAACCGTCCCGGCGAATGTCCCCTATCTCACCGCCGACACCGAAAGAATCGCTCATTGGCGCGAGGTGATGTCGGCGATGAAGGGCTTTCGCATGGGGATTGCCTGGCAAGGAAGCATCAGGCACCCCTGGGACCGGCATCGCTCCTGCAAGTTGGCGAATTTCGAACCGCTCGCGCACATAGAGGGCGTGCGACTGATCAGCCTGCAAAAAGGTCCGGGCATCGAGCAATTGCAAGAGCTGGGGGGCGATTTTGGTTTTACGGTGGCGTATCTCGGTGTGAAGGTCGATGAATCGGGCCCGTTTCTCGACACGGCGGCGATCATGGCCAACCTCGACCTGGTCGTTTCCGTCGACACCGCCGCCGCGCACCTGGCAGGCGCTTTGGGCGTGCCTTGCTGGCTCGCCTTGGCCTACACGCCCGACTACCGTTGGCTTCTCCGGCGGGGCGACAGCCCCTGGTATCCAAGCATGAGGCTCTTCCGCCAGCCGGCCGTCGGCGATTGGTCGGGCGTGTTCGGGGGGATGGCCGACGAGCTCAATGAGCAGTTGTAGAATGGACCACTTCTGTGGATCAAATTGCGTGCCCGTCGGTCGTTTTAGCCTCAATGCTGGTCGATTCCACTCTACGTTGGTTCTTTTGGAACCAGCGATACCGGTTCGCTTGTTGTGTGACGGTCTAGGCGCGTTCCGGGCCGGAATTCCGCACATGCCTATGGCGGCGGACATGGCCCGGCCGCGGGCTTTCTTGCTTTGGCGAAGAAAATCTCGCCGCACCGGAAAAAATGAGTTGTAGTCATGTGCGAATCATGTACCTTGGTAGCTTAAATACACAATCGGGGGGGTGACTCAGGACGATTATCCAACACTGGAAGTACGACGATGCTTTCGTTTCGCGCGTGGTTGGGGCGTCTTTCTTTTCTTTGGTCCGCCGCGAGTCGGCGGACGATGCGAGTGCGGCGAGGGCGCCGCGGCGGTCTGTGGTTCTCGCGCAGCCGCCTTCCCAAGCCGTTTCGCGCTCGTGAAATGTATCGCGAGCCGGCAAGTTGGCCGTTTGAGCGACTGGAGCCGATCGTGCTGTTGGCCACCGACACCTGGATTGGAGGATCGGGCAACTGGACTACGGCGGCCGATTGGAGCAACAATGCCGCGCCCGGGACCGGCGATACCGCGATCATCAGCAACAACGCGACGGTCACGTTGAATAGTGCCGGCACGACCACGATCGCGTCACTCACCGTGAACGCGGGAGCGACGCTGCTCATAGCCAATCCCGCTGACCTGGTCGTCAGCGCGGGAGTGACGGATAATGGCGGCCTCGACGTCGGTGCGGGGGCGGAGTTGAATGTCACCGGCAGCGTCACGGTGGGCCTGACGACCCTCAGCCCTCAGTCGCTGCTCACGACCGAAGGTTTGATCTCGGCTTCATCGGGTGTCACCGTCAACAACTTCGGCGAGCTTGGTGGAACAGGTGCCGTCACGGCAAACGTGACGAACAAGGGCCACGTAGCACCCGGCGGCGCCAGCATCGGCGCATTGTCGATCAACGGCAATTATACGCAAAGCAGTTCGGGCATGCTCGACATCGGCCTGGGCGGCACGACCGCCGGATCCCAGTATGACCAACTGCTTGCGAGTGGCACGGCCAGCCTGAATGGCACATTCAATTCGCGGCTGATCAACAGCTTTGTTCCGACCGCCGGGCAAACCTTCACGCCGCTGACGTATGGCTCAGAATCGGGATCGTTTTCGACGACCAATCTCCAGAGCGTCGTCGGCGTGGCCCTGTCGTCGAGCGTCGGCGCGACGAGCTTCACCCTCAGCGCCCTGGCAACCACCACCAACACGTTCGTGGGCGGCCATGGCAATTTTTCGGGGGTGCCCGATTGGAGCGATCCGTTGAATTGGAGCACCGGCCAGGTACCGACGGCGACCACCGACGCGGTGATCCCCGCCAGCTTCGCTTCGACGGGCGTGGAGATTGCGAGCAACACGGAATCGAACTCCGCCTGGTTTACCGTCAATAGCGTTGATTCAGTGGCGCCGCTGCTCATGGAAAACGGGGCCAAGCTGTTTTTCGGCGCCCCGTCGACGGTGCCCCGTCTCACGCTGGACGGAAACAGCACGATTACCGACAACTCGACCTTCACCATCAATAGTACGCTGACCTGGCCAAACGGCACCATCGGTGGCATTGGAACGTTCACCGTTCTGTCGTCCGGCACGATCTCGATTGCCGGTGGCTCGGCAACCAAGGATCTCAATACACAGCTCGTTAGCCAAGGCACCACTACGGCAACGGCCGGTTTCGGAACCAGCCCCGGTGCGCCGGGGTTGTTCACCAACCAGGGCACGTTCAACAGTACCGCGGCAACGACGTTCAACACTAATTTCGACAACCAGAGCGGCGCCACGCTGACCGTTTCGCCATCGTCGGGCAGTGCGGACTTTGACGGCAACTTCTCGAACGAAGGGGCCGTGAGCGTCACGTCGGGGACACTCACTCTCGGGGGCGGCGGCACGAGCAGCGGCAGCTATAGCGTGGCCAGTAGCGCCACGTTGCTCGTCGAATTCGGCAACTATTCGTTCACCTCGGCGTCGTCCATCAGCGGAGCCGGCGCCTTGAACGTCGGCAGCCAAGCGAACGCCGAATTCGCGGGATCCGTCACCATTGCCTCGGCTTCCTTTACCGGCGGCACCTCGGTCGTCGACGGGACCTACGACGTGTCGGGAAGCACCAGCAACAGCGCAACGTTGACGTTCAACACGGACGCCACGCTCACCAGCCTGGGAAGCACGGTCAATATCACCAACGGCCTAGCCACCATCAACAGCAGTCAGACCGTCAGCATCGCAACGCTCAACTTGAGCAGCGCCGGCAACTCAACTCTGACCGGATCGGCCAACATTAGTATCACCACCGCGTTTAATTGGTCGGGTGCTTCCATGAACGGCACCGGCACCACCACCATTGCCAACGGGGCGCAAGCCAATTTCAGTGGCAGCCCGGCGCTCGGACGGCCGCTAGTGAATCAGGGGACGGTTATCGCCAGCGCCGGGTTGAGTTTGAACACCGGCGGCTCGTTCACGAATGACAGCGGCGCGAGCGTGACCGTTCAGCCGGCGGCCAATACTAATGCAACCTTTCAAACGCCGTTCACCAATTTAGCCGGCGCCACCGTGACGGACAGCGGGGCGGCCAGCGGCACGGTTTCGTTCAGCAGCGCCCTTACCAACCAGGGAGCCATCGTCATTGCGTCGGGAACGCTCAGTCTCTCCGGCGGCAGCACGTCAAGCGGCAGTTTCAGCGTTGACACGGGTGCAACCTTCAACCTGGGGCTAGGAACTTATTCCTTCCCCACGTCGTCGTCGATCAGCGGCGCCGGCGCAGTGACCTTCAACGGCGCAGACCCAGCCACCTTTGACGGCAGCTACGACATCACGGGAAGCACCTCGCTGGTCACTGGCTTCAGCTATACGACGGTAACGTTCAACTCCGACGCCAATCTAACCAGCTTGGGCGCCGTGACTGTGTCGACCGGCACGCTGACCCTCAATGCCAACGCCGCCCTTAACCTAAGCAGTCTGACGGTGACCGGCGGCTCCTTAAGTGGTTCCGAAGCACTCACGATCACCGGCACGGGTTCCACGTGGTCCACCACCGGCACAGTGGGCGGCACGGGCACTGTTACGATCGCCTCCGGGGCGACTGTCAACATCAGCCACGGAGTGTCACTTGGGACCATCGACAACCAAGGTGTCGCCGACTGGACCGCCGCCAACGGCAACGTGACAGGCGGATCATTCACAAACCAAAACGGCGGGCTATTCAACTCCGAGCCGACCGGCAACGCCAGCTTCTCGACGCCGTTCTCCAATCAGGCGGGTGCGATTTTGACCAACTCCACCGCCAGCAATGTGACGGCCACCTTCGGTAACTTCGGAAATTCGGGAACGGTGCAATCCAATTCCGGTACCCTGGATTTCAACGGTAGCAGCTTCAACAACCTTGGTTCCGTCAACGCCAATACAGGCACCGTCATTGTCGACCCCACTAACGCCGCAACGTTTAGCAACTATTCCACCAGTGGCGGCGGAACGCTGACGGGCGGCACCTGGCAAGCTCTCGGCGGCGGCACTTTGCGGTTCGCGACTGGCGGCACCGCCGACAGCATCGGCGACAATGCGGCAACCATCGTGCTCAGCGGCTCTTCGTCGCACATCTACGCCGGCACCAGTGGCACCACCGACGCTCTGGCTCATCTGACCACCAACGCCGCGAGTGGCGCGCTGACCGTCGACAATAGCAGCTACGTGTTCACGCCCACCGGCGGAACGCTGACCAACAACGGCACGCTGGCGGCCAACGGCACGATCAGCGGAAGTGTAACGAACGCGGGGATTATCGCTCCGGGAGGCATCGGCACGGTCGGCACGTTGACCATTAGCGGAAGCTACGCGCAAACCAGCGCGGGTACCCTCGACATCGGTCTGGGCGGAACAACCGCTGGAACGAATTACGACCAGCTTGTTCTCAGCGGCAGCGGATCGCGGACGTTGGCCGGGACATTGAGTGTCAACCTGATCAACAGTTACACTCCGCCGACCGGCGCGACCTACGTGCCTGTGAGCTCGCCCAACGCGTCCCTGTCGAGCGGCGGGTTCAGCTCGATTTCGGTGACGCCGGCCGGTGGTTCGGCATTCTTCGCCGGCTATCAGCTTACAGCAGCGATAATCACCGCGCTGCCGCCGGGCACGACCATCTACTGGACCGGGAAGTTCAACAACGATTTTGGTAACTCCGGCAACTGGCAACTGGTGAGCACCGGCGCCAATGCCGTGCCGGGCGCCAGCGACGTGGCTTACATCTTCCCGGGCGACACGGTCAGTTTCGGCGGCAGTGATGCCGCCGACCAGGTATCCGGATTGATCGTCGACGGTACGCTCAACGTCAGCGGGTCGAGCTTGACGGTGGGCAATACCGGCGGCGGCGGCAACTTCAACCTCAACAGCGGCGGCACCATCGGCGGAGCCGGTACTGTTGCGATCAACGGCACCGCCGATTGGACCGGCGGTGCGATGAACGGCCCAGGAACAACCGATTTCAACGGCACGAGTACGCTTAACGGGACCTTGTTCATGGGCGGAGGCGCCACGCTCGGTGGCACGGGCGCGACGACGTTCAGCGGAGGTGAACTGTACACCGACAATGGCGGAGCCACGCTCGATTTCGCCTCGGGTAAATTCAACGTGACCGGCAACGTCACGCTTGAAACCGGGTTCGGCCCGTTGAACAACACCGGGTCGATCGCCGTCGTCGGCGGTATCTCCGTCGATCTCGGTTTCGGCACGCTGAACAATACGGGGACCTTCGTGGAAACCGGGGCGAGCCCGCCGTCATTGGATCTTGATAGCGCCACCTTCAATAACCAGGCCGGCGCCCAATTCGACATTCTGGAGAACGGCGGCAACCTCACGTCGTCGTCCGGCACAAACGTTTTCAACAACTACGGTACCTTCCAGAATTCGGCCGACGCCGCGAGCACGAGCAACGTCACGTTCAATAACACGGGTCTTGTGCAGGTATCGTCGGGCACGTTCAGTTTCTCCGCCGGCACGGTCGCACAGGTATCCGGCAATACGCTCACCGGCGGAACGTGGCAAGCCACGGGCGGCGGCAAGCTCATTCTCACCGGCGACTCGATCACCACCAACGACGGCAACATTTTGCTCGATGGCCCAAGTTCGGCGATCAACGACGACAGTTCGGGCGACAGCGCCCTGGCGGGACTGGCCACCAACGCCGCCGCAGGCAGCGTTACCATCACCAACGGTTACAACCTCACCACCTCCGCCGCTCTCAATAGCGCCGGCAGTCTGACCGTCGGATCGGGGAGTACGCTGACGGCGAACTCGGGCTTCAATTCCGGCGGCGGCACCACAACACTGCTCGGCGGTTCCATCGCCTCGACCAATTATATCTCGGCCAACGCGGGAGGGATCTTCCAGGGCACCGGCACGTTGGCCGGCCCCGTGATCGTGGCTGACGGTACGCTCAGTCCAGGGTTGTCGCCGGGCATCCTGACGATTAACGGCAACCTCTCGCTGAACGGCAGCAGCATCATCAACATCGAGATCGCCGGCACCAACGCCAGCAACCCCGACTTCGATCAGTTGCACATTTCGGGCAGCGCCGCACTCGGCGGAACGATCAACATCAGCGAGATCAACGACTTCACCGCCGGCGCGCTTCAGAGCTTTCAGATCCTGACCTTTGCCTCCAAGAGCGGCGACTTCACCACGTACAATGGCCTGCAACAGGCCAGCGGCTACGGGTTCAGCCCGTTCTTCTCCGGCACCGCACTCACTCTCAACACGGTGGTGCCCACCTTCACGGTCACGAACACCGCCGATTCCGGCGCCGGCTCGCTGCGGAAGGCGATCATCGACGCCAACGCGCTCACCGGGGCCTCCCAGATCGTGTTCAATATCGCGGCCAGCGGCGTCCAGACGATCTCGCTCTTGTCGGCATTGCCCGCCATTACCCAAACGGTCGACCTCGATGCCACCACCGAGCCCGGCTACGCCGGCACCCCCTTGGTCGTGCTCAACGGCGGCGGCGCGGGCGCGGGCGCGGCAGGGCTGACGCTGAACGCCGCGAACGCAACCGTCCGCGGTCTCGTCATCGACGGCTTCAGCGGCAACGGTATCTCGATTGGCGCCTCCGGTGACGTGATCGTGGCCAACTACATCGGCACCGACGCCAGCGGGTCGAGCGCGGCCGCCAATGCCAACGGCATCTTCGTCGGCAACGCCGCCTCGGCCGTCATCGGCGGAACTGCTGCGGGCACCGCCAACGTCATCTCGGGCAATACCAACGCCGGCGTCTACCTCTCGTTCAGCAATCCCTCAACGGTTGAGGGCAACTTCATCGGCACCAACGCCGCCGGAACGGCCGCGTTGGGCAACGCCTACGGTGTGCTCTTCGCCGACACCACAGGGAACGTCGTCGGCGGCACGACCGCCGCGGCGGCCAACGTCATCTCGGGCAACACCACCGACGGCGTCTTGATGGCCATCGCCGATACCACCGGGAATACGGTCGAAGGCAACTTCATCGGCACCAACGCTGCCGGCACCGCGGCCGTACCCAATGCCACCGGCGTCGAGATCGCCAACGGCGCCAACGGGAATACGATCGGCGGCTCGGTGTCGGGCGCCGGCAACGTCGTGTCGGGCAACAGCAGCGACGGCATTTTCGTCCATGGTGCCGGCACGATTGGGAACCTGATTGAAGGCAACTTCGTCGGCTCCAACGCCGCCGGCGCGGGCGCGATCGCCAATCACGGCAGCGGCGTCGAGCTCGACGCGCCCGACAACACCGTCGGCGGCACGTCGGCCGGGGACAGGAACGTGATCTCCGGCAACATCGGCAACGGTGTCCTGATCAACGGCGCCAGCGCGACGGGCAACGTCGTCGAAGGCGACTATATCGGCACCAACGCGGCTGGGACGAGCACGCTGGGCACGCAAAGCGACGGCATCAAGATCAACGGATCCAGCGGCAACACGATCGGCGGCATGGCCGCCGGATCGGCCAACCTCATCTCAGGGAACGTCAACTACGGCGTGATCCTCGTCGCGGCGGGCGCAACCGGCAACCTGGTTGAGGG
>Ga0265314_10000303_pt1 | contig 70486 bp, 54 predicted proteins | sample 4126metaG_FD_203106 | JGI IMG/M metagenome (GOLD analysis project Ga0265314, IMG submission 203106) | Rhizosphere microbial communities from Carex aquatilis grown in University of Washington, Seatle, WA, United States - 4-1-26 metaG | ecosystem: Host-associated > Plants > Roots > Rhizosphere >...
TGAACGTCGGTGTTTTGGTCGGCGTGGGAGTCGACGTGAGCGTTGGCGTGGCGGTGGGTGTGGATGTCGGCGACGGGGTGAACGTCGGTGTCTTGGTCGGCGTGGGAGTCGACGTGAGCGTTGGCGTTGCGGTGGGTGTGGATGTCGGCGACGGGGTAAACGTTGCTGTTTGGACAGGTGTAGCAACCGACGTTGGGGTTGCCAGCGTCTGCGGCCACTGAATGTAGCGCACGTTGCCGGCGCCGGCATCGGCGACGTAGAGATTGTTCCAGGCGTCGAGCAGCAGTCCACCGATGTAGATAAAAGTGGCCTGTGCCGGATCGCCGCCATCGCCGCTGGAAGAAGAGACACCCGTGCCGGCGATCGTTTTGATGATACCCGTGTTTGGGTCGACGGCACGCACACGCGGCGCTGGTGGCTCGGATATGTAAAGAATGCCGGTGGAGTCCACTGCGATAGGACCGGGGCTGTTGAGGCTGGCGGCAGTCGCGAGTCCGTTGTCTCCTCTGTAAGCGCAGATACCCGAGCCGCTCCCGGCGCCGCCGGCGACGGTCGTGATGACTTGCGTGGTGGCATCGACGCGTCGGATACGGCAGGTGCTCGCATCGGTGATGTAGAAGTTGGCGGCCGCATCAACAGCGAGCTCTATCGGGTAAACCAGCACCGCGCTGGTCGCCGGGCCGCCGTCACCCAGACTGCCAAAACTGCTGCCCTTGCCGGCGACCGTGGTGATGATACCGCTTGGATTGACTTTGCGAACGCGTAAGTTGCCGCTGTCGGCAATCAACAGGCTGCCGTCCGGAAGAAGGGCCAAGCCCTGAGGATAGTACAAGCTGGCCGCGGTGGCGGCGAGGTTGTCCCCATTGTATGTCGCAGTGCCGTTGCCCGCAAACGTGGTGATGAGGCCACTGCGGCCGTCGATCCGACGCACACGGTGGTTCCGCTCGTCCGCCACGTACACGTTGCCGATGCTGTCGACGGCGATGCCAGTGGGGGAATTGAGCGTAGCGACGAGTGCCGGCCCATTGTCACCGCTGAAGCCGGCCGTACCGTTGCCAGCCATCGTGGTAATGATGCCGGTCACCGCATCGACCCGTCGGACACAGTTGCCCGCGGTATCGACGATGTAAAGGTTGCGGGAACCGTCCCAATCCATCCCCTGAGGCGCCAGGGTGGCTTCTTCCGCCGGTAGGCCATCGCCGTTGGCACCACCAGCAATGGTGTCGATCACGCCGCTCGCATTGACCAGGCGGACATTGCGTGCCCCCGAGTCGGCAATGCGTAGGCCTAGGCTGTCGACCAGCAGGCCAGTGATGTTGGTGAGCGTCGCTTGCGTCGCCGGGCCACCATCGCCGCCGTCTCCGCTCGTGCCCGTACCCACAACGGTGGCAATGATGCCGGTGGTCAGATCCACGTCGCGTACGCGAGGAGCCTGTGTCGAGCCTTCGGCGACATACAGATACCGGGTCGTCACGGCGATACGGGTCGGCCCTTCGAGGTCCGCTGCACTCGCAGGCCCATTGTCGCCCGTGTACGAACAAATGGAAGCCGCACTGCCGGCGCCGCCGGCGACTGTCGTGATGACTTGTGTAGTGGCATCGACGCGTCGGATACGGCAGGCTTGCGAGTCGGCGATGTAGAAATTCCCGCGAGCGTCTACGGCGATATCGACCGGGCTGAGCAGCATGCCGCTGGTGGCCAGACCGCCGTCGCCGAGGCTATCAAAGCTGCTGCCCGTGCCCGCCGCTGTGGTGATGAGACCGCTCGGGCTGACTTTGCGGACGCGCGAATGCGCGCTGTCGGCGATCAAGAGGCTGCCGTCAGGAAGAAGCCCCAATCCTTCGGGATAGGAGAGGCTTGCGGTGGTGGCGGGGCTCCCGTCTCCGTTGAAGGTTGTGGTGCCGTTCCCCGCAAACGTCGTAATCAATCCGCTCCGGCTATCGATACGGCGTACGCGATGGTTGCGCTCATCTGAGAAGTAGATGTTTCCGTCGCGATCGACCGCCAGACCGCTGGGGGAATTGAGCGTCGCATCGGATGCGGGCCCGTTGTCACCGCTAAAGCCAGCGATGCCGTTGCCGGCGATGGTCGTGATGATGTTGGTGCTTGCCTCGATTCGGCGGATTCGGTTGCCGGCGCCATCGGCAATATAGAGGTTGCCACCCGCGTCCCAACCCATCCCCTGGGGAGAGATCTTGGCAACCGCCGCGGGCAACCCGTCGCCGTTGGCGCCACCGACGACGGTGTCGATCACTGCGGTCGAGGGTACAGCTGCCAACGTAGGCAGTGCTGTGCCGTGTGCAACGGCGAGTAGCCCCACCAGAAAGATGCACCACTTTACCACATTCGTTTGCGTCGGGTTTGTGTCTGTTGCCGTTATCCCGGGCCTTCCGCAGCATTTCCAACAGCACCCTTCATGCCCTTGCCCTCCCTCAGATTTCTCCAGAGAACACCGGCCTGGAGAGCAATGGCCCGACGCTGCGTTGACGATTGGGGAGAAACTTCGGCGGCTCCGTGCTGCGGCCAACTCGGGCAAGCTCAAGGCGATGATCGACTGTCGGCGTCGTCGAGACAAACAGCCTGCTGGCACTCTTTCTGGATCTTTGAAGAGTCACTCTGTGAATCGGCGTGGGGTCTGACCCCAGATCGGCGTCGAAAATTGACCCCGGCCGCTCCAGGCTAACCTGTCTGTCGCATTGCGGTTTCGCATCGTTCACCGGGGTCATGATTGGACGCCGATTGGGGGTCGAAGGCCGACGCCGAATCACACCTGTAGCTGGATGACGCTCAGGTCGAGCATCCCGAGCGACATCAGGTCGCAATCCAGCAGTCGAAAAGCGTCGTCTACTCTTTAATCCTGGGCGTTTCTGAAATGCCCTGTGGTCAACGGTACCGGCTGCGGATTCGTTAGCGAGGTGAGGACGCGATGCGTCAGGGCCGCCGTTGCCGGTTCGGCATACCTTTCAAAACCAAGGAGATTCTATGACAACATCGAGATTCGCCAAGCTTATTGCACCGCTTCTCGTCGCGCTCGCTGCGGCACCAGCTCTGGCCCACGGCCCTGGTGGTGGAGGAGCCTGCAGTGGGGTCAAGGGGCAGATGGAAAAGCTATGCGCCGGTGCGACCCCTGGTACCTGTTTGAGCACGCTCTGCCCGGACGTTCCCGCCGCGCCGGGGCAATGGCCGCAGTGTCTTCTTAACCTGAATGACGGGAAGGAGACCCAGAAGCTTACTTCGCCCCTGACGACCGCCTGCGTGACGGAGCTGAACGACAAGCTTCTCGCCATTCAAAAGCAGCACCAGGTGTTCATTGCCGCGTGCAGCGGGGATGTGACAACTTTCTGCAACAATGTGACCGGTGGGCCGCGGAGCACCATGCAGTGCCTGCGCCAAGCGGTTCGGGACAACAAGGCGGTGTCGTCAAGCTGTCAGGCTTTGCTCGACCAGCGTCACGGGTTTGGTCATCAGTCCCATCGTCCTGGGAAATTCGGGCCTGCTGATGCGCCAGCGGAGCGGTAGCCCACCTAGTCAATAGGACCGATCGGGAAAGTCTCGCCGCGTTGCGCAAGCGGCAGGCTCTCCCTCGATCGACTTCCTTCAATACCACGGTCCTGGAATAGGAGTCGCCGATCTGCATGTGGACTCCACGCCAAGTCACAGCCTGGGGGGATGGCCCATTTTCGATGGGCCAGCGCAAGCCGGTAGCCGATGTTACGAGGCAGGTTCCACCAGAGCCCGACGCGCGATTTGCGGAACAGGCGGTGGAAGATGGTCGGAAGGGCGTAGAAGTGATCGGCGAACCACGCGGTGCCGCGTTCGAGGTCGCAGGGTGCCATCTGCTTTGGCTGGAACACCGCGTTAACTTTCCCATTGTAAAGGTCCCAGTTGGTACTACGCAGTCGCCCTTCACGCTGCATTTGCGCGAAAAGCGGGGTGCCGGGCATCGGCACCACGATGCCAACGGTGGCGCTGTCGACGCCGATCTCGCGATAGTGTCGGGCGGTGCGCTCGAAGATGCCGGGGTCGTCTCCGTCGAGGCCGAACATCGTGCCGGCCTGGATCGCGATGCCGTGGCGGTGAAGGTTGGCAACCGCCTGCTCGTAGAGCGCCACCTGGTTGAATCGTTTGCCTTGTGAATCGAGGCTTTGCTGCGAAATGGTTTCGAAACCGACGAACACCGCCTTGCAGCCGCTGGCCGCGGCTTCGGCCATCAGGACCTCGTCGAACGCGAAGCGTATCGTCGTCTGAGTGGTCCACCACTTCTGATAGGGAGAAATCGCTCGGAACAAAGCAAGCGCGTATTCCCTGTTGGCTGTCAAATAGTCGTCCCAAAATACGGTGGCTTTGCCGGGCATCTGCGCCACCTCGCGTGCGACCTCTGCCACCGGACGCCGTCGCTGTCCATGGCCGTACATGAAGGGAATCGAGCAGTAGCCGCACCGATGCACGCAGCCGCGTGTCGCGATCGTCACCGCGCGGCCATATCCGCGTCGGCGGATCAGGTCCCAACGCGGCGCGGGCATCCGGCGCAAGTCGGCCGGACAGCCGCGATAGACCGGCTGCCATTCTCCTCGCTCGAAATCGCGCACTACCTCTGGCCACACCGACTCCCCTTCGCCGATCACAATCGCGTCGGCATGCTGCGCGGCTTCCTGTGGCAACGCCGTCACATGCGGTCCGCCCAAGACCACGCGGCGCCCGCGTTGGCGGAAGGCATCGCTGAGCCGGTATACATGATTTGCGGCCGGTGTGTTGCAGGTCATTGCCACCAGATCCACATCGCGATCGAGATCGACGGACTCGACGATTTCGTCCGTGTGATGCACCTGAACGCCGGCGGGCGTGTACGCCGCAAGCAGCGGCATGGTGAGCTGTGGAAATTGGATCAAACGCCACCGGCGCAAGCGCCGCGACGGAGCCGATTCGGGCGTGATCAATTCGACCTTCATCGGTGCGTCCTCACACTCGGAGACATTGTACCTGTGGACTGCGCCAATACAGAATCAACCGCAAGTTAGCGGCCGACTGAGACACCGAGGTGGCGGTTCCGCTACGATCCGAAGGCAAGATCGTGGACAGGCCATGCGCAGTGCGGACTTATTTCGTGCGTGACGCGTCTTCCTCGATCGTAGCAACACTCCTTGAGCGGCAGCTCGCTCGGGGTGGCGGACGACAGTCTGTGCCGGTGCTGGAGATGCTGAGCGATCGGGGTTGATGCCTGCTGGAAACGTTATGGCTGCGGTTACTACGGCCGGCGTGGACATAAGGGTCGCAATTGGAGACGTGGGAATGTATATTCCCGACCCCGACCCTGACCATGAAGCGAAGGAACTGTGCCTCGCCAAAATCCCATCCGCCGCATTTTGAGCCGAAATCGCTCAGCTATTCGAACGCGCCTGCCGATGCCGTGAGCAGGTGACATTTTTTGTCACCGCTGCGAGAGATCTGCCCGCACGCGTCCGGCGATTCTTCTTTTGCTCGAACATTCAGCATGATCGAATTTTCGTGACCCACAACCGTCAGCGCCGGAAGGGCGAGGAGAGGATGATGCGCGCCGCTAGCATCATGTCGGACGTGGAAGCCCGCAGCGATCCAACACGGCCGCCGGACCCGCCCGCCGCAGGCCTGCGGAGCGCGGTCGGGCAGCGCGCCATAGGAATCACGCCGGCCAAAGGCCTGTGAGATGGATGACCTCACGCCGGTTCGCTGGCAAGTGCGGCTGCTCGCCGCCGTCGTGCTCATTACGCTGCTCCTCGCAATGGATTGGACAGCCGGGTACCTGACCTACCATCTCGGTGACTATAGAGACGTCAACACGGGCATCTTCAAAATCAATTCCGACCCGAGCCGCTTCCGCCGGCAGGATCGCGACTATCATCACGGACTCGCGGCCAAACGGGTGATAACCGACACCTGGGGGAAACTCCACTACACCCTGGCCACCAACAGCCTCGGGTTCAAGGATTCCACCCCTCGTGACGTGCCGATGCAGTCGGCCGGGCCACGGCTGATGTTCATCGGCGACTCGTTCACAGAGGGCATGGGCTTTCCGTACGAACAAACGTGGGTCGGCCTCGTGGGCAAAGCTCTGTCCACGCAAGGCATCGAGGTGCTCAACGGAGGCGTCTCGTCGTATTGCCCCAAGACCGTCTATTACAAAACGAAGGCGTTGCTGGAGGGTGGCCTACAGTTGAGCCACATTGTCTTCTTCATCGACATCTCGGATATGGACGATGAGATGCTGTTCAACGACTTCGTTCCGGCGAACAAAGATCCAGATGACACGTGGGCTGGTCGCTACGTCAAGACGGCGTACCCCCCGACGCTGGCGCAGTACTCGCTGATGTACCGCACGTTTCTCAGGTGGCAGAGGCAAGACCCGTGGAGGGGTAAGACGATCTTCACGGAGCCACACACCGGCGAGCGCTTCCTCTTCGACCCCCGCGAGCGCGGCACGTGGACGCGCGGCCAAGAGCCGTCCTGGCTGCAAGCGGCAGAGGAAAGCGCGGCGTATTACGTCACCAAGCTCGCATCGTTGTGTGCGGCCCACGGCATCGGTTTCGAGATTGCGATCTATCCCTGGCCGCAGGATATTCAGGCGAACGATGCGCAATCGCGCTACCGCACCGTCTGGCAGCGGTTTTCTGCCGAGCAGCACGTCGGCTTGTATGACCTCCACGATGTGTTCATTCCCGCCGACCCGGCGCTGCAGCGACAGATTCTGGAGCGGGATTTCATTCCCGGTGACGCGCACTGGAGCGCCGCGGGGCATCAAGTCGTGGCGGTCGAGTGGCTCCGGCAGTATCGCCAGCGTAACCCCAATTGACGCGGAGACGCAGAGGAAGACGCCGGCCCCGCGCGGTGCCTCGCGCCTGCAGCTTTTGGTTAGTGCTCGAGCGCCGCCTCCTGTTTCATTTGACAATCCGGCTCGCAGCGCCCCATGCTTCGAGACAACCGCGCCCCCGGCGAAAAGGGCTCATATGAAAAGCCTGGCAATTATCTTGGCGCTGCTGCCGTTGGCAGCTTCGGCGGCAACGATCACATCGGGACGCCTCCTTTCAATTAGGGACGGTGGGGCGAGGAAACCACTTCGTGAAACTCCAAGCGGACGAAGACGGGCAGCTATGGCTGATGGTGCACAGCGGTTCGCGAGGGATCGGCCCGATCATTCGCGATCCCGTCATCGTCTGCCCAGCGGTGTAGACGAAGTTGACACCGAAAAGGGGTGCGGACAAAATGGCACCCCAGGCGCACCCGACGCTCGTAAGTACGCGACAACAAAGCGAGGACCGTCGGGTTCATAGCCCGACGAACCGATGTCACTAGCAATTGCCGGCCACCTGCTTCATGGTTGCATACGCTATGAGTTGGTTTGTCGTCTCCCTCCGCTACATCGCGCCGCTCAGCGTGATCGACGCCGCGATGCGATCCCACGTCGCATTCCTGGAGAAGCAACGTAAAGCGGGCGTCTTTATTGCCTGGGGCCGCAAGGTGCCTCGCACTGGCGGAATGATCCTGGCAAGCGGCGAGAGCCGTGCTGCAATCGAGCAGATAATGAAGGGTGACCCGTTTGTCGCGCGCCGCCTCGCGGAAATCGAGGTGACAGAATTCCTGCCAAAGGCGCCCGTCATCGTCAAAGGCGTCCAGCGTTTGCTCGACCAACAACAGCGGAAGTCGTAGTTCCACGCTGCCGACAATGAGCAACTATCCATTCCGACCTGAAAATAAGAGCGACGCCTCGGCACAGTAGGGAAGCCCCACTGTGAGGACTCGCACGCAGACGGTCGTGATCGGCGCCGGCCATGCCGGCCTGGCGATGAGCTACTGTCTGGCCAGCCGTGGCCTCGCGCACCTTGTGCTCGAGCGTGGCGCGATCGCGCAGCGCTGGCGCAGCGAGCGCTGGGACTCGTTGACTCTGCTCACGCCGAACTGGATGACGCAGTTGCCGGGCTACCAGTATCACGGTCCCGAGCCCGATGGGTTCGACTCGCGCGACGAGTACCGCCGCTACCTCGAAAGCTACGCGCGCTCCTTCTCGGCGCCGGTGCGCGAGCACACCGAGGTGATGCGGCTCGCGCTGAATCCATCGGGCGAGGGATACCTCCTGGAGACCTCGCAGGGTGACTTTGAGGCCACGAACGTGATCATCGCCACCGGGCCGTTCCATGTGCCCCACATCCCGGCCTGTGCCGGCGCCGTCTCGGACTCCATCTTCCAGGTTCACACCTCCGGTTATCGCAATCCGGAGCAGCTGCCGAGCGGCGCAGTGCTTGTGGTCGGCGCTGGCAACTCCGGCGCGCAGATCGCCGAAGAGCTCTGCCATGCTGGCCGCAACGTCTACCTTTCGCTCGGCCGCTTTCGGCGGGCGCCACGGCGCTACCGCGGGCGCGACCTGCTGGGCTGGTTCATCGACATGGGCACGCTCGATCGCCGCCCCGAGGACCTCTCACCGGAGGCGAAAAACGTGCCGCCACCCGCCCTCACCGGTACCTTCGGCGGCCACGACCTCGACCTGCACGCCCTCGCCGAGGACGGCGTAAGGCTGCTTGGACGTTTGCAGGACGTGGTCGGTGGGGAGGCCATGTTCGCCCAGGACGTGGCTGCCACCGTAGCCAAGGGCGACCAAGATTACGCGCGTTTCAAGCACACGATCGACGAGTTCATCTCCAGGAATGGGATCGCGGCGGCGCCCGAAGCTGCCTCGGCGCCGGCGCGGACCGAACCCGAAGGTCCCGCGACTCTGAACCTGGCAGGAGCGGGAGTGAGCGCGATCGTCTGGGCCACCGGCTTCAAGTACGACTACAGCTGGGTGGACCTGCCGCTCGTCACCGATGCGGGCGAGCCGACGCACCACCAGGGGGTCACGGCGTTCCCGGGCCTGTACCTGATCGGCCTGCGTTGGCTGAGCAAGTACAAGTCGTTCTTCATCTACGGCGTCGGCGAGGATGCCGAGCGGCTCGCGGGGCTGGTCGCGGCGCGCCGTTGACAAACCGGCACCCCCGCACCCGACCTCCGCAAGTACGCGACAACAAGCCGATGACCGTCGGGGGATCAGCCCGATGCAGTCGGTTATCGGCTGTTAACGATATCGAAATGGCGTTGCGGTTCAAATGTGTGCCCTCAGCATCACTGGGAGAGGTTTTCTTTCTTTGATTGTGAAACGGCTTGGGGTCCGACGGCAGATCGGCGTCGAAAAATGCCCCCCACCGAGCACAGCTAACCTACCTTCTGCATGGGGTTTTCGCACTGCCGACTGGGGTCACGGCTGGACGCCGATTCGGGGTCAACCTTCGACGCCGATTCACAGCTGTCTGCGTGCCGCACGCATGGGGCGGTGCTCGGGGCGGGCCGCGCGACGTGCAGATCCTGTTTCGTGTCCTCTCGGGGATGGTCTATCACCCCAACGTCGGGGCGGTCGTGCTCGTCGGCCTGGGGTGCGAGGTGTCCAACACCAGGATGCTGGCTGCGGCGATCGGCGACGCCGGCAAGCCCGTCAAAATCTTTAACGTCCAAGAAGACGGCGGGTCGCTGGCAACGGCTCGCAGAACGGCGGGCACCGCGTGCCGTTTGCTGGCGCAACTCTGCACCCAGCGGCGCGTGCCTCATTTCGCTGTCACGGTGAGGTTCACCATCGGGGTTCCGGCTGTCGCCATTACGAGCAGCTCGCCCGCCACACTTGTTGGGTCGTAGCAGCCTCCCTCGATGTCCACCGCGTACCCGGTGGGGAAGGCACGCGTCGGCACGCGCACCTCGCTCACATCGGTCGCTGTGTTTGCCGGCACGTACGACAGCGCGAACGTTCGGGTCGTGGTGTCCCAGCTTTGTGTCACCGCGCCGCCCGCGATCGCACGCGCAAAGGGGCGGATAAGCGCTTGCGCGACCGGATATTCGGCCCCGTCGGGGGCCACCACGCTGTTGGCCTCCGAGTTCCACAGCTGCGCCGACAGACTGTACTCCCAGTCTTCCGCCCCGCTCAGTCCGAGCTCGTCGGCAGCGGCGAAGACGGAGGCGACATATGCGGCGGCGTTCGGGTCCGTGTTGGAGGCCCCGAATTCGCCGAGCCAAACCGGTACGTTCCACGCTCTGCCAACGTCGGCCCATTTCCCGAGCCCGCTCAGGACTGCCGCGGGCGGTGTAGGGCCGAGCGGATAGTAGTGCGGCGCGAACACTACACCGGCCACGCCAGGGTTGCCCAGGCGCGTTGTGGCGGTGATGCCATTGATGCCCGCTGGGTCGACGAAGACCAGCGAGCGTGGCGCCGCTGCCCGCATGTGCGCGGCGACCTCCATGTGGAAGGCGGTGAGCGTCTGGGCCTCGAAGGGTGTCTCGGCTTGACTGCCGGCCGCGGGTTCGTTGATGGGCTCGAAGCCGAGCACTCCCGGTGTGTCCGCGAAGCGGGCGATCATCCGATCCCAGGCGGCGAGGTATTTTGTCTGCACGCCGGTCGTGTTTTCCCAGAAGCGGTCGAACGCCTGCACGACGTTCGCGTCACCAACGTACCTGGCGCTCCACCCGGGACAGTCGTGGTGGGGTGCGGGCGGGTTCGCCACCGTCCAGCCGGGGAAACCGTCGCCGCAGTAGACCTCGGAGTAGATGTCCTGGTGGAAGTCGATGATCGTGTAGATGCCGTGTGCCCAGGCTGCGGCCAGCAGCTCGGCGTACATCGAGAGCCACGCTTCGTCGTCCTGTCCCTCCTCCGGCTCGAGCGCTGCCCACGTGAAGGGGGCGCGCATCGCGTCGATGCCCCAGGACCCGGCCCGGGCCATGTATGCGTCGAGCGCGCTCGTGTACCGGCCGGAGGCAAAGTCGAAGGGAACGTACGGTGCGAATTTGCTCCGTCCCCCAGCGTTGACGCCCCGCAAAAAGACGGTGCGCCCCAACCCGTCCTTGAGACTCGTGCCGTCAGCGACGAGACGCCAGTCCGACGGCTGCGGAGCAGAGAGCCGACACACCGGGGTCGTCGCGCGAGGCACATTCGAGTTGCCCTCGCCGCACGCGCTTACGAGGGCGCACGCGACCACGGCGAACTGCGCAAGTCGTCCCATGCTGCGACCTATAGCACGCTCGACGCGGGATGATCCCGCTGGTCTCGCCAACAACGGCGGGCCAACGCAAACGATCGCGCTGGAGGTGGGTAGCCCCGCCATCAATGCCGGAGACAACACGATTTGCGCGATGGCGCCGGTGAGCAATATTGATCAGCGTGGCTGGATTCGACCGGGAGACGGCGCTGCGAACTGTTCGATCGGCGCGTACGAGTTCAACTCCAACCCGGCACCAACGCCGACCTTCACGCCGCCCCCGGTGCCATCACCAACGCCAGCCGTTGCCTGCGCGGTCGTCCCGCGCACCGGGTGCCAACAACCGCAGCGCGCGGCTGGAATCGTGCTGAATACGACCTCTCGCAGAGTGTCCTGGAAGTGGCTGGGCAGTGCGACGCCGGTTGCCGTCTCCCAGTTTGGCGACCCTGCAAATGGCCTGACCAGCTACCATCTGTGCGTTTACGGCACCAGCGCCGGTCTGCCGAGCCTGGCGTTCAGCGCCACGGTGCCGACGGGTGGCTTCTGTGATCCTCACACGTGCTGGAAGAGGACTCGTAGCCGGTTCTCATACACCAACACGGGTGCGACACCGGACGGCGTGACACATGTGGTGCTACAGCCGACGGCTGGGCGTACAGAGGCCCGCATTACGCTAAGCGGCCGGGGGAGCAACCTGCGCATACCCCTGTCCGCCGATGGGATCTTCCTGCTCCCGGAGTTTCCAGAGGTGATCGTGCAGCTACAACGGAGCGATAGTGCCGACTGCTGGGAGTCCGTCTTCACGAGCCCGCCCATCCGCGATACACAGTCGGTGTTTACGGACACCATCCGCTGAAACGTTCCACGCCAGAGCCTGCGGGCCCGTCTCGAAAGGACCGGAATCGGTTCGCCGACCGTCGTCGGCCCACGCGTCGAAATCGCCTTCGCCACCGAGGCGTAGCGAGGAACAACGATCGACTCGGCGCCCAGGCCGGCCTCCAGGGTAGACGTCCGGAGAGGCAGAGAACGCACGGACCTCATAAACCGAAACGGGGGTGTGCGGTTCCTCTTTTTCTTTTTCGTCGGTGAGAGATCGATCTCGTTCTCGACGAAAAAAGAGAGAGGCTGCACAGGTACGAATCGCTTTGAGCCCCCCGCGGCTACGAGACGGTCGCTCTTCCAGGTCGTATTCCACATCCTGCCGGCCTACGTTTCTAGGCCAGTCGGGCTCCGGGCTCGGCGCCAAAGCTCGAAACCTCGCGATCACCACGGCCAATGGGAAGTCGCCGCGGCGCTGCATGGTCACGCTGACGGCAACGGGTCCGAGCCACCCGCACATGTCGCCACTTTGATCTTGACTTGGATGCATGGGTTGAAACATTGGAAGCGCACGCGTGAGAATCGAACATGACTTCGTGAATGCTCTTGACGCGCGCTATGATGAATAAACACACGGTCGGCTTCCCATTGGTGATCGCAGCGGCAGCGGGCTTGCGACAGGAGCGGGCGGCTTCGAAACGCCGGCCACCTTCGCGGTGGGCAATGGTCCGAGATCGCTGGTGGCCGAGGATTTCGACGATGATGGACATCTAGATCTTGCGGTCGCAAACGGAGGTTCCAACAGCCTGGTACTTCTGCATAATGCGTGCACCGTCCCAAGTCTGCCTCACACCCCAACACCCAGCCCGACGAAGACCCCCGAAGTCACCCCGACGCCAACCCCTGTGGGGTGCGGCGGCGACTGCGACCGCGACGGGCACGTGACAGGCAACGAGATCATCAAACTGGTGAACATCGCCCTCGGAACCCAGCATGTATCCGATTGCCCGAGTGGGCTGCCCGCTAGCGACACCGATGCGGACGTGACCGTCGCAGTCATCATCCAGGCCGTAAACAACGCGTCGAACGGCTGCCCGGCGCCTGTGGCCAGGCCCACTCCCCAGGTGACGATCCCGACGCCGTCGGGGGCGCAGGTCCGTGGTACGGTGGAGATGCCCAACGGCCGAGTGGCCACGCGCCCGGGCTCGCCGCTGCAGCGCTTCGATGCGACGCTGTTGCCTGAGGCCACAGCGCTCTCAGGCAATGTCAGTCCGGTCGGTGCCGGCGTCCAGGTGAGCCTGGTGCTGCTGCACGCCGACGGTAGCCAAGAACCACCCGCCGGCGGCACCCTCACCAATGCGCAGGGACAGTACTCGGTGCAGCTGCCGGCACAGACCGGTCCGGACACCTGCCGTTACGTCGTCGAGGTCGGCAGCGGCTCGTCGCTCAGCCGCGCCTTTGTCACCAGCACCAGCAGCGCCGACAATATCGACTATGCCAGCGAGGCAGCGGTCCGGTTGGTCCTGGAGAACGTCGCCGCGGGCGATGACCTGTGCAACTACAGCTCGGCCCAGCTCGACAGTCTGGCGAAAGCGATTCGCAACATTTCGGGCAACGTGTCGGGCACCACCGCTGCCGAAGTCAACGACACCGCGTACCAGATTGCGAACGACCACGTGCCGCCGTTGCTCCCCCCTACAGGTAGAGTCGTCGGTATTGCTCAACTGAACCGTACAGGCCACGACACAGGAAGCGGCACGCCAGACCCTACGTCTATTGTCGCGCGTAAATCAGATGGCGTACCCGGGGATCACCACGCACGTAGCTGCGCAATCGGTCCTCCAGTTCGCGATCGGCCACGGTTTGGCGATCGTGCTGACGCAAATGCTCCGCCCAGGAATTCACCAGAAACGTCTCGACGTAGCGGTCCGGGGCTTCGGTATCGTGAAAGAGACCCCATCGGGACGCGCCATCACGACGCCGGACGCGTTCGTAGCGACGCATCGCCTTCACAAAGTCCGCGACGCGCTGGCGCTCGACGACGTATTCGACCGTCACAAGGACGGGACCCTCGTCAAGCCCTGGTTCCATCTCTTTGAGGATTACGGGCAGACGCCAGTGGTTCCATGGGCTCACGTCGGCGGTTGTATCCGGCAGCCGCGACACCAGCCCGAGGAGTATCGTCGCGATCGTTCCCAGCCCCGCCCACAGCAGGGCCGCCGGGATACCCGCTCGCTCGCCGACGGCACCCCACACAGCGCTGCCGACGGCCATGCTCCCTTGAAACACCAACATGAAGACGGCGAGTACGCGGGCACGCACCCAGTCAGGGGCAAGGCTCTGGACCAAAGCACTGATCAGCGAGATAAAGACGATCCAAGCTCCGCCTCCCACCAGCATGGCGACACCGAGGGCGATGGGCAGGTGCAAGCGACCGGTTGCCACAATCGTCGTGCCGAGAATTGCCACGCTGGCCGACACCACGCCCTCCGTCGACCACCGCGCGCGGGCGCGCTGCATGGTCAGGGCACCCAGCACCGCACCAACGCCAAAGCATCCCAAGAGAAGCCCATAGCCGATCGCGTTGTCGCTGAGGCTGCGAGCCAGAGTAGGGAGCAGCGCGAACAACGCGCTCACAAAGAACATCGCCGTCCCAGCCCGCAGCATGAGCGCACGAATCGCGGGCGAGTAGCGGACGTAGCGGATCGCTGCGACCGTGGCGCCACTCACCGTCTCGACCGGTGCGGTCCGTGAGCGAATCGGCCGCTTCCATCGAGCGACCACCCCGATCACGCCGAGGAACGACACCGCATTCAGCACGAATGCCATGCCGATCCCTACGGTCGCAATAAGAGCACCCGCCAGCGCCGGTCCGGTCGCTCGCGCGATGTTGAATTCGATCCCGTTCAGCGCCGAGGCCGCCGCCAGATCTTCTTTCTTCACCAGCTCTGGCAGGATCGCCCGCCACGTGGGTGTTTCGAATGCGTCTCCGGCCGAAAGCGCAAACGTCAGGGCCAGGAGCAGCCAGGGTGACATGAGGCCACCGATGGTCAGGACCGCGATCACAGTGGCGACCACCACCATCCAGATTTCTGTGTAGAGAATCAGCTTGCGACGATCGACGATATCGCCGATCGATCCGGCGGGCAGAGCGAGGACAAAGAATGGGAGGGTGGCGGCGGTCTGCGTCAACGCAACGTACATCGGGCCGCCGCCCAGCGAGAGCATCAGCCAAGCCGCGCCCACGCTCTGCATGAACGCCCCGATGTCGGAGACAACATTAGCGGCAAGCAGATTGCGGAATGTCGGCGTGCGCAGCGGTCGCCACAAGCTCCTCGCGGCATCATCGATGGGCATAAGCTCTTGACGATCTGACCCCGGCGGGCGGCACGTGTCAACCAACCCGCCGGCTGCCTTTGGGACGCGAAAGTTGACACCCTTCGAGAAGGAATCGACGGAAGAAGAATGCGCGCAATCACGTTCTGTTGCCCTGCTTCGAGAGCGGCCCTCGCTACTGAGATGCGCGGAGGACCAAGGATGGCCGCCGCGAGAATGGTGTTTCGTCGCCACCGAGGCGCGCCGAGGAATGGCGATCGCGGCCGGATGTAGGCCCAGTCTCGGGTAAGCGTGAGACGCGCGGAAGAAGGCTACGGAGTGGGGCCCTCATTAAACCGAAACGTGGGTGTGTGCCGCGAGGCGTCCGCGTGAACATGCAGCGATCCCTCAGGTTCCCATTTCAGGGCGGATGTCATGGCGAAGTTGCTTTTGACTCTCGTCCTGCACCCGTGAAGGAGTACCTTTGGCCCGTGGTCAATACGCCTTACCTATAACCTTGAATCCTCCCTTCATACAGTCGAGCGTAGGCCGCCGAAGGCCCAGGGCAAACCTGTCGAGTTCATCCCCATTCGATTTGTTTTCGCGAACAAACTCACCACGGACGATCGGTTACTGCTTGCGTTCGATGCGCTCGTGTTATCGGAAACCCGCCGTTGGCTTGCACCTGCAACCATCCCGCCCACAGCACATCACGCCGATAGATCCGGTCGTACAACGCGTAAAACCGGAACGTCGGCTCCTGCTTGGCCTTGTGGCCTAGCTTCTGTCGCAGAGAAGTCAGTTTCTCCGGCATCGCCACACGCTTCCCCGCACGCGGGTCCCTATGGGTCGTTGTCGGTGCTTCCGTAGTAGGACGCCGGTCCAAGCGGCTCACCTCTCCTCTGACATCCGCTCGCAATAGCTCCGGCCTCTTCGCTCCACGGTCAATACCCGCTTCCTCGCTACTATGGGCCGATCCGACTAGGCCGCTGCCGCCGACAAGGTTATGTCTTCCCTCGCCACGTTGGGGCCAACCGCTCGCCCCTGCACCGCCGGGCCTCCCAGGTTCCTCGACCGATCTGTCCCCACGCACCGTCCCCTTTTACCCCGGAGAGCCCGACATGTGCTCGTGCCCGTTGCTTCCACGTCGATGGCAGGCTTCGCCACTTTAGGCAGGGTGGCCACTCTCACTTAGATTCACGAGGCCGATTCGGGTTCACTTGCGTTACGGCTCGCGGGTTCGCTTCCCGAGGCTTCGCCGGCTGGATTGCTCCAGCTCACGCTCAGGTCGCTACCTGCTGAACAGGCAATTCGCAGTTTAACCTCCTTTCAGGTTACAAGATCGGCCAGGCTTTGCCTGGCGCACCTAAACGTCAAACTCACCGAGGCGCAAGTCCGGACGGCCGCGCCGGATTTGCCTCGACGAATGAGCCCCATCCTTCGGACAGCCGTCCTATCATCAATGAATGGCAACCCATGAATATGCGGTAACCCATGAATGAGTTCCCAAAGCAGCCGACGCCAGCGAGCGGGCACACGATCACTGACAATACCCATAACGATGTGTTGGCTTGTGGCGCTTCGCGTAAAACCTCGACTGTCGGCGATTTCTCGTAGTCTCGCCGCTTTCCCAACTGATTGATTATTGGCAGAAATGTCAGCAGATGGGATTTTGGCGGAGGCAACAGTGACGCACGACCAGAGTCGGCTCACCGAACCAATTCCCATAAGCTCTGGATTCCACACTCAAAACGCCGCAGACGGAATTTTGGCGAACCACAGAGATCGGAAGCATCCGCCGCGAGTGTTTGGACCACGTCGTGGTGCTGCACCGCCGCCAGCTCCATCGCATCCTCACCGCGTATTTCGCAGCACTACCATCGCTGGAGATGTCACCAAGCACTCGACATGGACTGCCCCGAGCCGCGCCCAATCCAATCATGCGACCAGGGGTCCGTCGTCGAGGTCCCGGAAAGCGGCGGCCTCTTTCGGCACTACGAACGTCTGGCCGCCTGACGTCTCACCGTCTTTACACGTCACGTCGGCCCCGTCAGATCAATCACCCTTCGCCCTGACAGCGGGCGGTGTCCCGGACTGCGCGACGCACATGAACGCACTGCGATACGCAGGCCATCGATCGTTCGTCGCCATCGATTCGGCTGTCGACGTCCTCAGTGAGCGCTGCGTTCTGCTCCGCACAACTTCCGAAATGCGTTTTCGGGAGGGACAGCGGGCGGGATTTGGTGGGTTGCCGCAGCCTGGAGCGACTATGTCGCAGGCGGATACTTCTGCAGCTGCGCTGCAACGAACGACGATGAATGCCGAGGCGGCGGGCCGCTGCGGACACGTTGCCTCCGCAGTCTGACAGCACACGGCTGATGTGCTCCCATTCGGCGCGCGCTAGCGACGGTGCCCGATACTCCACCGGCGCCGGATCAAGTGGCGCCGCGTCACCGCGTGCGAATGCGGCCAGCACGTCGTCGGCGTCCGCCGGTTTGTGCACGTAGTAGGTCGCACCGAGTCGAATGGCCTCGATGGCCGTGGCGATGCTGCCGTAGCCGGTGAGCACGACAACTTTGGTCGCCGGGTCGATGCGCTTGAGCTCCTGGACCAGCTCCATACCCGAGTGTCCCGGCATGCGCAGATCGACCACGGCATACTCCGGCGAGTCGCGGGCGCAGTGGGCAATCGCCGCGTCGAAGCCCGCCGCCGTCTGTACCTCGTAACCGCGATCACGCAACGCGCGCGCCAGGCGCAGTGCATCGTCGTCGACCACGAGGATCGATGCTCCTTCTGGAAGATCCGCCTTGCCCATGTCTCTTTCGCTCATCACGCAGCGTTGGCATTGGCCACGGCGGCAGCGCGGCGAGGTGTCGCGGGCGGCGCAGCTGGCAGGTAGACCGAGGCGGTGGTGCCGACACCCAGCGTCGACACCAGTTCGAGCTGTCCGCCCAGGCTGTCGAACAGGGTGCGCGTGAGGAAGAGCCCCAAACCCATTCCCTTCCCCGGACCGCGGGTGCTGAAGAAGGGTTCGCCGGCTCGAGCCAGTATGTCGCTGCCCATACCGTCGCCGCGGTCGGCTACCGCGATGCGGCAGCCGTTTGCGTCCGATGAGACCTGCACCAGGATCGGCGTTGGCGGCGGTGCTGCTTGGCGCGCGTTGTCGATGAGGGCATGTAGGGCTCGCACCACAGCCCGCGCCGGTACCTGCAGCAACTGTTCTCCAGAGCCCGGGGCGACGACGACCTGCACGCGCTCGCGGTCCGGCGCCGCCGCCAGTGTCACCTCGACTTCCAGATGCAATTGCATGTCTGCGCCATGTAGTGGGTGTGACGCATGGCCGCGAAAGAGCACGCCGCCGCAGCCGATCGCCAACACGGTGAGCCCCCACGTCCATCGTGGCCGCAGCACGACCGCCGCCAGCGCGATGTAGACGAGATAGAGAAAGCTGAACGGATTGGACGAGCCGCCCGGCAGATACAACAGGCCGGTCAGGAAGCCCACGTCGGCAGCCATCAGCAGGCCGACCATCCATTCGTGAATGGGCCGACTACCGCGCGCTCGCAGCGCCGCAGCGATGTTGCTGGCGAGCTCGGCGCCGACGAGAGCGCAGATCGGTGCAAGGGGCAGAACGATTTCGAACACACGGTCCACGATCAGGACGAGCGCGACTTGTCCAGCGATGGCCCCCCAGCGCAAGCGCAGGAGCCAGGCGAAGTTGATTGCGTGCACGTTGAGCGGGGCGCGCATCTGCCTCTGCACTCCCGTCTCTACCGCGCCGCAGGCTCCTGATTGAGCAGCGGTACCACTGCATCAGTCAAGCTCTTCTCCGTCATTGCTGATTCATCCGGGCTGAGCCGCGCGCGTACGACACCGGCGCCGTCGACAATAACCGTCACCGGCAGAAGGTTGGGCGTGCCAAAGCCGTTGGCTTTGGCGTCGCTCAATATGGCCGCCGGGTAGCTCAAGGATTGCATGAGCGTGCGGACATCGCTCCGCTCGCGTGAGCGGTTGGTGCTCAGGCCGATCATCTCCAGTCCCTGAGTGTGATACTGCCGGTAGAAGGCATCGAGCACCGGCATTTCCTGGCGGCAAGGTGGACACCACGTGGCCCAGAAGTTGACGATGACCACCTTGCCGCGCAGCGTGCTGAGATCGAAGAGCGGCCCGTCCAATTCTTGAACGACAAGCGCCGGAGCCGCCTGGCCGACGTCGGCAGTGGCCAGCGCCCGAGTCCCGACGCTCATGAGCGTCAGGCTGCCCACTGCAACTGCGACAATCCGAGAGACTGAATCCATCAGTGGCGGTCCCTTCCTTAGAAGTCGTAACTCGCAATGAATGTGACATAGACCGGCGTGGTGATCTGGTTGCCGACCACATTCTGGTAAATCGGGAAATTGATACCGGAATACAATCTCACCACACCCACCCTCACCTCCGCTCCGGGGCCGATGAGGAGCCGGTCGTAACCGCTATTGTCGTGGTTCGCATTCGCGCCCTGGTCCCGCCACCGATCGGTGCCGACGAGATTGATCATTGGTGTCACGCTGTCGAACACGCCGAGCGGGCCATAATTGTACAGCCCTCCAGCTGACGCGTTGGTCTCATTGCCGGGGTGGTATTGCTGCTGCGTCCACATGGGTACATCCCAGAGGAGCTGCGCATACCAGTTGAACGACCGACCGTTGAGGGAAAACGGCAACGACCCGAGGTGGTAGCCACCGAGCAAGAGATCGGTGCTGCCGCTGCCGATTTCGGTGTCCCGGTCGAAGTTCGGATAGGTGAAGTCACCGCTTGCCAGCTTCACGCCCATGCGAATGCCGGTCGACATGTCTTCCGAGAACCCCGTGTACATTCCTTCGATGCGGATGTCGCCGAGGGCGCTGTGCTCGAAGGAGTTCGTGCCGGTCCCGTCGTCGTTTTCGGTCTTGAAGTAGCGATCGTCATACGGCAGCGTCGCCATGACTCCCCAGCTGCGATTGAACATGTACTGCACGCCCAGGGTGAAGAACTGCGTGCGCAGAACCTTGTCCTCGTTGTCGACCGCGGGCGCTTTGTGCGCCAGGTGCCAATTCGAGTACTGGTCCATGAAATTGTATTCGAAAAACACCGTGCCTCCGGAGCCGGAAGGGAATTGGGACGGAGTTCCGACCTCAAAGACACCACATCCACAGGCGCAGGCCCAACTGAGGCCCGGTGTCAGGCTAATGAGAACGACTGCCATGAGCAGACGTTTGAACGTTCTCAAAAAGTGATTCGTGCCGCGACGGTGGCGGCCGTCCGCGAGCGTATCGATAGCTGACCACAGCATGAATTTCTCCTCTGAGCAGGCTTTTGGAGACGGGCCCCGCGGCCGATGCGAGAATCCGCGTCAAGCCGAGCCCGCGCACGCAGCACACGACGCATCGTTTCGCGCGTCGCGTGCCGCGTGCGCCTCCACGCACCTCCCCACGAACACGCTTACGTTCGAGAGGTGCCGGCAATTGAGAGCTGAACACTCAGATACTGGGATCGGTGAGGCGGGGCGGGTGGAACGGCGGGTCGAGCGCGACCTCCGCGGGACGGCAGAAGGTGGCCAGGGCGCGACGTGGTCTTTGAGGCGCGACCATCCCGCTGGCGGGTGCCGGCAGCACAACAGGCTGATCCGATAGCACCGGGCGGTCGGCGTGCTGTGTGCACCCGGTACAGTGCAAACCCGGTTCGGGGCGCGGTTGGTTCCGGCTCTGATCGCCCGCCGTTTCATGAACCACGCTGGCGCCGTGATGGCAGCCGAGCTTCTTGGCGTGCATCGGACAGTCCGGCGGGCACTGCGCGCACGGCGGCGTCACGAGTGCGAGCGCATGCGTGGAGCTGATGCTGAACAACAGCAGCAGCACGATGGCGGTTGCCCGAAGAAGCTGTCGGCGGCGCGCAATCACTAGTGCAGACGCTACCGACGAGGGTGAGAAAGGTCAATGTGAGTCGAATTCATGCCGAGCACTCCTCTCATTGCGTCCTCACGGTAGACCGATCTTGAAGTGCAACGCCACTGTTACGATGTCTTGTTGATCACGGCTGCGCCCCTTGCAGAATCCAGTTGCGGATCAGCTGGATTTGCTCGCTGCTGATCGGTGCGCCGGTCAGCGGCATCAAGCTGCCTTCAGACGGCGGCGGTCCCGTGATTTTGGTGACCAGGAAGCTGTTCTCCGGATGGCCCGGATCAACGCGCAGCAGGCTCGCGTTAATCGTCGACGGGACACTCACGAGCTGACTGTAGGATGCCCCATCGGCGAGATTCAAATTCTCCGCCTTGCTGGCCGCGTCATGGCAACTCATCGTCGCACAAGACGGCGTGAAGATCGTGGCTTGAATTTCGTCGAGCGTTGCTGGTGCCGGCGTCGGGCAGCCGTTGAGCGCCGCATTGACTGCCGCGATGATCTCGTTGACGGTGACGCTGCCATCACCGTCAACGTCGCAAGCGGGGCACGCGGCCCCGGTGCTGCCGAGCGCCATGTTTACGCACTGCACAATCTCGTCGACGGTCACCGACGCGTCCGCATTGCAATCGCCGGGGCAATCGCTCACGGCCGGCGATGGGGTCGGAGTGGGCGTTTCCTCAGGAGGCGGGACATTGGTTACGACCTGCGTGTACACCTGCGAGTTGGTGTAGGCCGACGAGTCGGTCGTCAGCATATACGAGAGGTTGAAGTTGCCGTACTGGTTCGCTGGTACCACGATCTGCCAGGAGGGATGGTTGTGGATCGGCGGCTGGGTGCCGAGCAGTGCGGTGTCCCCCGGCTGGTACAGCTTCTGCCCGTTCACGTGAATCGACAGGCCGGAATCGGCGGCGACGATTTGGATGCTGACGTTTGTTCCATCGGCTATCCGGAAGAGCCCATCTGCCGGTGCCGGGGGATCGGGGGCCATGAAACCCGGGTCGATGGTGGTGTACAGGCACGCCGAGCCGTCGCTTGCGCAAAAGCTCTGATAGGTCTGCACGATCTTGGTGAAATCCCAATACACCGTGAGCGCGCCACTGCCATTGGCGGTCGACCAGATTTCGATGCAGGCGGTACCAACACAGGCGCGGCTCGTGCCCGGGGCGAGCACGGCCACCGCAATGCTCAAGGCGAATACCAGTCGGCGGATCATCGGTGTTCAGATTCCCAAATCAATTAAAGCACCCGCACAACCCTCACTCCGGTGGTTGCCCCGCAGTTGGGAGGAGTTGCAGCGTTTGTACCGCCGACTCTCTGTACGTGCTGGACGCCGTGGTCAGCTTCACCGACACGCTGTGGCCGCTGGCGCTGCTTCCAGTGGGCACGGTCAGCTGCCACTCCAGGTCCTGATGGATACCGGGAGTCGTGCCGATGCCTATTGACTGGCCGGCCTGCGTCAGGGTGACGACCCCGTCGGGTTGATCGAATATCAGGTTGACCGCGGGATCAATCGCCACGATCTCGAGGGTGATCGGAATGCCGTCGGTCAACGTAAACAACGGGAAGCTCGGTTCGTCCGCCTCTGCTTCTTTGAATCCAGGGTCGGTACCGATGTAGATATCGTTTCCACCTATGCTGTTGCTGAGATAGATGTCCACCGTCGGCTGACCCGTCTCGCCAAGCGGTGAATCGATCGTAAGGGTGCCGCCACCCGTCTGCGTCGAGCCGAACAGATTCTCGTTTTCCCTGGGAGTTGGCGTGGAGGTTGGGCGGGAGGTTGCGGTGAAGGTTGGAAGTGGAGTTGCGGTTTCCGTTGGGAGTGGAGTTGCGGTTGCGGTGCTGGTCTGGATGCTATCGGAGCCGCATCCACTCACAGCGGCGAGCACGCAGAACGCCACGCCCGCTGCGCAAACCCGAAACGATAGGCATTTCCACGCAGGTCTCATCTCCTTACTCCTTACTCTCCGCTCAAGATTCGTCAAAAGCCAGGGTGTTGGTAGTTGATGGTTTGTTGGTTGGAGCCGGTGTCGATCAGCCTCTTGAGGAAGTTGAGCAACGTCTGGCATTCTACTGTGTTGCATATGTCGGTAGCCGGAGGTTCGCACTGTTCACCAGTCCCCTGGGGTTTTCAAGGACGTCTGCCTGCGACAAACTGTCGCAGCGCTAGATAACACGGCGATGGAACTCCGGCCCCGGCCGAAATCTACTCCACTGAGGAACTGCTCCTGCAGCTGTCACCGCTGGTGATGGTGCCGATCGTTGCGACGACCAGGAGCCACATGAATTGACTTGCTCTTCCGGGGTCGGTAGGTTCGGCTTCTCATGCGCCCGTCGCGACTCCTGCCGCTTCGACGTCTCGGTCCGTTCCTGACCGTGGCGCTGATCCTCGCGCAGCTCGTACTGAGTGGCCACCAACACATTGGCCAGAGCCACGCATCAGAGGATACGTGTCCGACGTGTGTGGCGACCCACCACTCGCCGGCGGCGATTGCCCCGCTCCTCACGCACGTCGCCGTCGTGCTTTCGCGTCCGGCTGCCATCGACCTCGCGTACACTGCACCCAACTCCACCTACCGGCCGTTCAAGGCCGGGCGCGCCCCGCCACTTTCGTCCGCTGCTCACCTGGCGTAGCGCCTCTCATCTCGGTTCCTCGCGTTCTCATCTTCCCTGTATCCGAGCCACAGTGGCGTAGCGCCGCAGTGTGTTCGGATCACTGGGACGCCCGCACGGGTCTACGCATCATGACCGTCGGGCCAAGAGGCAGAGGAGTCTTTCGATGCGCAGAGTGCTTTATGTTTTTCTATTAATGTTGTTAGTCAACAATTATACTGCGCCGCTGACAGCAACGGCGGCGCCGCCCGAAGTCACCTCACAATCGGTCACCGGCACCGTCAAGGACGCGCTGGGACGTCCCTTGGCAAATGTCGGCCTCAGCTTGCAAGATGCCAGCGGTAAGGTTGTCGGTCGCACGACCTCCAGCGCGTCCGGCTCGTTTACATTCTCCGGGATTGCACCGGGCACGTATGCCATCCTGGCTGAGAAGGGTACGTTCAAGACGGCAACGACTATCGTCACCGTCGGCAGCGGCCCGGTGACGCCGGTGGTCCTCGCATTGGAATCGGCGGCGGCCCTCAACCTGGCAGTCGTGGCGAAGCGACTGGACGTCGCCCGTAACGGCCTCTCCCCAGAAACCGGCAGCAGCACCTATAAGTTCAGCGAGAAGGCCATTACCCAGCTGCCGCAGAGTGACAATACTCCGCTGAACGACGTGATCCTGCAGGCTCCCGGCGTCGCCCAGGATTCGTTCGGACAGGTGCACGTGCGCGGCGAGCACGCCAACCTGCAATATCGGATCAACGGCATTCAACTGCCCGAGGGGATCGCCGGATTCGGACAGGCCCTGTCGCCCCGTTTCGTCCAGAACATGTCGCTGATCACCGGCGCGCTGCCGGCACAGTACGGCCTCCGCACCGCTGGAGTGATCGACATTTACACCAAGAGCGGAACAGTGGCGCCGGGTGGTTCGGTGGAAATGTACGGTGGTCAACGCGGCACCGTGGTCCCGAGCTTCGAGCTCGGCGGTTCGTCCGACAAATTCTCCTACTATGCAACTGGCACCTACCTCGGCACCGATCGCGGCATCGAGCCGCCGACGTCCGGGCCCACCGCCATCCATGACCACAGCGACCAGGGCCAGGGCTTCGGGTATTTTTCCTACCTGCTGGGTCCGACGGCGCGCCTGAGCCTGATCACCGGAGTGGCCATCAACTCCTTTCAAATTCCCGCGAACCCGGGCCAGGACCCGGTCTTTATGTATGGCGACGTGACCAGCTATCCCTCGAGCCAGGTCGCTGAGAGTCAGATGGAGCGCACCTTCTACAACGTCCTCGCCTTCCAGGGTGCGGTGGGCGAGCAACTCGACTATCAGCTCTCGGCCTTCAGCCGGTATTCGACCATCGATTTCAGCCCCGATCCGATCGGCGACTTGATCTACACCGGCATCGCATCCAACGTCTTTCGCAGCAGCAACACCACTGGCTTGCAAGGTGACGGCGCGTACCGGCTGAACGATTCCCACACCCTACGTGCCGGCTTCTACGGGAGCGCCGAGGTGGTTGCCATCGACAATCACTCCGCGGTGTTTCCGGCCAATGATATGGGGATGCAAACCAGCACCCTGCCGGTATCCGTGGTGGATGACACCAACCTCAACTCGTGGCTCTACGGTGTCTACGTGCAGGATGAGTGGCGGCCGATCAAGCCTCTGACAATCAACTACGGCATTCGCTACGACCTCAACGACGCCTTCGTGCATGCGGACCAGTTCAGCCCGCGGGTCGGTCTGGTGTACGAGTTGCCGACCCAGACCACGTTGCATGGCGCCTATGCCCGTTACTTCACGCCGCCCCCTACCGAGTTGGTCGCCTCCACCGATATTCAGAAGTTCAACGGCACCACGGGGGCGCTTCCCAGCAGCCAAAGCTCTCCCGTCACGCCCGAGCGCGCCGACTATTTCGATGTGGGGGTGCTCCAGCGGCTGGGGTCGGGGTTCAACATCGGCGTCGATGGCTACTTCAAGAATGCCCGCGATGAGATCGACGAAGGGCAATTCGGCTCGGCGCTCGTCTTCACCCCTTTCAACTATCTGTGGGGGCGCGTCTACGGAACGGAAGCCACTGCCAGCTATACGCAAGGCAACCTGTCCACTTACGTGAATTTTGCCTACTCGGTGGCGCAGGGAACCAAGGTCGTCAGCGGGCAGTTCAACTTCGGACCCGACGATCTGGCGTACATCAACAACCACTACATCTTTCTCGATCATGACCAGACCTTCACGTCGACGGGCGGCATCTTCTACGCCTGGAACGGCTACGGGTTCAGTTTCGACTACCTCTACGGCAGCGGGCTGCGCACCGACTCAGACGTGCCCAACGGCGGCAACCTGCCCTTCTACATCCAAGCGAACGCGGGCGTATCCAAGCGCTTGACGGTGCCCTATCTCGGGTGGGCCCAGCTGCGACTCGACTGCATCAATCTGGGCGACGAGACATATCAGATCCGCAACGGCAGCGGCATCGGTGTGCAGTCCACTCAATACGGCCCGCGGCGCGCCATTTTTGCCGGCATTCGCGTCCCCTTGCCCTTTGGCGACGCGAGCGTGGCTGTCGCCCCGGCCACTGCTGGCGGATGAGAGGAGCAGCACGGCACGATGGAAGAGATCAACACCGCACTTGAAGCGCTTCGCTTTGGCGGGGCCATGGTGTATCCGCTGCTGATTCTGGGAGTGTTGGCGGTGGCCATCATCCTGGATCGAGTCGCATTGTACAGCCGCTGCTTGCGACTCCCCGGGCCGCTGCGGAATCAGGTGGAAACCTATGGCTTCGACTGGACGGATCTCGAAAGCCAGCTGGGCCGACTCGGGCCGCGCAATGCATTCGGCCGCTTTTTTCAGGTGATTGCCGCGAATCGTACGCATCCGGCGTGGTGGGTCGAGTCGCGCGCCGGCGACGAGGCTGGCGGCATCGAAAAGGTCCTCGGCCGTGGCCTGTGGGTGCTGGAAACCATCGTCACCGCGGCCCCACTCATGGGGCTACTCGGCACCATCACCGGCATGATGCAATCCTTCAAGGTTATCGGCGGCGCGGGCCTCGTGGCTCCCACGCAGGTCACCGCGGGTGTCGCGCAGGCGCTGATCGCCACCGCCCTCGGCCTGCTCATCGCATTGGTGTCGCTGTTTGCGTTCAACTTTTTCTCCCGCATGAAATCCCGGGCGCTCGACGAGATGGAGCGTCTGGGATCACGGTTGGTGGATCGCATTCGTCTGGACCAGGAATCGGCGAACAGCGACCTCTCGTTCGAGGATCGGCGGCCACGGCGCGCGGCGGTGGTTCCATGAAGCTGCGTCGGGCACGCGACTATCGGCACGGGCGCATCGAGATCATCCCGATGATCGATGTGATGTTCTTTCTGTTGGTGACGTTCATGCTGGCTTCCTTGTCGATGCAAAGTCTGCACTCGGTGCCGGTCGATCTGCCGCGCGGCGAGGCCGCCGCGATGGAGCCACGACAGCCCATCACGCTGACGATTACCAACGACAGCCAGATCTACCTCGACAGCACGCTGGCCACACTGGATACGCTTGCCGAAATACTCAAGCCGATGCTGCAAGGCCCGGACACCGATGTGGTGGTCGCAGCCGACAATGGAGCACCGGCTGGGACGGTGGTGCAGGCGATGATTCAGGCGCGACGTGCCGGCGTGGAGCACTTTCTGATTGCCGTCAAGCACGAATGATCGCCTCAGACGCATTGCCCCGTCGGCCGGAGCTCGATGATCCATGGCGCCGCTTACTCTGGCTGACGCCTGCGGCGTTGCTGCTCTGGGTGGCGCTCCTCATGGGGTTCGCTTTCCTGCTGCAAGGCACGCCACAACCGCCGGGGTCGATCGAGCGACTCGATGCGCGGTTGATCGACCTGCCCGCACCGGCGGCGCCCGGCGGCTTGCAAGGCGAAGCGGCGCCTGCTGCACCCGCGACGGTGGAACCACCCGCACCGCCTCCACCTCAATCCCAACCGCACGTTGAGAAGAAACCCGTCCAGGCTCCTGTCGTACGCGCGAAGAAAAAAAAGGAGGCTCCTCCGCCGGTGTACGACGCGCGCGGGACACACACGCTGCCCGCAGACGAGGTGGAGGGCACCACGGGCACAGAAGCGCCGACCAGCGGCGCATCGGACACGCTCTCGAACGGTGCGCCCGGCCACGGTGGCGGCGGAGGTATGGGCAGGGACAGCATCGGCGCCCGTGCCATCTACGCTCCATCGCCGACGATTCCGGACGACCTGCGCGAGAATGTCTTCGAGGCGGTTGCCTTGGCACACTTCCATGTGTCGTTTGACGGCGTCGCCACCGTGACGTTGGCGCAGCCCACGTCGAACCCGCGGCTGAACCTGCTCTTGCTCGACACCCTGAAGCAGTGGCGGTTCTTCCCGGCGATCCGCAACGGGATCGCGACCGACTCGGAGTTTGACGTGCGCATCCCGATTGCCGTCCAGGATCACTAGGGAGACTTCGTATGGCGCACTTCCGCCACACGGTGGGGCCGCGCTGATCGTCAACACGAGTCTCTGCGCCGGCGAAATGGTCGCCGGCGAGTCTTGACCGGATTTGAGCACGGGAGAAGCCGACACTGTGTGCGGCGTCGGGCCCGCGAGCAGTGGCTGACGTTGAGACCAGGAGCGCACGAGGGGTAAGGGGTACCTCGAGTGGGCGGAGTTCGAACGGATTGGAGCGATAATCGCCAGCAGCCATATCAGGGAAGGGAGCCCGGGAACCCCCAAGCGCGGCGAGGCGCTGCTCGCGGGCCTTGTGCGGTGCGGGCGGTGTAGACGGTGTGGACGCAAGCTGATGGTCCATTACACCGGCTGTAGGTCCCGAGACGTCGATCATCCTGAAATAACAAGCTTCCATCGCCAGTCCCAGCCGAAGCCGCGGCGGTGCCAGACGATGACCGTCTCCGGCTTTACGACGCTCAACGCCTCGCGCCACCGGGCCAGAGTCGTGAGAGCAGGACCCAGCAGACGCGATCGACGGGATGTAGCTGGACGCGGCGCGGCCCCAGCCGGCATTGAAGGACTAAGACCTGGTGGCGCCGTGCGAGTAGCTCAGCTTCCAGGTCGGAGCGACGCCGAAAGAGGTCTCGGAGGGCGGTGAACAGCACGACCAGAACGCTCATCATCCGCGCTCTCGGGCGCAGTCAGACCCAAAGAAAAATCCTCTTTCAATTCAACATGTACGGAATTTCGGGAGAGACAGGCATTCTGAAAGCGCGCCCGCACGGCGAGCACCACAAACGGGGCGGAGCCGCCAAGCTCGAGCACCGTCTTCTTGATCGCCCGCCCAGCCGCCTCACCCACGCGCCGTCCCGCCTCGTCGCTGCCGGTAAGCGTCACCGCCACAATGCGCCGATCATCGATCAACCGAGTCGCCGAGCCTCCGGAAATCAGCAACGTACGGAATACGCCGTCCGGAAACCGCTGGCCCGAAACACCTCTTCGATCGCCAGCGCACACTGGGGCACGTTCGACGGATGCTTCAGGATCGCCGTGTTCCCCGCCATCAGCGCCGGGGCCGCGAAGCGGAACAGCTGCCAGAAGGGGAAGTTCCACGGCATGATGGCCAGCACGGTCCCCAGCGGCGTGAATTCCACGTAGCTCTCGGTCGCGTTCGACGGATGCGGCTCGTCGGCCAGGAAGCGCGCCGCGTTGTCGGCATAGAACTCACAGTTCCAGGCACACTTCTCGACCTCGGCCTCTGCTTCGACGATCGGCTTACCCATCTCGGCGGTGATGACGGCGGCCAGGCGTCCCTGATGCTCGCGCAGGTAGGCCGCAGCCGTGTGCATCGGCGCGCCGCGCTCGGCGAACCATGTGCGGCACCATGGGCGATACGCCGTCTCAGCACTGCACAGCGCGTGTTCGATTTGCGGTGGGGTCGATGGCTCGAAGTTGGCCAGGGTCTCTTCGGTTGCGGGGTTGATTGGTTGAATTGGTGCGTCGGGCATCGCGATCTTCTCTACCAGACGAACGGTCAGCGGCAAGCCGGGTAGGCTCAGGAGCGGCGGCATGCTGGTTTTGGCATCCTATTGACATTGACAGTACTCCAAATTCCGCGCTACCATCACCAACGAAACAAAAAAGGCGGCAACAAACGCACTTCACTATACGCTACAGGCGAAGGGGGGGAATGATGCATTTCTCCAGCGGCCCCAGGGGTGGCCGGCAGGTGGTTGCCCCAGCTTTCGGAATGCTGGGCATGCTCTTCGCGCTGCTCACCGGGTTCCCCGCGGCCCGGGCCGCGGGACTTTGCCGCGACGTCCTCGTCGAGGCGGGGGTTGATGACAGCTTCAGCCTTGCGAACGGTGTCGAACCGGCCTTTCCCAGTGCAGGACTGCAAACGCTGATGGGATCGAGCCCGCCCCCTGTGGACTTCGATACCACTTCAACAGATCGGCATTTCGGCCATACGTTCATCCTCCCGCAAGACAGCTGCGTCACAGCGGCAAGTCTGGAATTTCGCGCGCTGCCGCTCCCTGACGCAGCTGTCGGTAGCGACAACGATGCCGTCACCTTGGGCTTCGTTGACCCTGGCGGCCACCTTGTGGGCACTCACTGGAGCGCTTTCTTCGGAAGCGGGAACACGGGCCTTCCCGCGTTGCTCGGATCGCAATGGGTACTGGGCAACTATCCGTTGCCGACAGGCAATGTGTTCGCCTTGCAGTTGGACAATCTTCCGAGTCTGTCAGGACCGGCAGTGAACCTGCTGCCGGGTCTCGACGCCAATCGATCTCTGGATATTTACATTCAGGACGATACCGCGGTTGATTACCTACGATTGATAGTCCCACTCTGTGATTGCCCGACGCCAACGCCGACGTTCACACCCATCAATAGCCCTACTTTCACGCCCACGCCTACGCCGACATGCGTCGAGCTCCGAGATGAGTCTTTTGCCAATGCGGATTGGATGCTCACGCCTTTCACAGCCGGGACTGGCGGAATGACGACGGGGACGTTCGACACCTCCAACGGATGCCCCGCCGGCGGGGCCGACCGGGACGTTAGCATTACCCTCAACCCAAGTCTTTCAGTGGAGGGGGTTGTTTGGGGGGTTCACATTTTCACGAATGCGGCTCCGTACGACCCAGGCATCCTTGGGGCAATCCCTTCGCTCGCCTACTCGGAAGACACGAAAGACCTTCTCAACGACAGCAGCAGTGCCGGCCAAGGGACGGGGCCCGCTCTGCTGCAAGGAGGGAGTTTCTACATTCCCGATTCCTTGGTGGTCACGGGGACCTCGCCAACTTGCACGGCGATAACCTATCCATCCCTACCCCCGGCTAATTTCTGCCTCCTATCTGGCGCCCCGGGCTCGGCTTCGATCGACTGTAGTCAACATCCGGATTTCTCGTGCAACGGAGCACCAATCGCCTTCGGGTTTGTCCGCGCCAACTCCACCAAGCCGAACAGCGCGGGGTACATGACCCTCCATACGATGGATAATTGGGATATCCGGTTCTGTGGACAGCCCTGCTCTACGCCGACGCCTACGTTCACGGCGTCCCCCACACCGACACCAACCGCGACGCCAACATCGAGCCCAACCAACACCCGGACCTTCACGCTCACTCCCACACCGACGGGTACGCGTACGCCGACGCCGACGCGCACGGCGACCAAGACGTCCACCCCGACTCCCACGGGTACTTTCACGCCGACGCGTACACCAACGCAGACGCCGACGCCGACACCGAGCCCTATTCCGTGTGATCAGCCGCCGGCCAATTTGGCGCACTGGTGGCCCTTCGATGAAACGGCCGGCATCATCGCCCATGATATTGTGGGCGGCCGGGATGGCACCCCCAAACCCGGAGCAATTGGCGGTATGGGCCCGATTCCCGTGGCCGGGATGGTCAACGGTGCGTTCGCGTTTGATGGGAGCTCAACCTTCGTGGAGGTCCCGGACAGTCAGGGCAGCCTGAGCTTTGGCAACCCGACTGACAATTTTTCGATAGACGCCTGGATCAAAGTCGATCCGCAAAATCAATTAGGAATTCTGCCGATCGTTGATAAGCGGGTCGGGGTCAACAATACGGTCTGGGGATACACCTTCTTCCTCGCCAACGGCGCACTGGGTTTTCAGCTGGCCGACGGCGCGGCAGCCAATCCGGTCTGTGACTCCGGGCCGCCAACCTCGACCGCAACGTGCACGAACTACGTATCGAGCGTGAATGTTGCTGATGGGCGCTGGCATCTTGTTACCGTGACAGTGCAAAGGACAGGGACACCTCAAGTCGCGCTCTACGTGTGCGGCACGGGGGTACTCACCGGCACGGCTCGAGCAGGGAATGCCACCAACAGCGCCGATCTGTTGATCGGGAGTAATTATCCAATTGTCAACTCCACGACATATTTCAAGGGTGACATCGACGAGCTCGAGATCTTCAACCGCGCGCTCACGCAGCTGGACATTCAAAGCATTTGCAACGCCGGCCCGGCCGGCAAGTGCACGCCAACGCCGACCGCGACTCCGACTAGGACCCCCACGGTTACCAGCACACCGACGCGTCCGTTTACCCCAACCCAGACCTTCACGCGTACCTTCACGCCCAGGTCCACCCCGACGCGTACGGCGACGAATACATCTACCCCGACCCGCACTCGTACTTCCACGCCGACGGTGAGCCAGACGCGTACGTCGACGCCAACGCCAACGGCAACAACGAGCACTGGTCCGTGTGTGTTGCCGCCGGCGAACATGATCGCGTGGTGGCCGCTCGACGATCCAGCCGGGTCCCATACCGTGGTCGATATCGGGTTACCCCCTGCCAACAACGGCGTACCCCAGCCCGGGCCCATCGTGCTGTCCCCACCCGGTGGCCCGCTAACCGTTCCGGGGAACCTGGCGACAAATCCGCCCGACAGCGCGTTGTTCTTCTATTCGCCCACAACCTATGTGGAGGTTCCGGACAGCAGCGACCTCCACCTGGCGAACTCCAATCTTACCATCGATGGATGGATCGGGCAGTTACCCGGACCGTGGACTGCGGGTGCCGTGAACAGTCGATTTGTCTATACGATTGTCGACAAGCTCAACGTAACGAACTTCACCGGCTACGCTTTCTACGTCGAAGTTCAAACCACCTGCCCCCCAGCTGTCTGCAATCCTCCGCCGCCGGCCGGTGCGACATCGACGACGGACATCAACTTGGTGTTTGTTCTGGGAGATGGCACGAGCCTGACGTCTTACCGCAGTCTTCAACCGGTCTACCACGGTTTCGGCAACGTGTACCCATTTCCGACACCGCCAGATCCGCTCGGCCCCCTGCAGCCGCCGCGGTGGCTCCACGTCGCCGTGACAGTGGACCGCACTCCACCCACGCCCGTAGGCATCTTCTACTTGAACGGCAATCCTCTTTCGCCTGCTGTTCCTCCTGCTGTGGGCGACTTCTCCCCCGTTGCTGCCGAAAATAACACCGATCCCGTCTGGGTCGGTGCAACTCGCTTGTACGGCACGCCTGCCGCTCCAGGATTCACGGAGTTCACGCTCAACGAGATCGAGATCTTCAACGTCGCGCTGACCGATTCTGAAATCCTGGCGATCGCCGCGGCGCCGGCAGGCAAGTGCACACCCACACCACGGGTAACTCCTACACCGACGCGCACGGCGGCTGGGCCACCGACCGCCACGCCGACCCGGACACCCACGGCGAGCACAGGGTGCGACTTGGCGATCACAAAGGTCCCCGACCTCGATCCACCGCTGCCGGGTTTTCCGTTCGACTTCATTGTCACGGTCACGAACGTCGGCAACGTGCCATGCCCCCCTTCTACGAGCGTCACGGATAATCTCCTTTCGGGCTTCGTGGTATCGCAATTCAACCCCAACACACCCGAGCACTGGGTGTGTACCAATCCGCCTGGCATCATCTGCACGAATTCCACGTTGACGCTGCAGCCAGGCGGCAACAGCGTGGTGTTCACCGTTACAGTGAGCGCTACTGCGGGAATTGCACTCCGGAACTGTGCGACGGAGACCAATCCGAACGACGTCAATTCGGCGAACAATTCCGCCTGTTATACCGTCAGCCTCGCGGGTCCTACCGCAACTCCGACCAAGACGCCCGCGGCGACCGCAACGCCGACGCCAACTGCGACACCAAAGTTTCCGGTGGGGTGTGTCGGCGACTGCAACATCAACGGTGCGGTGACCGTGGACGAGATCATCGTATTGGTAAACATCGACCTCGGCACCGCCGATCCTTCGTCCTGTCCGGACGGCATCCCGAGCGGCGCAGCGGTTGACATCACGCTGATCATTGAGGCGGTGGGCTACGCGCTCAACAACTGCCCGGCTCCCTGACCCGGAGGGCGCCTCTCCTCCCACAGGCTCGCCGATCCGAAGCAAGCAGACCGGCCCCGCCTCACCCAATCTCCGCCAACTCCAACCGCCCAGCCCAGCGGTGCACCAGCACGGCGCGCACCGCCCGTGACTCCGGGCGTTCGAGTTTCGGATCGGTCCGCAGAAACGCTTCGGCCGCCTGCCGTGCTTCGCCGAGGAATCTTGGCGCGCAAGCGTCCACGCGCCAGCTCTGCCAGTTGGGCGGGGTCCGCTTCCCCACGCTGGAGGGCCTCGATCATCTCGCGCCCCGAGACGCCCAAGATATCGGTGGCCACCGAGCGTCGCGATGGCCAGCTCGGAAGCAGTGCTGGCGAAACGTGCCCATCTGCGTAGAACCACGCGCGTAGTACTCCGAGCTTACAACGCTACGGTTCAGCCAGTACAAGGAATCCAGCACCGTGATGTCAGCCGGGCGCCAATGGGCAAACGGAAGCGAACCGCAAAGGGGAAGGAGCGATCATGCCACTCTCCCGAACCTTTTTTCACCTGTTTCGTCGTGCAGGCCGGCTTCGTAGGGGCTGAATTGACAGGGAGACAACAATGGCAACAAGCATGAAGCAATGGAACCGGATCGGTGAGCACATTGTTCGGTTGCTCAACCGTCAGAGCGAGGACACCACCCCAGACCGGCTCTCCGGGCGCAGTCCAAGCGGGATGAATCAACAGCCGCGCGGCAGATCGTCTGCCAGAACAAAGCCTGGTCGCGCTCAGCCTGGAATCTGTCGATGACCGGCGGACGCCCGAGATCAAAGCCAAGGTTGTCAAATTGAAGTGCCGTGAGACCTGGCCTTGTCCGCAGCGCCACCGTGGCGCGCGAAACCACTCCGTAGAATCACGTGCGTACTACTCCGAGCTGACCGCCCCCAGACAACGACAGTGAAAGAGGACCACACCATGGCCTATCAAAGCGTCAACCCCTATGACGGCAAAATCCTGAAGACGTTCAAGGAGCTCACCGACAAGCAGCTCGAAACGGCGCTGGAAACCGCGGCGACCTGCTTCGAGACCTGGCGGCATAGAACTTTCGCCGAGCGGGCAGCCGTGGTCGCAAAAGCCGCCGCAATCATGCACGCACGCGTCGACGAGTTCGCTCGCCCGGTGACGCTCGAGATGGGCAAGCTCATCGACCAGGCCCGCGGCGAAGTGGTGCTCAGCGCGGACATCCTCCACTACTATGCCGAAAACGCCGAGCGCTTTCTCGCCCCGGAGCACCTCACGCCGAGCTCGGGTGAAGCCGAGGTCGAAAGCAGCCCGTTCGGCGTGCTCTTCGGCGTCGAGCCCTGGAACTTTCCCTACTACCAACTCGCGCGCTTCGCCGCACCCAACCTGATGGCGGGGAACGTCGTCATGGTGAAGCACGCAGGGTGTGTTCCGCAGTGCGCCATCGCCTTCGAGAAGCTGTGGCTGGAGGCGGGTGCGCCAGCGGGCGCGTATACCAATCTGCTTATTTCGTATGATCAGGTGAACCGCGTGATCGACGACCCGCGGATAAAGGGTGTAGCATTGACCGGTAGCGTCGAAGCCGGAAAAATCGTGGCCGGCAGAGCCGGACAAAACCTCAAGAAGTCGACGATGGAGCTTGGCGGCAGCGACGCCTTCATCGTGCTCGAGGATGCCGACCTCGACAAGACGGTTCAATGGGCGGTCTGGGGCAAGATGAACAACACGGGGCAGTGCTGCGTCGCGGCGAAGCGTTTCATCGTCGTCGAGGCACTGGCCGATCGCTTCCTCCATAAGTTCCGGACAGCCCTGGCGGCACTCAGGCCAGGAGACCCGATGGACCAAGCGACGACGCTCGGACCCCTGTCGACGGAAGCGGCTCTGATCAAACTACTCGACCAGGTCAAACGCGCCGTCGCCAAGGGTGCCACCCTGGTGATGGGCGGCACCCGGATCGATCGACCGGGCGCGTTCATGCAGCCGACGATCCTGGCGGATATCACGCCGGGCAATCCCGCCTTTCGGGAGGAATTCTTCGGGCCGGTCGCCCTCTTCTTCAGGGTCCAGAACGAGGACGAGGCGGTCGCCCTCGCCAATGACTCGGAATTCGGACTCGGGGGTTCGGTTTTCACCAAGGATGTTGCACGCGGCAAACGCGTCGCGAGCCGCGTCGATACGGGCATGATGTTCGTCAATCACCCGACCTGGACGACACCGGACCTGCCGTTCGGCGGCATCAAGAGCTCCGGCTATGGCCGCGAGCTCTCCCGCATGGGTATCCAGGAGTTCGTGAACAAAAAGCTTGTTCGCGTCGCTTCCATCGACGCGCCGGCATAGGGGTTGCGTGCCAAAAGTGACTCACATGAAGGCTGCCGATCATCAGCGCTAAGAAGACGGGCATGGAACAATACGATGTCTTGGTGCTCGGTGCGGGCTGGGGTGGGCTGACCGCGGCGTCTCTGCTGGCCAAGGCGGGCCACAAAGTGGCCATCTTGGAGGCGCAGGACCGTGCCGGTGGTTGCGGCCAGTCATTCAGCCGCGACGGGTTCTCGTTCTGCGCCGAGATGCAGTACCTGATGGGCTGCGGAGCCGGCGGCGTCGTGCAGCAGTGGCTGCGCGCGTTGGATCTTCAGGATGAGGTCGAGTTCAATGCGTTCGACGCGGACGGCTACGACCGGATCGAGCTGCCCGACCTGAGCTTCCGGATTCCACACGATGCGCACCGTCTTCAAGCGGCCCTGCGCGTCGCGTTCCCTGAAGAGCAGCAGAGGATCGACGAGCTTTTCATCGTCCTCTTTCGAATCGAGGCCGAGATCGACGGCGGCGTCTTCGATGCGAAGCGGTTCTTGCGCCACCCGTTTCGTTTCAAAGACACGGTTCTCTACGGTCCCTGGCCGGTCGAGCGCGTGTTCGAGCACTTCGAGCTGTCGCCGAGGCTGCGGGCGGTGCTGGCCGCGCAGTGTGGTGACATCGGTTTGGCGCCGCACGAAGAGCCGTTGCTGTGCTTGCAGGCGGTTCTGTTCGGCTATTGCGAGTCGGCACATTTTCCGAAGAAGGGCATGGGGCACTTCGTCGATCGCGTCGTCGACTACATCGTCAAGCATCAGGGGGAGATTCACTTCGCGACGCCAGTGACCGGGATTGTACGCGACGGCGATCAAGTCGTGCGTGTCGAAACTCCGCACGGCGTGTTCACGGCACGTACGGTCGTGTCGAACATCGATCCCGCGACAACCATGGCGATGATCGACGGTGCGACGCTACCGCACTACGAACCGTCGGCGTCGTGCTTCACGATCTTCCTTGGGCTCGACATCGACCTTGACCAGCGCGGCTTTGGGCGCTCCAACATCTGGCACTATCCGGGTGACGATCTCGACGCCGTGCTCGCGCGCACCATGAAAGAGCACTGCTACGAAGATCCTTTCTTCTTTCTCTCGACGCCATCCCTCTATGCCGATCCGGGAGTTCTCGCGCCGATCGGGCGCACCACGGTGCAGATCAATGTCGGCAGCGACTTCGACTACTTCGCCGCGGCAGAGCGCCAGGGCACTCACGCGAGCGAGAAGGCTCGCGTCACAGCGGAGATCCTGCGTGCCGTCGAACGCCGACTCATCCCCGATCTGACGCAGCACTGTGCCGTGCAGGAGGCGTGGAGCCCCGTCGACCTGGCCCGCAACGTGGGCCTGCCGCGCGGCGGAATGTACGGCGCTCGACTGGATTTCGAGAACCGCATACTGCGACACGTGTCGCAACGCACCGCGTTCAAGAATCTATTTCTCACCGGCGCAACCGCTGGCGGTCCGGGTCTGCAGGGAGTTGTCGCGGCGAGTACGCGTCTCGTCGAATCCCTTCTGGCTACCGAACAGCCTGGCGGCACGCCGGCGTGACACGCAAGGCTACACAATGGCGCTATGCGAGAGAGGCGCGGCGCGGATCTGTTGAAAGGCGCGGGGTCGTGCCGAGCCGCATATCTCCAGTAATTCCCTACACGCACCTGCTTTCCGACAGCCGCCCCGCCGCAAATTCACACCGACATGCGTGTGGGGGTACACCGCTGGTATTGATGCCCTCACGCGCCAGCGCGGGGAAGTAGCCAGCTCTAGTTGGGGATAGTTACATCTCTCTACGCGATCCGGCGATGGCCGCCGGCGTGAGAGCGAAGACGACACGCGTAGAACCACGCGCGTAAGAGTCCGACCTTACGGGTGTGCCGCTCCTTCTTCTATAAATGGACGCACCGGCGATGGATGCAGATCGGTATCTGACCGGAGTTCGATTGGCCTGTTGCCGCCCATCTATGCCACTAATGACACGAGGAGATCGACATGAATGACGCCGGAAGTGCTTTCAGCTCTCAAGTAATCGACATCAAGAATGCGATCGACGCCGCTGGCAAGGCTCAGAGTAAGCGGCTGGCAGCCATAGAAAAACAACTGCTATTGCTCACCAGTCGACTGGACGAGATTATGGCTGCGCAGAAGACCCGCAAGCTGCAGAACGCGTAGGGCGCATGGCAAAGCCAAGCCAGGCGCCACCCGGTGACTGGCGCACACCCGTGGTGCTCCCTACGCGAAGCGGACGTTCCGCGTCACCGACACGTGTGGCCGGTCCGTTGCCGTCGAGCGTCCCTCCGTTTGCGAGCGGCTGAAGCGCTATGCAAGCGATGGTACTCAAGACGCTTGGGGCTGCTCTTGAATGGACAGAACTTGCCGATTCGCAACCAGGACCGGGCGAGATTCGCGTGAAGGTAGCCGCCTGTGGCGTCTGCCGCACTGACCTGCATGTCGTCGACGGCGAGCTGCCCGAGCCGCAGCTGCCGATCATCCCGGGCCACGAGATCGTCGGCCGGATCGACGCGATCGGGGCGGGCGTGGAGGGGCTCCACGTGGGGGAGCGCGTCGGTGTGCCGTGGCTCGGCCACACCTGCGGCGTCTGCTCCTATTGCATGGGCGGCCAGGAGAATCTCTGCGATCGCCCGCTTTTCACGGGGTACACGCGCGACGGCGGTTTCGCGACGGAGATGATCGCCGATGCGCGCTTTGCGTTCCCGCTCGGCGAGATCGGCAGCGACGTGGCGCTTGCCCCTTTGCTGTGCGCCGGCCTGATCGGCTGGCGCTCGCTGGTGATCGCCGGCAAAAACAAAAACCTCGGGCTCTACGGCTTTGGCGCCGCGGCCCATATCGTGGCACAGGTCGCGAAGTCGCAGGGGCGATCGGTGTTTGCCTTCACGCGGCCGGAAGATGTTGCCACCCAGGCCTTTGCCCGGCGCCTCGGTGCGACATGGGCGGGCGGCTCAGACGAGATGCCGCCGGAGCCGCTTGATGCTGCGATCATCTTTGCGACCGTTGGCGATCTCGTGCCCCGGGCACTGAAGGCGGTGCGTAAGGGTGGCCGCGTGGTGTGCGCGGGCATCCATATGAGCGACATACCGAGCTTCCCCTATCGGCTGCTATGGGAAGAGCGGCAGCTCGTGTCGGTCGCCAATCTCACGCGGCAGGATGGAATCGATTTCCTCCGCCTGGCGCCGGAGTTCGGTATCGTCACCAAGACGACGAGCTATCCACTGAACAAGGCCAACCAAGCGCTTGCCGATCTCCGCACCGGTCGCTTCGAAGGCGCCGCAGTGCTCGTGCCGTGAGCGCGCTGGGACGGGTGCACTGGAACATCCATCGACGTTGACAGTCAACGGCCACGGCGAAGCCGCAGAACCGCCCGCCGGGGCGGCCACCGCGATTCGTGCTCCGCTCGTGGCAGAAGCGGCGTGGATGATCGAAACCCACGCGCTCACGAAGCGCTTCGATCATGTAACTGCCGTTGACCGCCTGACCCTCGCTGTGAGCCAGGGGCAGGTGTTCGGCCTGCTCGGCCCCAATGGAGCGGGCAAAAGCACGGTGATGAAGATGCTGGTGACCTTGCTGCCGCCGACCAGCGGGACCGCAACCGTTGCCGGCTACGACCTGCTCGGCCAGCCCGCGCTTGTCCGGCGTTCGATTGGCTATGTTCCGCAATTTCTGTCCGCCGACGGCCTGCTCACCGGCTATGAAAATCTGCTGATTTTCGCCCAGTTGTACGATCTGCCACGCCAGGAGCGCGCAGCCCGCATCGACCAGGCGTTGACCTCGGCCGGCCTTCATGACGCCGCACACCACTTGGTGAACACCTACTCGGGAGGCATGATTCGCCGGCTCGAAGTCGTCGCCGCGATGTTGCACCGCCCGCGCGTTTTGTTCTTGGACGAGCCGACCGTCGGCTTGGATCCCGTGGCCCGCCACGCCATCTGGCATCAGATCCAGGATCTCGTCGCCGAACACGGGACGACCGTTGTCATGACGACCCATTTGATGGACGAAGCGGACGCCCTCTGCGACCGCATCGCCATTATGAGCTCAGGCAGAGTGTGTGCGTTGGGTTCTGTCGATGAGCTCAAGGCCGCCATGCAGACCCCCGACGCGACCCTGGATGATGTGTTCGCGCATTACGCCGGTTCCCCCACAAAGACGGGAGAGCAATTCCGTGACATCGCTACCACTCGCCGCGCCGCGGCCCGACTCGGTTGACGCGTTCCGGCCCGCCCGGTCCGCCTGGTCGTTTCTGTTGAAGACCGTGGCCATCGTCGCGATGGACCTCCGGAAGCTGCGGCGCGACCCGACCGAGCTCCTCACCCGGGCCATCCAGCCGGCGCTCTGGTTGATGGTGTTTGGCCAGGTGTTCACCCATGCGCGATCCATCCCCACGGGTGACCTTCCTTACCAGGATTTCATGGCCCCCGGCATTTTAGCCCAGAGCGTCCTGTTCATCGCCATTTTCTACGGCATCTCCGTGATCTGGGAACGCGATCTGGGAATTGTTCACAGGCTGCTGGTGACCCCTACACCGCGCGCGGCATTGGTGCTCGGCAAGGGGGTATCGGCCGGGTGTCGTGCGCTCTCGCAGGCGTTCATCATTTATTTTCTGGCCTGGCTCTTGGGGGTGAAGCTCGAATGGCGTCCGCAGGCTGTGGCGGGTGTACTGATCGTGGTCATGCTGGGCGCCGCCTTGTTTTCCACGTTTTCCCTGATCATCGCGTGTTTGGTGAAGACACGTGAGCGATTCATGGGCATCGGGCAGGTGTTGACGATGCCGATGTTCTTTGCGAGCAATGCCATTTACCCTCTTCAAATGATGCCGTCGTGGCTCAGAGCGGTGGCGTGGGGCAACCCGCTCACCTACGAGGTTGACGCCTTGCGAGCCTTGATGTTGGCCGATGGTATCAGTCAGTTCGGGCTTGGGGTGGATTTCCTCGTGCTGATCGGAACCACCGGCATTCTAACGTTTGTCGGTGCCTGGCTCTATCGGCGCCTCGCCCAGTAAGCGCAGCGATTTGGTGTTGCTGGCCCCCACGTGAAAGCGGTCGGCGCCGCACCATCCCGGCGCGCATGGGTTTTCCGGGACTCATGCCAGTACCGTGGTCGCAGACGCTCGCGAGTTTCGCCTACGCCATGGTGTCGTGTCTGGTTGTCAAAGATGCTCGGAAGGTCCGAATGATCAAGTGGCGTGTGCCCACGGCCATCGCGTAGCGTATTCCCATCGTGGCGCAGTCTCCATTAAGGGTGTACCAGGTCTGCCAATCCCCGCCACCAGTGTGAGCCGTAAAATGGTACGCGCGTAGAAGCACGCGCGTGGTAGTCCGGGCTTACGGCCGGTGCCGCGGCCTTGTACATATCCAGCAGCCAAACGACCGTTGCGCGGCGACGCAACCGGGCGATGGTCAAGCGAAAGAGGAGAAGATGGACATGCACAGGTCACCGGCGACCATGAAGAACGATAAGCGAACCCAGTACGTCACGCGTGAAAGCATTTTGAACGGGCTCTCCGACGATGAAGTTGCGAGCGTGAGCACCGCAGAGACGGCAGTTCGTCTCGCGGACGGGGACGAATACCTCGACTTCGAGCAACTCGATCAAGGTGTGCGGCGCGCCCGCGGCACGGCCACGCCAATGGGGCGCGTGCTTCCAAGAAAAGCTGTCCACGCAAGTACGTGGAACAAGATCGTGACGCTGTTGGCCGCGCCCCGCACCTGATATGCCCCGCCGCGGGACGAGTCGGCGGTCTCTGCCGCATGGGGAGGTACACCGAAGCGGCCGCGCCGGGTGGTTGCGCGCCGCGGTGCTCGGATCGGACGACGCAATTGTCTCGACCGCGAGCCTCATGATCGGTGTTGCAGCGTCCTCAGCGCCGAAGGGCGCCATCCTAGTTGCCGGCGTCGCGGGCCTTGTCGCCGGATCGATGTCGATGGCCGTAGGCGAATATGTGTCGGTGAGCTCGCAGCGCGACGCGGAGCAAGCGGACATCGAGCGTGAAACGCGGGAGCTTACGGGTCAACCGCAAGCCGAGCTGCGCGAGCTTGCGATGATCTATGTGAAGCGCGGCCTCGAGAAGGAGCTCGCGATGCAAGTCGCGGAGCAACTCAGCGCGCGCGATCGGCTCGGCGCACACATGCGCGACGAACTTGGGATCGACCAGGCATCCCTGGCGCGTCCGATGCAAGCGGCATGGATCTCGGCGGCGAGCTTTGCATCCTTTGCCGTTGTTCCGATTGCCGCGCTGCTGGTCGCGCCAGCGGCGCTGCGTATCCCGGTGATCGCCGCGCTCTCTCTCGGGAGTCTCGCGGTCCTCGGCGCCTTTGGCGGTCATCTCGGCGGCGCTGCGCTCGGCCGCGCAGCGTTGCGCGTCACCCTAGGCGGCGCCCTGGCGATGGCAGTGACCGCCGCCATCGGACGTATCCTCGGCGTGTCCGTGGGGTGAGGATGTGGGGGCTGCGCGAGCTTGGAACTGATTGAAGGAATCTGTAGGCAGCGTTGCCCTCTGCTGACTACACCAACGGAAACTTCTTAGGAAAGTGTCATGCGTATTCAAACAGTCATAGTTGACGGTTACGGAATAAGCCGACGCAGTGAACACCACTTCGGTGTCTAAAGACAGCGGCTTTGAATCGCCTTTGGCGATGGAAAGGTTCTTATGAAAAAGACGGATGCACAACTGAAGAACGACGTGACGGAAGAATTGCGGTGGGAACCCACCGTGACTTCGAGTGACATCACCGTGGCGGCGCATGATGGGATCGTGACCCTGAGCGGCTCGGTTCCATATTACGCCGAGAAATGGGCTGCCGAACGGGCAACTCAACGCGTGGAAGGCGTGAAGGCAATCGCCGAGGAGCTGGAAGTCAATCTCTCCGGGACGCACAAGCACACGGATACGGAGATTGCCGAGGCCGTCGTGAATGCACTGGGGTGGCACGTGTGGGTGCCGAACACGGTTCAGGCGAAGGTTGAGAACGGCTGGGTGACACTCACGGGTAGCGTCAGGTGGGGTTTCGAGCGCAACTCCGCCGAGGCCGCGGTGAAATATCTGTCCGGGGTCAAGGGGGTGGCCAATGACATCACCCTCAAACCGAGCGTCCAGCCGACGGCGGTCAAGGATGCGATCGAGAAGGCGCTCAAGCGTGACGCCGAGATCGATGCCGATCACATCAAGGTGTCGGCCGATGGCGGCAAGGTAACCCTCACCGGCACGATCCACTCCTGGGACGAGCGAGAAGAGGCCGGGGTGGCCGCATGGAGCGCTCCGGGCGTAACGGAGGTCAAAAACGACCTCGCGGTTTCATACTAAGCAGCAACTCAAAAAGGTCATGCCGGCAGATCGCAAGATTTGCCGGCCAACCTTCCGCAACATGACGATGCGCAACCCCCGAAAAGATGATCGAGGTTGACCTATGGGACGTAAGATGCAGGCGGCCATTGTCGAGCAGTTCGGGAAGCCCTTAGCGATTCGGGAATGGGAGATCCCAGCTCCCGGGGTGGGCCAAATCCTGGTCAAGACCGAGGCCTGCGGCGTGTGCCACACCGATTTGCATGCCGCGCATGGCGACTGGCCGGTGAAGCCCACGCTCCCGTTCATTCCTGGCCACGAGGGCATCGGGCTGGTCGCCGCCGTCGGATCGGGCGTGACCATCGTGAAGGAAGGCGACCGGGTCGGGGTGCCCTGGCTCTACTCGGCCTGTGGTCATTGCGAGTATTGCTTGACGGCTTGCGAGACGGTGTGTGCCCAGGCGCAGTTCGGTGGCTATACCAAGAACGGCGGCTTCGCCGAGTTTATTCTTGCCGACCCCAATTACGTCGCCCATGTGCCGGTCGGCCTTGCGGCCAAGGATGCCGCGCCGATCATCTGCGCCGGTATCACCACGTATAAGGGGATCAAGGAGACCGCAGCCAAGCCTGGCGAATGGATCGCCATCTCCGGCGTCGGCGGCCTTGGACATCTGGCGATCCAATACGCCAAGGTCATGGGGCTTCACGTCTGCGCCATTGACATCGACGACGGCAAACTCGCCCACGCCGAGCGCCTTGGCGCCGATGTCGTGATCAATGCCAAGGCCGGCGACCCGGCAGCCGCCGTGAAGAAGGCGACCGGCGGCGGGGCGCATGGCGTCCTGATCACTGCGCCCTCGCTCAGCGCATTCAAGCAGGGCGTTGGCATGACCCGCAAGCGGGGTACATGCGTCCTGGTCGGGTTGCCGCCGGGCGAGTTCCCGGTCCCGCTCTTCGATGTGGTGGCGAACTGCATCACCATCCGCGGTTCGTTCGTCGGGACGCGCCACGATATGGCCGAAGCGCTCGCCTTTGCCGCCGAGGGCAGGGTGAAGGCCGACATCGAGCTGCAGCCGCTGTCGTCGATCAACCAAGTCTTCGACCGGCTCAAGCATGGTGATGTGGCGTCGCGCGTGGTCCTCGAATTCGCCGGCAGCTGAAGCAGAGAACGAGCGTTTGGGCACAGCTCTGGGGAGCGCACGGGAGCAACGATGAACGTCTTGTTCAGTGAGTTTTCCCAACATTGCCTTCGGTTCTTGCTCTGGAAGACGATCGTCGGGGCTTCTGCCTCGACGGGGAGGCTTCTGTGATCCAGCCCTCACATGCCTCTCCTGAGGTGGAGCTGAAGTTTCTGCTCTCGCCAGACGAGGTCGCTGCCGTCAGTGCCACCCCGATCTTTGCCCACAAGACGACACACGCCCAGCTACGGTCGGTGTACTACGACACACCCGATTGGGACCTGCGCAGGGGCGGAGTCAGCCTCCGCGTACGACTGAGGGAGGGAGTGTTCATTCAGACGGTGAAGCGACAGGCTGGCTTGAGCCTGTTTGACCGCGACGAGTGGGAGAGCGAAGTCAATGGTGAAGACCCTGACCCTTTGGCGTGGGCCGGGACGCCTGTGGCCAGCATCTTGACTGCGAAGGGCGCGGACGCGCTTGGCCCGGTGTTCAGTACCACGGTACAGCGCACCATCCGCCTCTTGGACGAAGGAGCCTGTCTGGTGGAGGCAAGTCTCGACCAAGGCGAGTTGGTCGCCGGCAAACGTCGCGAGCCGATCGAGGAGGTAGAGCTCGAGCTGAAAGCCGGGGACGCGGCGGCCCTCTTCGGCGTCGCTCGCCGCCTGGCTGCCGCTGCTGTCCTGAGGCTGTCGTTCGACAGCAAGGCCGAGCGCGGCTATCGGCTGATCGGGCAGAATGGATTGAATGCCGTCACGGCGCAGGCCGCGAAGATACCGAGCGATATGGCAGCCGTCGAAGGGTTCACCCAAGTGGCGCGGAGCTGCTTGGTTCAGGTGTCTGCCAACGCCCACCTGTTGCGCCGGGTCAGAAATCCCGAAGTGCTCCACGAGCTTCGGGTAGGCCTGCGTCGGTTGCGTGCAGCGCTCGCCACGTTCAGGCCGATTCTCTCCCGCAAGGGTCGGGAACGACTGAAACGCGAGACCAAATGGCTCGCTGGCGAACTGGACCCGGCGCGAGATCTCGATGTCTTCATCACGAGTACGTTCCATTCGGCGGAGGCAGACGCGCACCGCGACCCGATGCTGGCCACGTTCGGTGAGTGGCTGCTCCGGGCACAGACCATGGCCTACGACCGGGCACTGGCGGCCGTCGATTCGAAGCGCTTCGCCCGGCTTCTCCTGGATTGCGCGGAATGGGTACAGGCCGCACCATGGCAGCGCGATGACGACCCAGCCGTGGCACGCTTGCGCGATGGCGCCGTTTCCGTCTTGGCGGCTCAAGCCCTGACACGCCTTCGCCGCCAACTGCGCAAGAGTGGCAAGCACCTGGCGACACTTGACCCCGCAGGCAGACACCAGGTTCGCATCAAAGCGAAAACGCTGCGGTACGCTGGGGAGTTCTTCACCGAGACCTTCGGCAAGCGCACGCATAAGCGGCGCCGAAAGTTCATCGCGTCGTTGCAGGCGTTGCAGAACGCTTTGGGGGAACTGAGTGACCTGGCGACCGCCCACCGAATGGTCCTTGTGGTGGTCGGTTGCAGCGCCGAAGTGGCCTTCCGCGCCGGCCAAGTGGTCGGCGGCCGAGACCGGGACGAGCCACAGCTTCTCGCCACGGCAGTTCAGGCCTACGAGCGATGGCGCCGGGCAAGGCCGTTCTGGCGCTAAGCGCTGTCAACCCGGTGTGGATTGGATCTCGGTCTCTTCGGAGAGCACCCCTTCGGACGCTCCACGGCTCGGTCTGCAATGCCGTCTCGGCCGAAACGGCGGCATGGGACACTCTCGGAGCAATCGGTCGAAGCGTGCCGGCAGCAATGCGGGTGAGCATTCGAGCGCACCGGCTCGCCGTGCGTGCCATCTTCTACGCCGCCTCTTTGCGCGGCGCGGGGCGCAAAACGAGTGCAGGCCCGGCACGGTCGACATCGACTCGGTCACCGGGCTGGAATTCACCCGCGATGATTTTCTCGGACAGCGGCTCAAGGACATATTCCTGGAGCGCACGCCGCAGCGGGCGCGCACCAAACGCCGGATCGTAGCCGACCTCGGCGAGGAAGTCCTTGGCGCCATCCGAGAGTTCGAGGGTGAGGTCTCGCTGCGCGAGCAATGGCGCGATGCGGCGTACCTGGATGTCGACAATCTCACGGATATGTCGGGTGTCGAGCCGCTTGAACACAATAACGGCATCGATGCGGTTCAGAAATTCAGGCCGGAAGGTCCCGCGCAGCGCCTCGAGCGCGCGCTTCTCCGCGTCGCGATGATCGGTGGCGTCGAGCACGTAAGTAGAACCCACGTTCGACGTCATGATCAGGATGACGTTGCGGAAGTCGACGGTCCGCCCGTGTCCGTCAGTGAGCCGCCCGTCGTCCATGACTTGCAGAAGAATATTGAACACGTCGGGATGCGCCTTCTCGATCTCGTCGAAGAGCACCACGGCATACGGCCGCCGCCGCACCGCCTCGGTGAGCTGGCCACCCTCGTCGTAACCGACGTAGCCCGGTGGTGCGCCGATGAGTCGGGAGACGGTGTGCTTTTCCATGTACTCGGACATGTCGAGACGGACGATGTTACGCTCGTCGTCGAAGAGAAACTCGGCAAGCGCACGTGCCAGTTCGGTCTTGCCGACCCCCGTCGGGCCAAGAAAGAGAAAGGAGCCGATTGGCCGATTGGGGTCTTTGAGGCCGGAGCGCGCCAGGCGGATGGCGCGCGCGACGCGGGAGACCGCCTCGTCTTGGCCGACCACACGCTGCGTCAGCCGCTCTTCCATGTGGAGGAGCCGCTCGCTTTCGGCCTCGAGCATCTTGGACACGGGGATGCCTGTCCATCGTGCGACGACGGCGGCGATGTCCTCGTCCGTGACCTCCTCACGCAGGAACGCGCCCGCGGCCTGGCGACGCTGCAGGGTCTCCTGGATCGACGCGAGCTGTCTCTCCAGCTCGGGGATCTCACCGAAGCGGATCTCAGCCGCGCGCGCGAGATTGCCTTGCCGCTGCGCCTGCTCGCTCTCGGTGGCAAGCGCTTCCCGGCGCTCTTTCAGTGCCCGCAGCTGGCGCACCAGCTCGCGCTGTTCTTCCCAGCGCGTGCGCAGGGCGCGCACCTGCTCCTGTTTGTCAGCGATCAGCTGGCGCAACTCTTCGAGTCTGGCCTTGGCCTCCTTGCCCTCTTCACGCTTCAGCGCCTGCTCCTCGATCTGCAAGCGTGTGATCTCGCGCTCGGCGTCGTCGATCACCGCCGGTACGCTCTCGATCTCCATCTTGAGTCGGCTCGCCGCCTCATCGACGAGGTCGATGGCTTTGTCGGGAAGGAACCGGTCGGTGACGTAGCGGTGCGAGAGCTTCGCCGCGGCGACCAGCGCGGCATCCTGGATGCGGATGCCGTGGTGGACCTCGTACTTCTCTTTGATACCGCGCAGAATGGCGATCGTATCCTCGACGCTGGGTTCACCGACGTAGATGGGTTGGAAGCGGCGTTCCAGCGCGCGATCCTTCTCGATGTGCTTGCGGTACTCGTCGAGCGTTGTGGCACCGAGGCAGCGCAATTCGCCGCGCGCCAGCATCGGCTTCAGCATGTTGGCGGCATCCTGGCCGCCTTCCGCGGCACCGGCGCCAACCAGGGTATGGAGCTCATCGATGAAGAGGATGATCCCGCCGTCGGAGGCCTTGATCTCGGCGAGCACCGCCTTGAGGCGTTCCTCGAACTCGCCGCGGAACTTGGCGCCGGCGACGAGCGCGCCGAGGTCGAGCGACAGTACGCGTTTGTTCCGCAGGCTTTCCGGGACATCTCCGGCGACGATGCGCCGCGCGATGCCCTCGACGATGGCGGTCTTGCCCACACCCGGCTCACCGATGAGCACGGGGTTGTTTTTCGTCCGCCGCGCCAGCACCTGCATGGCCCGACGGATCTCCTCGTCGCGGCCGATGACCGGATCGATCTTGCCGCGGCGGGCAAGGTCGGTGAGATCGGTCGTATATTTCTCCAGCGCTTGATACTTGCCCTCGGGATCCGGGTCGGTCACGCGCTGCGCGCCGCGCACGTCACGCAGCGCCTGTTCAAGCACTTCCCGCGTGGCCCCTGCCTGGGCAAGTACCGCGGTAGCGGCGACCTTGCGTTTCCCGAGGATGGCCAGCAGCAGGTGCTCGGTGGAAACGTATTCATCCTTGATGCGCTCGGCTTCCTCAAACGCCGCGTCGAGCAGATCCTTGAGGTCGCGACCAATAAAGGTGTCACCGCCCTGCACGGTTGGCAGCAGCCCGAGTGCCTGCGTCAATTGCGTGCGGACTGCTGCCACACTCAGACCGGCGCGCTCGAAGAGTGCGGGGACGAGCCCGGCTTCCTGGTCGAGGAGCGCTTGCAGGAGATGTAGACTGGTCACCTCTTGGTGGTTGTTTCGTCGTGCCACGCCTTCCGCCGCGCTTAGCGCGTCTCGTGATTTCACAGTCAGGCGATCGAGTCGCATCGGTTCGCTCCGTTCTCTTGCGGGTTACTCGCCAGCCGTCTCGGAAATGACTTCCAGTACACAATCGCGCCCGTTCCACTCAAAGGGGAGGCAGCGGCGCTCAAGCCTGCGGCCTTGCACGGTGAGCCGTTCCAGAGTGGCAGGCTGTGCCCGGCTGATCCCGAACCGTTCAGCCGCATGCGACCGATAGAGGTGATTGCCCCCGGGCCCCCACACCGTGATGCCGATGGCCTCGCCCGCCGTATCGAGCAAGAATGCCAACGGGTCATGGCGAAAGGACGCGATCCAGGAATTGGGCCCACTGCCGCGGTGCATAAGCAGGTCGAGCGCGGCCACGAGGGCAACGGTTCCGGACTGGACACGTGGGGGAGCCGCTGACGCGCGCCGGCGCGGGCGCCGCCACGGCACCGGCAGGGTGTCGATTTGCTCCACGAGATCGATGTGCCAGCGGCTTGTCATACTCTTTCTCCTCGGTGAGATTGTCAGGCGTGCGCGCCCTTTCGTCCGGGTCGATCTTAGCCACCGACTTCTTTGCCACCTCGAGCAGGGAGTTCGCCGGGTGGTGAGCGAACCCGAGCGTCACTTATACAATCCGCGGGCACCGAGATAGTCCGTGAGACTACGCGCGTGGAACTACGCGCGTGCGAGTCGAGGAAGAGGAGTCTCCACGAACGCTCTTTGTCCCAGAACCGCCGCCACGTCATTGCGGACAAGGGCGACCAGGGTTCACCACGCCAGCCAGCGCAGTAAGAGTGCTCAGACCGCACGCGCCCCCATCGCTTGAAGCCAGCTCTTTGAGCCATCACTCGATGCCGGGCGACTTTGGTGACGCAGCGTGGCCACCGTGGAGCACGTGGTCGGCTACTACAATACGGGCGATCGGATGAAGTACTGGGGCAAGCTCGGCGCTTTTTGGGGCGGTCTATGGGGCTTCCTCCTTGGCTCGGCGTTCTTCTGGATTCCGGGGATCGGCCCCCTCGTGGTTGCCGGCTCGCTGGTCTCGTGGATTGTGGGTGCGCTCGAAGGTGCGACCATCTTCGGCGGAGCGTGACATCCTAAAAAAAGCGACGGCCTTTCGCTGGGGCTCAAGGAGAGACCATGTCGGACGAACTCGAGCAGCTGTGTATCAACACGGTGCGTTTCCTGTCGGTGGATGCCGTGCAAAAGGCGAACAGCGGCCATCCGGGCATGCCGCTGGGCGCCGCATCGATGTCGATACCCAGGGCTCCGACAGCGGCGGTTGGAGTTACGCCGGACGCAACATGCACTTCGGCGGGCGTGCTGTTATGCGAATCCGGGTTCACCATCGACAGCATCTGCGCACGCGCGAAGGCACTGCTGGGCTCTAGATGAGAGCCGCTCCGGCCAGCATATCGACATTCGCCGCTGATGCGATTTATCGCACCTCAGATGTCGGCATGTCATCCAACGCCCCCTCCCCTAAATCCGGCGGGTTCGCCCGATGATGAAAAGCGCGCAAGAGATTTAGGCGACTGGACGGTCCCTCATCCAATGGCTTCACGCTTTTCCTCCCGAACGGTCATCTACGCCGCAATCGCTGCAAATCTTCTTGTCGCCGCGACGAAGTTCGGTGCTGCGGCGTGGACCGGCAGTTCCGCACCAGGCCGGACCTGTCAGGGGTGCCGCCTGATGCGACTCTGGCGGCCCGCACCTTCCCGACTGTTCCGCAAATAATACGCGGGTTTCCCCCAATTGACGGCGGTGCGGTGGCTATGGGACGTTTGGGTTAACGTCTTCTTGGGTTTCAGGCGTACGGGTGCGTCAAGGGGGTGCCTACAGAATGAACTTCGTCATTCGTTTCTTCATTATCGCTGCGGCTCTGACCACGACGCTGGTACCGGCTGGTGTGGCTCATGCTGGCACCAACGTCTGGACGACTCACGGGCCCGCAGACGGAGCGCGCGCGGGGTCGACCGCGCACGCTCCGTCTAACGGCACGGTGCCGCTGGCGCAGCTGTTGAATTCTGATGGTAGCCTCAGGGCCGGCGCGGCCGGCGCCAGCATCGACGGGTCCGGCTATCGCATGCTTACCGCCGCAAACGGCGCCCCACGTTTCGTCCCCGAGAGCAGCTACGCGGCGCTGTCGGTGCCCAGCACGGCGGTAGACCCCGACGCCGGATGGGATAGCCGCTTCTGGCGCAGCGGTGTGGAGTACACTGTCTATGCCATCGCCTTCGTCGGTACCGACATGTATGTCGGCGGCGACATTCCAACCATCAACGACACGGTAGTGAACGGGATAGCGAAGTGGGACGGCACTAGTTGGTCGGCGCTCGGCAGCGGGCTCAACGACGCGCATAACGGCTTTAATCAGGCCACCGTTTCCACGTTGGCCTCAATCGGCACCGATCTCTACGTTGTCGGCGAGTTCATCAAGGCCGGCGGCGTCAGCGTAAGTAACATCGCCAAATGGGACGGTAGCAACTGGTCGGCCCTCGGCTCGGGACTCGATGGCACCGCCTTTGGCTCCGCGGTCATCGGAACTAACCTGTACGTGACCGGCAGGTTCGGCAAAGCCGGCGGAATCACTACCGGTCCGATCGCAAAGTGGGACGGTAGCGCCTGGTCGGCCCTTGGCGCGGGTGTGGCGGATCCCACGCACAATTCCGTGATTGCCCATCCTCTGGCGGTCGTCGGCACCGACCTCTATGTCGGTGGCAGCTTCACCATGGCGGGCGGGAACCCGGCCAACTTCATCGCGAAATGGGACGGCAGCAGCTGGTCGGCTCTCGGCAGCGGTCTACCCGACGCGCCGAACGCGCTGGCTGTAATGGGGACAAACCTGTATGCGACCGGGCGCTTCCGTTCCATCGCCAAGTGGGACGGCAGCAGCTGGTCGACGTTCAGCTCTTTTGACGGCGACCCCAATACGCTGGCGGTGAACGGTACCGATCTCTACGTCGGTGGAGCGTTTTCGAACGTCGACGGCATCACCGTCAACCATGCTGCCAAGTGGGACGGCAGCGGCTGGTCGCCGCTCGGCAGCGGCGTCAACCCCGGCGACTACAGCACCGTAAACGTTCTGGTTGTGAGCGGTAGCAACGTATACGCCGGCGGCTACGGCGACTTCAACACCGCCAGCGGCGTCGCCCACACTTTAGCTCGCTGGGACGGGGCACAGTGGTCGGACCTTGCGCAGACCAGCGGCGGCCTCGGAATCGAGATTCCGGCAGTGCCGCGCGCCGCCCGCGTCGATACGTTGGCCGTTTCTGGAAGCAATATGTATCTCGCTGGCTACTTCACTCTGGGTGGCGATGTACCGGGAAACTACGTTCTCAAGTGGGATGGCAGCGGTTGGTCGGCCCTCGGCACCGGGATGGATAGCGAGGTGCAAGCGCTCGCAGTGGTCGGCACCGCTCTCTATGCGGGCGGCGGCTTCCACACCGCCGGAGGAGTTAGCGCCAACGGCATCGCCAAGTGGGACGGCAACAACTGGTCCAGCGTCGGCGGCAGCCTCGACGGCGGCTCGGACGCCTTCGCGGTGAACGGCACCGACCTCTACGTGGGCGGCGCATTCTCAATGGCCGGGAGCGTCAGTGCCAACAACATCGCCAAGTGGGACGGCAACAACTGGTCGGCCCTAGGCGCGGGAATTACCGGCGATGAGGTGGACTCAGTCGCCTTCGACGGAACCAACATCTACGCCGGTGGGCACTTCTCGATGGCCGGGAGCGTCAGCGCCAACAGCATTGCCAAGTGGGACGGCAACAACTGGTCGGCCCTAGGATCCGGCGTCAAGAGCGGCACGGATACGGCCCACACCTATGCGCTCGCTGTGAGCGGCGGCGACCTGTATGTCGGCGGCGACTTCAATACCGCCGGCGGAGGGAGTGCAAACCGCCTCGCCAAGTGGAACGGTAGTAGTTGGTCCGCCCTCGGAACCGGGGCAAACGCCGACATCCACACCTTGTTCGCCAATGCGAACGACCTCTATGCCGGCGGCAGTTTCGACTCTATCGGCGGTGTCAACACCATGTTCGCCGCCAAGTGGAACGGCAGCACCTGGTCGGCGCTCGGCAACGGCATCAACTCTACCGTCGGCGGCGTGCTTTCATTCGCCATCATCGGGACGGACCTCTACATCGGCGGCGCTTTTGACACCATCGGCCACAAGGCGAGCTACAACTTTGCCATACTGCACCCGGCCTGCGGCAATGGCATCGTCGACATCGGCGAGGTTTGCGACGACGGCAATCTCATCGACGGCGACGGCTGCGACAGCAATTGCACCGTCAGCGCCTGCGGCAACGGCATCAGCGCCGGCGGCGAGACGTGCGACGACGGCAATACGACCAATGGTGATGGCTGCAGCTCCAGTTGCCAAGTAGAACCCTGCTGGTCGTGCAACGGCGAGCCCTCGAGTTGTTCGCTTTCGCCTTCAGGCAGCTCCTGCGAAGACGGTGTCTTTTGCAATGGCACCGACACCTGCGCCATGGGCATTTGCCAGCACACCGGCGACCCCTGCGTGGGCGGACCCGAGTGCAACAACGTCTGCGATGAGACGCACGCTACCTGCAACCTGCCTTTCGGTACGTCGTGCACGACCGACGGCGACATTTGCACGGACGACGTCTGCGACAATGGAAGCTGCACCCATCCCAACAACACCGCACCATGCGATGACGGCAACGCTTGCACCGTCGGCGACGTCTGCAGCGGCGATGTTTGCGTTCCGGGCGGCAGCGCGCTCAACTGCGACGACAGCGACCCCTGTACGGATGACAGCTGCAACCCGGCGACGGGTTGTGCGTACACCTTCAACACGGCACCGTGCGACGATGGCCTATTCTGCACCGTCAACGACACTTGCAGCAACGACATATGCACCGGCACGGCACGCGATTGCAGCGACGCGGATTCGTGCACGACCGACACCTGCGACGAAGGCGCCGGCACCTGCGATCACGGCCCTCAACTGATTTGCGGTGACGGCTTCAAGTGCGGCAATGAGCAGTGCGACGACGGCAATACCGTCGACGGCGACGGCTGCCAAGCAAACTGCACGTTCACGCCCGTCATGGTGACGCAAACCGTCGGCGCCAACGGTACAGTGTCGACCGGTATGGGAAGCGGCGCGACCTCCGCATTTCCCAACGTGACCGCCGTGATGACGCCCACGGGCGGGACCGTGACGATCTCACAGACGGTAACCGCGTCCCCGCCGGTCAGCGGCTACGGCATCCTCGGGCAACAAATCGTCATCGATGCGCCGCCGGCTACTGCGGCGGCGCCGCTCGTCCTGATCTTCACGACCGACGCGTCGATTCTGCCGCCCGGCTTGGCGGTATCCGATCTGCAGCTGTCGAAGAATGGTGTGTTGCTTCCGGATTGTACGGGTCCCGCAAATCAAGCGTCCCCCGACCCGTGCATCAGCAGCCGCAGCATCGATCCGATGAGCGGCGATGCGCAAGTCGTCGCGCTGACCTCAACGGCGAGCACATGGGCGACGGTGGCGCCGGCGCACGATTCGGTAGTGCTGCCGGTCAGCCCGATTACGATCACCATTCCGGCTGGCGTAGCGACCTACTCCAAGAAGATCAAGGTTGGAGTTCTCAACGCCGATATCCTGCCGATTCCCGAAGTGAACGGTCATACGATCCAGCTGGCCGCGACGACGAATTGCCCGGCCGGGGTCACTGTGAGTGCACCCGACTTTGACGCCAGCACACCGGCGCCCGACACGTCGGTAACCCTCGCCGGTGGAAAGTCGAGGAGCGCAACGGTCAGCATCGACGTCAATGCCACCGGGATTGCGAATATCACGACGGTAAACAAGAAGGCTCCGGTTCGCTGCAGCCTGACGTTCACCGCAACCACAACGGTTCCAAGCGCCAATGTGGATCCGGTGAGCAGCAACGATTCGGTCAGTGTGGATGTGAACTTCATCGACAAACACGACGTGCAACAAGCGACGATGTACGAATCGGTGGTGAACGCTGTCAAGCCGGTCACGATCAAGGTGCCGGCCACCGTCGCGACGAAGTCGGGTACAGCTTCGGTGAAGGTTGTGAATGCGGATTTTCTGCCGACAGTTGAGAAACCGGGGCATACGATCACGGTGACAGCGGCCGACGGGACTTGCCCCCTTGGCACCGTTGGCATGATCGATTACGACAAGAAAACGCCGGGCATTCAGAATTCAATTCTGCTGAAGGGCGGAGCGGGAAAAGGCAAACCGCTGCCTTTGACCGTCAACCCGGCTGCGTTCCATAGCGGCAACGCGAAGAGCCCGGCACGCTGCACGGCATCGGTAAGCGTGGATAAAACCAGGGGCGATGTGGATGCCAGCAACAACACCGCCCACATCGTAATCAATGTTTTCGATCAACACGACTACTAGTGCGCCGCTGCGGCTCGCAAACATTCCGTGCGCGGCGTTTTGGATGCAGATTCCAGAACGTCTGGCCGCCTGACGTCTCACTGTCTTTACACGTCACGTCAGCCACGTCAGATCAATCACCCTTCGCCCCGACAGCGGGCGGTGTCCCGGTCTGCGCGACGCACATGAACGCCGCGATACGCAGGCCCTCGATCGTTCGTCGCCATCGATTCGGCTGTCGACGTCCTCAGGGAGCGCTGCGTTCTGCTCCGCAAAGACTTCTGAAATGCGTTTTCGGGAGGGACAGGCGACGTAGTCGCCGGAGATGCGCCTCTTGGGTTTGTTGTTAAGGGCTCTTCGCGTGCGGACAGAGCGCGCTGGATGATGGCATAAGCTGCTGTCCACATTGTGGATGGCACGATGGCTCGGCCGCTGCGTGGAAGCAGGCCGTTCCGGGCGGCGCGCGGCCCCGTCCACATCGGCCCACTGGCCTGAGCGCGGCGCTTGCCGGCCTATTGCTGGGCTAGGGCCTGTGCGCCTCGCGCGGCTCGAGCCGCGCGTCACGTGGTTGCGTCAGCGGCGGCGGGGCTGATACTTGCAGATATGCTAAACTTCCACCGCCTTCCTGGCTGCCGCTTCACACGCACCAGCGAGCGACGGGCGCGCGCGATCCGAATAGCAGCTCTGCTCTCCCTGCTGGTGGCCGTCGGCTGCGGCGAGCAAGCCCCCCCCGCCCCCGGGCCGACCGTACGCGCCCGCGCGCTCGTCGCCGCCGACCGCAGCGGCCATTTCCTCGACCGGCCCTTTCCCTCGGACGAACTGCTGACAGCGAACGGCACGGTCGACCTCTCGAGCTTCCCCAAGGCGGGGCCGGAGCTCGGAAGGAAATTCCTGGGGGGGTGGACCAAGCAAATCGCGGCTGATGTGTTTGGCTTCTCGGCGCTCAGCACCATCTACTTCCGCTTCGACGCGCCACTCGCCGTGGCCGGCCGCTACGAGAGCAAGGAGGGTGACGCCATCGTCCTGCGCTCGCTCGATTCCGAGGATCGCGTGCCGGTGAACGTCCGGTTCGTCGCCTCGGCAGACGGCGACCCTTATCTGCGCGACGGCCTGCTGGTCATCATGCCGGACGAGACGCACCCCCTGCGCTCCGGCGAGCGCTATCTCGCCATGGTGTCGACGCGCGTGGCGGACCTCGCCGCGGGGTGGACGCCGCCTGCCGAGGCCAAGGACGCGTGCGTCGCCAGTGTGTTCACGGTGCAGAACCACCGCCGTGATCTCGCCACCCTACGTGACGCGGCTGATGCATTCATCGATGCGCACCCCGGGCTGCTGGTTCCCGGGGCGCCGCTTCGTACGGTGACCAGCCTGCGGTACGAGCAAGGCATGACCCCGAACATGAAGGTGGCAACGGTGGAGACTGTGAGCTTCGAGGACGGCGGGACCGAGACCACCTATCTGACCAAGGATGCCGCGGCGACGGATCGCACCATCGACGTGAGAAGTGGCCCGTACGCGGTGTATCAAGCCGAGGTCGGCACGGCCGCGTTCCAGGACCCCAAAGGCCGCCCCTACAGCTCGCCAGGGGTCGGGTTCATCAACGACTGGCAGCGCACCGACGGCTGGATTCACTTCGACAAGCAGGGCACGCTGCTCGACGCGGCGCACGCCGAGTCGATGCGCGTCCTCATCCAGGTCCCGCGCGACGGCCAGGGGCCGCACCCGGTGGTGCTGTGGAGCCACGGGTCGGGCGGAGATGCCTGCGAGGCCATCAATCGCGTCGACCAAGCGGACCGGATCCTCGACATCCGCGCCACCCTCGCCGGCGCGGGCGCGATCGTGGTCAGCTGGGACATGCCGATCTTCGGCCGGCGCTTCCCGCTCATCGAGGATGGATACTCGGGTGATCAGGCCTACATCAACCCGGGCAACTTGATCGCCTTCCGCGACACGCCACGCCAGGCCGCGATCGATCTCCACACGCTCCATCGCTTCGTCACCGAGGTGCTGCCCGGGCTGCTCGGCGACGGCAGCGTGGACACGCAGCGTGTCGGCGCGTTCGGGCATTCGACCGGATCGCAGGTGAGTGTGGTGGCAGCGGCGACGGTGGCGCCGGGTACGGGGCCCTCGCGCCTCCTCCTCTCCGGCGCCGGCGGCTTCATTGCCAACTACATGGTCGCGAGCGATCTGCTGGCGCTTGGGGACACCGCCGACCTCCTCTTCATGGTAGCGGGGGTGGCCAAGCCCGACTTGGTGACGCCCCAATCGATCCTCGGCGCCCTCTTCGGCGTCCCGGCAACCGGTTGGGCCGACTTCGATCGGCATCACCCGCTCTTCATCCCGTTCCAGACCGCCATCGACGGCTCCGACCCACTCGCCGTCGCAGACGTTGTCACTGTGCCCGCCACGGTGTTCATCGGCGCGGGCGATCAGCGCGTCCCGGCGGCCTCGGCGCGCTGGCTCGCGGCTGCGTTCCCGAACGGGACACTCGTGCCATGCACGCCGACATCAGACTACGACGGGCACTACTGTGCGCTCCGCGAACCGGCTGCCCTCGAAACGTTCAGGCACTTCGTCGAGTCGCTCTGAGCGTGCGTGCCGCCGGGCCGCTCGATGATTGTGTCGCCCTCGATCTGGTGGATGAATCAACCCTTGCGACGCTAGCGGCGTCGCGCCGCGGCCGAGCTGGGCGTACCCGGAAGCTCGGGCCGCGCCGCTTGACGGCAGCGACTTCGCGGCCGCTCTGCACCGCCGTGCAGCCAGACCGGCGCCGCGCAGAGAGTGAATCGGCGTGGGGTGACCCTCAATCGGCTTCCAATATTGACCCCACCCCCAAATCGGCCAACCGGCCTCCAGCATTGAAGATTCAGATCGGCTGCTGGGGTCAACATTGGACGCCGATCGGGGTCAAGGTTGGATGCCGATTCACAGCGAGGTTCTCCAGAACCAAGGCGCGGCGAGAAAGAGTCAGGGATCGGATGGACCAGAGCAGCAATTTGAGAACGAGGCGCATCGTGGGAGCATGCGCGGCCTGTCCGACGGTGGCAAGTTCCGGTCCGAACCAATTCCGGTAAGCCCTGGATTCCGCATCCGACGCCGCGGACGGAATTTTGGCGAGGCACAGGGATCGACATTGGACGCCGATCGCGCTCGGACCCCGGCGCCGAAACACAACCACCTGGGTCACTCGTGTCGCAACGCCTCGATCGGATCGAGTTGAGCCGCGCGGCGTGCCGGGAAGAAACCAAAGATCACGCCGATCGCTGCGGAAAAGAGGAAGGCGAGCACGTTGATCTGCGGGTTGAAAAGGTAGGGAACTTGGATGACACGGGCGAGTCCCATTGTAGCCAGCGTCGCCAGCACAATGCCGACCAGACCGCCGAACGTGGAGAGCACGACGGCCTCTACGAGAAACTGCAGCAGGACTTCTCGCTCGAGCGCCCCAATTGCGAGGCGGATGCCGATCTCACGTGTGCGCTCGGTCACCGACACGAGCATGATATTCATGATGCCGATGCCGCCGACCAGAAGACTCACGGCAGCCACCGCACCCAAGAGCATGGTCATGACGCGGGTCGTACCGGAGAGCGTCTCCGCAATCTGCCGAGTGTCGAGCACGTTGAAATTGTCGTCTTCGTTCTCGGCGATTCGCCGACGCTCGCGCATCAGCCCTTCGATCTCGTTCTTGGTCTTTTCACTCGACACATCGTTTTTCAGCGAGACGAGCAATGTGCCGACATCGTGGTTGCCGGTCAGCCGGCGTTGAACGGTCCGCAGGGGCATGACCACCGTATTGTCCTGGTCCATGCCCATCGCCCCCTGACCTTTCGCCTGCAGCAGGCCGATCACCTCGCAAGAAAACTGCTTGATGCGCAAATCGCTGCCGACGGGATTCTGGCGGCCGTACAGCTCGCGCCATACGGTGTCGCCAATCACACACACCGCCTTGCCAGCTCTTTCCTCGGCTTCGTTGAACGTGCGGCCGGCAGCGAGTTTCCAATTGCTGATCGAGAAGTAGGGAGCCGTGGTGCCGGTGATGCTTGTCGACCAATTGTTGGCCATGTGCACGGCGGTGACACTCGTACTCACGCTTGGAGCGACGCCCTTGAGTCCCCCGATTTGGCTCTCAATGGCTGTCACGTCCTCCACCTTGAACTTCGGTGCGCCCGCGGTCTCTCGTCCGGGGCCAAGTCGCTGCCCGGGGTTGACCATCACGAGGTTGCTTCCCAAGCTTGCGATCTGACCTGAGACTGCGCGCGTGGCTCCGTTGCCAAGCGTGACCATACTGACGACCGCGGACACACCGATGACAATGCCCAAGACGGTGAGAAAGGCGCGCATCAGGTTGCGCCGAATGGCGCGGACTGCCAGCACGACGGTACTCCAGACCATCATTACGCCTCCCCGTTATGGTCGACGCGTTGAATGCGGCCATCCACGAAATGGACGACGCGGCGGGCGAAGCTAGCCATGTCCGCGTCGTGAGTGACCATGAGGATGCTGATCCCCTGCTCGCGATTGAGTGCGGTCAATAACTCCATGATCTCGCGGCTCCGCTGCGTGTCGAGATTCCCGGTGGGTTCGTCGGCGAGCAGCAGCGTCGGTTTGGTCACGATGGCGCGCGCGATGGCCACCCGCTGTTGTTGACCGCCGGAGAGCTCCGCAGCGGTATGGTCCTCCCATCCCTGGAGGCCGACGGACGCCAGTGCGGCGCGTGCCGCGGCATGACGTGTGGCGGCGGCTTTACCACGATACAGCAGCGGCAACTCAACGTTCTCGAGCGCCGATGTGCGGGCCAGCAGATTGAACCCCTGGAACACGAACCCGAGAAAGTGGCGCCGGAGCAATGCACGCTGATTGCGTGAGAGGGTTTCGACGTGCACGCCGCGAAACACGTACGCACCAGCCGTCGGGACATCCAAGCAGCCCAGGATGTTCATCACCGTCGATTTGCCCGACCCGCTCGGTCCCATGACGGCAACGAACTCGCCTTCGTGGACACGCAGGTCCACGCCCCGTAATGCCTGGAACGCCGAGTCACCGCCGCCGTAGATTTTGGTAATGCCGGTCAGGTCGATCAGCGGCGCAGTGACCTGGTGGATCGCGCCGCGTTCAGTTGGTTCCGGCGACGACATCGGTAATGACCTGCATGCCGGCTTCCAGACCGCTGCCCGGAGACCCCACAATCTCGGTGTAGCGGCCGTCGGTCACACCCACCGCCACCTGCGTCGCGACTGGCTCCTGGTTGCGAAGGATCCACACTTGCTGCCCCGAGCCATGTGCAGGAGAGGTGGCAGATTTCCTCGCCTGCGGCTCGGGCGGGTGCGGCAACAGACTGGCGACGATGCCGCCCGAGCGGTGTTTGGAGTCGTCGGCGGCTGGGGGCGTGAAGCGCAGCGCCTCGTTCGGTACCAGCATCGCGCCCTCCCGCGTCGTGGTGGTGATTTCCGCGGTCGCCGTCATGCCCGGTCGCAGACTCAGGTCGTCGTTGTTGACGCTCAGGATCGTCTTGTACGACACCACTCCATCGGTGGTCTGCGATCCGAATCCTACACGTCGGATCTGGGCCGGGAACTTCCGTGTCGGATACGCGTCGACCGTAAAGATTGCCGATTGTCCTTCTTGCACCTGGCCGATGTCGGCTTCATCCACCTTCACGTGGAGTTCCATCTGTGCCAGATCCTCCGCGATCGTAAACAGCACCGGCGTTTCAAACGCCGCGGCGACGGTCTGGCCGGGTTCGATCTTTCGCTTCAGAACGACTCCGTTGATCGGCGAACGGATCGACGCTTTCGCAAGGTTGGTTTGGTTCGATTTGAGTACCGCGCGGGCCTCCGTTACTGCGGCGCGCGCACTCGCAACATCCGCACGGGCTCGCGCCAGCGTGGCTTCTGCGGTTTCGAGCTCCGTTGTCGACGGTACCTTGCCCCCCGATAGCCGGAACACGTCGCGCAGGTGGTCAAGCTTCGCACTGGCCTCTTTACTGGTGGCGCTCGTTTGGAGGACCTTGGCTTCCGCCGAGGCCAGTGTGGCCTCCGATTTGGTGATCTCGTCGCCGAGTTTCGACACATCGAGACGGGCCAGGACCTGGCCTTTTTCGACGTGGTCATTCTCTTCGGCCAACACCACTTCCACGAGTCCAGAGAGCTCGCTGCCGACGTCGACCTGATTGGTCGGCTCCAGAGTGCCGGTGGCCGAAACCTTCACGACAAGATTGCCGCGAGATACGGTCTCGGTCGTGTAGAGCGGCCCGTGGTTGCGGTTGCCGGAACGCACGAACAAGAAGAGGATGCCTCCGAGCAAGAGCATCGCCGGAACGCCGATCCACCGCAGAAGGCGCCCCAGACGGAGATTCGTACTGTCGGTACCAAGCACGGCAGCGATGTCAGTGCCTGCAGAACGCGGTGAATCGCGCATCATGAATTCGATGCCGTTCTGGCCCCGATGAGTGCTTCGGCCGGAGCCCAGCCTCCCCCCAGTGCCTTGTACAGCTGAATGACGGCAGTTGTGTTGTCGGCCTCCGCGCCCTTGAGAGTCTCCTCGACGGTCAGCACCGTGCGCTCAGTGTCGAGGACGGTCTGGAAATCGATGAGGCCCGAGGTGTAGCGATGGCGGGCGAGGAGCGCCGCGTTGCGGGCGGCCTCGACTGCAGTGGTGAGTGCCGTTGCCCGAGCGTGACTGTTGGCGATGGACACCAGTGCGTTCTCGACATCTTCGAGTGCGCCCAGAACCGTGGCCTTGTAGTTCGCCAAGCTCTGTTCTTGTGCTGCATTCTGGATCTCGATTTGCGCGCTGATGCGGCCGCCGTCGAAGACGGTCTGCGCAAGCTTGCCCAACACGCTCGCAGCGAGGGAACTGCCATTGGTGAGCGCGCCGATCGTCATGGCTTCGAGCCCGACAGATCCGGACAGCGTGAGGCTCGGATACCGGGCTGCTGCAGCCTCACCGATACGTGCGGTGGCGGCCGCCAGGGTACGCTCGGCGGCTGCGACGTCCGGTCGTTGCCGCAAGATGTCCGCAGGGATGCCAATCGTGAGCGGCTCCGGGACGTGCGGAATTGAGGCCGCCGTCGCGAGGTCGTCGTGCAACGCCGCGGGGGCGAGACCCAGGAGAACCGCCAGCCGATGCTCCGCCTCCGCCAGGGAGGTTTCGAGAACCGGAATCGCCGCTCTGACCTGTTCAACATTGGTGCGGGCCTGTTCCACGTCCAGCGAGCTGGTGAGCCCCGCCTGTACACGCCACTCGGTCAGCTCGAGCGTCTCCGATTGGCTGGCGAGATTTGCGTTGGCGATCACGATGCGGGCTTGCGCCGAGCGCGCGTCGACGTAGTTGCGCGCCACTTCGGCGGCCAACGTCACCTGCGTCTGCCGCAGGGTTGCCGCGGATACCTCCTCGTCGGCGCGCGCGGCCTCGAGGGCGCGGCGCTGGCCACCCACGATGTCCGGTTCCCACGACGCGTCGAAGCCGAAGTCGTAGAGGTCTTGCGAGCCGCCGAATCCCGCGTTCTGCGCGCCGTTCGGGCCCTGGTTTTGGCCACCCTGCACACCGGATTGGCTGATCTCCGTGTGTTGTGCCGATGACGAAGCGTTGATCGTGGGCCACAGGTTACCGAAGGCCAGGCGACGCTGCGCTCGCGCTTGGCGGAGCTTGGCGCGGGCGGACTGTACGTCCGGACTGGCCTGCATGGCCTCAGTGATGAGTCGAGTCAGGAGGGCGTCGCCCAAGTGTTGCCACCAGTCTGCGACCTCGAGGCCCGTTCCGGTTGTTGGCGACGCTCCCTGCCAGGAAGATGGTACGTTGAGTTCGGAAGCGGTCGGCGCGACGTAGTTCGGGCCGACGAGCACGCAGCCCGCGAGGCAGGCGGCACAGCCGACCGGCACCAGACGGAAGACCCATGCTGTTCGCGGCGCGGCAGGCCTCATTTTGTCGACTCCTCATCAATAGAAACGGCAATCTTGTGGAAGAGTCGGATGAACTCGCGCTGTTCCGCTGCAGTCAAACGGGCCAGCATGCGTTCCGCGCCGGCAACCCGGCTTTTCAGCGCCGCCCGGTAAAAGGCCTGCCCGGCAGTCGCGAGGGCGACCCGCACGATGCGGCGGTTGTCTTCGGGCCGCTCGCGCCGCACCAGCTTCCGCCCGACGAGACGGTCGACCACGCGAGTGACCGTGCTGAGCGGCATCCGAACGCGCACGGCGAGTAAGCCCATGGTCGTGGAACCCTCGGCGCCGAGGGTGTCGACGACCGCGATCTCGGAGCGACTGAAGCTCTCGTGGGAGTCCGATTCGACGGCGGTCAGAACCAGCCGGCGCATCGCACGATCGAGGTGAGTGACCAGTTCATGCGCACCGCCTTCGATTGGCGCCCCAGAAGCGGTGCGGGAACCGCCGGCGGCACTCTTGCGGTTTGGCATAGTTCCATTATGCAAATATCCCCGTGGAACGTCAAGTCCCACGTACCCATAGGAGATCGCCATCGGCAACCCGGTCGGCGAACGCGTCGCCAGCACCCTTACGGCACTTGCGGCGACCTCGCCTCACGCTGTCGTCCATGAAATGCCATCGTCGGAATGTAAGATCGTTCCGGAGAATCCCACGGCGACGAAGACATTGTTGCCGAACGCAACGCCTGTCAGGCGCTCACCTGTCCCGGAGGTTCGATGGGTGAACGTGGTGGCGTCAGCCGACGTAAGGATGTTGCCCTGCGCGCCGACGACCACGAACAGCCCCAGGGCATATCCCACCCCGTTCAGATCTTGACTCACCGCAGTCTCGACCGCCGACCAGGATTCGGCGTCGCTTGATTGTACGATCACCCCGTTGGCACCGACCGCCACATACGCACCGTTTCCATAACGAACGCCCAGGAGTGTTTGACGGGTGCCGGTGGTGACCGGGGACCAACTGGCGCCATCCGAAGACGTGAGCATCGTCCCATTGTCGCCGGCGGTCACGAACATGGTCGCGAAGGTAATCGCTTCGAGTGTGGTCGATGTGCCACTTCCTTGAGAACTCCAATCGGCCCCGTCCGTCGACGTGTAGACCGCCCCGTTCTTGCCGACGATGACGAATGTTCCGTCCCCGTAGGCCACACCAAGCAATGACACATCGTTCGAGAGTGTTGTGGCGTTCCACGCCGTACCGTCGCTCGAGATCAGCACCCTCCCGCCGGAGCCGACGACGATGAACTTGTTCCCACCGTATGTGACGCAAAGCAGGTCCTCGGTAACACCACTTGACTGCGGCGTCCAGGAAGCGCCGTCACTGGACGTGGCAATCTCGCCCCCGTCGCCCACAGCGACAAACGTCCCATGGCCGAATCCCACAGCATGCAGGTTCGCGCCCGACAAGCCGTTATTGGTTCCGCAACCAGCCAGCGATACCAATAACGCGCAAGCAACTAGCCCTTGGCCGATTCTCATCTACAACTCCTCGGATGCATTGCGGGCTCCGCCAGCACTCGAGAGGTCTACCAGCGGACAATACCCGGTTCGGAATATGGTGCCGTAAGGAGAGCGCCCACCAGACTCGTCCTGGGACAGCGTCCCATCGCCATCGGCGTCCGCCTCATTGAAAGTAGCGGCTCGCTCCCTCTGCATCTCTTGCGGGCTGGGTGGACCTTGGCCGAACAGCGGTCCGGGCAGCACAAACAAGCTACTGATCAGCAACCATCCGTGAACCCTCATACCGATCTCCTTTTGTTGTGCGGGGCTCTATTGCCTTGCACCGTTAAACGGCCGACGAGGAAAACTCCGTCTCCCGTTTCGGGCCGCGTGACGTCGATCGCCGACGACGGATGGTGCTGATCGTCGCCGGCCCGCGAAATCCAATTGCAAAGGCACTCAGCGCGCGCGGCGACGCATTCCGGGTGATCTCGCAGTCTCCCGCGACGGCGTTCAGGCTGGGCAGCCATCAAAGGCGTTGGCAACTGCAGCCACAATCTCGTCGATGGTGACCGACCCGTCATGGTTGTGATCCGCCTCCGGACACGACGAGAGTTCGTCCGTGTCCTGTGCGATGTTCACCATCGTGAGCAGCTCGTCGACAGTCACATCTCCCGAACCATTGCAATCGCCAAGGCAAACTTCCGTGAACGGGGTGTTAGACGGCGAAGGTGGCGCGTTGGTTGCCGTTGGTGTTGGCGTAGAGGTGCTCGCTATTGCCGCCAGCGCATGCGCAAGGGCCGTAACGTCTGGTGACCCGAGGCCGGTGGCGAGATCATAGCCCGGTGCTGCGACATAACCGGATCCGTAGAAACTGTTGTCGCCTGTTGTGACGTCGTGAAATACCACAGGGCCATCTCCGCCGTACTGCTGCCGTGCGAGCGCATACAAGGTCGCGTTCCACGGCCCGCTGGTGCCCACGACATCGTTCAGGACGGCGGCGATGCCGGCCCAGCTCGGGGCGGAAGCACTCGTTCCCCCGGCGACTTCCATGCTGCCCTCCATCACCATGATGTAACCGGGGCTCGAAGGACTGGCGAGCAGCGAGACGTCCGGCTGGTCACGAAAGCCGTCGGCCGGCACACCCGGGGCATCTTGGTATGCCGGCTTCACCACGAGAGTGCTTGCGCCGCCGCCGGAGGCGCCGTCTGCGTCATTCCACACGCGTTCACTGACATACGTGGTCGCTGCGCCGTTGGCTGCGAAACCGGGGTCCAGTGCGGTACCGCCGACGGCGGTTACATTCGCGTCACTGGCGAGGACGTTGACGCTGTGGCCGCGACCGTCCTGGCAGCCATCGGCACCGTCGTCTCCGGTGGACACCATGATCGCCTGACCTTGGGCGGCGGCTTGCGCGTACATGGGGCCGAACACGTTGATGTCGGAGCTGTCCAGCCGCTCGCAGGCTCCGAAGCTCATCGTGATGATCTTCGCCTCCGGATGGTGAGCGACGATGTCCAACAGCGAGGTGTCAATGTCCGTACCGCTGATGTCGACGAGCACGGTGGCGCCCGGCGCCATGGCACCCGCCCACTGCGCGTCGAGGAGCACCTCACCTTCTTCTGCTTGAAGGCAGTCATGATACTCGCGCTGATTGCGGATGCCTTGGCATGCGCCATTGGGCGCCCCTACGCCAGGGTTGGTGGACGGGAACACCTTCACCGGGCTGCGCACGGGAACGCTGAATTGCTGCTGAAATGTGGTGATGTCGCTGACGTTGAAATCGGAGCGCGCGACCACTGCAATCGTCTGCCCGGAGCCTTTGTTTCCGGCATCGAGCACCGGCTGCATGTCGTAGGCGGTATACATGTCCGAGGGTGCCATTGCCGTGACCGTACCGGTGGAGGTGGATAGACGCGCGAGAGGCTCGGCCAGCGGAAAGGTGTTCAAGCGAACGAAGTCCACGGTACCGGCAACCTCGGCGGGCAGCCGCGGCGGATCTTCGTTCGCCAACGGCATATGTCCGCGATGGCTGTAGTGATTCATGTGCACGCTGAAGGTCTGTTCGACATCGCGGACCGTCCCACTGAAATCGATACGGACGGTGCTCACCATGGGACGAAGCGTGAATCCTTGATGCTGGAGCCAGTCGGCGACGGCGCGGTAGTCCTCGGCCGCAGGCGCGAACCGGGCCGCAAACTCATCCGGCGTGAGCCAGCGATGGTAGTCAGGCGATTGCGGATCTTGCTGCGCGGAGATCAGCGCTGCGAGTACGTCCGTCTGCCGCAGCCGGAGGGTGACGGACATGTGCAGGGACTCATCTGATGCGGCCGGCGCAACCCAGCGTGACGCGGTCGCGCGCCCCGGCACCGAGCTGCGCAACTCATACCGCTGGACGGCGTGCAACACGTGCGCGCCCAGTAGTAGCCAGACGAATACGATGCGGGCTGGGCTCAGCATAGGATCGCCGCGCCTGGCTGAGGCGTCGGGTACACCACCGACACGATCGATTCTTGCTTCGGAAAAGCGCCGCTCGAAATCGCCAGCAGCGTGAGTACCTCTGGCCAGTCTTTCACTCGATCGATTGGTGTTTCCTACCTTTGCCTGCCATGAACGCGGCGTGTTGCTCATAAGCGGTCTCTTCCGTTGCGGGGAGGCTAGTAACCCACCCGCTTAAACGGCCGATGCTCATAAATCCGTCGCGCGCGAGGAACAATTCCAATGTGATTTGCAGCGCCATTACCATTGAAGATCACCCGGCCAACGGCCGGAGTATCGAGTGCCTCGCCAGCCCGTCGGAGGTAGCGGTGGAAGACTCGAACAAACCGAGCCCGAGGGGGGTAACGAGTGGAGAAAGCGGTCAGCGGCCGTAATCACCCAACGCGGTGATGACCGCTGCCGAATTAGTCGCCGGCAGTTGCCCGCGCCTGATGCTCGATGGCGCCCTCTCCAGGGTTCGGCGACCCACGGCTGGAGCGATTCACACGGCGTTGCTGCGCTAAAATCGTCCCCGTTCCGGGCGCAGTTGCCGAAGCTTCTCCTGTTGTGCCGGAGTTAGAATATTCTTGATCCGAATCAGGAGCGTCAGGTGGGATTTCTTGAGTTTCTCTTCGGCCTTCATGACCTGATCAACCTGAGCCAACGCCGCCGTGTCGTCGATATGTGGGGGCTCCAACAGTTTACTGAGCTTTTGCGACTCTCGCTCGACGTCCCATTGCGACGACACGAGCGACTTCTGCGCGTCTTCCATCTGCTTCGTGATCGCGTCGCGCTGTGCATCTGTGAGGCCGATCTCGGTCTCGTGCCGCATGATCAGACTCGGTGGGAAGACGTTTTCGATGAAAGCGGGAGGGCTCATGCCCGCCAGGCCGGGCCCAATCGGCGGTTCGCCCATGGGCTGCGCCATCACGGCCAACGGCAGAATCAGAAAGAAAACGATCATCAGACATCGGTGCATCATGCAAAAGTCTCCAAATCCAGCGTCGATTGCGACCGATTGTCGGCCTCTCCCGTGTCGACGCAGCCGAGCCCGCCACCGGCGCATCCGAAGGTCGGAACATGGTCAAGCACCTGGAGGCTCGGCACGTCGAGCAGTGCGTCGGTTGGAACGTCGAAGGTCTCGATTTCGGCAAGGGTCACGTTGGCGCGCTCAGGGGTTTGAGAGGGCTTGGTCAACACCCACAGCAGCACCGCCGCCGCAGCAGCAAGCGGTAGCGCAGCAGCGAGAGTCCGCCACGCCCACACCCGCCGTGTGGTGTGGCGAAACGGAGGGGGCGTCCGACTCGCTGAGCGAGCGGGTGTGGTCGCGGCGGCGAGAATGCGATCTATCAGGGTTGCCGAGATTTCGAATCCTGGCGCGTGATCGAGCAGCACATCGATGCGGGCACTGGCGTCGCGCCAGCCTTGCGGATGGGGCGACTGTTCGAGCAGCGCGAGGGCAGCCATGCGCTCCCCCAGCGGCCAGCGATCCGGGTTGGCCCCGTAGGCATCGAGCAGTGCGCGCAGTCGCTCGAGTGACATTGTCGAGGGCTGGTTCATGAGCCCGGCTACTCCTCTCCGAGCAGATCGGGGACCAATGCTGTGAGGCGCGCGCGCAGCGTGCGTCTTCCCCGCGCCAGCAATGACTCGACCGCTTCCACACTCACGCCCATGACCTCTGCAGCCTCCGTATTGCGCAGTCCCTGATAATGACAGAGCGTGATCGCCACGCGTTGCTGGACGGGAAGCTCGGCCAGCGCCGTGTTAACATGACGTCCAAGATCTCGAGCTTGGACGCACGCCAGCGGCAACGGAGCCGGGTCAAGGGGCTCCGCGACGTCGTCCAGGGCGACGTCGCGGCCACGCCGACGGACATCGAGACAGAGGTTGAGTGCGACCCGGTGGAGCCATGTCGTGACGCGGGCTGCGGGTTGCCAGTGTGGCGCGTGCGACCAGAGCCGAAGGAACGCCTCCTGCGCCACATCTTCGGCGGCTGCATGATTTCCGAGTACGCGAGCGGCGAAAGCGACCGTCTGGCGTAGGTGGCGATCGAGGAGCCGGCGAAAGGCCTCGCGGTCTCCCGCGCCGGTCTTGAGCATGAGGCTCTCATCGGAGTCGTCCAAAGCTGTCCATCCACCTCGGTGCCGGTACCATGCGCCAGTTCGTTACTCCGTCTGGCGCATGGTACCGAATGAGGAGTCGAGGAGCCACCGTGGTGCGGCAACTCTTAGAAGGGAGGATGGCCGAATCCCGGACCCGGGTGGTCTGCCTGCAACTCGTCCAGGCTCACGGCGCCGTCACCGTTCGTATCCAGATGGTTGAAGTGGTGCTCGGTCATCTTGTCCCGCATGAGCGACTCGAACGTCTTGAACTCGCTAAGGGACAACGCGCCGTTGCCGTCGGCGTCGGCCTGCGCGAAGAGCGCGGCACGTTCCGCCTCGATCTCCGCTGCGCTCGGTGGACTTTGGGCAAACAGCGGTGTAGCGAGGGTAAGAACTGTGCCCATCAGGAACCATCGGCCAAGTTTCATGTCAGTCTCCTTTCCGTTTTGGGCTCTTATTGGCCCACTTGCTTAAACGGCCGAGGAGCAAGAATCCGTCGCAAGAGTTGTCCCCGAGACGGTTTCGTTTCCACGACATGCCACGCAGCGTGCAACGGGGGGAAACAGGTCCTGTGCCTTGCCAAAATCCCATCCGCCCGATTTTGTGAGCCGGTGACAATTTTTGTCACCGGCCGCGAGTACCCGTAAGACATGCGTCCGGCGATCCCCATTTCTGCTCGAACATTTGGGATGATGGAATTTTCGGGACCCACAGCGAGCCACGGCTGATCCACCGTCTATACTGACCCGATGGCCGCAGATGGCCTGCGCTACGCCGCCAGCTCGTTCGGGTCGCGCCGCTGTGAAGCTTCAGCGGTTTTCGCCGCCATCGTCGCGTGGGCCCACCAGACGAGCTCATCCAAAGCCGACTTCGTGGAGGCAAGCAGGTGTGCCTCGATGTCTTCGATGGGCTTGTTTGCACCCATCGGTGAGGTCGACATGAAATCGGCGCCGCCAAT
>Ga0265314_10000304_pt1 | contig 70430 bp, 60 predicted proteins | sample 4126metaG_FD_203106 | JGI IMG/M metagenome (GOLD analysis project Ga0265314, IMG submission 203106) | Rhizosphere microbial communities from Carex aquatilis grown in University of Washington, Seatle, WA, United States - 4-1-26 metaG | ecosystem: Host-associated > Plants > Roots > Rhizosphere >...
TCGATTTCGGCTTGGCTCTTTGGCCAGCCGATACGCATCGCGCACCGAACCGTCTGCCTGTCTCATGATCAAATTCACCGGAAGCATTCTGTTGTCTGGAGCCCAAACTCTTGGGAGCACGTCAGTAACGCATGGATAGCACCTATTACGCCAATATCCCCAAAGAACGTTGGATCATCTCGTTATTAATTGAAATCCAACAGGTTACAGCCGGGGATCGCGAGCTCCGCACTGGGGAGGAACGGTCCGACGCTGAGGGGGAGGCCGATTCCGGACCACACCACGAACGCCCAAAAACCACGAAATCGCTGCGCTCATGCAGCGGCGGTATTGGACGGGCCAATTCCGGCGGAATCCAGGATCGGAGGTTAGTATGCCGAGCCAGAAGCCCTGGATGAACGCGGCGTCCGATTCCTGGCCGGATCGCCCCACAGCTAGGTCACAGCGGCGATACAGGGACGTGAGCCTGGTCGCTGCAATCCGCACGGTGGGGCGAGACCTCGGCAAAGTTCGGCGAGAGGTTACACGCCCAGTCACGGGGAGGTTGGATCAGCGCGTTGGAGGGCGAGCGATCCGCCTCGGCCGACCGGCTTCCGGTTGCTGCCAAGATCCGCCGTGCTCGCTGGGTCAGCTGAGGATTTGGAGGATATCGCCCCGTGCGTTCACTTTCCCCTCCGGGGTTGGTTGCAGGCCCACTCACCCCGGTGCAAAGGCCCTGGGTGGGCGGCGCTTCGCTCTAGCGCCCACCCGGCGCGACGAGGGCTATGACGCAGACCGGCGAGCCCTCGGGAGCCCGCCGGCGCGACTCGAGCGATGGTGCCAGCGACTCCGACACCATCGAAACTAGAATCAGCATATTTCATAAGCAGGTTAAATGCCAAAGCCTCACCGACGGCAGTCGGCACCACGCCTATACGGGACCGCGTTCGAAGCGTGAGCACTCCGACAAACCTCCGCCAAGAGCAGGTTACTGCGGAAATCCAAGACGATCTCTCTTGCCAGCCCCGGCAGGCTAAGTCCCCCACCCCTCCAGAAAGGGCTTCGAGAGAATCGTAGAAATCGCGGATGGTCCAGCAAGAATGGTCCGCAAACGCGCGCCGGCGCGGACCAACTTGGGAGCGTGCGGGGATGGCGGCAGGGCTCAGGGAACTGGCAATTTAAGCGCGAGTTGCGTCTAAAAGCCCATTGCCTCCACGGGGGGCGGAGGTTTCAAGGGAGTTTAATATTAGTGAGCGGCTCACGTCGGCCCCTTGCTCAGTGTCTCGGTCCTAAGGTTTGACATGCAGGCAGCACAAACGCTTGGCCCGGGGGGCATGTTCGGCTCCCAAGGAAGGGGTTTTTCCTCATCGAGCTCTTGGTGGTGGTGGCGATCATCGCGGTCTCGGTTTTTTGTGCTCGGTTTTTGTTGCTAACGGCGCTATTACACGTCAAAGCGAAAGCGCCCCAATTGGGGGTTCTTCAGACCGGCGTGCGCGCCGTCACCTGGTTCAGGGGCGAGCTCAAAAAGGGAAGAGATACGCTCTTCGGTGCCCTGGTTGCCGGCCCGTCGCTCATGGGGTTTCTGCCCCATATCCCGCGCCTCCGGCCCAGCGCAGTGTTGAATCAGTTGTAGGCAGATTGGAGGGAGTGCCAGGATTGGCACCGACGAGCGAAATGTGCCTGAGGCTTCACATTCGGGTCGCAATTGGAAAGAAACGGAAAGGTATAACCTTTTTGGCCGCAGGCTGGAGCGGGAACACCTTCAGAGCACAGACTATAGTGACATCAAACGCTACCCAGACCCCTCTTGGGACCGTAGCCGAGGCGATTCCGGGAATCATCTGGATCTTCGACTTAGATCGTCGCCGCGCCTCTCTAAGCAGGCTTTGGTCCGAATACACGGGTGCGGACTGCCAACCTGCGGGGGCCAGCGATGTGCTCAGGTTCATTCACCGCGATGATATCGAACCGGTGAAACAGGGCTGGGAACGAGCGCTTGAGACCGGGCAAGTCTTCGAGGTCGAACTGCGACTTCGGAGGCGCGATGGCGTCTATCGCTGGCATCGGGCTCGCGCGGTTCCAGACCGCGGTGCGGAGAACCGGATCGCACGGTGGGTTGGGGTGTGCCTCGACGTCGAGGAACAGAGGCAAATCCAGGTTGCCTCAGCCGCAACACAAGCAGACCTGAACCGCGCTAAGGCCGAGTTGGAGGAAACGGTAGCGGAACGAACCAGCGAACTCCGAGAGGTTGTGGAGCAACTCGAGGCGTTCGCCTACACGATTGCCCACGACATGCGCGCACCGCTTCGGGTCATGCACCAATACGCGGAGACAGTCTCGCGGGACTTCGCGAGCCAGGTCCCTGAGGCAGCACGGGTTTATCTGAACAAAATCATGGCCGCCTCAGAGAAGCTCGACTCACTTATCCGTGAGGTGCTGGTGTACACCCGGGTGTCGCAGGGGAAACTGGAGATGAAACCGATGAATCTCGAACGTCTGTTGTCCGAGGTCCTGATCATGCACCCACAATTAAACCAGCCGCATGTGGAACTTAGCGCGCGGCTGCCGCTCCACGCGGTCGTTGGTGACGCCACGGCGCTCACGCAGGCGTTCTCGAACCTGCTCACCAACGCGGTGAAGTTTGTGCCAAGTGACCGCAAACCAAAGGTGAGTGTGTGGACGGAACAGATGGGCGGACAGGTGAGGATCTACATTAAGGATAACGGCGTGGGCATACCACTAAGCGCCCAGGACCGGATCTTCAGAATATTTGAGAGGCTCCAGCCTGAATCCGGAGACGAGGGGAGTGGCATTGGGCTGACCATCGTCCGCAGGGCTGTGCAACGGATGGGTGGGACGGTTGGGGTGGACTCCGCAGAAGGCCAAGGAAGCACCTTTTGGATCGAACTCGCGAGAGGAGACGTTAGTTGAATCCGGCACCGATCCTTCACATAGAAGACAACGAGGATGACCAATTCTTCCTGAGGCGTGCCTTCGCAGCCGCGCATGTCGAAAACGCAATCCATTTTGTCGATGACGGGCAAAAGGCGATTGACTACCTCGCGGGACAGGGGGTTTATGCCGACCGCTTAGCGTACGCGGTGCCTTGCCTGGTGATTCTCGACTTGAAACTGCCGAAAAAGCACGGCCTGGACGTTCTAAAGTGGATCCGGGCTCACGAGGAATTCAAATCTATCGTCGTGGTCATTCTCAGCTCATCTCCGTTGCGAAACGACGTGGACACGGCCTACAACATCGGCGCGAACTCGTTCATCGTAAAGCCGCTAACAGCGGAGCAAATGATCCAGATCGCCCGCTTGATCAAGGAGTACTGGCTGGAGACCAACGAGTTTCCCTCCGTGTCAGAGATGAAGGAACCACCAAACGGGCTTGGCGTGAAACAGCCGCGGCGATTCAATGTTTGACTGATCGACTTATGGGTGATGCTCTTTACGCGGTTTGAACGCGGATGTCCTGGCGAGCTGTTCCCAGAGCTCCTTCTCGGCGGGCGTCACCTCGGAAGGCACCTGGACCGAGGCCGTCACATAAAGATCGCCGCGCTCATCCCCATGGCCTTTGGGCAGGCCCTGCCCGCGAACGCGCAGGGCTTGGCCGGTAGCTGTTCCGGCCGGAATGCGGACGGTGACCCGCCCGTCCAGGGTGGGCACGCTCACCTCGGCCCCGAGGACCGCCTCCCAAGGCGCCAGTTCCAGGTCATGCTCGAGATCACTACCACGAACCGTGAACTCCGGGTGGGCTGCCAAGCGCACGCGCAGATAGAGATCGCCCGGCGCCGCGCCACCCTGGCCTTCCTCGCCTTTGCCAGCCACGCGAATGAGCTGGCCCTCCCGAACGCCAGGCGGGATGCGGACCCGATAGGTCTCGGTTTGGTTCTCGCCGGTTCGGGCATCGGTCTTACTCAGGGTGACTGAACGGACCGAACCACGGAGTGATTCGTGCAACGTCACCGAGATATCGCCTTCGATGTCGCTCCCGCGTTGGGCTGAACGAAAGCCACTGAAGGGCCCACCGCCCTTCGACCCGGCGCCGGGAACGACATCCTCATCCCCGCCGGAACGCGCGCCGCGCCCGAAGAACTGCTCGAAGAAATCGCTAAAACCGGTGCCCCCGAACTGGAACTCGTACTCGCGTGAGCGGGTTTGGCCACGCCCTCGACGCGCCCCGGGTCGGGCTCCTGGCGGCGGCCGGAATCCCCCGCCATGCTTCCAAGCCGCGCCCAACTCATCGTATTTGCGGCGGTTCTCCGGATTGCCCAGGACTTCGTAGGCCTCGTTGATCTGCTTGAATTTCTCCTCCGCGGTTTTTTTGTCCTTGGCGACGTCGGGATGATATTTGCGCGCGAGGCTGCGGAAGGCGCGTTTAAGCTCATCATCGGTGGCGCTGCGCGACACACCGAGCGTGGCGTAGTAATCTTTGAATTCCATGTCGGCCATAACCGTTGTTATCCTGCCATACCCTAGAGGGGTGACAAGCAGCCAGAAACCCAGCCGAAGGCGAAACCCAAACCCAATGGAGCCATTGCGTTCGGGGAGGGAGTTGAAGCAGACTCGGAAGAGTCGGGCGTTCCCGAGCGGTTGAAATGAAACGAATCTTCATTCTGGCAATCACACTGGCGAGCCTACGCTGCTGCATCGCTGCGGCGAGGTTGACCGCGGTTGATCCCAAGCACGAACCTGACCTGTTCGTCTGGAGCGATACGTGCAATGTATATGTCCTCCGTGACCACGGCTCCGCGATGCTCATCGACCTCGGCGATGGCAGCGTGCTGGATCATCTCCAGGAAGTCGGAGTAAGCCACGTCGAGTGGGTTTTGTTCACCCACCACCATCGGGAGCAGTGCCAGGGCGCCGCACGCCTCAGGGGCGGTGGCGCCAAGGTTGCAGCGCCGGAGGCCGAGCGTGAATTGTTTGAGAAGCCAGCCGACTTTCGGAAGATGAGGGTCAGCCTTGGCGACGCCTTCACCATTCATGGCTCAAGCTATGTGCGTCCACCAATCCAGCCGATTGTGCTGGACCGAGCGTTCAAGACCAACGACACGTTCACCTGGCACGGGCGGGAATTCCTCTGCGTCGATATGCGCGGAAACAGTCCAGGGGCGATGTCCTATCTGATTAAACAAGAGGGCGGCTGGCTGGCGTTCAGCGGGGACCTAATGGTCGCGGGGGCCAAAATGGACACGTGGTTCGACACGGAGTGGGATTACGGCTTTGCCGCCGGGATCAAGGCGCTGCGGCAATCAGTCGCCGTGCTCGCGAGCTACCGGCCGTTGCGATTATTGCCTGCGCACGGGGCGATAGTCGCTGATCCAAAAAGGCAGTTGAACGATTACGGCCAGAAACTGGAGCGCCTCGAGAAGGTCTATGTGCGTGGCTATGACGCGGAGGGAGGATCGGTGGCTTACCAGGACAAGGTCTCCAAACCGACGGTGGTCACAAATGTTTGGCAGGTGTCGCCGCATCTCTTCAAGTTCAAGCGGCTGAATTTCTGGCCGAACTTCAGTTTGCTCATTGCCGGCAGCGGCCGGGGCCTGGCGATGGATTGCGGCCTGTTGGACGAGAAGTTCCTGGACACCGCGCTGGAGGGTTTGCGTGAGCATTACGGGCTCAAAACGATCGACGCGGTGATCATCAGCCACATGCACGGAGACCATTTCCTCGAGGCGCCACACCTGCGCGAGAAGTGGGGCACGCGGATCTGGGCGCTGGACCGCATGGTGGACAAGATGGAGCACCCCGAACGATTTGACTATGCCGCGCCGATCCAGGCCTACGGGAAGATCGGCCCGAACGGCTCGCGGGTCGAAGGCGTGTGCGTAGACCGGGCGTTCAAGCCAGGTGAATCGTTCGAGTGGGAGGGCTACCGGTTCACCGTGGACTGGATGCCCGGCCAGACTGAGTTTGCTCTCTGCCTGAACGGGGAGATCGACGGGCGCAAAGTCGCGTTCACCGGCGACAACATTTTTGGAGATCCCGACAACCCGGCACAGACCGGTCATGAAGCCATGGTTGCGCACAACAGCGCTATCCTAGAGGAAGGATACATCTACGGGGCCGAGTATCTCAGCCGGCTGAAACCCGACATTTTGGTGGGCGGCCATTCCTTCGTCATGGACCACCCGGCCGCGTTCATCGAGCGTTATCGCAAATGGTCTTACCAGATGCGCGACGCGTTTCGAGCGCTGAGCTCAGACCCGGACTATCGCTATTGGTTCGATCCGTTCTGGGTGCGAGCGGAGCCTTATCGTGTGGCCTTGCGGCCGGAAGACGCCACAACCGTGAATTTGCACGTGCGCAACTTCCGGAGCCGAAAACAGACCCACCGGGTCGAGATCCACACTCCGCCGGGCGTGGTCGCTGAACCGGCGGTCCTCGAGGGCACTCTCGCAGGTAGCTCACGCGCTTCTTTTCCCGTCCGCATCCGCGCAGCAGCGGACGCGGATCCTGGGGTAAGGATCGTCGCACTGGACGTGACTCTCGATGGCCACCGTTACGGTGAACGGTTTGACCTGGTGGTGGGGATCGAGCGGGATGGGCAGAAAACGCGATGAGGAGACCGGCCGGTTGCGCAAAGCCTGTCTACTCGTTGCACGCTTCGATGACCCGCACCAGTTGGGTAGCCTCTTTGAGGGAGGGACTGTTTTCCCCGGCGACGACCCGGGCGAGGCCGGTGGAGCTTGCCCAAGTGGTGCACATGTACCCGAGCATGTTCTCCCCGGCGTTGGCACGCGAATAGGCGCGCAGTGCCAAGGCCGCCTGCAGGTTCCGCCAACCAGAGGGCAGCACTCGGAAACCCTTCTTTTGGAAGAATGGGACCGATGGATACTCGGCGCGAGGCTCGTAATGCCAATCGCAGACGATGATGTCCTTCGGGATTTTGTCGATCGCGTGCCAGGTGTTGTTCTTGCTGGATTCCCACTCGCCGTACTTCATCGTTTGATCATCGAGGAGCCGGTCGCCCCAGATGAACATGGACGTTTTGAGTTTTCCGATCAAGTGTTCATGACAGTGGTTGACGGCGAGAGCAAAGAGTTCGGAGGGATCCTTGCCCGCACACCGGCTGCACTGCTCATGCCCAATGATGAAGACTTCATCCATGCCCACGTGGAAACCATCGGCCTGGAAGGCGTCAAAGAGCTCGTCCATGAGATCGAAAACGAAACGATCCAGCCCCGGAGCCTGGGGGCACCAACTGCGGCAATAGATGCCCGGGTTGTCCGGGGCGAGCTGCGGGGTTTCGTCGAACTCGGGATGCTTAACCAGGAGAGGTCCAGTCTGTTTGGACCAGGATTGGTGGCCCAAACAGTTCATCAGCGGCACAACACGCACGCCGTGCTTGTGGCAAATGGCGGCGAACTCGCGCGCCTGGTCAAAAGTGATGGGGTTGCCACGCTGAATTTCCGGGTGCGATTTCCAGGCGAAGTTATAGTCGATCTCAAACACGACGACGTTGATGCCCAACGGGGCCCAATACTGCTCGATGGCCTGCTCGACCAGCGGCAATTGCTCAGGCGAGGGCGCCATCAAGTGGAGTCCTCTCCAGCCGCCAGGCGTCAAGGCGCCGAAGCTAAGCCTGCCGGGAGAGTCGGCGCCAGCGGCGGCTCCGAACGAGCTCAACGAAAAAGCGAGGCAGGCAACGATGAAGGTTCGGGTCGAAATGCGGCACAAGTATGGGATCAGGGAAGGTCTCATTTTGCTTCGAATGGCATTACCCAACCTTTAGTCTCAAACAGGTCGGCTGCAAAGGGAAATCCGAACCGCGGCAGCCAACCGATTTCAGGAACTATGCCTGATCCTCATGATCGGGCCGATCGGGGTCAGCGTCCGGGGGCAATTCTTCGAATCCTTCGAAATGGCTGGGCCGAAGGGGCTCGCTAATCTTGTTTTCCTCGCTAAACCAAGCGCCAAGATCGACGAGCTTGCAGCGTTTGGAACAGAATGGGCCGTACTGGCCGGCGAACCAATCGCCCACTTTTTTGCAGGTGGGGCATTTGATGTGCGTCGGAACCGCCATACCGTGAGTTCAACCAGGACTGCAATAGAAACTAGGAGGCCGGCGGGGCAACAGCGGGAGGAGGCGAAGGATCTTGAGGCAGGTCCTGCGTTGGCGGCGCGGTCGGAGGTTGGGCTTTGCGCCACAGCGCGACGAACATCCCGTTGCCGCCACGGTCCTGAGGTAAGAACCACTGCTGAGCAGCCGGGGGCTGGCCGCCGAAGGGATAGGGCAAGGGCATGGGCGCGAAATCCGGGCAATGCTTCTCAAAGGCGGCGGCCACGTCAACAGTTTCGGAACGGGTCAGGGTGCACACGGCATAGATCATTCGGCCGCCGGGCTTGACCGCACTCGCCGCGGTGATCAGCAACTGAATCTGGGCAGCCGCCAGCTCCTTCAGGTCAGACGGGGTTGCGGTCCAGCGGGCGTGTGGATTCCGGTGCCAGGTTCCCATGTTGGTGCACGGGGCATCCACCAGCACGCCGTCGAAACGGCCTTGAACCGGGAGGGCGGGACCACCGTCCCACGAGGCGGAGCGGTAATTGAATACCTTGGCCCGGGCGGTCCTGCGTTTGAGCCGCTGCAACCGCCAAGCCGCCCGGTCGGTTCCCCAAATCTGGCCCTTGTTGCGCATGAGATCGGACAGGTGCAGCAGTTTGCCTCCCTCGCCGACACAGGTGTCCCACCAACTCTCGCCGGGTTTTGGCGCGCAGAGCCAACCGACACACTGGGAGTGGATATTTTGGATCTCAAAATCGCCGGCTTGGAACTCGGGCGTGCGGAAGAGATCCAGGCTTCCATCGTAACGCAGCGCGTCAGCCAGGGGTCCTTCGCCCGCAGCCATGCAGTCGCCCAGACGGGAGGCAAGCTCTGGGCCGCGCCCGGGACGAGCGCGAAGCCAAAGGACCGGCTCGGTCTGCAGAGCTCGCGCCATCGCCGGCGTAACCTCGATTTCGCTTCTGATCCAATCCGGCAGGGACTTCGCCACTAGTTCCTCGTCAGTGAACTGCCTTGGGTCGCGAGCATAACGGGAGGCCAATTCGACCGCGGCCATGATCTGGTCGCCCATCTTGGCCGAGCGGTCCAGCCACTGCCGCCACCGAAAATAGGAGAAGACGGCTCGGCTGATCACCCGGCTCACGTCACGGGGCAAAGACCTTTGGCTCCTCAGGTCCTCGCGCAGGACCGCATCAGCGGGGCGTCCCGGGCCACTCCGGGAAACGACACTTGAGGCAATCTTCAGCGCGCGCGGGTCCATCAGTGATTCGGCACTCGGGCCAGATGGTTTCTACTCTGATTGTCGCACCGGGACAAGGTAATCCACTTTGCGTCAGCCCCAACAGCCCAGCGCTCATGGAACGCCGGAACGCCTCCGGCGATCAAAGCGGGTCCTTTGCGGGAGCATCGCGGTAGCTCGCGACCACCCACTCGCTCAGGGTCTTCTCGGGGTTCTCGACCGCTTCAACATCCAGCATAAACTCGCTCTGCCCGGTGTTCTGGGCAACGAGCTTGAGACCGAAATGGAAATCCTTGAAACGCCCGGCGCAGAACTCGCGGACTGGATGACCGGATTGCTGGGCCAGAACTACCAGCCGTTGCACCGCTGCCGGGCTCATGCGCAGCCGCATGCCGTGTTCCTTGGCGAACCGCTCAATGAAGTCGTCCACCAAATGCCCCATGACGGCCTGCTCTTCCATGGCGTGTTCAGCCAAAAGCCGTTGCAGTCCTTGGGGAGGGTCGTCCACCAGCTCTTTGCCGACCACAAAGCGTCGCACGGGCGTGGAGGGCAGCTCATATTTGAACTCGCGCAAGACGCGCTCGCAGATGGTCATGAGCCCACGAGCGCCCGTCTGCTCCTCAACGGCCAGTTCCGCCAAACGCCGGAGGCCGTCATCGCGAAAGAGGACTTCGATGCCATAGGCCGCAAAGGTCTGTTCATATTGCCGGATGATGCTGCCTTCAGAGGTGCGCAGGATTTCAAACATATCCTCTGCGGACAACTGGTGGCAAAACACCCGGACCGGCAGCCGGCCGATGAACTCCGGCTCGAATCCAAACTCAATGAAATCTCGGGTTTGGGCGGCGGCCATCGCGGCGGCTTCGGTGTCGGGACCGGAACCCCGCGCGGCAAACCCGACGGTGGCCTCCCGAAGCCGTCGCCGGGTGATCTTATCCAAGCCGTTGAACGCGCCGCTGACGATGAACAGGATATGCTTCGTGTTCACGACGTCTGCAGCCTTCTTGCCACGTTGCGCCATGTCCATCATCGCCTGCAATTGCCCGGCGATGTCATTGGGCGAGCGGGCGGGAACGTCGGTTTCCTCCATCAGCTTCAGGAGGTTGGTCTGGACGCCGCGTCCGCTAACGTCGCGGCCGGCGGCGTTTGATGTGGTAGCGATCTTGTCGATCTCGTCGATGTAAATGATCCCGTATTGGGCGCGTTGGACGTCGCCCTCGGCGCGGCGAAGCAGCTCACGGACCAGATCCTCGACATCGGCGCCCACATAGCCGGTCTCGGAAAACTTGGTCGCGTCGCCTTTGACAAAAGGCACACCGATCAGGTCCGCGATGCTGCGGATCAGGTAGGTTTTGCCTACGCCGGTCGGGCCGACAAGGAGGATATTCTGTTTGGCGTAATTGGGTTGAGGATTTCCGTCCAACGCCAGGCGCACGTGGTGGTAGTGATCGCATAGCGCCACGCTGAGGACCTTTTTGGCTTCCTCCTGGCGGATAACGAACCGGTCGAGATGCTCCTTCACCTCCCGAGGTTTCTTCTCGAAGGAGAATTGGCCTTCGCGCGGCTTCGGGCCCTCACCAGAGCCGCCCGAGCCTTCAGCCTCGCTTTGCGGGCGGGGCGCGGAGGAAGTGGTGCCGGGAAAATGTTGGCGCATCAAATCCGCCATTCGCCGCTGGAATTCTTCGGGCGCTTGGGGCCCGCCGCAAGGTGAGATATACATTCGCAAATCCAATCTACTCCCGGTCTGGTGTTCCGTAAACACAATGCCGTTCGTTTCGCGCCAGACCACGGAGTTCCGGCGCGGTCGCAGAACGGAGACCAGGGAAATATGAGGCAAGCGCACCGTACGGCGGCCGCGCGAAGTCACGCAACTGGGCTCGTGCTCCCCGCCACCGGGGCGAAGGGTAAATGTCGAACCGAGAGTTGATCGCAACAGATCAGGCTTAGGCGGCGACGCAACGCGGCACACCAGGGATGATTGTTGGCGTTAGTACAGAAGGAATCCATAGGGGGTTCGCCCTACGCACGATCTCTGTCTCCGTTCTACGGACTAGAGCTATGGCTAAGCGGTACTAGAGTCAGCCAGAAAAGTGAGGGATCAGGCTGCGGAGCGGTTGTTCAACTGAGGATCCAGTTGATCGAAAGGATTATTAGCAAAGCCTCCTCCTTGACCTTCATTTTCAGGGGGAGGTTCATTCGTTTTATTCTCCCTGGCGGGCCGCGCTGGCTCTTCGTCATCGACATCCTTGGTGGTCTGACCGCCGGCTCCGACCGGGTGCTCGTTTGGATTCTTAGCGCGTTTGTTACGCGGGAGAGGGCTGAGCATCACGTTCAGACCCTTGCCAATTAAGCGAGGCTCGGCATCGGGATGCCCATACGGGGCAGCTTCCTTTATGAGTTTGTCCACCACCTGTTTGCCAAACTCCTGGTGAGCCATCTCACGTCCACGAAAACGTAACGTGATTTTAACCTTCATGTCCTCACATAGAAAATCGATTGCATGGCTTAACTTCACACTAAAGTCATGAGGGTCGATCGAAGGACTGAGTTGGATTTCCTTGACACGATTTGCGTGCTGATGTTTGCGAGATTCTTTTTCCCGCTTGGCCTCCTCATACCTAAATTTTCCGTAATCGACGATGCGGCATACAGGTGGCACTGCATTGGGGGCCACTTCGACCAAGTCCATTCCTTTGGCACGGGCGAGATTAATTGCCTCATGCAATTGAAGGACGCCGATCTGCTGTTTCTCCGGTCCGATCACGCGCACCTCGCGGGCACGGATCTTCCCGTTGATCCTGACTTGGGGGCCCTGGAAGCTGGAACGCGGGGAGAAGGGGCGACTCAAAGCACCCCTCCGGGTTGAAGCTTGTTCATGCTTTTTTCAAAACACACCGACTGCGATTTGCGAAGTTGGCAAATTCCACACACCTACCAATAAACCATGGAACCGGTTCCTTGCAAGCCAAAATCAGAGGCCTGATCCGTTTTGTAAGACGCGCGTGTATAGCCCTGCGGGCCGGATCGCGAAACTCGCGTTCGCTCAATGAGTTCTGAAAGATTATCCACTTGCGGGCGAATCGCCCGGCCAATAGCTTGCTCCAACCCTGTATGCCCGGACGTGAATGGGAACCCGTCACCTGGACGAAGCTGGCCGGCTTTGTGGCTGGTTTGGGCATCTTCCTATTCTTGTTATGGCGTTCGGAGCCAGGGTTCATCCCGATACTAGACCACGCGAACCTGCTCTTTCACGAGGCTGGCCACCCAATCGTAGGCATCATCAGCTCGCGACTTGAACCGTACGGAGGCACGCTCGGGCAGTTGGTGTTTCCGTGTGTCGTAGTTGTGAGTTCCTGGCGTGGAGGTAAGCCGATTGGGCTGGCGGCGGCGGCTATCTGGTTTTTCGAGAATTGGTTCAATATTTCCCGTTATATGGCGGACGCGCGTCGGCTGGAGCTTCCACTGGTGGGCGGTGGTGACCACGACTGGAATACCATCTTCGCTCGTTGGGGCGTCCTGAGCCAAGACACTCGCATCGCCGAGGTCGTCCGAACGTTCGGTTGGATCGGGATCGCTGTTTCATTCGGTTGGCTCCTCTGGCGAGCTTGGCAAGATCACTCGAAGCAAACGACCGCGATGACGTGAAGCGGATCCCCCCGGAGTGGCGGTCTGAGAGGTTCTTCACTGGTAGACCGAACCGGGATGTGGCGCACAACCAGGACCGCTCGTCTGAGCGACGTAAAGGTTTCACCTCTGGTATTGATCGCGGATGCGGATTCTGGAACCATACTCGTGTGGGCCTGTAGCTCAATGGTTAGAGCAGAGCACTCATAATGCTTTGGTTCTCGGTTCGAGTCCGAGCAGGCCCACCAATCATCTTCGTCAGGCCCAGTCGGCTGCCGGACATTCCGCTGCGAGAAGCCAACGAATCTCACCAACCCTTTTCGGGCAAGGCTCGTAGCGCTGTCCGAGGCCAAGAATCTAGTAGAAGTTCGGAGGAAGGGAGAGTATCGATCTGAGATGACCATCGCCCAAACCAACGAGCCCGCGAATCAGAAGCCATTGCGGCTGTGGCCCGGCGTGGTCGCTGCAGCGCTGCTGGTATTGGTCAGGTTCTGTGTGACCCTCGTTGTACCGGAGGCTAAGGCGTTCGCGGTGTTGGGCGGGCTAGTGGGTGGTCTGGCGATCGTCCTATGGTGGGTATTCTTCAGCCGTGCTCCTCGGCTCGATCGCTGGGGCTCCTTAGTTCTCATGGCGATGACGCTGGGGACAATACCACACATCCTCCACAAGTCGGTTGCGACCGGCATGATGGGGCTGATGTTTACTATTTACGCCGTCCCGGCCCTAGGCGTCGCCCTCGTCGCCTGGGCGGTAACCTGCGGTAGACTGCCTTCGTGGCCGCGTCGGGTATCGCTGATCGCGACTATCCTTCTCGCGTGTGGAGTATGGGCGCTCCTCCGGACCAACGGCATTACCGGCGACGGTGCTTCGGAGTTCGCCTGGCGTTGGTCGGAGACTCACGAGGACCGGATCCTAGCCACAGCCGGGGACGAAGCGGCAACGCGCCCCCCCACGAGGGTAGCCTCGCAGACCGGCGGCGACTGGCCTGGTTTCCGCGGAACCTATCGTGACGGCATCAGTCGAAGCGCACGGATCTCGACCAACTGGTCTACATCGCCGCCGGTCGCGCTTTGGCGTAGGCCGATCGGACCGGGTTGGTCCTCCTTCGCAGTCCGCGGTGACCTGCTTTACACTCAGGAGCAGCGCGGTGACGAGGAGGTCGTCGCCTGCTACAACGTGACCACGGGTAAACCGGTGTGGAGACACAGCGACGCGGCGCGGTTCTGGGAATCAAATGGAGGTGCGGGGCCGCGTGCGACCCCCACTGTGAGCGAGGGTCGTGTCTACAGCTTCGGTGCCACCGGAATTCTGAACGCGCTCAACGCGGATGACGGCACCCTGCTGTGGTCGCGGAACGTCGCCTCCGACGTCGGCGCAAAGATCCCCGGCTGGGGCCTGGCGAGTTCGCCATTGGTGGTTGACGACGAAGTGGTCGTGCACGCCCGCGTGCTCGTGGCCTATGACCGTGTCAGCGGAAAACAGCGCTGGACGGGCCCGGCTCGGGGCGGAGGTTATAGCTCGCCGCAACTCATGGTGTTCGGCGGAGTTGCGCAGATCCTGATGATGAGTGGAGACGGAGCGACGAGCGTAGCGCCCGCCGATGGCAAGCCGCTCTGGGAATACCAGTGGTCGGGCGTCCCCATCATCCAACCAGCGATGACCGCGGACGGGACCGTGCTCATTAGTACTACTGGCGCTACAGGAGGGATCGGCATACGCCGCATCGCGGTGGTGCAGGGCAGTGGCGGATGGACGGTCGAAGAGCGCTGGACGTCGAATGGGCTGAAGCCTTACTTCAACGATTTTGTCGTGCACGATGGCCACGCTTACGGATTCGACGGTGTCATACTCGCATGCATTGAGCTGGAGAATGGCCAGCGCAAGTGGAAGGGTGGGCGCTACGGAAGCGGCCAACTCATTCTCGTACCTGATCAGCATCTGCTGTTGGTATTGTCGGAGCAGGGTGAATTGGCCCTGGTCGGGGCGACCGCCGACCAGTTCCGGGAGCTCGCGCGCTTCCCCGCGATCGAGGGGAAAACGTGGAACCACCCAGTGCTGGTCCGCGACGTCCTGCTGGTTCGTAACGGCCAGGAAATGGCCGCTTTCCAACTGGCCCTCGACCGTCGCTGATGCGGTTCCCAGAAAAGGCGAAGCCAACGGGCATAACGCCGCCGTTTAGCACGCCCGCGTACAAGGAACTCCCCTGGGAGGTTGCGGGCAGATGAGTCCTAGGTGACGCGGGAGTCCTCTCGCTACTTGAGGCGAACGGTTGCGGTGCCATCAAGGCGTTTGGCTAGATCAATCCGATCGCCGACGGACACCTCCTGCGGGTTCACCTGATAGGCCCAAACCTCAAAATGGGACAAATTGGCCTCGCCATAGATCGTCGCGAAAGCGCCGTCTACAGCATCCAAACCGTGAGCGACTTTAACGCGGCCGATGCGCGGAACATTGAATCGGGGGTCAAAGGTGTACCAATCCTGCCCCAGAAAGACTTCGCAATACGCGTGAAAATCCATGGGAGTGCCAGGATCCACATAGCCGATGTCGGGCAAGTGGCCGGTCACGTAGCGGGCGGGCAGATTAAACGCTCGGCACAGCGCAATGGCGGCATGGGCAAAATCGCGACAGACTCCGTGGCGGCGAGCGATCACCTCCGAGGCGGAAAGGTCGGGTCGGCCTGAGCCGAACCGATATTCAATGTTATTATGGACCCAGTCGCAGATGGCCTGGACTCGTGAGAGGCCGTGGGTGGTCTGGCCGAACTGATTCCAGGCAAAATTCATCAGCTTGTCCGAATCGCAGTAGCGGCTAGGCAACGTGTAGCGCAGCACATCCGAGGGCAATTGTCCCACGGGCAAAACCTGGCCCAGCATCTCCCGGCTTTCTGGCAAGGACGAGACCGCGACCAGGGCGTCGTGGCGGATCTCGTTCCTGCCCGGCATCAGCATCGAGCGGTAGGTGATGTTGCCGTACGAGTCCTGAAACTCATAGGCCGGCAAGCCGATGCCAAAAGAGAGCTTCTCCTGCATCACGAGCACCTTGCCTTCGAGCCGGGGTTTTAGCACGAACAAGACCGGGGTGGGCACGGTTGTTTCGTAGGCGAGGTTGCAGCCGACGCGGACGGTAAGGTCCAGAGGAGTCCAATTCATAATTGTGGGCGGAGGACGAGGTTGGTTTTGAGGGCCAGCGTCAATGGCTGATGAGATCCAAGACGCCACTCCGCAGAGCGAACCACGCGAATTGCAGAAACTCGTCGCTCGGCCTTTTCGCGTAATTCACCTCCCCCTCCTTCATATCTCCCACAGCGTCGGGAGTGTTGGATGGGCGGATCTTCAACGTGTTCGCCAGGAGTGATGCGAGGCGGTTGCCGACTCCTTTCTCGGTGCCGGTTCGTTTGTCGAGAATGGCGATCTCCAGATCCCTGTAGATGCCTCGAACACGGCCCCGAGCCTGGCCCGCAGCTACATCGATATCGAACGCCACCTCTTTTGCGATGCCAGACTTGATCCGGAGGTGTTCGGCAATGTCAAGAAACGCATCGAGACCCGTTAGGTCCAGCGCGCTCAGGGAACCGGAGTAACGAAACGAGAAAGAATCGGGCGCGATCGGAATGGTCATCTCGACCTTGAGCACTGCCGCGTTCATAAGCTTGCCTTGGGCCCGGAGCAGGATCGCCGCCGAGGGTTGACCACGGTTTGCGATACCCGCAGCAACCAGGTTAACGTCCGCGAAGGTCAGCACGCCGGGTTCAGCTCCGGCAACCATGCGTTCGCAGTATCTCACCTGGCCGTTGGTTACGGTGAGGCTATCGATCTGCAGGGGTAGCCGGATGGCGGCTAGAGCCTCATGCACCATGAGCGGTGGCTGGTCGAACGGATCGGTCGGCTTATCACAATCCACCAAGGCGTCGAAGAAGGGCTTGGAAAAGCGGGCTGACCGGGCACGATAGCCTGTTCCCCGCAACAAGTCGCCATATACCAGGCCGAGGATCCTGCATTCAGGCACGATCACATGAAACCGGGTTGTTCGAAACTCATGCGCGGCGAAGAGCGCCGCGTCCCCGGCCAAGGTCTGGAGTTCCGCGCCTTCGACGATGAGTTCCGAACTGGGCACCGACGCTCGCAGATGAGCAGCACGCAGCCCATAGTGGGCCTGTGGAAAATCCACCAGGAGGTTTGTCGCGTCGAGGCTTCCCTTGGCGAGGACATCTGGCAGAGAGTTGGCTCCCCAGAGCAGCTGTGCCCAGCAAACGCCGATTAGTGAACTCCGACCAATCCTGAGCGTCGCGTTAGCCGCACGCAACGTGACGGATTGAGCGACGAGGCAATTGGAGGCTAATGAGTAATCCAATTCGCCAATGATAACCACCGATCCGGGATGCGATTTGGCAAACGCTTGCTCTATCGTCCTTTTGCCGTAGCTGTTGAGGAGCACACGCTCAAAGCTCAGCAAGAGCACTGCGACGGCAAGAACGAGCAAGCCGAGAGAAACCACAACGCAAACCGAGAACCTTCGCCAGGATCTTTTACGAATAGCCTTTACCATTGGTCCCTCCATCGCCGGCTTCAGCAAACCTGAGCTGTTCACGAAGTCGGGTTCAAACCCGAGCGAAGTCGATGAAGCCGCGGTCAACATCGGTGTGGACCAGCTCGACACGCAGGCGGTCGCCGACATCCAGCCCCTGGAATCCGCGCGCAAGCCGACCTTCAGTAGGCGGCTGGAAGAGTCGGACCCAAGTTCCCTTTGGGGAAGCGCCGGTGACGATGGCGTCGAATCGTTCCCCTGCCCTGCCGGATAGGAGCAGCGCGGCTGCCGATTTTCGGACGAGCCGCTCGACTTTACTAGCGTCGTCCTCGCGCTCGGTACACTGCTTGGCGAGCGCCGAAAGCTCCGGGGTGGAGTATGGCAAAGGCGTCCCCGCCATCGCTGTCTTCAGGAGGCGTTGAGTGATGAGATCCGGAAAACGCCGGTTGGGTGCGGTGGAGTGAGTGTAGTCTCTCACCGCCAGCCCGAAGTGGCCGGGCGCCTCGCCGCCAGGCAGATCGAGGGCATACTCTCCTTTCCCGATAAGCTTGATCACAGATAGCGAAAGGTCGGCGAACTTTTCTGGATCTGCCTTGCTTCGCCGGGCGAGAAAGGCTTCGAGAGCCACGCCATCGGGCGAACTGGGGAGCTGGTCCCCAAACCCGGACGCGAGTTGGACGATCCGTTCCCAGCGTTCAGGGGACTTTAACACCCGACGGAGAGACGGATATCCTTTCGATTGCAGGAAGGTCGCGGTCACGCCGTTGGCAGCGATCATGAAGTCCTCAATCAGCTGCTTTGCCCGGTTTTTGGGATCGAGTGAGAGGCCGGACAGGGCGTCGCCGGAAAAGACGGTGTGCGCCTCAATTGTTTCAAGGCTGAGCGCTCCTTTGCGATGGCGCAGTTCCACGAGCTGCTGCGCCACGCGGTCCTGCAGGCGAAGGTTGTCGGCGAGCCCCGGAGTATCCTGGATTCGGGGTGGAGCGGGCGCTTTGCCATCCAGCCAGGCTGCGACGCTACGATAGGCTAGCTTGGCGCGGTTCCGAACACGTGCACGGTAAAGGTCCGACGCAACCAGAGCGCCATCGGCCTGGAACACCATATCAGCAACAATGGCCATTCGGTCCTGGTTCTCATTCAACGACGTAAGGTCGGTGGAGAGCGTCTCGGGAAGCATTGAGAAGATCGCGGCCGGGGTATAGACCGAGGTAGTGTTGTGCGCGGCATGAGCATCGATGGCCGAATCCTTTCGAACCAGCTCGTCCACGTCCGCAATCGCCACGAGAACCCTGGTCCGCTCGCCGGAGAGCGACTCGGCGACCGTGAGTTGATCCAGGTCGCGGGAATCGTCGTTGTCGATGGACGCCCAAAGAAGAGCGCGCAGGTCGCGGACACCTTCGATCGGAGCGGCGGGGCCGCCGATGGCCGCCAGCTGTTGCAGCGCAGCGGCCGGGAAGTCAGGCTCCAGGTTGCGTTCAATCATCGCTCGCCGCGCGATCGCGGCCAACCTAGCGCGATCGGTGATGGTGCCTTGGGCGACGGGCCGGAAGTTGCCGCCCACGTCTTTGGGGTCATAACCATTTGTCTTCATAGATCTCTAATCGCGGGCGAGCGCCTCAATGGGGTCGAGTTGTGCGGCTTTTCTCGCTGGGAGATAGCCAAAGATGATGCCCGTCATGAAAGCGCAAGCGAAGGAAATGACTAGCGGTGCGACGGTGAAGATCACGCGCCAGCCGGCAATGGCGGATGTAGCCAAGCCGCCACCGAGGCCGACGAGGATGCCCGCCAGGCCGCCGATAAAGCAGACCATGACAGCCTCGGTGAGGAACTGGAAAAGCACATCGAAAGCGCGGGCCCCAATCGCCATGCGAATGCCGATTTCGCGCGTCCGTTCAGTAACCGAGACTAGCATGATGTTCATGACACCTATGCCGCCGACAACCAGAGAGATCACGGCGATCGCCGCCAGCAGATAGGTGAGGGTATTCTGTGTTTCGTTAGCCGTGGCGATGGTATCGGCCATGTTCCGAATGTTAAAGTCTTCCTTGCGGTGGCGTTTCATGAGCAGCGCATGGAGATCAGCTTGGACCCGACTCATGTCTCCACCCAGCTTCACTCGAACAACGATGTCGTTGAAGAATCTTTGCCCAAAAACTCGAGCGCCAGCCGTGGTGTAGGGCAGCCAGGCGGAGTTATCCATATCGTCGCCGCGTGGGGTCAAGCCCTTGCTGCTCAAAACGCCAATGACCAGGAAAGGGGCATTACCAATGAGTATGTATTGGCCCAGGGGATTCGAACCGGTGGGGAACAGGTGTTTTGAGGCTGTCTGGCCGAGCACAACGACCTGGGCATAGCGCTTCACGTGCTCTGCCGAGAAAAACACGCCCGACTTCGGTGGCCAATCATGCACTTGTGGAAAGTCCTCTCCGGTACCGACGACGGTGACCGTCAAATCCTGGTCGCCAAAACGAAGCAGGGAGGACAGAGAAGTTTCGGGCACGGCCATGGCGACGCCCGACACCCGACGGATCGAGGGCAGATCTTCGGGGAGGAAACTGGTCACAATCACGGCCGAGGCGCGGACCGCGGGAGGCCCGCGCATTATTGTCAAGAGATCGGTGCCCATCGCCTGAATGCGCTCGACGACGTCTTGCTTCGCGCCGTTGCCGATTGCCATTAGCGCGATCACCGAAGCAACCCCGATGACGATGCCCAGCATGGTCAAGGCAGTCCGCAGCCGGTTGTGGACCAGCGAACGCAACGCCATCTTCAAAGCCTCGCCAAAAACCGCCACACCCGGTTTGGCATCCTTATCTTTTTGGATCGGCCCCACTTGGTTACCGGCCTGCTCTGCATGCTGCTCCATGTCGGAGGTGATGCATCCGTCGGCAATGCGCACGAGGCGGTGAGCGTATGCGGCGATGTCGCTGTCGTGGGTCACTAGGATAATCGTGTGTCCTTGTCCATGCAGCTTCTCGAGAATGGCCATCACCTCCTTGCCGCCCTGGCTATCCAGTGCTCCTGTAGGCTCATCGGCCAGAATCACCGGTCCGCCGTTCATGAGAGCGCGGGCAATACTGACACGCTGTTGCTGGCCGCCGGACAGCTCGTTGGGATGATGTTGGAGCCGGTCGCCTAGTCCCAGTTCCCGCAGCAATTCACCAGCGTGCGCCGCGCGCTGTTCCTTGGCCATGCCACAGTAGACGGCTGGGACCTCTGCGTTTTCAACAGCATTGAGATCGGACATCAGGTTGTAGCGCTGGAAAATGAAGCCAAAGGTGTCGCGCCTCAGAGCCGCCAGCGCGTCACTGCTGAGGCTGGCCACTTCGACACCCCGGATGCGATAAGTGCCGCTCGATGGCTTGTCGAGACAGCCAATGATGTTCATGAGAGTGGATTTTCCCGAACCGGATGCTCCCATAATAGCGACGAACTCGCCGCTCTGAATCGTCAGGTTTACGTCTTTGAGCACAGTTAGCGGCGCGCCGCCTGAGGTGTAGGTGCGGCTGACCACCTTCAATTCGAGCAGCGGTGGTAACATTAAGGGCCTTTCCGGGCGCTCAGCGCGCTGGCTGCTTTACTACCCTTTGTGGTCTTTTCTCCGATGATGATCAGTTCCTTCTCGTTCAGACCCTCTTTGACCTCCGCCGAAATCTCGCTTTTGATGCCAATCTTGATCGCACGCTCCTCGACGGAGCCGTCGGTCTGGAGCACGCGCACTTTGATGTCCGCACCCTCGCCTGCACTGCCGATGGCGGCGGCGGGTATTAACAAAACTCCCTTCGCCTGGGCCAGAACGATAAAGACCTGGGCGGTCATTTGAATTTTCAGCACACGCTCCGGGTTGGGAATATCAAAGAGGACGTCGTAGAACACAACGTTGTTGATCAGTTCCGGGGTGGGCAAGATTTGCCTGAGCTTGCCGCTCCAGCGCCGTGGATCGCCAAGTATGGTGAAATAGACGTCCTGAGCAGGCCTGACGTGAACAATGTCCGCTTCGGAGACTTGCGCCCAGACGGTCACGGTACTGATGTCGGCAATGCGCAGGATATTTGGCGCCTGCTGATTGGCGTTGAGTGTTTGACCTTCCAGAAGGCTGATGGAAACTACTTCGCCCGCCATCGGCGCCGTGATTTTGGTGTACCCCAGATTAGCGTTCGCAGTGTCGATCGCCGCTGCGGCTTCCTTCATCTGGGCCGAGGTCGAAGCAGCGTCCGCAAAGGCGACATCGTAGGCGGCCCGGGTGATGTCACGGTCGTTAGTGGAGATTAGGTGGGCGGCAAAGAGCTCGTCGTTGCGCAACTCTTCCGCCCTGGCGAGCACCAGTTGCGCCTGTTTCAACGAGCGTTGCGCCGTCATGCTTTCGAGAGCCGCGTTGGCGGAGGTGAGTGCAGTGTCCGCCAGGGCCGGATCGATTTCGGCGAGCAGCTGGTTGACTTTGACCTCGTCGCCGCGATTGACCTTCAGGGATTTGAGTTTTCCGGAGGTCTGAGCCCCAACATCCACGTAGTTGGTAGGCTGGACGATGCCCGCAGCCACGACTGTGCTTTCGACGTCACCGCGTTCGACGGCGGCGGTGGCATAGAGGACTTTTGGTTTTCCAAAAGACCAGTAATACCCGAGCGTGCCGACAACGGCCATTAAGAGCAGGGCAGCGGTCCACAGGCCGCGGCGTTGCATGAAGCCTCGCCGGGCTCTCAGAGGAGGCGCACTGGGAGAGATCGCTCGCGGATCACCCACCAGGTCTGCGGATTTAACGACTGGGCTGGCGTTTATCGTTTCCATTTCGGCGATTTCCGTCTCTTACGAGTCCCATTCCCAGCGAACGATTTGAGAGCGGGATTTCCCTAAGACGTCTTTCTCGGATCGAATGCGGATTGGGCCGCCAACTGTTTCCAGAGGCTCTCTTCCTCTTTGCTAATCCGGGGTGGGACTTGGATAGACACTTCGACGTAAAGATCGCCGTGCTTCGCAGTGCCCACGGGCAAGCCTTTTCCACGAACACGGAGTTGATATCCCTGTTGGGTGCCTTTCGGCACTTTCACGGAAACGATGCTCTCAAGGGTGCGTACCGGAACGGTCGCGCCCAAAACTGCTTCCCAAGGGGCTAACTCAAGCCGGCCGACTAGATCAGCCCCGAGCGTCTGCCAATCAGGGTGCTGGGCATAGCGAACACGCAGATAGATATCTCCGGCCCCTCCTCCGCCCAGTCCCTCACCGCCTTTGCCTGGCACCCGAATCGACTGGCCAGCCTGGACGCCGGCCGGGATCCGGACCTGGTATGTTTCCCTCTGCTGTTGGCCGGTGTGTGCATCGGTACGCAAGACGGAGATAGCGCGCATGGCGCCGTTAATGACCTCGTCGAGGGTAATGAGGATGTCTCCTTGGATATCCTGACCTCGCAGAGCAGCGGCTCGTTCCTCTGGTTCATCATTCCCGTCGCGAGGGTCGAACGGCGAACCACCTCGAGCATGGTTGGCTCTTTGGCCGAAGAACTGTTCAAAGAAATCACTAAAACCCGTGCCTTCGAATTGGAACTCATCTCCGCCATCACCGGTCCCCTTTCGCGCGAAGGGACCGCCAGTTCGGTCTGTGGGCGGACGCTGCTCGCCGCCGCTCTTCCAATGAGCACCCAATTCGTCATACTTCCTGCGGCTGTCGGGGTTGCTCAGTACTTCATGGGCTTCGTTGAGTTCTTTGAACTTGTCCTCGGCCGTTTTCTTGTCCTTGGCGACATCGGGATGATACTTGCGTGCGAGAGTGCGGAACGCTTTTTTGATCTCGTCGTCGGTCGCTTTGGGTTGCACCCCGAGGACCTGGTAATAATCTCTGAATTCAACGGGCACGGCGAGCCTGCTTTGGATGTGCCAGCTCGTTAACCGCCACTTTGGCGGCTCGGAAGACCTTGCCGGCCTGCCGGTAACCGCGCTGGAACACCTCAAGAATCGAGTGGTCGGCTTGGGCTGGATCGTGGCGCTTCGACACGGCTTCGTGGAGGTGCGGATCGAAAACTTGGCCAACGCTCTCCTCGGTCTCGATGCCATGCTTGCGAAGCAGCGAATGGATCTGGTGTAGGGTCATTTCAACACCCTGGTGGAACTGCGCGGAGCCGGCGAATGCTCCAGAGGCCAAGGCACGTTCGAGATTGTCGATGGAGGGGAGCAGCTCGTGGATAAACGAATCCTTTTGGGCGGCGGCCCGAGCCTCACTCTCCTGCCGACCGCGTCGCTTCAGATTCTCGAAATCGGCTTTCAGGGACAGATTAAGCTCCTTTTGGGCGGCGAGTTCCTTGCGGAACACGTCAGCGTCTGTAGAAACGGCCTGACCAGTAGTGGTATTGGGCTGCGCTCCGGCGGTGGGTGAGATTTGGAATTCTGGGCTCATTGTGTCAACCGATTGCGTAGGAGCGGCGACGCCTTTGAACTCAAGTCCGTCGAGTTCAAATCCTGCCCAGCAAAACCAAGACAATCAGGATCGTCAGGGCTAAGCCCAGGCCGCCGGTGGGACCGTAACCCCAATTGCGACTATGTGGCCAGGTGGGAAGCGCGCCGAGCAACATGAGGATAAGCAGGACGATTAAAACAGTGCCTAGCATAAGTGTTCTTTCAGGGTCCGAAGGCGTTCAGCCGACGCGCCAGCAACGGCAGTGCGCTGTCTGACTCCCCATCGCGGATGCGGGGTTTGCGTTTCGTGACCCCTGAGGATAACTCTTGGTCCCTCCGGGTGCTATTGGGGGCTTCCCCCCATTTTGAGAGCGCCCCAACGCGCACCGAATAGAAGGTGGTGGCGCCCTGGCTCAAGGCACGTTGGTGGGCTGTTTCAGCCCATGGAGGACCCTGCGGATGCTATTATATTTGAACAGCTCAGCGTATCGTGCCCAGGCTACGACGGTTCGAAGAATGCGGCGGGGCCGCTCGCGAGGGAAGGTCAGAGCCAATTGGCTCAAGACCACCGTTTCGTCAATCTCGTTGGTGTCCGAATGCTTCAGAGCTTGCACGATCAGGTCGAAAACGAACAGGCCTCTCAACGTTGCGTTGAGGGTGTGCTTGCGCGTGGTGACGTCGCCGGCGAGAAACTTGCGGCCTTGCGCTGTCATTTCAACACGCCCACCGGGCGTCGTAACCCAGCCGAATAGCTCGGCGGCTTTCACCACGAGGAGGAGTTGCGTCAACTCGATATCTACACGGCGAGTCAGTTCAAAGAGTTCCAGACTGCCTTCATTTTCGAGCACTTCAAGCAAACCGATAGCGCTGCTCAGGGAGACATTTGGGATGGCCAGGATCGGCAAGCGACCAACGCCAGTGACGACGGGAACGGGACGTTCGGCTGGCAAGAAAGTCTGAGTTATGAGTGCATGGACTTTCTGTTCAAGCGCAAGAAAGTCCGGATGATGTTCGTCTCGTGGATAGGGCAACGGGTTATCGAACACGCAGCGAACCGTACCTGGGTGAGCGCCCATCACCACGAGGCGCGTCGCCATGAAGACTCCCTCGCTGATGCTGTGGGTCACCATCAGGATGCTATTCACCGGCGAGGTCTTGCTGGTGTAAATATCGATGACCTCGTTGCGCAAGGTCTCACTGGTGAGCACGTCCAGAGCGCTGAACGGTTCGTCCATACAGAGAATCTCCGGCTCGACGGCCAAAGCGCGGGCGATTCCGACACGCTGTTTCATTCCGCCGGAGAGTTCCTTCGGATATGCTTCCTCAGAACCCGCCAGGCCCACTGCATCGACAACCTTTCGCACCCGTTTCTCGCGCTCATCTGCACTCAGCGGCAAGTGCGACAGGCCGACCGAGACATTCTGTTGGACGGTCAGCCAGGGGAAAAGGGCGAAATTCTGGAAGACCAGTGCGGTCGATGGATTCAATCCTGTCTGGGGCTGGCCTCGATACAGGATTTGTCCCGAGGTCGGTTTTTCCAGACCGATGATGGCACGCAGGAGAGTGGACTTGCCACAACCGGAGGGTCCCAGGATAGCAACGACCTCGTGTTCACGGATTTCCAGATTAATATCATGGAGAATTTCTACGCTGAGGCCACCCGAGCCTGGGAAGGATTGGAACAGATTTCGGATCTCCAAGAGGGGTGTTGCCATAATCACGTTTCCAAAGTAAACCGGGTTTGTGCCAGGTGACTCAGCGGACGCCAAACGAGCCTATTGAAGCCCACGACGGTCACAGCCATGATGCCCACGGCCGCGGCGAGAACGTGGAACTCGCCACGCTCGGTCGCTTGACTGATCGCGGCACCCAGTCCAGTCGTGCTCAGGGTCTGGCTGTGGTACTTCATGTATTCAGCGACGATGCTGGCGTTCCACGCGCCGCCCATCGCCGTTATCCAGCCCGTGAGGAGGCTCGGGAAGATGCCAGGCACGATGAGATGCTGCCACCTTTGGCGCCACGAGAATCGAGCCAGGCGCGACACTTCCCACAGTTCGCGCGGAATCGCGCTGCTGCCAGCGATGACGTTGAAAAGGATATACCACTGGGTTCCCAAAAGAAGAAGCACGACCGAGCTGATGCCCAGGCCAACCCCAAACGCGAGCATTCCCCCGACCACCACAGGGAAAATCATCGGAGCCGGAAAACTTGCGGCCATTTGAATAATGGGCTGCAAGGCTCGCGACAAACGCGGTTGGCGCCCAATCATGACGCCCACAGGAATCGTCCAAAGCGACGCGAGGGCAACAGCGATGATCACTCGCAAGAACGTCGCGCCAGTGTCGCCGAGCAGTCTGAGCCAATCATTCCCGGTGAGCGTGAGCAGCAGTTCGGCGTATTTCACCGCACCACAGATCGCCCCCGCGGCGAAGCCGCAAATCACGATCCGCTTTGTCCAGCGTCCGGCAGCCACGGCGAGGGGGCTTAGCGGTGCGACCGACGTCACCGGGATAATGCCAGGAGGTTTCGCAGGCCGCTGAAAGAACTTCCACGGCATCGACCCTACACCCCAGAGCCGCGACCGGCGAATCCGTTCCCACAGCCAGGAGCCGGATGCGGCGGGGGGTTCTTCATCGCTGAACTTGCGTGACCAAGCAACCAACGGACGCCAGACCAACTGGTCGACGAACACAATCATGCCGAGCATGGCCACTATACCGAAGGCTTGCGCCCGCTTATCGCCACGCTCAATAGCGAGACTCATGTAGGAGCCGAGGCCTGGAAGGCGAAAATCGTGTTCGCCCAGAACAAACGCCTCGCTTACCATAAGGAAGAACCAGCCGCCGGCCATGGACATCATGCTATTCCAAAGCAGTCCTGTAGCGGAGAAGGAGAGGTCGAGCCGGATAAACCGTTCCCCCCATGACATTCTTGACAGGCGTGCGACCGCGGTGAGATCCGGAGGCACGGCTTTCAACGAGGAGTAAAAGGAGAATGTCATGTTCCAAACCTGGCCGGTGAAGATCATGAGCACCGAGGCGATTTCGAGGCCAACGTTCCTGTGCGGAAACAGGTGAACCAGTCCGAGCACAAATCCCGGCAAGAAACCCAACACGGGGATGCTTTGCAGGATGTCCAACACCGGCAACATCACCCGCTCCGCCCCGGCAACGCGCGCCATTGCGTAGCCGTAGACCATGGTGAACAGGAAGGAGACAGCATAGGCAATCACTCCACGGGACAGGCTGAAAAGCGCGTAGAGCGGCAAGTATCGCGCTTCGAGATGAAGATGAGGCACCTGCTGCAGAGGAGCGGTCCACTCATGGGCCACAGTGACCAGCAAATAGATCGACGCGGCCAGAAGGCCCGCAACGGCAAGATCCACCCAGCCAAAGGGCAGGTTCACCCGGGCAGATTGTGTGTTAGCAGCCAACATGGTTCAGGCGACGGGACTGACAACCGGAGCGCCCCCAACCCATAGGACCGCTCGATCGGCACACGGATTAAGCGTTCCTTCCCGGCGCCATACGGTTCGCGGTTTCCTATAAATCATGAATCTGTTTAGGGGGCAAGGCAGCGCGTAACGCGTTGAGCACAGCCAGAATGTCGATGATCTCCTGGCTAATCGCACCGGCCACCGGAGCCAGGCGTCCCGTGGCCGCGATGACCATTCCGATGACGCTGAGCACCATGCCACCCAAGGCGCTTTGGAGGGCGATGATCCGCATTCGGCGGCTGATGTGCATGAACTCGTCCACCTTCGTGAGGGAGTTATCCATGACCACCACGCTGGCGGCTTCCGCAGTCACGTCGCTGTTTTGTCCGATCGCCATTCCGACCGTGGCTGCCATCATGGCCGGGGCGTCGTTGATGCCGTCGCCGACGTAGAGGGTTTTTGCGTTGGCGGTTTCATGCCGCACGATGTTGAGTTTTTCTTCCGGACTTTGTTGAGAGTGGATCTCGCTAATACCCACTTGCTCGGCGAGGTACCGGACCTCCGACTCCCGATCTCCCGACACGATCATCACCCGGGCGAACAGGTGCTTTGGGCCCAAGTGGCTAACAAAGGAGCGGCTGTCCGCGCGCGGGGCGTCGCGAAAGCGCAAAGCTGCCGCGTAGAACTGGTCAATCGTCACCAAGCACTCCAGGCCCCCCGCAGCGGGAGGAATCTGGTCAAGACCCTCCAGCGGTTCCGCGCCGAGTCGACTGCGGCTGGTGATTTGAACCTTGCGGCCCGAGACTCTCCCGCGCAGTCCCTGGCCGGGCGGTTCGCTCACTTCCGTGGCCTCAGGGAGGACGATTCTATCCGCCTTGGCGGCGGCTAGAATCGCGCGCGCCAGGGGATGTTTCGAATAGCGCTCCAAACCGGCCACAAGGGTGAGCACCTCCCGTTGCTCCAAGCCCGGAGCGATGAGTTGCTCAGTGAGCGTTGGGGTGCCATAGGTAAGGGTCCCGGTCTTGTCGAAGATTGCGGTGCGACACTCTGCAATTTGCTCGAGTGCCGCGGGGCTTTTGACGATAATCCCTCGACGGGCGCAGAGCGAGATTGAACCGATGATGGCGATGGGGATGGCAAGAAGCAAAGGGCAAGGCGTGGCAATGACCAACACGGCGAGGAAACGAATCGATTCACCGCTGGTGACCCAGGCTAGAATGGCCACTGTCAGCGCAACGGGCGTGTAAATTGCCCCGAGTTGATCGCCAAGCCGCCGTAAGTGTGGCCGTCGGGACTCAGACTCGCGCATGACTTCCATGATCTTCGAATAGCGGGAGTCGGCCGCGAGCTGGCTGGTGCGAATGGTCAGCGCCGATTCTCCGTTGACCGCCCCGGAGATCACCGTTGAGCCGCAAGTCTTGGTAATCTGAAATGGCTCTCCCGTCAGATACGATTCATCCATCACCCCATGGCCTTCGATCACCACACCATCAGCCGGACAAATCTCGTGTGGATAAATCAAGAGCGTGTCACCCACCGCTATCTCCGCCAGCCCCACATCCAAGATGTCCGCCCCGCGTCTCCTGTGCGCGATCGAAGGCATCCGTTTCGCCAGGGCCGCCAGCACCGAGGAGGCGTTTCGCAGCGCGTAGCGTTCCAGGGCTTCTCCTCCCGCAAGCATCAACACGATGATCGAACCTGCCAGGTACTCACCCAGCCAAACGGAGGTAACCACAGAGATGCCGCCGAGCAGATCGGACCCAAATTCACGCCTTAGGAGCTTCCGAAGCAAATCGTAGAGAAGGGGAAGGCCGCCGAGAATCAGCACAGCCAGCAAAGGAGCTCGGGCAGTCGGAATGTTGGTTCGGATGAGGAAGCGCAAGACGAGGTAGGCGAGGATAGCCGCGGCAGCAAAAATCGCAATGATTGGAGTCTTGCGGCGCCACACACAGACCACCGATTCAGGGAGCCATCTGGTCCGTGGCCGACCCTCCGACGGCTGTGCTGCAACAGCTGGTTTCATGGCTTGGGTGCGAGTTCAACTTGGCACGGAGCAGGCGCGAAAAGCAGGCGGAAAGACTTATCGCGTCCCATGGGAAAGATTTTTTGATTCATCAGCGTCCTATCCCCGGAGGAACTGCGACCAGCGCCTCGAACCCTGAGATCACGTCGAAGAGTTCCTCGTCGATGCCACTCTGGCGCAACCGGTGGAATGTGTCGCGGAGGCTCTCCAGCAACTCATCGATATTCCTGTCGGCGCGTTCCATCGCTGCCAAGCGACTGGCGTTCTCGCTGGCGAGAGATTCGGCGCACGCCCGGAAGAGCGAAATGAAAAGGTACTCGCGGATGAGGGCACGCAGTGTCGCGGGTCCGCTGCTCAAAACCTCCGGGCTGTTCCCAGTTGGCCAGCGGACTTTGGCAAGGCCCTCCTGCCATTGCGCGTCAAGGGGCAACAATCGCAGGCATACGGGCTCGTAAAGTGCCCCAGACTGAGGGCGGTTGTGGAACACATAGACACGCGAATACTCGCCCTTGGCCCGATGCGCTTCGCTTTCGATTTGAATCTGTCCGACCAGCGGGGTGATGGCCTTGACCGAGTTTGGCACGGCGAAGAGCCCGATTAGCGGCAGACCTGCATCCGCCAAACGCGCATGAACACGCTCGCCAACCGCCCAAACCTGGGGTTTGCCGTGCAGTTTCGCGAGTGTCTTCGTCGCATATTCCGCAACCACGTCGTTGAACTGGCCCACCAATCCCTGGTCGGAGCCGAAGACAACCGCCGCGATCGGATCGGCATCGGGGTCTCTTTTCCGTTCCGCCATGGGCGCCGAAGGCGGGCTTTGGTGGAAACATGCGCCTAGGCCCAGCTCCACGGTCCGATAGTAATCGACCAAGGCGCGTACGGATCTCTCGTATTGTCCGATGCTCGAGGCAGCTAATGCTTTCATGGTGCGAACAACGGACTGGAGATCTCCAGCGCTGCTAATTTTTCGCTGCAGGCCTGCGGTGGAGTCGCTCACGTCTTCGCCTTGGAGACCGCGTTGGATCCGACCTCGGCCTTGGTCTGGAGGGTGGTCGGGGCCTCGGGACCAGGATCGGGCTGGGGCGTAGGCTCGGCTAGAGGTTTAGGTGCCGCTGCGGATTGAAAGCGGGCGAGTGCTCGGCGTGCGGTTTCGATAATGGTTTCACGATCACTGTCGGCCAGTTTTGCGGCCGTTTCGAATCGCTCGCACACCACTGCCGGGATGCCGGCCGCCGCTTCTTGCACAGCCCGCTCGGCAAGGGGCATCTGGTCCAGCGGCACGCCATCAAAAAGTCCCGAGATCAAAGCCAGCAGAACCGCGATTTGCGCGGGGACGGACACCGGGGCGAACTCCGGCTGTTTGAGGCAGGCGCGGATCCGCCGGCCATGCTCAACGCGCTTGCGGGTACCTTCATCCAGGCGCGCGCCGAAACGGGCGAAGGTCTCGAGTTCTTCGAACTGTGCGTAGGCGAGCTTGAGGTCGCCCGCTATAGTCCTATAGGCCGCTCGTTGTGCTTTGCCTCCGACGCGTGAAACCGATTTGCCAACATCGACCGCGGGAAGCACGCCCAATTCGAACAGAGAAGGCGAGAGGTAGATTTGCCCGTCCGTAATGGAAATCAAGTTGGTGGGGATGTAGGCGGAAATGTTCTGCGCTTCGGTCTCGATAATGGGCAAGGCAGTGAGAGATCCGCCGCCAAGTTCCGCGCGGAGGTGGGTGGCGCGTTCGAGTAAGCGCGAGTGGATGTAAAAGATGTCGCCCGGGAAAGCTTCCCGTCCTGGTGGCCGGCGGAGCAAGAGGGAGAGCTCACGGTAGGCTTGAGCGTGCTGCGTGAGGTTGTCAAAAACGATCAACACGTCCCGACCCCCTTCGACGAAATGCTCGGCGATACTGGTCGCGGCATAAGGAGCGATGTAGGCCAGACCAGGAGCTTCGTTGCCTTCGGTGACGACGACGATGGTATAATCCAGAGCACCCTTCTCCCGGAAGGTGGCGACGGCCTTGGCCACAGCCGAAGCACGTTGGCCAATAGCACAATAGACACACACGACATTCTGGCCGCGCTGGTTGAGTATGGTATCGATAGCGATGGCGGTCTTACCGGTTTGCCGATCGCCGAGAATCAACTCCCGCTGACCGCGCCCTATCGGTATGAGAGCATCGATAACTTTGAGACCGGTCTGGAGCGGCACGGTAACGGGCGCGCGGTCCATGATAGGCGCGGCGGGGCGTTCGATGGGCAGCCGGCCGCCGGCGGCCACCGGCCTCAGGCCATCGAGCGGCCGACCGAGCGGGTCGATGACGCGTCCCAGTAATCCCTCCCCGACCGCCACATCCATGACCCGCCCCGTGCGCTGGACCTCATCGCCGGCGTGCAAACGCGAGTATTCGCCCAGCAGCACGACGCCAATATCCTCCTCGTCCAGGTTGAATGCGATACCAAAGACGCCACCAGGAAACTCAAGGAGCTCTTCAAAGCCGACGCCGGGAAGGCCGGAGACTCTGGCGATGCCAGTGGAAACACTGGTCACGGTGCCCACCTCCCGCGGGGCGAGGCTCGGCCTGAAGGCTGAACGCGCCTGGGTTATTGCAGCGAAGGCGCCGTCGAGGACACTCTGCAAGCTCTGCGGCTCCGTCCTCATTGGTTCCCGGTTTCGGGCTTGGGCGCCTCGGGTTTGGGGCCGGCTACGGGATCAGGTTTCTCCTTTTCCTTCAGAAGATCATCCACCCCCTTTTCCAGAGACACGAGGTAGTCCGCGATGCTCCACGCCACCTTTTGCCCATCGGTGGTGAGTTCGATCCCGCTGACGATCTCGGGCGCGGTTTCAAACCGGATATGGATATTGGCGGAAGAGGCTTCGTTGAGCCCATTCTGTATCAGCGCTCGTTGCTCCGCGGGCAGATCAAACGCGCTGCGCACGAGCACGGGCTCCTGCGCCCTTTTAAGGGCCGCGGCGAGGCTCTCTTTGGCCGGGCCGTTCATTTCTCGCAGACGCAGTATGAACACCTCAGCAACGCGCTGTTCCAAACTCGTAGCAGCGAGATCGATCAGAGTCTTTCGCGCTACGGCGAACACCTCTTGCTGGGTCCGGCGGCCGATGGCTTGATTCAGGTTAGTAACGTCATTCTTGAGCGTTTCCAGTCGTTTTGCACTGAAGGTATCGGCCGCCTTCCGCGCTTCGTCCAGCAACCGCTGGCGCTCGGCTTTAGCCTCGTCCATCGCCTTGTTCCACAGAGAGGCCCGCTGCTGGCCGAACTCCTCGTTTTTGTGCTGGAACTCTTCACGCTCCTTCAAAGCTTCAGCCTTCTTCGAGTTGGCGTCGGCAAGTTCAGTGGCAATCCGCTTCTCTCGCACGTCGATGGCGTGAAGGACAGGCTTGTAAAGAAAGCGTTTCATCAGCCACACCAGGATGAGGAAATTGAGCGCCTGCGCGGCGATGGTGAACCAGTCGACCAACATAGATTCACTTTCCGGTCGCTTGGGCGATAACGTGGTTCCAGAACGGGTTGGCGAAGATGAGAATCATCGAGACGACAAAACAGTAGATGGCCGTGGATTCGATCATCGCCAGGCCAACGAAAAGCGTTCTGGTGATTGTGGCTGAGGCATCGGGTTGCTGCGCCAGCGCAGTCAAAGCCGTTGCCACGGAGCGCCCTTCGCCGAGCGCCGGGGCCATGCACCCGATGCTGGTAGTGAGGCCAGCGGTGATAATTGAGGCGATGGCGATGAGAGTGGTGTTATCCATAGTGGGTCCTTTCAAAGTTATATCGTCATTTCGAGTCTAGGGCGCAGCCTCAGGCCTGGGCTTGCGAGTTTGGATGGCGGCCGCGATGTAAACCGCGGCTAGAACAGTGAAAATGTAGGCCTGGACCATGCCGGTAAGCAGACCGAGCGCTGTCATGACGATTGGGAAAAGGAAGGGGGTGATGGTGAGCAGAATGCCGATGATCATCGCTCCGCTCATCATGTTGCCGAAAAGTCGGACAGCCAGCGCGAGCGTCCGGGAAAGCTCGCTGATGATGTTAAACGGCAACATGATGACCGTCGGTTCTACGTAAGACTTGAGGTAGCCGCGGATACCTTGGTCCTCGATACCGAAAAGGGGCACGGCTACGAACACGCACAGAGCGAGAGCTGCAGTAGTGGAAAGCGAGCCCGTCGGCGGCTCGTAGCCGGGAATGACGGTGCACAGACTGGCCAAGGCAACGAATAGGAAGAGCGTACCCAAGAAGCCCAGATACTTTTCCGGATGGCGGAGGCCGACCTCTCCGATTTGTTTGACGATGGTGGTGACGACCATCTCGAGCAAATTCTGCCAACGTGATCGTTCCAGGCCAGTGGAAAGATTGCGGGTTATGAGTCTCGAACCAGCGGCCAACACGAGTATCAGTCCCCAAGTGAACGCAATGGTAGCGTTGAGTTTGAGGAACCCGTGCTGCCAAAAAATGAGCTCATCGGGGCTAAGGCGCATGCCTTGCCTCCTTTACGCCGTGATGGCCCCCCCCCTCTCCAGTTGGCCGGGTTGCCCGCACCACGACCATGCGGGCCATGACAAACCCAAGGAGGCACGCGATCAACCGCTCCCAATGACCGCCCGCGACGAAGTAAAATCCGACCGCGGCAACGCCCAGCCTCAGAATCAAGCTCCCGACAAACCAAAGCGCTGGCTGTTCGGAAGAGATGACCTTGCGGACCGTCCACCAAAGGCCTCCGAAGAAAATCGCGCCCAGGGCCGCTCCCGCCGCCCACGAAACAAGAAGTCTCAGAGCCTCATTCATCGCCATTCTCCTGTTCGTCCCGCATCGCACGGTCCTCTTTGGCGACCCAATGCCACGCGTTCACGCAGCCGATCGCAAGTCCGGCGACCAGAAGTGCCAGGGTCCATGAATGCCTGCCGGAATGATGTTTATCCAACCAAAGACCGAGAGCCGCGCCGACCAGCGTCGGCACAACGACCGACCAGCCAATGAGCCCCATCATTCCCAAACCGAACCAGACACCCTGACTGGGGTTCCGGCGGGCTTTGAGTTTGCGCACGGCCTTGGCGCCGACCTGTCGAGCAAGGGTCGGTCCGCCTTTCGAGGTCCGTTTTGGCTGCTCAGTCATGCTGGAGGGTCGCAAAACGACGCAAAAATCCGGTTTCCAATTTTGCTACCGCCAAACGCACGCTCTGCTCGCGTTCGTCCAGAGTCAGGAACTCCTGGTCCACTAAGTCGCGCAATTTACTGAGGTCGTCCCCGCGAATTGCCCGGCGCACGGAAACGAGGACGTCTGAACCGGCCTTGACGAGCACTCCTTCATCCACGGCCAGGTAGATCTCGCCTTTCCTGTCGGTTTCGTAGATCAGTATGCCCGGCGCAAGAGCCGCGACGCAGTCGAGACGGTGGGGCAGGATGCCGAATGAGCCCTCGCGGGTTTCCGCGACAATGCGGGAGATGCCTGTATTCTCGACGAAGATCTGGAAAGGCAAGAGAACCTTAAGATTCATGGGAGTCGGCGGCAAGACTTCCTGGCTTGCCGCTCACGGGGGATTCCGGAAGAGGCTCGGCCGCTTGGGCTATGATCACGGCAGCGGGCTGCGGGTCAGCCCTGCCTTCGGTTTCCGACTTAGGCCCGGCTGGGGCCGCGGTCTGGCCGGGTTCCCCTTTGCCTTTCGCCTCGGCAATCGATCCGATCATGTAGAGGGCGCTTTCCGGGTGGTCTTTGAATTCATCGCGCAAGATTTGCTCACAGCCGTCAAGGGCGTCCTTGAGGCTGACGAGCTTTCCCTGGAGCCCGGTGAACTGCTCGGTCGTAAAAAAGGGTTGGGTGAGAAAGCGCTCCAAACGGCGCGCGCGAACCACGACTTTGCGGTCCTCCGACGAAAGCTGTTCCAGTCCGAGCATGGCAATGATGTCTTTGAGTTCGGCGTATTGCGCGAGAGTCCGCCGGATCTCTTGGGCGAGAAGGTAGTGGCGTTCGCCAGCGATGCCAGGCGTGGCCATCTTGGAACTGGATTGGAGCGGGTCGATGGCCGGGAAAAGGCCTTCGCTGGCACGCTTGCGCGACAGCACAATGGAGGCCGAAATGTGGGAGAAGGTATGAACCGCAGCCGGATCAGTGAAGTCGTCCGCGGGCACATATACGGCCTGTATCGAGGTAATGGCACCGGTATCGGTGTTAGCGATGCGCTCCTCCAAACCCGATAGCTCGGTGCCCAGGGTAGGCTGATAACCCAGGCGCGACGGCATCTGCCCCATCAGGCCGGACACCTCCATGCCAGCCTGGATGAACCGGAAAATATTATCGATGAGCAGCAACACATCGCGGTGCTCGTCATCCCGGAAATACTCGGCCATGGTAAGGGCGGCATGGCCCACACGGAACCGGCTGCCGGGTGGCTCGTTCATCTGGCCGAAGACCATCACCATGTTTGGCAGCACGCCAGCCTCCTTCATGTCGCGGTAAAGCTCCTCGCCTTCGCGGCAACGTTCGCCGATGCCGCAAAAGACGCTGACGCCCGCGTGGTGTCCAATCATGTTGTGGATCATTTCAGTGAGCAAGACCGTCTTTCCGACCCCTGCCCCGCCAAAGAGTCCCGCCTTGCCTCCACGCTCCAAAGGCACCAGCACATCGATGACCTTGATGCCCGTCTCAAAGATCTCCGATTTGGTAGAACGCCGTGCCAGCGGAGGAGGAGTACGATGGACGGTCCGCCATTGTACCCCCGCCGGCGGAGGTTGGCGGTCGATGGGATTGCCAAAGACATCAAACATCCGGGAGAGAACCGCTTTGCCGACCGGTGCGCTCAGTGGCCCCCCCGTATCCTGCACCGCCATGCCGCGGGCAAGCCCATGGGTGGGCGTCAGCGCAATCCCACGGACGTGGCGTGCACCTCGCTGCGAGAGCACCTCGATGACAATTCCCCCTTCCCTTCCAGCGCGAAGCACTGAGTGAATGGGCGGTAGATGGCCATCGAACCGAACATCCACGACGCTGCCTCGAACTGAGACGACCGCACCCAGGTTCAGCGAACTCATTTTCGTTTCCAGATCCGTTTTATGGTGTCCGGCGGCTACCAGAGGGGCTCTCCGGATGCTCGATCTCTCGATGGCGGGCCGTCGGCCCAAACTCAGCATCGGGCCATTGCGCTAATCTGTAGATGGGGTAACTCCCCGATGGAGATGGCAGGGGCGGCATGGACCCGGGCGTGCCAGCGGGCTTGATAGGCTCCTCGTCCGAAAACAAACCAAGGAGGGGATAACCCCCATATCATCCTTCCAGTCACAGGCTTACCCTCCTGGGAGAGATCATCGCCATGGCGTGTTCTGGCGTATTCGTTTCAGGCCGGGCGGGGCCAGTGCGCGCACAGGAACAGGACATGGTCCACGCCATCCCACTGGAGACACGCCAGGCCGCAGATGAGCGGTCAGATGAATTCTTGCGGCCCGGTCAGTGGCAAGGATCACGGTCGGAAGTGTGAAAACAATGCAGACTCTGCCAGCGCGCCTTCGCAACTGGATGGCCGTACATTCGCGTTCGCGTCCAAGCGCGAGCGAGCCGCCCCTGCGAGCGGAGCTGTTCAGCGTCGAACAGCTAGCACGCCATGCCAAGGCCCTGGCTGCCAGCCACCAGGTGATCACTAGGCAGGGATCCAACATTCTCCTGCGTCGTTTGGGCGAGAACGAGGAGATCCTGAGATCCTTCAATCGCGCGACCCTCGCCGTAAATCCGAGCCGGCGAATCACGCCTGCAGCGGAATGGTTATTGGATAACTTCTACCTAATCGAGGAGCAGATCCAAATGGCCAGGCGCCACCTGCCTCGCGGCTACAGCCGGGAACTGCCGAGGCTCTTAAACAGCCCTTCCGCCGGCCTTCCACGCGTTTACGACATTGTGCTCGAATTGATTTCGCACGTGGATGCACAGATTGATGCTGGGCCGCTTAGTGCCTTCATAGCCGCTTACCAGAGCGAGAGCTCATTGAAGCTGGGCGAGTTGTGGGCCATTCCGATTATGTTGCGGCTGGGTCTGATTGAGAACCTCCAGCGCGTCACAACCAGGCTGACCATTGCCCGGGAGGATCGAGATCTTGCGGACCGGTGGGTTGACCGTCTGCAGGACATGGCAGAGAAGAACCCGTCCCAGCTGGTGGTGGTGGTGGCGGACATGGCGAAATCCGATCTTCCCGTCTCAAGCTCGTTCGTGGCGGAATTCTGTCAGCGGCTGTCGCGGCAGAGTCCAGTGTTACATCTCGCGCGCAACTGGCTCGAACAGCGGCTGGTTGAACAAGGGTTGTCCATCGAACACCTGGTGCATCTGGAAAGCCAAAACCAAGCCGCGGACCAGGTTTCGGTCAGTCATAGCGTAGCTAGTCTTCGCTTTCTGAGCGCCATGGACTGGAAGGAATTCGTCGAGAATTTAAGTTTGGTGGAGGAGACCCTACGTTTCGACCCGGCCGACATTTACCGAAAGATGGACTTTGCCACTCGAGATCGCTACCGGCATTCGGTCGAATTCTTTGCCCGACACAGCGGACGCTCGGAGGCGGAGGTCGCAAAGATGGCTGTAGAGTTAGCTGCGGAAAGCGCACGGCAAAAGGGGCGTGAACACCGGGCCTCACATGTCGGCTTCCATCTGATAGCCAACGGGCAGGCCGCGCTGGGGCGCAAGTTGAACGTACGTTGGCCATGGCAGAGGATCATCGAACGAAGTGTCCGCCGTTTTCCACTGACGTTCTATGCGTGCGGTATTGGGATGCTCACTTTGCTCGTCACGTTCGGAGTTATGGAGCGAGCCCAGAGCCTTCAGATGGGAGGCTGGCGACTGGTCCTTCTCTCCCTGGCGTTCCTCCCCTGCGCCAGTCAATTGGCAGTGGCGTTGATGAATTGGGTGTCGACGCTGCTGGTAAAACCGCGTCTGCTCTCTCGTTTGGATTATTCCTCCGGCATCCCACCCGATTGCCGCACGATGGTGGTCGTTCCCACGATGCTCACGAACTTGGAGAGCGTTGACCGGCTTATTGAGACGATCGAAATCCATCACCTCGCGAACCGGGATCACCACCTTCACTTCGCCCTACTGACTGATTTCCGCGACGCGGCTGCCGAGATCATGCCGGGAGATCAAGTATTGCTAAAGCGGGCGAGGGCCGGGGTGGAGATGCTCAACCGGAAGTACGGATCCGACGGGCAGAGCCTGTTCTTTTTGCTCCATCGACCGCGCCGCTGGAACCCCGGGGAGGGCTTATGGATGGGCTACGAGCGCAAGCGAGGAAAGCTCACCGAGTTTAACGAGCTCCTCCGAGGCGGGTCCCGCGAGCGTTTTTCGGAAATTGTCGGGGAGATTTCAATTCTACCCTTGATCAAATACGTGATCACCCTCGATACCGACACCCAGCTCCCGCGAGATGCGGCCCGCCAGCTCGTGGGCACGATGGCCCACCCTCTGAACCGTCCGGAGTTCGATGATGTTCGTGGGGTTGTTGCCGAAGGCTACAGCATTCTGCAGCCGCGCGTCGGGGTGAGTTTGCCGAGCGCGCGGCGGTCGTGGTTCGTCCGACTTTTCGCGGGCGATGCGGGCATTGATCCGTACACGCGAGCCGTGTCAGATGTCTATCAGGATCTTTTCACGGAAGGCTCATTCATCGGAAAGGGAATTTACGACGTAGATGCTTTTCAGCGAGCCATGAGAGGACGCTGCCCCGAAAACACCGTTCTCAGCCACGACCTATTTGAAGCGTGTCATGCCCGCTCCGGCCTGGTCAGCGACGTGGAATTCTACGAGGAGTATCCATCGCGCTACAATGTGGATATTGACCGCCGGCACCGTTGGATTCGCGGTGATTGGCAGATTACCCAATGGCTCTTGCCGCGAGTTCCCGGTCCTGACGCGAGTCGCATCGCCAACCCGCTTTCCGTTCTGTCGCAATGGAAGATTTTCGACAACCTCAGGCGCAGTCTGGTCCCCATCGCTCTAATGCTCTTCACACTGGGCGCCTGGACTCTGTGTCCGGAGCTGGGCGGCCGTGCATCGCTGCTTGTGCTTTCGATCATCACGCTCCCCGGACTGTTGGCGACGCTGGCCACTGCGTTGAGCAGACCGGCAGATTTGCCGTGGGCAATGCATGTGCGGGGAGTTGCTGGGTCGTCTGGCCGGCAGCTTGGCCAGATCCTTCTCACCTTGGCATTTCTGCCCTATGACGCCTTCATCAGCCTGGATGCGATTGGGAAGACGCTGCTGCGCATGCTGGTCACGCACAAGCGGCTCCTCGAATGGCAACCGTCGGGTGATTCGGAACGGACCACGCGTGCTCGCCTCAGCGGTTTCTATGGCACGATGTGGATCGCACCACTGATCGCTCTCGCGAGCGGACTGGGCATGGCAATCTTGCGGCCGGCCCAATTGCCCTGGGGCCTGCCAATCCTGGCTGTGTGGTTCGCCGCTCCGTGGATCGCATGGCAGATCAGTCAGCCCATTGAATCCGCGACCCCGAAATTGACGCCAGTGCAATTGCGCTTCCTGAGACGCATAGCTCGCAGGACGTGGCACTTTTTTGAGGCCTTTGTCACCTCGCGGGAGAACTGGCTGCCGCCGGACAACTTTCAGGAGATTCCGACCCCAACAATTGCCTCGCGGACGTCGCCCACAAACATCGGGCTGTCGCTGCTGGCCAACCTGGCGGCCCGCGATTTTGGGTACCTGGCAGTTGGGGCTTTGATTCGGCGCACACAGAACACTTTCGCCACGCTCGAGCGGCTCGAACGGTATCGGGGTCACTTCTACAACTGGTATGAAACCCGAACCCTCCAGCCTCTCTTGCCGCTCTACGTATCGAGTGTTGACAGCGGCAACCTTGCTGGACATTTGCTCACGCACAGTTCCGGGCTGAGGGAATTAGCCGACGAGAAGATCTTCACGCCACAGATCTTCGAAGGGCTGCTGGACACCCTGGAGATTCTTCAAAGTTTAGTGGGCGACAACGTCGCATTAGCGCAGATCGGCGCGGAGCTGCAGAAACCACCGACGAGCCCGCGCGCTGCCTTTAGCTTCCTGACGAGCGTCACGGCTCGGGCAGCGGCAATTGCTGCTTCACTGACGGACGCCGATGAAGAAGTCAGAATATGGGCCGAAACTCTGAAGCATAATTGCGAGGAGCATTTGGAGGACATCCATTTTCTCGCGCCATGGCTGGCGTTGCCAAGCTCACATCGCGGCGAGGGGCAGGCACCTGCACGGCAGTCTGCAGAGGGAGCCCAGAGCCTTCTCACAGCACCCGCAGCACAATCCGACCAGAGCCTGGCTGTACTAGACAAATCGCTGACCTTGCGTGAGGTCTCAACCCTGGATCAGCTACTCGGTCCGGTCCTTGAGGGAGGCGCCGATCCCACCGAACTCTCGCGCTGTTTGCGTGAAGCCAGCAACCATGCCCGACAACGGCTGCGCGAGCTGGAAACGCTTGCCGGTCAAAGCGATCAGCTTGCTGCGATGGATTTTACGTTTCTGTTCGACTCGGCGAGGGACTTATTTTCCACCGGGTTCAATGTCACCGAACGCCGATGTGACACCAGCTTTTACGACCTGCTGGCCTCGGAGGCGCGCTTGTGCAGCTATGTCGCCATCGCGTTTGGGCAGATTCCGCAAGACCACTGGTTCTCAATGGGCCGCCTGCTCGTGGCCGCGCGGGGCGAACCAATACTGATTTCGTGGAGCGGTTCCATGTTCGAGTACTTAATGCCGCTGCTGGTCATGCCTAACTATGAGAACACGTTGCTCGATCACACGTGCAGAGCAGCGGTCCAGCAACAAATCGAATATGGCAAGCTGCGAGGCGTACCGTGGGGTGTTTCTGAGTCGGGCTACAACCGGACCGACGTTCACCTCAACTATCAATATCGGGCGTTCGGGGTACCCGGGCTGGGATTGAAACGGGGATTGGCCGAGGACCTCGTCATCGCTCCTTACGCCAGCGCGATGGCTCTGATGGTCGCGCCGGTTGAAGCGTGCCAGAACCTGCGGCGCCTGGCGGCTGAGGGGCGCACCGGCGCGTACGGCTTCTACGAAGCCGTGGATTACACGCCGTCAAGGCTGCCTCCAGACGAGTCGAGCGCCACCATTCGATCTTTCATGGCACATCACCAGGGAATGAGCCTGCTGTCTTTGCTAAGTCTCTTGCGCGACCGCCCGATGCAACGGCGCTTCATGTCCTGTGCGATGCTCAAGGCAGCGGATCTTCTCTTGCAGGAACGCGTGCCCAAGACCGCCGCGAGCGTGTTCGCGGAGGATTTGACTCTGGAGCCGTCGCGCACGCTTTCAGGGGAAGGTGAGAGCGTGATGAGGGTCCTAGCCAATCCTTCAACACCGGCGCCGGAAATTCACCTCCTGTCGAACGGCCGCTATCACGTGGTCGTCAGCAGTGCCGGAGGTGGGTACAGCCGCTGGCGGGACCTGGCAGTCACCCGATGGCGCGAAGATGCAACGCGCGATTGTTGGGGCATGTTCGTCTATCTGCGCGACGTGGAGAGTGGCGATTTTTGGTCCACCGCATATCAGCCCACCTTGCATGCTACGAAAGGTTACGAGGCCATCTTCACCCAAGCGCGGGTCGAGTTTCGGCAGCATCGGACGAATCTCGAGATCCATACGGAGATCTGTGTCTCACCTGAGGACGATGTGGAGTTGAGGCGGATCACAGTCACCAACCGCTCCGCGGCAACGCGGGTAATTGAATTGACCAGTTACGCGGAAGTGGTGCTTGCTTTGCCGGCTGAGGAGGCAGCCCATCCGGCATTCAGCAACCTGTTTGTCCAGACCGAATTCGCACGCAAAGCATCTGCCCTGCTCTGCACACGGCGCGCCCGCTCCCAGGACGAAAAGCCTCCGTGGCTGCTTCATCTCATGGTGGGTCAGGGCGGCGAACAGGGAGCGATCTCCTGCGAAACCGATCGCACCAGATTCGTCGGGCGCGGGGGGACCCTGGCCAACCCGGCCGCTATGCAAGGCATCGCGCCCTTGTCCAACACGGTCGGTTCCGTGCTCGATCCGGTTATCTCACTTCGGCGCACAGTCGCGTTGCAACCTCATGAAAGCGCCACCATTCACCTGGTTCTGGGGATGGCCGAGAGTCGGGAGACTGCAATGGCGCAGGTGGAGAAATACCAGAACTCGCGCATGGCAGATCGAGCTTTCGACTTGGCCTGGACCCATAGCCAAGTGACGTTGCGCCACCTGGATGCCACGGAGGGAGAGGCCCAGCTCTACGGGCGGCTGGCCAGCGCACTGATTTACGCCGACCCCGCCCGCCGAGCCAACTCCAGCATTTTGCTCAATAACCGGCGGGGCCAGAACGGGCTCTGGAGCTACGGCATTTCTGGGGACGCTCCAATCATCGTGCTCCGCATCAGCGACACGGAGAAGATCGAGATTGTTCGGCAGCTGATCCAGGCGCACTCATACTGGCGCATGAAGGGGCTGGCGGTTGATCTTGTCATCTTGAACGAGGACGTTTCCGGTTACCGCCAGTCCTTGCAAGACCAAATCACAGGCCTGATCTCCTCGGGTATTGAGGCGCAAATGTTGAACAAGCCGGGTGGCATTTTCGTCCGGCGTCTTGAGCAGATTCCCAACGAAGATAGAGTGCTGCTGTACTCCGCGGCGCGAATTGTTTTGGACGATGAGAAGGGAACCTTAGCGGAGCAACTCGAACGCCGAAGTGTTCTGGAGTCTTTGGTTCCAGCCCTGACACCTGTGCGTTCCGGATTCGGGGAGCTGCCCGCACCGCTCCCGCCGCGGGAATTGATGTTTCCGAACGGCTTTGGGGGGTTCACTCTCGATGGCCGAGAATACGTGATCACGTTGCTGGCCGGCCAGATGACGCCCGCTCCATGGGTCAATGTGCTGGCGAACCCCTACTTCGGGACGGTTATCTCCGAAAGCGGCGCCGCCTACACATGGCTTGAAAACTCCCATGAGTTTCGGCTGACACCCTGGAGCAACGATCCGGTCCAAGACACCACGGGTGAGGCCTTCTACATTCGAGATGAGGAAACGGGACAGTTTTGGTCCCCCTCGCCGCTTCCCGCGCGGGGTTTGACGCCTTATGTTATTCGCCACGGTTTCGGCTACACGGTATTTGAGCATACCGAGAGCGGCATCGTCTCCGAGCTCTGCGTTTACGTGGCGTTGGATGCGCCGGTGAAATTCAGCGTTTTGAAGCTCCGCAACATTTCGGGGCGTGCTCGCCGTCTGTCCGTCACCGGCTACTGGGAATGGGTCTTAGGAGATCTGCGGCAGAAGAGTCTGCTCCATGTGCAAACTGAAATGGACCTCAAGACGGGCGCACTCCTCGCACGCAATTATTACAACACCGATTTCTCCGATCGCATCGCATTCCTGGACGTGAACGACGCAACTCGCAGTCTCACTGGAGATCGGAAGGAGTTCATTGGCCGAAACGGAACTCTTGCACAGCCGGCGGCACTGAAGCGCGTCCGACTTTCTGGCAAGGTGGGTGCCGGGCTGGATCCATGCGGGGCGATGCAAGTGACTTTCAGTTTGCCGCCGGGACAGGAACGCGAGGTGAGTTTTCGGCTGGGAGTAGGACGCAACGCGGCTGATGTTCAGAATCTGATCCGCCGCTTTCGCAGAACCGACGCCAGCCGCGCTACGCTCGAAGGGGTCTGGGAGTATTGGGGTCGAACCCTCGGCACGGTCCAAGTTGAAACACCCGATCCGGCCGTAAACGTGATGGCCAACGGGTGGCTGCTATATCAAACTCTGAGCTGCCGGCTCTGGGGCCGGACGGGATTCTACCAATCGGGAGGCGCCTACGGATTTCGCGACCAGTTGCAGGACGTGATGGCGTTGGTCCACGCTGAGCCAGCGCTAACCCGGGAACACCTGCTCCGCGCCGCTGCACATCAATTCCGGGAAGGTGACGTGCAACATTGGTGGCACCCACCGGCGGGCCGCGGTGTGCGGACACATTTTTCCGACGACTACCTCTGGCTGCCTTACGCGACCTGCCGGTACGTCTCGTGCGTTGCTGACACCGGCGTGCTCGATGAGAGGGTTTCCTTTCTTGAGTCCCGGCCGGTGAAGCCGGAAGAGGAAGCTTTCTACGATTTGCCAAACCACTCGGAGGAATCAGCCACACTCTACCAGCATTGCGTGCGCGCCATTGAACATGGCCTCACTTTCGGGGAGCATGGCCTGCCGCTGATGGGTTGTGGGGATTGGAACGACGGAATGAACAGGGTTGGAAATAACGGCCGCGGCGAGAGCGTCTGGCTGGCCTTCTTCCTCTATGATGTGCTCTCTCAATTTGCGCACCTTGCACGCAGGCACCGCGATCCCGCATTCGCCGAACGCTGCCTAGCCCAGGCGCAAGCCCTGCAGAGGAACATTGAGCAACACGCCTGGGACGGCCAGTGGTATCGCCGGGCGTACTTCGACAGCGGTGACCCTCTTGGGTCGCGTACCAACGCTGAATGCCAGATCGATTCCCTACCGCAAAGCTGGTCGGTGCTCAGCGGCGCCGGGGATCGGGCTCGCTCGTCCGAGGCGATGCAATCCGTGGATGCGCGCCTGGTCCGACGCGAGGCCGGACTGATCCAGTTGTTCGACCCGCCCTTCGACAAATCGTCGCTCAATCCGGGGTACATCAAAGGATACATTCCCGGTGTGCGCGAGAACGGTGGCCAATACACGCACGGAGCGATCTGGACCGCCATGGCCTTTGCTCTCATGGGACAGAGTGAACGGGCGTGGGAGCTATTCGCGTTGCTCAATCCCATCCATCACGGCGGAACTCCCAAACAAATTGCCGTCTACAAGGTCGAGCCCTACGTTATCGCTGCGGACGTCTATGCCGTGGCGCCGCACACCGGCCGAGGCGGGTGGACCTGGTACACGGGATCCGCGGGTTGGATGTACCGGCTGCTCATCGAGACGCTGCTGGGCGTGACCATTGAGGGAGATCAACTACGTCTAAGCCCGCTCCTCCCCAAAAGCTGGACGAGTTACACAATTCACTACCGCTACCGCCAGACCCTGTATCACATCGCCATCATGCGGCTCACCACCGAACCGGCCGACGGGCACCAACTGCTGCTCGACGGAAACTCGCTTAGCGGGCCCACCGTCCCCCTGGTGGACGACCGCCGTGAGCATTCCGTTCAGCTCAAGGTCTGGAGCCCGGTGGCGGCTCTTGAAGACCGAAGCGCCCTCCTAGCCTCGATTTGAGGACATTGCACCCACGCTGAGATTCTCCAGACCCTCCGAAGGAACGTGAGGAGTGGGTGGCGGGGTCTTGCTGGCACCTCATTGTAGCCTTGCTCCTTCCGACGGATTCCAACTTCAGCGGGCGCCAATCCTGTCTCGGAATCGACTCGAAGCGCTGCGAGCGTGTCCGGAACCGACGCGGAGGCAATGTCAGGCGCCTTGGGGTTGACTGGGTGAGAAGCCGAAGACACGGCCTCGGACCCGGCTTCTCCTGGTCTGCTCCGTTCCCTCACAGTTCATCATTCCATCATAGAATGGACGTCCTGACGGCCAGCGGCACTGAAAGAATGGAGTTGAACTGGCCGGAAGCATTTGGGGCCCGTTGAGATGCCCCGGGATCTTCGCGCCATGCTCCATCAACAAGGAAGCGATATCGATATTGCCCGGACCTCAGCATCAAGCGGACCGTCCAGACTCCGGCGCCGTTCTTCTGCATTGGCGTGCCATCCTGACAGCAGTTGTTAAAATCGCCCACAACCCTCACTTCCCTGGCTTGCGGACAGCTCAACGTGAGAACAATCTCCTGTTCCTCCAGAGTGGGAAATCGCTGAGAAACCGGCTCAATTGCTGGCTCTGGATTAGCCGTGGAGGAAACAGGCCCCGCCTCTCGCTCCTCGGACTGGGCTTCAGCGTTTACCGGCCAATCCCCTCCACATCGGTCGTGGGCGATGTGCGCGGTTGCGCGAGGGGAGCTCACCGTCTTCTCATCGTTTGAACGAAGCATTCCGCGTCCTTTTCTTGGAGCGTGACTTTGTGGGTTGGGTTCGCCAGGCCGCTTCGCTTCGTTCCTCATAGTCGGACAAGGCCTTAACCAAGCCGATTAGCACTTCTGCCGATGTCTCGAACAGGGCCTGAGCTTTAGGTTCGCTAACCTTCTCCACGTCTGCGCGTAGATGATCGATGAGGACACGCATTCGCGATTTGAGTTTCCGGGTGTGGTGAATCGGGTTGTTACTTGAGGAGGCTTTCATATTGATGGGGGAGTTCCTGAGGTATGGTGGTTTCTCAGGCTGGATTACCACGAGTGTTTTCCGAGGGCGGTTTGGGGAGGGGCACATTGATGCCCAGGGCTGAACTCAAATCAATTTCGTGCTCCTGTTCCTGCACAATGATCGCGCGCAAGGTTTCGCTCAATGCAAACTCACCCATGGCCTCCGCCTGGCGGATACGTTCGCGGTAACGTCCGACGGTTTCGCGTTCGTTCTCCAGATCCGCCCGCAGCATCTCGACGGGATCGTTGGAGGTCTTGACCGCTTTGGGGACAACGGCCGGCATGCCGCCCAGATAATCGACTTGTTTGGCGATCTTTATGGCGTGCTGCAACTCCTCGGCAGCGTGCAACTCCAATTCCCGCGCAATGTCGGTGTAGGCAGCGCCCTTCAGCACCTGACTGTAGACGGTGTAGGCGATGATCGCCTGGTATTCGCCCGCGAGATCCTCGTTAAGGAGTTGGATCATTCGTTCGCGGGTGATATTGGGACCCGATTTTGTTTCCTCTTTAATCATAATGGATAGTAAGTTGGCAGCCGGCTTTGCCAGCCGGCTGCCCTAGCATCTGTTTCTGTTCATGCGAGCCGATGGCCCGCCAGGCCTCAACCTTCGACGGTGAAGCCGACTTTAATGGTCACCTGCCACTGCTCCACACTCCCTTTGCTGATGCTGCCACGCGTTTCGACCACCTGGAACCAGCGTAGGTTCTTGATAGTCTTATGTGCGCGTTGAATGGCCCTGGCAACAGCGTCCTCGATGGAAGAGGAGGAGGTTCCCGTGAGCTCGACGAGTTTGTAGATGGGAGCTTTCATGTTCGGATCCGCCGAAGATCACACCCGCGGGCGTGGGATGACCTCCTAATGGCAGCCGCAGCCAGCAGAGGCTTCTTTGATCGCCTTCTCGACGGCTTCGCGCGTTTCACCGGTCCGTTTCTGAATCCGGCCGTAGAGCTCTTCGTGTTTGCCTTCGGCATATTGAAGATCGTCATCGGTCAGTTTTGCCCACTTCTGTTTCAACTTGCCCTTGGTAATGTTCCAGTCGCCTTTGATTTCGAGTGTTGTCATAATATTGTGTGTTCCGGAGAAGGTTAGCCGACATCCCGATGCTTCGCTATTGGGCGTTTCCCCTATCCTGAACTCGAGCGAACCGAATCCCCCTCACGTGTCGGTGGATACAGAACACCGGGATGAGCCCGCCCAACTAGCGGGCAACAACGATAGGTGCGGTCCTACCTAGCCAGCAGGAATGAGTCGCAGGCTTACGCCGAACGGCTCACGGTTCTGTCGTGACCCACTTCCAGTTCCGAATCTCGGGCAGATCCTGGCCGTGTTTATCGATGTACTGCTTGTGTTCGATCAGTTTGTCCCTGAGCTGCTCTTTGAGGTAGAGGCCCAAGTCGCCGGTCTGCGGCAAGCGATCGATAGTGTCCATCGCCAGGTGGAAGCGATCCAACTCGTTCAGTACGGTCATGTCGAAGGGCGTGGTGATGGTGCCCTCTTCCTTGTAGCCGCGGACGTGGATGTTGCCGTGGTTTGTGCGGCGGTAGGTCAGGCGGTGGATTAACCACGGATAAGCGTGGAATGCGAAAATGACCGGCTTGTCCTTGCTGAAGAGTTGGTCGAAATCCAGGTCGCTCAGCCCGTGTGGGTGCTCGGTTTGCGGCTGCAGTTTCATGAGATCCACGACGTTGACCACTCGAATTTTCAGGTTGGGCAGGTGTTCTCGCAAGATCGAGACAGCGGCGAGCGTTTCCAACGTAGGTACGTCGCCACAACAAGCCATCACCACGTCTGGGGAAACACCCTGGTCGTTGCTGGCCCACTGCCAGATGCCAATACCCTCGATGCAGTGCTTGACAGCAGCGTCCATGGTCAACCACTGAGGGGCCGGGTGTTTGCCGGCTACTACGACGTTGACGTAGTGGCGGCTGCGCAAGCAATGGTCCATCACCGAGAGCAGGCAATTGGCATCCGGAGGCAGGTAAACGCGGACGATCTCAGCTTTCTTGTTCACGACGTGATCGATGAAACCAGGATCCTGATGGGTGAACCCATTATGGTCCTGGCGCCAAACATGCGAGGCAAGCAGGTAGTTCAGCGAGGCGATCTTCCGTCGCCACGGAAGGTGCGAGGTGACCTTCAGCCACTTGGCGTGCTGGTTAAACATCGAATCAACGATGTGGATGAACGCCTCATAACAGTTGAAGAGGCCATGTCGTCCGGTGAGAAGGTAGCCCTCCAGCCAGCCTTCGCATTGGTGCTCGCTGAGCATTTCGACGACGCGCCCATCGGGTGCGAGGAACTGGTCATTCGGCACGGTCCCAGCGTCCCACTGCCGCTTGGTGACTTCAAAGAGAGCTTCGAGCCCGTTCGAGAGCGTCTCGTCGGGGCCAAAGACCCGAAAATTGCGCTGCTGACTGTTGAGGCTTGCGACATCACGCAGGAATCGACCCAAGACATGCGTGTCGCCGATTCCGCGCACGCCCGGCGAAGGCACATCGACAGCGTAATCGCGGAAATCGGGCATCCGCAGGTCGCGGAGGAGGATTCCGCCGTTGGCGTTGGGATTCGCACCCAAGCGCCGCTCGCCCCTGGGCGCGAGTTCCGCCAACTCAGCTCGAAAGCGGCCATTGCCGTCGAACAGCTCCTCAGGACGATAGCTCCTCAGCCAATCTTCCAACAGCTTGAGGTGTTCCGGATGCGTCGCCGGGTCGGAGAGAGGCACCTGGTGCGAGCGGAATGTGCCTTCAATCTGCTGGCCGTCGATGATCTTCGGCCCAGTCCACCCTTTGGGCGAGTTGAGGACTATCATGGGCCAGCGCGGGCGCGTCAAGTTGCCCTGGGTGCGAGCGTCCTGTTGGATTTTTCTAATCTGCTCCACAACCGTGTCGAGGGTGGAGGCCATGCACTCATGCATTAGTTCCGGCTCGTGACCCTCGACGAAGTAGGGTGTCCATCCATAACCGCGGAGCAACTGTTCCAACTCCTCCTGCGTGATGCGGGCCAGGAGAGTCGGGTTGGAAATCTTGTAGCCGTTTAAGTGCAGAATCGGGAGTACCGCGCCGTCGGTGGCCGGGTTAAGAAACTTGTTGGAATGCCACGCCGTGGCCAATGGCCCGGTCTCCGCTTCGCCGTCGCCGACCACGCAGGCAACGATCAGATCGGGGTTGTCGAACACTGCGCCAAAGGAGTGGCTGAGCGAATACCCCAACTCGCCGCCCTCGTGGATCGAGCCCGGACACTCCGGCGACGCGTGGCTGGGAATCCCGCCGGGGAATGAGAACTGGATGAAGAGCTTGCGAAGCCCCGCTTCATCCTGGCTAATGTTGGGATAGATCTCGCTGTACGTTCCCTCGAGGTAGGTATTGCTCACGACGGCCGGACCGCCGTGCCCGGGGCCGGAGACGTAAATCATGTCGAGGTCGTATTTCGTGATAACCCGATTCAGGTGCACATAGATGAAGTTCTGCCCGGGAGTAGTACCCCAATGCCCCAGCAGCATGTGCTTCACGTCTGCAAGCGCAAGGGGCCGTTTCAACAGCGGATTGTCGTAGAGATAAATCTGTCCGACCGAGAGGTAGTTAGCCGCACGCCAGTAGGCGTCCATTCTCTGCAGCAATTCGAGGGAGAGAGTTTTCGTATTCATAAAAGACATCCAGCCGACGTCGCGAGCGTGCCGAGCCTCTGCGTCAGACGCAAGTTTTCAGAAGCGTCCACTGGGCAGTCGATGATCGAAAGTTGGTTTGAGCTCAATGCGGCGCGCAGCTTAGGCACCAGTTCCTCCGCAGAGTCGACGCGATAGCCTCTGGCGCCGAAGCTCTCCGCGTATTTCACAAAATCCGGGTTGCCGAAGTCAACAAATGCCGCTCGATCGAAGTGCTGCATTTGTTTCCAGCGAATCAGGCCGTAGCTGCGGTCGTTGAAAACAAGCACGACGAAGGGTGTTTCCATGCGCATTGCGGTCTCGAGTTCCTGCGAGTTCATCAGGAACCCGCCATCACCTGTGACGGCGACCACGTGGCGGTTGGGATGTACCAGTTTGGCCGCCACGGCTCCAGGAACGGCCATGCCCATCGCGGCGAAGCCGTTCGAGATAATGCACGTGTTGGGCTGATAACAGGGGAAGAGCCGTCCCAACCACACTTTGTGGGCGCCCACGTCCGAGATGACAATGTCATCGTCCGCCAGCACGGAGCGGAGGTCAGCCAGGATTCGTTGCGGCTTGACGGGGAATGACGCGTCATGACGGCCCTCCTCGAGTTCATCCCGGAGCATTTGCCGAAAAGGCAAAGGGTGTTCGCTGGAGTGCGGTGTCGTCTGGTGAGTCAATGCGTCAAGCGAAGAAGCAATGTCACCGACAACGCCTGCGTTGACAATGTAAGCGGCGTCGACCTCGGCGGGCGCCATGTCCACATGGATGATTCGTTTGTCATGCTTCGGATTCCACGAGCTCGGCGCGTATTCTACGATGTCGTAACCGATCGCGATTACGACATCGGCCTCGGCGAACCCACGGTTCACATAGTCGGCCATTTGGAGTCCGATGGCGCCGCCAGCGAGGGGATGGGTGTCCGGAATAGCGCCTTTGGCCATGAAGGTCGTGGCGACCGGAATGTTCAGCGTTTGGGCGAACTGCACCAGGGCAGCGCAGGCGTGTCCTCGAATGACGCCGTTACCAGCCAACACTATTGGGTTGGCTGCGTCCGAGATGATGCGTGCGGCCTTCTCGATCCGTTCTCGCGAGGCTCCTCCCGGGTGTACCCATTGAACAAGCAAGGGTTTGCCGTCGGTCTCCAAGCGAGCCACATCTTCAGGAATTTCGATGTGTGTGGCACCAGGCTTCTCGGATTGTGCCAGCTTGAACGCTTTGCGGAAAACTTCGGGAATGATCTCGGCTATCGGCAGACTGGTGCTCCATTTGGTTGCCGGGCGGAATAGCGCGACGATGTCAAGATGCTGGTGTGATTCCTTGTGGAGCCGATCCTGGCCAGCTTGGGCGGTGAGCGCCACGACCGGAGCGCGGTCCATGTTGGCATCGGCGACCCCGGTGATCAGATTCGTTGCGCCTGGCCCTAGCGTGGAGAGGCAGACGCCCGGTCGCCCCGTCAGACGGCCATACACGTCAGCCATGAATGCGGCGCCTTGCTCATGACGGGTCAGGACGAATCGGATCGACGAGCCGAGCAAGGCGTCGAGCAGATCCATGTTCTCCTCGCCGGGTACGCCGAAGATGCAGTTGACACCTTCGTTCTCTAGGCATCTTACAATGAGCTCAGCGGCTTTCAAATATGCCTCACGTGGGCCTTTGCGGGCCCACTCGTCGGGGCGGGCCAGAGCGCACGACCTACCAGACTTGTCCGGTTAACTGTGAAGCGCCCCTGGCTGGTCGGCAGGCGCCTCACCGAGGAAGATTAACAGCGGTCAATGCCGGCTGACGTGCCCGCCGGACATACGGGCGTTGCCCGTTCCGAGCGAACGAACGTCGACATTGCTCCGGGAGCCATTGCGGCCATCAACGATCATTTCGGATCTTCCTGGTGCTCCTTATGCGCGTCCCCTGAGCTTCCGTCAACACCCTTCATTCCCTTCATCATGGGGCACTTAGACATGGACTCCATTCCCGTCTGCATGTGCTGCCCCATGTGTTTGATCATGCTGGCATCAATCTCTGCCTTTCGGGCATCCCGGGTAATCCGTTGCTCTACCATCTCGGTGAGGAGCGCCGCCATGAGGCCGACCTTCTTGTCCTCGGGTGCGCGGTTCAATTCGGTCAGCTGCAGAGTGAGTTGAGCGTCTTCCATCTTAGCATCGTCCACCATTTTTTTGTGCTGTTCCTGCATCTCCTGGCAGCGCTCCATCATCTTGCCGTTCATCATGCTTTTGCCCTCCGCAGGCTCGGCCGATCGGGCCGGGGCCGGCGACCAGATAGCGAACGCCAGCGTCAATGCGAGGCTTGAACGGATAACGAGGTTTGTGAATGTTGCTTTTTTCATCTTCTGTTGTTTTCGGTTTTCGTTTCTTATCTTTTTGGTGTAAGCCAGCCAGTCGAGACCATCTTGGCGAAATGGGTTCACCACGCTTAGGATTGACGCTCAACCTTGAGTAAAGGTCTAAAGCGTCCGGCCACAACGCTGCCACGTCTCAACCTGCGATGGCGGAGGCATTTTTGCTATTGGGGGAACCCCCATGTGGTCCTACGCCGAGGCTCGTGCTGCTTGGCGATCGGCGTTTGGGATTGCCGACTCTGAACTGGCTTGGGCCTGGGCAGCGCACAAACAGGCGCCAAAAATGAAAATGCACCCGGAGAGGTAGATCCACAGCAGCAAAGCCATGATCCCGCCAAACGCCCCATAGACCACATTGAAGCTGGCGAAACTCTTAACATAGACCACAAACAAAGTCTGAGCCGCTTGGAGGAGAGCCGTGGCGCACAGCGCTCCGCGCCAGACTTCGCCAAAGCGCGTCGGCCGACGGGGAGCAAGCTTGTAAAACAGGTTCAAGCTAAGAAAGACACCTAACAAGGGGATGAAGAAGCTGTCCAGGACATACATCCAATAACTGAACTGCTCAGCCGGAAAGAGCCAATTCTTCGTCGTTTTGGCCACGACTGGCGCGGCGACACCTAACAGCACGGCGCTAAGCATAATGCCCAGAAACGCCAGACTTTTGAGAGGTAGGCGCCACCAGTTGTGCGTCTCGGCGCCCCAAGCCTGATTGGTGGCTCCAATCAGCGTGGTGAAAAACTGCATAGCCGACCAAACGAGCACGAGAAAAGCGACAACCCCTGCCTGGCTTCGCGCCCGAACCACGCCCGCGATGGTGTCAAAAATGTAACTCCTCATCTCATCACCCAACGGGACGTAGGATTCAACATAGCCGATGACCTCTCTTCCCGCGCGGTCACGGTCGATGAAGGCAGAAGCAATCGTTACAAAAAGCACAATGAGAGGGAAGAGCGAGAAGAAGGCGTAGTGGGCAAACGCCGCCGCCGACTGCGCCGCGTTGATACGCGAAAATGTTTTAACGGCCAGCCAGACAATGGCCCAAGATCGGCGCGCCTTTTTCTGAAGAGAACTTCTCATTTGGAGGCGCCTAGAGACTTCTTATTCCTCATGGCGCCCCAAGGTGATGTCGCCCACCTGCTGCGTAACCACGCTTCGTTCGCCCTGAAAACCCAGGCACGCCACCAGCCGCTTGTTTGCTCATGCCATCACAGCCGACCTTCGTAGGAGAGTCCGAGCACGCCACACACCGATCGAGCGATCATCAGTTCTTCATCCGTGCGAATCACCCGAGCGGTCGCCCGGCTAGATTCAGAGGAAATCACCGCTGCATTCTCCGCATTCCGGGTCTGATCCAATTCAAGGCCAAGAAACCCGAGTCCTTCGCATATTCGCAGGCGGATTGAAGGGCAATTCTCGCCGATGCCGCCGGCAAAGACCAGAGCGTCTAATCCGCCTAATGCCGCGGTAAAGGCGCCGATCCACTTCTTAACCTGGTAGCAAAACACGGAGATCGCATCAGCTGCTCTCGGGTCGCGCGATTCAAGGGCGAGCAAATCGCGCATGTCAGAACTGGTTTCGGAGACACCGAGAAGCCCGGACTGAAAATTGACCAGTTCGCTGAGCTGTTTTGCGGTCATTTGCTCGGTCCTGGCCAGGTACCATACCAAACCGGGATCAAGATCGCCGGATCTAGTGCTCATGGGCACGCCCGCTGTCGGTGTGAAACCCATGCTCGTATCAATCGGTTTCTTGTGATGGACGGCTGCCAGGCTCGCGCCGTTGCCGAGATGCGCGAGAATCACCCTGCCCTCCGCCGTTTTGGCTCCGGCTTGGCGAGCCAGTTCTCCCATCAAGAAGGCATAGGACAGTCCGTGGAAACCGTATCTCCTCACACCCTGCGCTTGGTAACGGCGCGGGATGGCCATGAGCTGGGCCACGCGAGGCAGGTCGTGGTGAAACGCGGTGTCGAAGCATGCCACCTGAGGCAGCTCAGGAAAACGGCGATGAAAAGCTTCGGTCAGCAGAATCTCCTCGGGCAAATGCTCAGGGTCGAATGGCGTAAGCTTGCGCAAATCCTCGACCAGCTCCCTATTAATCAACTGGGGATTACTGTACCGCGGTCCGCCGTGCACCACGCGATGCCCCACCGCCGCCAGCGGAACGCCGTCCAGGCGGGCCTGGATCCAATCCATCAACGCGTCCACAGCCCCAACGTGGTTCGGCGCGACCACCGTCCGCGAGAAAGTGTCCTTCGGGTCCGAGCCCTTTGCTCGAAGAATTGCGTCAGGAAGCCCAATACGCTCGACTCCACCTGCGACCACCCGTCTGAGTGCACCGCCGACCTCAAACAGCGCGAACTTGATGCTCGAGGATCCACCGTTGATCGTGAGGATGTGGAGCGGCTTCTGGGTTCCCATGGTCGCCTAACCGAGTCCGACGATAACTCGGTAATTCCTGCCTTCCCAACGCTGGGATTCCTTCCAGAAAAACGTGAACTCAACCATCGAGCCGCGCGGGGAACCTCTAGTGGGGAGATCGCTAAACCATAGACCGAGCGCGGGCACATGGCTGCCGTCCATTTGCCTGGAAGTTGCCCAGGCATCCGCCGTCCAAACGATAGTCGCGGGTTCGGCAAGGATGAGGCGCAGGGTTTTGCCCTGGACTATCTTGCGGACTTGGTGGCGAACGCTCCAGATTTCGTGCTGGCCTGCCTCACGGTTCACGACATAGCGCTGGAAGGCCGGTTCGACTCGATCAAAACACACCCCGTCATGAGCGCTGCGCACGAGCGAGATGTATTCGGCATGCGACCAGCATAGAGGCATGGCCGCGCCCGTGGGCTGTCCGCGCTTCGTGCCTTTGCCCGGCAGATCTTCGGCGTCCCACAGCTGTTCGCTGATCATGCCACCCTCGTTTGCAAATCTTTCCAGCGCAGAGATAAAGGGGGTTGGATTGCCTCCCGCGGCGAGCTCGTAATGGCCGCGTTCTCCGGTCAGAATTGGCCAGGCGCGGCCGACGCCGGCGCCGTCAAAAGGACCTCCGTCGTCCTTTTGCCCGTAGCCATCGTGGTTGTAGCGCCGCCAGCAAGGACCCTGGGGCAGCTCAACCTTGAGCAGACGATCAATCACCGCAATTGAATCGCGCACAATCAGGTCGTTCGCGGCGCGAATTCCCAATCGCACCAAGTGGAGGAAGTCACCGCCCACGACGCTCCTCGCTGGGTGGATCCCTCCTCCATTGGCAACCGCCAGCATGGTGGTGTTTGGGTCGGCGTGCGGATCCGGGCCGTTCTGATCGGTTGGGTTGATTCGAATATAATGGCGCTCGATCCCCTTGACCAGTTCGCTGGCCGACGTGACGGTCCAATCTTCGACATGGGCGACCAACCAGTCAGCGTATACCAGAATAAAATCCGCTGTGCCCACGTCTTGGTGCTGTTTGGCAAACTCTGCGGCACAGACCAGGCTGGCGATGACGGTCGCAAGGGTCGATGGAGAATAGCCGGAGTTTTCCTCCCAACGTTCTTGACCAGTCACCGGCCCCTGCCGGATGAGAAAGGCGGCGGCGCGCAGGATCATGACGCATGGATTGAAACAGCCTGGTGTGATGCCTTGAGACTGCAGACGCCACGCCAACAAGATCGGGGCCGCGATCTCATCCAATTGCACGCCCGGCCAGTAGGCATTGCCATCGATCCAGCTATTCTGGGGGAACCTGCCGTCAGCCCGCTGGATTGCAGCGAGCCAGATCAACGCGCGCTGAGGCGTTCCAGTCTGACCGGCGGCCAGCAAGGCCGTGGCGCTTTGCACCAAGTCACGGGTCCAGACCAAATGGTAACCGCCCAGATCGTTATCATTCTTGGATTCGCCCCAAGGGATGCTCATCGATGCGACGATGGCGCCTTGAAAAGTCTTGTCTTCGTGAGCGAGCAGAATACAACGACTCAGACGGTACATGTGGCCGCCGTCCGAGGTGTGCCTGCTAAAGTCGTACTTGGGCTTGACCACAGTGCGCTGCCACTGACGCACATAGGCCTCGCGATGACTTTCGAACGGTTCCGCCAGTGACTGCATCAGTTTGGCCACCGTGCTCTGTGGACTTCTGCCGAGGGCAATGCCGACCGTGAAGGGTTCGTCGGCCTGGGGGACAATCTCACCGGTCAGAGCGATGTTCCCGGGTCCGGCGGCGCGGAATGCCCAATCCATGCGGAGATGTTGGGTGACATCCTGCCACCCGTCGCTCGCACCGACATATCCAATGGATCGGCGCACGAAACTTCTGCTGCACCCCATTACCAACTGGACATCCCCACGTTCAGCATGGAGGAGGCTGTTCGCGCCGATTTCTGAGCACCAGCCTGAATTCCCTGCCCCTTGCCGTCCAAGATGCGGAGCCAGGAGAGCGTAGAGTCGCAACTTTCCCCGCAAAGACTCATCCATGACTTCGAGCCGGGTCTGCATTAGCACCACGGAGCGATGTGGATCGGTGAGAATGAACTTAACCAGCCGGTAGCGCCCATTGGGTTCTGAATTGGTGATCTGGTAGAAAACGCAGTCTCGATCTGGGTAATCGATCCGGTGCTCCAAGTCCCGCTTCTCCTCATGACAAAACGTTTCACCATCGCTGATCAGAAACTGAAAATCACGCGTGTTCGGCTGGTCAACGCTAGGGTAGTAGATCTCGTTGACGATCCCGTGGCTGAGGGTGAACCAAACTCGGCAGCTCGTGTGATAGGCGGTCCCCAGTCCCTCCTTCGCGCTGGAGGTCCAACGAGGTTCTATTCCTGGCGCGCCAAACGCGCTGAGGCTCTCAGCCGAGTTCATATCAGGGTTACGCGCGCACGGAACCGCGTGGATTCGTTCCTGGCATCAGGCTTGCTAAATCGTGATCCAATAACCCTCCAATCCGCTCAACACTCACGTCGGCGGCGGGATACATGGAAAGCACTTTGGAATCGAGGGCGTAGTGCCCCTGCCGCACGAACACAGTGGTTAGCCGCCGCCCCCAGAGCGTCTTCATGGCAGCAAGAATCCGGAGTTTGTCATCCACCATCACGTAGTGGTCGGCCGGAAACCGCTTCTCAACATCCGCCAACTCGTGCTCCTTGTGCACGTAAACCAGCACCTTTCCTTCTACCGCCTCGTGGAGTCCGGAGCGGTCAATCTTGCGTGGCTGGAAAACAACATCCCCATCGGTGAGCAGAACCGCCTGCCCCCATTGCTTGACGTGCTCGATGACATCGAGTGAATTGGGGAAGAGTCGATTGGCGAAAGGATAGTTTACCAGGAAACGAGAAATCGCCAGCAAGCCCAGATCATGCGGGTACTCACCTCGGTAACGCTGCAACGCTCCCAAATAATCGGCGTAACCAAGCTGGGTTCGCAACTCCTCGAACATGGCCCAGTAACAATGAGCGCGCTCTCTGCCAACCTCCCGGTCAAGGTATTTGCTCAGGTCGGCGGTCACCCGGTCGTTATCCAGCAACGTATTATCCACGTCGAAAAGGAAGACGATCTTTGGAGGGTCCAAACTCTCTGAGGAATCTCGATTCATGAGTTAAAGTTTGGTTCGCTTTACCTTTCGCTCTGCGCGAAGGCTGCTCCAAAGTCGAACGCCTCCGCGGAATGCATTCGCATTGCCGCCCAAGTACGTTTCCGGCGGGAGCTTGCCGAGCCGCTTCGAGTTGCCGCCGCCAAGAACAACGTAGTCGGCCTCCAACGCCGTCTTGAGCAGTTTGACCACATCGTTCACATGCCGGCGCCATTTCCTCTTGCCCAGGCGCTTCAGGCCGGCGATCCCGACATAGTCTTCGTAGCTGCGGTTCTTCTTGTACGGCAGGTGCGCAAGCTCCATTGGCTCGAGGACGCCGTCGACAACCAGAGCCGAGCCCAGCCCCGTGCCAAGACCGAGGAACAGCATCCGGCCGCCTTTGTAGTTCCCCAATGCCTGCATCGCAGCGTCGTTGATCATTCTTATCGGCCGTCCACCAAAGGCCTTTCGAAAATCAAAACCAACCCAGCCGCGCCCGAGGTTGTGGGGGTCGCTGAGAGGACGGTTATGGATCACCGGGCCAGGGTACCCTATGGAGACGACATCATACTTCCAACCCGCGGTGGCAGCTCGCACGGCGGAAACCATCTGTCTGGGCGTCATTTCCGGTCCGGATGGAATCTCGACACGCTTCTTGTGGCCGGTAGCCAGCACCTTCACATGTGTGCCACCGACATCGATGATCAGGATGCGCATGCGACTACTGCGGAATCCGCCCTTCGTGAGTCATTTTGGGACACTGGCTTGGTCATCGCCTGGTACATCATTTCCTCGCTGACAAAAGGCGGACCATAGAGGTCGTATCCGCCGCTCAGCTTTTCGTTAACTTTTCGGGCCAGCTCGTCATGAGTTGCCGCATCGGCGTGAAACGGCACCGCCACAATTACATATTCGATTGGAGTTGTCATCTGATGTGTGAGCTAGGGATTTCTATGCCGGCTTGCGACAGGGTCTCACCAGCTCCGTTGGCAAAGGCCAGCTGTGGCCGTGAGCCAACAGCCCTTGAGTGTCTTCGGGTCCCCAAGTGCCGGCCGCGTAATTAGGAAAACCGCTGGGCGGTGCCACTGCCCAAGCCTCAAGCACAGGCATCAATAATCGCCAAGCGGCCTCGATTTGGTCGGCACGCATAAACAACGTAGCGTCATTCTTCATCACATCCCAGAGCAGAGTCTCATAAGCGTCAGGCGAGGGCGCATCGAAGGTGTCCCGGTAGTTGAACGTCATCTCCACGGAGCGGAGATGCATCTGGGGTCCGGGGTGTTTAGCCTGGAAACGGAGCACAATGCCCTCCTCAGGGTGGATGGAGAGGATCAGGCGGGATGGTTGCCAATCAAGGGTCGCTTCGGCGGGGAAGGACTGATGTGGCACCCCGCGGAATTGGATGGCAATTTCCGTGGACTGCCGAGAAAGCCGCTTTCCGGTCCTTAGATAGAACGGCACGTCTTGCCACCGCCAATTGTCTAGAAAAAGCTTCAAGGCCACGAAGGTTTCGGTCGGTGAGTCAGGGGCTACCCCGTCCTCCTGGCGATAACCTGGCACGCGTTTCGCACCGACCCAACCCGGGCCATACTGACCTCGCACGACGCTCTGATGGACTGCCTCAGGGTTAATCATCCGAACAGCGTGGAGCACATCTACCTTTTTGTTGCGAATCTCGTCCGCGTTGAACGAGACCATCGGTTCCATGGCCACAAGACATAAGAGCTGCAGCAAGTGGTTCTGCACCATGTCGCGCAGGGCACCAGCATGGTCGTAATAGTCGCCGCGATGCTCGACACCCACTTCCTCGGCGGCAGTGATGGTCACGTAATCCACATAACGGCGGTTCCAGAGGGGCTCGAAGAGTGGATTGGCAAAACGAAACGCCAGGATGTTCTGAACCGTTTCCTTTCCCAAGTAATGATCGATGCGAAAGATTTGAGATTCATCGAAATTGGCGGCGAGGATGGCGTTGAGCGTTCGGGCCGATTCCAAATCGTATCCGATCGGTTTCTCAACCACAATCCGTGCCCACTCCCGTTCTCGCGCTAGTCCGGCTTTTCCGAGGTACTTGGGAATTTCGCCGAACATGCTGGGCGGTGTTGCCATGTAAAAAATGCGGTGGACTTTGGTGCCCCATTCCTTTTCCAGCCTTGCGCATTGTTCACTCAGGACTGTGTACGTTTGGGCCTTTTTGAAATCACCTTGCTGATATCGGATATGCCGAGCGAACGCCGTCCATTCGCCGGCTTTGGCTCTTCCTTGACGAGAAAACTTTGTGACGCCGTCGCGTAGCCGACGGCGAAGTCTCTCGTCGCTCGACTCAGCGCGATCCACCGCAATGATAGAAAAATGGACGGGCATGCTCCGATCCTGAGAGAGGTCGAATAAGGATGGCACCAGTTTTCGCCAGGCCAAGTCCCCAGCTCCGCCAAAAATGACAAAGACCGTTGCCTCGAGTTGATCGTTCGGTTTCGTCATATTGTCACCTGGTGCGCCGCCGCCTAGCCCAATGCGACGACCATCTTACCCACGTTCTGGCCTTGGAAGAGACCCAGGAAGGCATCCACGGCATTCTCGATCCCTCGCACCACAGTTTCGCGGTTCTTCAGCTTTCCAGATCGGTAATAGCCGCTCGCCTCCTTTTCGAAGTCCCCTCGACGATCCAGCCAGTCGCTCACAATGAAACCCCTCATGGTGAGTCGTTTGGTGGTAATGTTGAAGAGGTTGGTGGGACCAGGCTGTGGTGTCTCCTGGTTGTAGCCAGAAATCCCGCCGCAGGCGATGATCCGACCACTGCGCCTCAAAGCTGAGAGTCCTGCCTCAAGGGATTCGCCCCCGACGTTATCGAAATACACGTCAATTCCATCTGGCGCCTCGAGGTTGAGTTGTTCGATCACTGGGCCAACCTTGTAGTTAAAGGCCACATCAAAACCGCATTCTTCCCGAAGAAACATGACCTTTTCCATGGAACCAGCCGAACCAATCACTCGGCAGCCGCGCAGTTTCGCTAGCTGCCCAGCCACACTGCCAACGGCACCAGCGGCTCCTGAAATAAACACGACCTCATCGGCTTTGACGTCCACTAGATTCAACCCCACCCATGCCGTCATGCCCGTCATGCCGAGAGCGCCCAGCCAAACCGAGAGCGGCTGCACCTCGCGACTTACCGGGTGAAGCTCGTTCGCCGAAGCCACAAAGTATTCCCGCCAACCGTAGCTGGAGCTGACAGCATCACCGGGTCGGAGTGCCGAGGTGCAGGACTCGATCACCTCGCCCACGGCGCCACCGTCGAGCGGCTTTCCCAGTTGGAACGGTGGAACGTAGGATTTTCCGTCGTTCATGCGGCCGCGCATGTATGGGTCCACCGACATGTAGAGGTTTCGGACCAGCACTTGACCTTCCTGAATAGTGGGCACTTCGGTCTCCGCCAAGGCAAAGTCCGCAGCGGTTGGAAACCCTTTGGGTCGGGAAACCAGTCTTATTTCACGGCTTGTTACTTTTGACATGGAACGTGATGTCCGGCTAAGGGTGACTCTTCAGGCCAGTTTGCCAGCTTTGGTTAGGCTACGGTTCAGCGGGGTCCTCATCGATCAGACTGTCCACTTCCTCATTCACGGTTTAGCCTTCTCAGTGCGGGAAGGTTTGCGCGTTATGCGACGTTTTCATCTGACGCGATCCTCGATCTTCGCGGGTGTCGCGGGATTTGGAGAAGATGTTGTCGCGTTTCAGGGGCTTTGGAGTAGGGTGAGCCTCCCTGAAGTCCTTCCGCAATCGGTGGAGCGTTTTTGGGAAAACGATTGTTTTCATGGACTCCGAGAGTTGGGCTTTGGATGGTTTCATGTAGTAGTAACTTTCCTCGTGGTGGTGTGGTGATTGATCGAGTGTCTCTGACGGAGTTGTGAGTTTTCGGCTTGGTGCCGAGTTCGATAGCGCAAGGTTTATTAGGACATTCCGGCAATTTCCGTGCCAACACACAGGATCCAAACGCATTTAGCGGAAAAGCGGGGCCTTGAGGCCCTGCCGCGCACGCTGCGCAGCCGGAGCTTGAAGACTCGGATTTGCATCTGTTGCCCTCGGTCGCTCCTCGCGAAGAGGTGCTCCAGGCACTGCATCAGGCACGATTGCTCTTTCGCTCTGCTCAGGGTGAGCGACTCCCTCATTCAGCCTCGCGTCCGTTCTATTCCGGAATTGAAAAGTAGAAGGTGGCCCCGGCATCGACCGCACCTTCAGCCCATGCGCGGCCGCCGTGCCGATGAATGATGCGCTGGACGTTGGCCAGTCCTATCCCAGTCCCCTCAAATTCGTCCTGGCTGTGCAGCCGTTGGAAAACACCGAAGAGTTTTTCGGCGTATTTAGGGTTAAACCCCGCCCCGTTATCCCGGATGAAAATCACCTTTCCCCCACCGCCCCCGGGAGTGCTGCCGATCTCGATTCTGGCTTCGGCGCGAGCGCTGCTGAACTTCACAGCATTGGATATCAAATTCACCAGCACCATTCGTAGCAGGGCGCGATCGGCCCGCATCCGCGGCAGAGGTTGTATCTTCCAAATGATATTGCGATTGGCGGTTTCCGTTCGGAACTCGCCCACCACCTCCCGGGCCAGCTCGTCGAGATCAACATCCGTTCGCCGTAATTCGGAACGGCCGACGCGGGAGAAAGCTAGCAGGTCATCGATCAAGTCCCTCATGCGTCGTGCGGACTCGCAAATGCTGGTCAAGTATGCAAGGCTTTTCTCCGATAGCGAAGGTCCTGCTTCTTCTTGCAGCATTTGCACGAACGCCACCACATGGCGTAGCGGCGCGCGCAGATCATGTGAGACAGAATAACTGAACGCCTCCAATTCTACGTTGACGGATTCGAGTTGCGCTGTGCGTTCGGCGACGCGCTGCTCCAGAGTCTCGTTGAGGCGACGTATTTCGGCTTCCGCCGTTTTCCGCTCCGTGATATCGCGCACGTTGCACTGAATCACCCTGTTTTCGCCCGCTTGATACACATTGCTGACGAACTCGACGGCAATATTGCGACCGTCCCTCGTCTCCAAAGGCAGGTTATCATAGCGGACGTACCCGTTTTCTTGCAGTCGTTCCAACATGGCCTGATTGGACTCGATGTCCTTGAACGGGCTAAGCTCACCCACAGTTTGACCAATCATGTCAGCTCGGGCAAAGCCCAGCAATTTCATAAGGAATGGATTCACATCGCTGATACGCCCCGTCTCGGCATCTAAAATGAGTATTCCGTCCTTCGCTGTTTCAAAAAGCCGACGATACCTCAATTCGGAGGCGATGAGCTGCTGCTCGCTCCGTGTCTCCATGTGTTCACTTCGCACGTCGCGGCTGGGTATGAATGCATCGAGATCCACTTTCGACCCCGGCTCATTTGGACCGAGACCGTGGCAGTTACCTCCCGCCAATACCGGCGGAGGCTCGCTCGCTGGCGAGGTGAGGGTCATCAGGCGTTCCCCGTTTCTGCAGTTCTCCGCCGCATCTCGGCGAGTTGCGAGCGAAAGAACAAGCCCCAGATGGCGGGGCGAGGAGGCCTACCCGCGATAGCGATCGGGTATCGCGACAACCGCGAAGACGCGGTTCGGAGACTCATGGGGTTCACGTTCGGTTATGGAAAGCGTGAGCGCGAGTGAGTTTGCGTTCGGCCACCAAGTCCGCCTCGGCCTCCAGCCAATGCTGCACATCGTGCCCCGGGAGCGAGCCCTGGTTCATGTAGCTGAAGTATGCCCTTCTAGCGACTTCTTCCGCGGTTGGGGCGAAATCGACCGATCCTTCGCCAAGGTCCGCAGCCGCGATCGGTGGCGTTTCACCAAGTGGGGTTTCGGGTTGATGTTGGCCGTGAGACGATTTGTCGTGTTTCATACTCGAATTGCTGACTAGGTGCACTCAGGCGACTGCTCGGTCCGAAATCAAATGATCTGGGGGAATTTGTTCCACCGTCTCCTTGCTCACATTTGCGAACACCGTGGATTCCTCATAGCTGATCCGCTCGATTTGTTTCGTCGGGATCAGCACCTCCCTGCCGGAGAGCCGATGTCCGGTTTTGACGACCAATTGGCCAATCGCCCAACTCTGTGCGTCAATCATGAAATCGCAAACGTGGCCGATCGTTCCATCACTCGTCCGGAAATGATAACCGCTCACCGCTTGAGTGCTTCTCAAATGTGCGTCGGAGCGATCAAGACGTGCATCGCTCCCGGTCCCCGATTCTCGCGGAAGCGGTTCGGTGGGCAAGTCCAAGATTGGAAAGCCGCTCATCCCCCACAACGCATCACCTCGCCAATAATACGGCCAGCCAAAATACCGGTAGTAATCTTCCTCGTATTGTCGCGATATGGGCTTGTGGTTCTCGACCGAAGGGCTGTCCTCGATCTGTTTGCGAGTCAGGTTCACGCGTTGGAGCTTCTCGGCCTGATCGAGACGCCCAAGCGAATGAGGTGAGATGAGCACCTGTCTTCCAGGCAGCCACGACCCCGTGTCCGCGACCAGATAACGAATTGCCCAGTCTTGATCATCGAAATAGAAATCCTTCACATGGCCGATGTCGCCATCGGTTGCGCCGAGCTTGTCTCCATATAACTGTTTAATGCTTCGTAACATACGTCAATCGTGAGGGCACTGTTCTAGGTGTCTTTTGGACTGCTCCCGCGGGAGCGCAATGCGAGCCAAAGCGTTGAAACCAGACCCGCAACCTTAAGGACGCGCTGGAGCCATGACGGTTTTGTCTCGGTGTTCTCGCGTTTGCCGCGCTGGTAGGCTGCCACTCCGGCCACGAGAACTGCGGCCGACGAGGCGATCAAACCGAATGATTTCGCACGGTCGGTGAGGGAGTGGAGGTTGGCCCTTAGGGCCTCTATATCTTCGACCAGCTGAGCGCGGTTGAGATTGCTTTCCGCTACTAGAAGTTGTTTCCGTGACTCGAGCGTCTTCATGAGAGGATCTTCTCCAAACAGGCACGATCCTTCCGGAGTTGATCGAGCGTGGCGGGGAGATTCTGCCAATCTCTCAGCAGCACGGTGAGCCGCCGGTAGAGAAGCCCGGCTGCCACCCCGTAAAGAAGGCTCAAAGCCAGCAGCACACTGACGGGGGAGTAAGACCAAAAAAGCACCACAACCATCCCGGTGAGCGCAATCCCGGCGAGGAGGCCCAAGGTCGCTGCACCGAGCGCGAGGACGATAGCGTGCAGGAGGCGCACGCGCTCCTCCTGCACTTCCACAGTTAGCAGTTCGAGGCGGTTCTCCCCGATGGTCAGCAGCCGCCGTGCGAAGTGCTTCGAACTCGCGGCGAGCTGGCTCATGCTGACAGCGGACTCTTCCATGGTGGAATCAATCACGATTGCCGTTGCAGCGTCGCGCAAGGAAGTAGCCTAAGAGCGCGCCGACACCCAACGCGATAGCCATGGCTTGATAGGGATGTTCGTGGACGGCCTCGTCGGCCGCCTTGGCACCGTCTACCGCCTTGTCGCGCACTTTGCTATAGATGTCTTTGCAGTTTTCCAGAGCGGCGGCGAGCCTTTTGCGGGCTTCGCCGACTTTCTCTCCGGCCACATCGGCGGTAGCGGCCACCAAGGCGCGCGCATCAGCCGCTAGCTGGCCCATATCATCACTGATTGCTTGTGTCTCTTTGCTCATTTTGATTTGGTTCTTTGTTGGTTTGCCCCTGGCGATCTTTGGAACGTCTGACCAATATCGCCGCTAGGGAAAAAAGAGTTGCGTCGAGCGCGAGATTAACCAGGCCCACGTGTTTGCCGCCGACGGTCCCGAAGCATCCGCACTCGATGTTCAAACCGCGGGCAAGAGCTGAAACGATCACGAAGAGGAACATCGTCGTCAGCCCGGTGATCACTATTGCGGCGTCCCTCAACCAAACCCCCGCCAGCACAAACGAGCCGGCAACTACCTCGACCCAGGGAAGCAGGATCGCGACTAGGTTGATAAACTCGTGAGGCACCAGCCGGTAGTTGCCAACGTCCAGGGCAAACTTCGCTGGGTCCACGATTTTGAGCGCGCCGGCAAACACAAACGCCCCGCCCACGAGCAAACGCAGGAGTCTCGTCACCCAGCTCGTCGCGTTGTCAGAAGAGTGGGCTCGGCACCTGAACGATCTCAGAGACCCCGCATCCGGACCCCTCCCCTCCTTGGATGAGGGGAGAGGCTGGCCGGAGGGCGGGCGGGAAGATCCGGATGACGCGCTTGGCGAAGAAATGCTGCTGACGCAACCGACAGGTTGAGATTTCAAGGTTGACCTCCAATTGTTGTCGGCAACCCTGCTTGGCGCCATGCGGTCCAACCATTATAGAGGAGATGCGTGTTCGTGTAACCAAGCTGATGCAAACTTGAGGCCAAGCGATGGCTGAGTTCGCACTCTTTCCCATCGCAGTAGAGAACCAGCTCCGAGGTGGGCGTCAGCATTGGTGCCACGTCACTGAAGTGCTCCGGGAAAGATTGCGCGGGGAGGTTCAGCGCGTTGCCAATGTGGCCGGCCGCAAAATCGGCCGGCTCCCGTGCGTCCAGGAACAACGCCGCACCGCGGCGCCAGAGCTGCCCCGCCTGGTCGAGCGGAATGTATTCTCCTGCCGTCGATGAACGCTCCGCCGGTGTGATCAGTGGAAGCCCTCGAGGCGATACCTGATTCGCCGCCAACCCAAGTCCCATGCCCAGCATAACCACGATCAACGCCCTTGGCGGCTGTATGTTCATCGGGTCAAGGCTTGAAGACGTTAACGATGACTGGTACTTCGATCTTTGGCTGGGAGGCCACCGAGGTTTCGAAGGTGACATTGCCACTGACGGATGTGGCCGGTACCTCATTGAGCTGGGCGACTAGCTCATAGACCTTCCCTGGCTCTTTGGGGAGTAGTTCTACCTTCATTCCCTTGATCGTGCTTTGAGGGTTTTTCAACTCGAGCGGTTTGCCGTCAGCCGAACGGATGCTCACCCGCTGCAATACCTGTGCTTCCGGCCGCTCGGAAGCCGTTTTCGCCGCGTCGGTTATGCTCCAATACAGCGCTTCGGGACTGAGGGAAACCTCGCCCTGGACCTGGCCGGAGATGTAAATGCTGGTAGCCGGCGTATTGGTCTGTCCGGCGATATAGACCTGAACGAATTCGTTGAATCGGCGCGGCGGCCCATCTCGTTGTACCACGACGCGAACAAGCGAGTTGGTCTCGTCGGCCTTGGTGGCCGCCTCGACATTTGCCGTGATCCAAGGCCGGGAGGCATCCAACCTCACGATCCGCAGCGGTTTTCCATCCGTACGGCTAATCGTGGTGAACTGGGTTGTTTGGTTCATCCCGAAGGCCAAGCTCGGAGAGAGTGTCAGCGGGTTTAGTTCGAATAGAGGCGTGTAGTCTACCTTGATAGTCAGCGAAACGTCGGGAGTCTGCGGATCATTCGATCGAACCGCGATATGTTTCTCCAGGTTTCCCCGGTAAAGGCCCAGGTTCAACGTGAAGGGGAGTTCCCCAGTTTCTCCGGGCGCGAGAGTGTTCGGCTTCAACTCAGCAACGGTGCAGCCACACGACGGTTTGGGCGGTTCCAATTTTAGAACGGCATCGCCTGTATTCTTGAACTTGAACACGCCGGATACGGTTGTCACTTGCGAGGTTTTGCCAAAATCATAGAGCGTCTGCTCGAAGTGGATCTTGGGCGTGCCCTCTGCTTGGGCCGCGAGGCATAACGCCCCAATCCACAGTACCACGGTCAAACGTGCTGAGGTCGCTTTCATATTCGGTCGTGTTCGTTTCATGTTTTCCGATTGTTTGCTGCGGTGAACATCCAGCCGAATGGCTCCTGTCCGGCCGGGATGATCGCCCACAAATCTTGTCTTACTGTTTCGTCGGGATGATTCGATAGAACCGCGTCGGTTGTTGCGGGGCGACCGGGTCGGGTATAGACATGTCATCGCCAGTTCCAATGATCGTTTCCAGGTCTGTCCAGGTCGCATCGCTCAAGGTGTTCTTGTATTGGACCGTGTACGTTCTTCCCTGTTCGGTGAAGAAAGATAGGTTGAGCACGCCCCTGGCAATATACGGAACGCCAAGGATCGCCACGAGCGGTTCTGACGCTTGATAAGCCTGCGCAACCGAGGCGGCTATGGCGACGGGACCGAGGCAGTTCGCGGCCGAAGCCACCGTGCGACCCTGGCAAGCATCCATGCCTAGTGCCGAAACCGTGTTGGTCGGTGTAAAGAAAACCACGCTGTTGGTCGTGAAGCTGATCACCGTGTTCGTGATCAAAGTGATCACCACGTTGGTGCTGAGGGTGGTGAGCGTGTTTGTCGTCAGGGTCAATCTCGCCGGGCGCAGGTAATAGAACAAATTGGGCCCGTATCCCACGTCGGTGGCCGTAAACGTCAGGTCGCTAAGGAAGTTGGTACCAAGATCCAGACGATCTACGACGACGTGAGTCACGGGGTCAATGGTCCCGATTACGGAACCGGCGTTGTCATGTCGGAGGTAAGCGAAGATCCCTGTCCCCCAGGTTGAGACAGCGCTAGGCACAAAGACTAAGGAATCGAAGTTCGTGCCCACGGGGTAGCGATCGGTGGCGATGCCACCCGGAGTGGGGTTGATGGTTCCGAAGGTAGAGACGCCGTTGTTTCCTTCACGGAGCGAGTAGAACAGGTTGGCTCCATATCCCAAGTCAGCTGCCGCAAAGGCCAGAGCATTGTAGCCCGTGCCGGCCAGGGGCCAGAGATCTGCTGAGGAAGAAGCACCAGCAGCCTTGATCACGCCGAACTCCGAACTGCCGGTAGCAGTATGGCGGACATAATAGAAGTTCACCGCCCCATACCCGACATCAGGAGCCGCCAAAGTTAGCGCGTCGTAATTGGTCGAGCTGAGGTTGAATCGATTGGCGACCACGCCCACGGCGGGAGGAATGGTGGAAATGGTATCAAGGGTATCGGCACCGCTGGCGGGATGGTGGATGGAGTAGAACAGCGTAGGCCCCCAATTCTGGTCCTGGTTCGCGAACATCAATCCATGTAAGCCGTCGATCACGTTGAACCGATCGGTGAGGTTTCCGCTGACGGGGTCAATGGTCCCAAAGGTGGGCGTTACGGCGTTCGTCGTGACTGTCACCGTCTTGTTCGTGCTAACAACGCTAACAGTGTTCGTCGTGATGCTGCCGCTGGTGTTGGTCACGATGGTCGAATTGGTCGTCGGGTTCAAACCGCTCAAGGCAATGTAGTTGCCTGCGAAAGGCAGGGAGGCCCCAGGAGCGAGGGTAACTGGGCCAATTACGGGCGTGTTGTTGCTCGGCTCACTGCTGAACACGACCACGTTGGTCAACGTGATGTTACCGTTGTTGCTAACCAATCCTCCAAACGTCACGGAGCTGCCTGCGGATACTGGGCCGGGCGGACAGGTTTCGGTGATGACGATGCTCGGTGTGGTTACCAGTGTGCAAGTGGCCGACGCGGTGTCGCTTATCGCGATGCCGGTGCTGGCGTTGTTGCCGGTAGCAGTCAGGGTGTCGGAGAGGGAACAAATGTTCAGCGGCACGAGGTAACTGGCAGTGAAGTTGGTTCCCGCTCCTGGAGCGAGTGTGATCGGTCCCAACACCGGCGTGTTGGGAGCCGGTTCGCTGTCCACCACAAATACGTTGGTCAACGTGACGTTTCCCGTATTGGTGACGGTGCCGGTGAACACCAAACTCCCCCCTGGCGCGACTGGCACGGGCGGGCAGAGTTTGGTGACTGCAATTCCAGAGGTGGTTAGGATGGAACAAGTCGAACTGGCACTGTTGGTGACCGGCGCGCCGCACAGACTCGTCGCACGAGCCGTCGAAGTGCTCGTCGTAGGGCCGGTAGCCGGGGCCAGGTAGCTGCCTGTGAACGGCGCGGATGCTCCTGGAGCCAGGCTGGCAAGAGAGATGAGGGGCGTGTTCCCGCTCCTGTTATTGGTCACCACGACATTGTTCAAGGTGATGTTGCCTGAGTTCCTCACCGTACCGCTGTAGGTCAGGAGCGCACCGGGAACCGGCGGGTTGACTGGGCAGATTTGAGTGACCTCAAGGCTCGGCGTGGTCAGAATCGGGCAAGTCGCACTCGCGCTGTTGGTGACAGCCACACCACAGATACTCCGGCCGGTCGCCGTTGTGGTGCTCGCGGTCGAACAATTGGTCGGGGCCAAATAGCTGCCCGTGAAGTTGGCAACGGCGCCTGGCGCCAGCGTTGGGGTTGTGAAGACCGGCGTAGTACCGCTCAGATTATTGAGCACGATCACGTTGGTCAGAGCGATGTTGCCCGCGTTCCTCACCGTGCCGCCGTAGGTCAGCAAGCCGCCCGCTAACGGAGACGTCGTGGGGCAAGTTTGCGTTACCTCGATGGCCGGCGTGGTCAGAATCGGGCAAGTCGCGCTCGCGCTGTTGGTGACAGCCACACCACAGATGCTCCGGCCGATCGCCGTTGTGGT